>WNFO01002866.1_pt1 | contig 17841 bp, 15 predicted proteins | sample 5400251 | NCBI WGS metagenome assembly WNFO01 (sample SAMN13153354, study PRJNA577476) | soil metagenome | isolation source: 100 cm saprolite under Madrone tree | place: USA:California | collected 2016-06-14
GATACGACTTGCTCAACTCGACAGCCTGGAGCTTCAGCATACCTCGTCATTTCTCGACTCGGTGCTTCGTCAAAGTGCGAGAACCATTTTCAGAGTCAACGATGATCGTATCATCCGCTAAATAGAAGGTCAATTGACGGCCGGTGGTGGTGCCGGCGGAACCGTCGTACAGCGTGGGATTTCCGCCGCTCATGACGAATTTTCCAGTGGCCGCGATGTATTCGCCGCGCTCCGCGATCGCTTTGCGCGTGCCTTCCTCCACGATTACGCCGCCGGCGCCCGCCGCGCGGCTGATTTGCTGCGCGCCGCCGACGGGAGAATTTGCATTGCTCGCGCTGTTCGGTGCGGGCGGAGCAGTGTGTGTGAAATAGAGATCGAGGATCGGTGCGCGCATGCGCTGCTCCGCCGATTGCACTACGACGTTTTGTTCGAGGTGCGCGCGATTTTCCTTGTCGCTGTAGGTCAATGTTCCGGAAGTCACGTGCCATAACTGCGGCTTCTTCGCAGAGTTTTGCGACACAGTTGTCGAGGCGGGAGTCAGAGTGGGTGATTTCTCCGGCGCCCGATTGTTTGGACTGTCCGCTGGTTGCGCCGCGGCTTGAGGAAACACCGCCCGCACGTTGCCGGCGGCGTTTATCACCTGCGTCTCGCGCAGCAGCTCGATGGACTCTGCTTCGAGCACGGAATCGCCCTGCCAGAGGCGTGCGTGACCGGAGTAAAATGCCCGGCCCGTTTTCGAATTGGCTTGCAGCGTGTCGGCCGTGATATTGGCGGGCACCGGCGCTAGCCGCACAGCGCCGGAGCGCGACGCAAAGTCCGTTGAGCGCACGCCGCCCTCGGCACGGATGTCTCCGGTCGCTTGCGCAAAGACGATTCTTGCCGCGTGTGTTTCAGTCGAAGCGTCGCGGGCCAAGGCGTTGCCGGTCAGCGTGGCCGTCTGCGATGCGCGCACAAAAACCGCGTGCGTGGCTTGGCCGCTGCGCTCTCCTTCCTTCAGCTTTACGTCGCCGTCCAAATCCATTTGCGACCACCCGCCGGTGTCCTGCAATTCTGCAATGCCAGTGCGCGCGGTTGCTATCTGCACCGGCCGCCCGCTTATGGCGCGTTCCGTTTGCACGTTTCCGTTGGCCTGAAGCTGCCGCGCCTTGCCTGACGAGGCGAAGTCCATTGCCAACTTGTCCGCTTGCAATTTTGTCTTCGCGACAGTAGCGCCGGGTTGCGCCGGCGCGTCGGTCCACTCCATCGTTCCCGCTGCCAACGTTTCGGCCTTCTGTGCCTTGCCGGTTTGGCCCGATTCGCCTTTGGCGAACTCCATGCGAAATGCATTGGTCCGCAGCATACGCGCCTCGCCACTGCCTACGTGCGTTTCGAGCAGCACATTGCCATTCAGATTCAATTCCTTGGGACGGCCTAGCCAGGGCCACAATTCCAGGGTGGCATATTCGGCGCTCGCCTTGTCCTGCTCCGCAACGCCGTTGCGCTCGCCGCGCACCGCTCCCGCCGCATCCACTCGCATCACCGCACCTTCCGGCGAAAAATGCGCGGTCAGCGTATCTGCCTCGAGCTTTGATTGATCGCGAGTCCCCTGCGACATCACAACCGGCCGGTTGCCACTCGTGCCTGAGGCAACCAGCGTTTCCGCGTGAAACTGCTTGTCGAGCAGCAACTTGATTTCGCCGGCGCTTAGGTGCTCGGTCTTCGTTTCGGCTTCCGCAGGCCCCGACAGGTGCAGCAAGCGCGAATCACGGCCAAAATCGAGGCTCGAGCCTGTCACTAGCATTTCCTGAGGTGGAGTCACCTGCGCACCTGCGGCGCCCGGCTTCGCGGACCTCGCCTTCGCGGCACTCGGCGCGCTCTGTTGCAAGGTAAAGCGCACATCGTGCAATAAACGCACCGTGCCTTCTTCGGATTTGTATTCCAGCCCGACCGCTTCTCCGTGTCCGCTGGGGAACGCAAATGCGACTTTCTGATCCGTTTGCGCCAAGCCGCTCGCCCGGCCGAATTTCACGCCGCGCGTTTCGATATGCGTGGCTACCGCTTTCGCCGCCTCCGGCTTGCCCGCAGTACGCTGCGCATCCGCCGCATTCATCAGGTCGATTTGCACGTCACCGCTGCACTCGATGTCTCCCTTCTCCATTCGATATCGGCAACTCTGCGTGTGAATTACGTCGTGACGGTCTCCAGCCTTGCCGAAAATGGTGATCTGCACACCTTCCAGCAGGCTAGCGTCTTGCCCCTTAAATTCGGTGGACTTCGACGCCGCCACTTCGAAAACAGTGTGGTTCTGTTCGACTTTTTTGAAGCTGATTGCCGCGGACTGGCGAGAGACATCGACGGGCGCGGCCGGCGGCGCATTCTTCTTCTCGATATGACGCACCCAGTCACGCCGCGCGTAGGCCAGCAAGGTCACCGCCGCAAGCACCAAGGCAACCATCGCCGACCACCGCGCATAGCGCGCCGCTGCACTTCGCAACATGCCTTCAGTTAAGCAAACTTCTTGCAGGCTGTATAGCAGGAGGAATCGCGGGCGGGTTATCCAGCCGATCCCGCGCTGGCCAGCGTATCCGGGAGGATACCCATGTTGGCGGCGGCTACGCTGTCCCGGCTGGTATTTTTCACCAGGTACATCGCTTCGTCGGCCAGGTGCAGCAATCCTTCTTTGGTCTTCGAATCCACCGGATAGGACGCCACGCCGATGCTCGGCGTGATGCGCACCTTGAGCCCGGCCTGCTCCAGCCAGGGCATCTCTCGTATCATCTTATGCAGACGGCGCGCGACGTTCAGCGAATTCTCCTTGGACGTCTGCGGCAACAAAATCACAAATTCATCGCCGCCGTAGCGAAACGCAAAATCGATCAGCCGGCAATGCGTCTTCAGGGCGCTGCCGATTTCCGCCAGCAGTTTCGAGCCGATCAGGTGCCCGTGCGTGTCGTTGATTTGCTTGAAGTGGTCGAGATCGATGAACACCAGGGAGAACTCGTAGTTGTAGCGCTGCGAGCGGTAAATCTCCGTCTCCAGGATGAATCCCATGTGCCGCGCGTTATAAAGCGTCGTGCAATCGTCGGTGATGGTCAGTTCGTGGATGCGCTTGACGTGCCGCGCGTTTTCCAGAGCAATGGCGGCAAAGTCAGCCAGCGCTTCCAGTAAGCTTAAATCGCGCGCATCGAATCCTTCCGGACCGAAGCAATTGATGAGCTCGATCACGCCGAGACAAGTATCGCGAAACTTCACTGGGACTGCGACGATGGACTGCGTCTCCATCTTGGTCTTTTCGTCGACCTTGCCGAAAAATCTCGTGTCCTTGGAGGTGTCCGGCACGACCACCGCTTCGCCATGCTGGGCCACCCAGCCGGCAATGCCTTGCCCGATCTTGATGCGCACGTCCTTCAGCGCTTGCGATGCCTTGCCGACGGCCAGCTCGAAGTACAGCTCTTGCTTGGCTTCGTCTAGCAGCAGCAGCGACCAGTTGTCCGGGCGGAGGAATTCGTCGATCTTCTCCATAATGGTGCGAAGAACCTGATCCAGTTGCAGCGAAGACGTCAGCGCTTTTCCCAACTCCTGGAAAACCGCGAGTTCGCCCGCTTCACGTTGTTGGGAGGACACGGATTCCGGCGACGTTCGACGGCAGGAAATGGTTTGACTTGCTCCACGTTCGGTTAAACCTGACCCCCTTTTGAATTTCGACCGGCCCGCGGCAAACCTCTACCAGCTTGCCGCCTGCGCGACTCGGACCCACGCCCGCAAATCTTCGCAAGTATAGGCTCCCCGCAAAAACCCGCGCAACACACTCGTAGGACAGGCGTTGCCATGTTGCCATCACTCTGCGAGTCCCCGCCCGCATCCTTTCCGCAATTGAGGGACCGATTGTTTGACACACTTGTCCGGGCCGCCTATAGTGCCGTCGAGGGGAGCCCACACCCTCCGCGAGTGTGCGCCGCCGTCAGCCGCCGCGCCTCGCAGCTTCTCGCCGGCCGCGCTTTGGTCGCGCTGGCTCCGCCGGACAGGGTTCGATCCATGGCCACGGGAAATTTTGGGGAACGTCTGAAGCGCGAGCGCGAGCTGCGCGAAGTCTCGCCAAACGAAGTCGTTGTGGCCACGCGCATCAGCTTGCGATTTCTGGAAGCCCTCGAAAATGAAGACTGGGATAAGCTCCCGGGCGGCATCTTTAATCGCGGCTTCGTTCGCGCCATCGCCCGCTATCTGGGCCTCGACGAAGAAGCCCTGCTCGCTGAATACGACCTGGCGCACGGGGATCAGTCCGAAGCGCAGCCTGCGGCGGAAAATCCCATCCCGACACCGCCCAGGTGGATCGGCGTAGCCTTCGCGCTCGGCGCGCTGGCGATCATTGCTGCGCTGGTGGCGGCAGGAGTCTACGGCTGGCGGCGGTACTCTGCCTATCGCCATGCCAAGCAGTCGTCCGCGATTACAACGCAGTCCCTTGGAGCGGCGCAGCCCGCTTCCCTACCCGCCGGCGGCCCGCCCCAGGCAAACTCCGCTGCCCTTGATCTTTCCGTCTCCACCTCCGCCGCAACGCGCGTGCGCATCCTTGCCGACGGCACGGTGGTGCTCGACTCCGAAATTCCAGCCGGCCAGAATCGCCATTTCTCTGCGGAAACATCTTTCGAAGTCACCGCGGCGGACTCCGGCGCGGTGTTGCTGGAATTGAACGGCCAGACCATGCCGCCCATCGGTTCCTCTGGAGCCTCCGGTACAATAGTGCTCAGCCAGAAAGATTTGAGGCGGGCACCCGATGGAAACTCTCGGCCCTGAACTTGTCGAAGCATTGCGTCACGGACGCGCCACGCGCGAGCGCAAAATCGCCGTTTGCAGCGGCGGCGCGCACCTCTCGGCAGCAGATCGCGCCGAAATTCTGGCCGTGTTGGCACACGATGCCGATGAAGTAGTGGCCAACCGCGCACAGGACGCTTTTCTCTCGCAGCCGCTTGAATCCATCGTCGAAGCTCTCGCCCGCGATACCGCTCTTCCCGCGCTGTTTGCGTATGCCGCGAAAAATCTGGCCGACAAGCGCGGCATCGGCGACGCCATGGCGCGCAACAGGAATTGCGCCGCGGAATTTCTGGTCCCCGTCGTGCGCTCGCTCTCCATGGAAACCATTCAGATATTGATGGAAGAGCTCGATCGCGTCAGCGAATCTCCCGCGCTGGCCGGGGCACTGGAGCACTGCAATTCCGTCACGGCCGAACAGAAGGCGCAGTTGCATGAGCTGCGCGGCACCGCGATCGACCATGGCGCCCTGGCCGAGGCCGCGCTCGAAGCTGAGCCCGATCTCGGCAAGCGCCAGACCTTGCTGCAACGCCTCGCCACTATGACCGTTGCGCAGCGCGTGCAATTCGCCATCAAAGGAGGCTCCGAAGCGCGCCGCACCCTGGTTCGCGACTCCAACAAAGTCGTGCAGCGCGCCGTGCTGCAATCTCCGCGTTTGACCGAGCAGGAAGTGGAAGCCTTCGCGTCAATGTCCAGCCTCACCGACGAAATTCTTCGCCTCATCGCCAAGAACCGTAACTTCCGCAAAAATTACGTCGTCGTCCGCAATTTGATGAACAACCCAAAAACACCCCTCGACGTAAGCTTGCACATGCTTCCCATCCTCAACCCGCTCGACCTCAAGCGCCTCTGTACCAACAAAAATATTCCGGAAACGCTGCGTTCTACGGCGAACAAACTTCACCTTCAACGTCAAAGAAACAAGTAGGAGCCTCCCCAACCTTTGCGAGCGCGCGGTACTATAGCAACTCGCGTTGCGCGTATTTGTCTCCCGGTGGTAATGAAGACAAAGACCCATCGCACGCAGCGGAAGGAGCATTATGCTTCTACGAAAAAAAGTTGCTTCTGCCCTGCGGTTCGTGAAGCGCAGTGCACTCGCCGTGCTGATCGTTTGCGGGGCGCCATTGCCTTGGGCGCACGGCCAAACGGGACAGCCAAGTCTTTCCGAGGCCTTGCCGGCAACGCAACTCGTGCAGCCCGCCGACCTCGTCCGCGAACTTGCCTCGGCAAGCGCTGACGCTCGCCCCACGATCGTGTATGTCGGTTTTCGTACCCTCTTTGCAGGAGGCCACATCCCCGGCGCGACATTCCACGGCAGTGCCTCCACCGAACAGGGTCTCGCAGACATTAAGAAATGGGCGACTTCCCTTCCGCGAACAACAAATCTCGTCATCTACTGCGGCTGCTGCCCGTTCGAACGCTGCCCCAATATTCGTCCGGCCTTTGCTTTGTTTCGAGACATGGGATTCACGCATCTTCGCGTGTTGGAGTTACCTACCAGCTTCGCCGCCGACTGGGCAGGGAAAAACTACGCTATCGAAAAAGGATTGAACTGATCTTTGGCGGTACCTTCACCGCTCTCCCAGCTTGGCGCTTCTCTGCCCTGCTGTTATGCTTCCCGGATTAAATTAGCTGGAGACGCTCTATGCCGAGAAAAGCTCTGACTTTCCCCGCGTTTTTAGCGCTCGCCTTCAGCCTGGCCGCGCGACAATCCCCGCAACCAGCTCGACATTTCGATGGCCAGTCCTGGTGGACGCACGTCAAGTTCTTGGCCGACGATAACCTCGAAGGCCGCGAGACCGGCAGCGAGGGCCTCCGCAAAGCGGAGTCCTACGTTGTCGATCAGTTCAGCAAGGCCGGGTTACAGCCCGCCGGAACCAACGGCTTCTACCAGCCCGTCCAATTCATCTCCCGCCAGATTGTGGAAAAAGACTCTTCCGCCGCGTTGGTTGTCTCCGGTAAAGCGCATCCTCTCACTCTCGGGGACGACGCCTACTTCAGCACGCGTGCCGAGCTCTCTTCCGAAGAAATCACCGCGCCGCTCGTTTTCGTAGGCTATGGTCTCAAGATTCCAGAAAAGAACTACGACGACCTTTCCGACCTCGCCCTGCACGGCAAGATCGTCGTTTATCTCGCCGGCTCACCGTCGGAAATCCCCACCGCTCTCTCGGCCCACTACCAGACCATCGGCGAACGTTGGAAGTCTCTGAAACAAGCGGGCGCAATTGGCACCATCGTCATCCCCAATCCCGCCTCCATGGACATCCCTTGGTCGCGCATGTCCCTCAACCGCGCCCATCCCTCCATGGACCTGGCCGACCCGGAGTTCAATGAAACGCAAGGCCTCAAGATGGCCATGACCTTCAACCCCGCGCAAGCCGAGAAACTTTTTGCTGCTTCCGGCCACACCTTCGAGGAAATTGCCGCTCTGGGCAAAGACCGCAAGCCACTTCCCCATTTTCCCCTCGGCGTTTCCCTCAAAGCGCATGCCACCGTAAAAACTAGCCCCGTCGAATCCGCCAATATCGTCGGCAAACTGCCGGGCATTGACCCGGCTTTGAAAAACGAATACGTCGTCATCTCCGCGCACATCGATCACATCGGAATCGGCGAGCCCGTCAACGGCGACCGCATCTACAACGGCGCCATGGACAATGCCAGCGGCGTCGCAGTTCTGCTAGACCTTGCCGCCCAATTTAACGCCCACCCCGAGCCGCTTCGCCGCTCGATTCTTTTTGTCGTGGTTACTGCCGAAGAAAAAGGCCTGCTGGGTTCAAAATATTTCGCCGCTCATCCCAGCGTGCCCCCGAAGTCGATGATCGCGGACGTCAACATCGACATGTTTCTGCCCATCGTGCCGCTGAAGGTCCTCAAAGTTCCGGGACTCGCGGAGTCCGATCTTGGTGATCGTGCCCGGGAAGCCGCACAGCTCTTTGGCGTTCGTGTTCAGGCTGATCCGGAGCCGCTGCGCAACGTCTTCATTCGCAGCGATCAATACAATTTCATCCGCCACGGAGTCCCCGCGTTGAAGTTGGATGTCGGATTCGATCCCGGCTCGCCCGAACAGAAAATTTTCAAGGACTGGCTTACCAACCGCTATCACGCCCCGTCCGACGACTTCGCCCAGCCTGTGGACCTCGCTGCGGCAGGCTTGTATGAAGAAATCGTTCGCCAGCTTCTAATTTCCGTCGGCGATGCGGACGCCCGCCCGCAGTGGAAGCCGGACTCCTTCTTCCGCCGCTACGCCACCGAAACTGGTAACTAATTTTCTGTCGTGGATCCTTGGTTTTCTAGTTTCTGCCTTCTGCCTTAACCCAGCCACTGCGGATTGTGCGCCGTTCCGTCGAAATTCGTAGTGGTCTTGTATCCCTCGAATTCGCCATTTCGTGCTGCCTCCTTTGTCTTCGCCAGCAGCGCCGCCACTTGCGTCTCATTCATCGGCTTGAAGGTCCTCGCCGCCGTCACCGCCTGCTCCACCAGCGTCACGGAATCGCATCCGGTAATCACGACGCTCGTCGGCAGGCTCATCGCGTAATGCAGGCACTCCATCGGCTCCACGGTCTTGCTGCGCAGAATAATCCCCGCGCCCATGGGCTTCATCCCCAGCACGCCAATCTCCTTCTTCACCAGCACCGGCAGCACTTTCTTCCCGAAACTGTTGTAGTGCGCGTCCATCACGTTCAGCGGCATTTGCACCGCATCGAAGTGAAATTGATGCGCGTCCGCCGTCTCCAGCATCTTCAAATGAATATCGGGACTCTTGTGCCCGGTAAATCCGATATACCGCACCTTGCCCGCTTTCTGCGCCTCCACGACCGCTTCCATTCCGCCGCCGGCCGCGAAAACTCGGTCCGGGTCTTCCATGCGGATGATTTCATGAAATTGCAGCAGGTCGATGTGATCGGTCTGTAACCGCCGCAGCGACTCTTCCAATTGCTGCGCCGCCGCTTTCTTGGTCCGGCCGTCGATCTTGGTCATCACAAACGCGCGCTGGCGGTAGCCGTCGCGCAGCGCCTTGCCCATGCGCACTTCGCTTTCGCCGCCGTTGTAGTCCCAGCAGTTGTCCAGAAAATTGATTCCGTTGTCGAGCGCCGTTCGAATGATGCGAACGCTTTCCTGCTCGTCCTTCTGATTTCCGATGTGATAGCCGCCCAGCCCCACCATCGAAACCTTTTCGCCCGTGCGTCCGAGCGTCCGGCGTGGCACCTCCGCCTTGGTGTCCCCCGCCCACGCCATTTTCTCCGTCCCAACGGCCAGCGTCGCCGCCACACCCATTTCCAAAAACTCTCGCCGCGTCACGCCGTTAATCTTTTCGTCTCGAACCAATTCGCCGCCGCTTCTCTCGCCGCCATCATCGAATTCGCACATGACCTTGTCTCCTTCTTCACTGGGCCTCGGAGTTTAGCCTACACCCGTCTGCCTCGTCCGAAAAGATACGGTAGAACCTTGAACCCAGCCCGGCCCCGGCGTTAGACTCCGCCCATATTTCCCTCGGTCGCACCCAAAAAAACTCGGAGGGACCATGCTCAAATCTCTTGTCCTTGGCGCCGTTCTTGGCGGCTTGACGGCTTTCGTCTGGAGCTTCATCTCCTGGGACGTTCTTCCCTGGCACGAAAAACAGTTGCACTCTTTTCAGAACGAAGACGAAGTCTCCGCCATCATCTCTTCGCGGGCGCCGCAGTCCGGAAACTATCTCCTGCCCACCGGGCCATCGCAGGAAGGCATGACCAGCGACCAAAAGAAAGCCGCCGAGGAAATCCGCATGCAGAAAATGCAAAAGGGCCCGCTGGTGTTCGCCGCCATCCGCAAGGAAGGCTTCGGCTCCTTTCCGATGGTCCTGCTCACCCAGTTGCTCTGCCAGATTTTCGCCGCGCTTTTGCTCACCTGGATGCTCCTGCAGACCACGGGGCTGAGCTATGCGCGCCGCGTGGCCTTCCTGGCTGTCGCCGGACTCGCCGCCAGTGTCATCTCCGATCTCCCGAACTGGAATTGGTGGGGCTACTCCGCCGCCTACACCGCCGTAAATCTCGTCGACTACACGCTGACCTGGATGCTCGCCGGCCTGGTCATCGCCAAAGTCGCCAAGCCGCAGAGCGCAGCGGCGCGTAGTGGGTCACTCTGAATCGCCTGACGGATAGATGAACTCCTGACAAAACGGGCTTACCGGAGAAGTGGATTTCTGAGGTTTTGCGTGGCTATCTACTCTCTCATTCGGCGCGTCGAAAATATTTATCCTCCTTACCACTAGGTGCACTGTCACGCGCAGTGCTCATTCCGTCCGTACCCTTTGCGTTAGAATCGTATAGTTATGAAGCGCCGCAATCGCAAACGAAGGTCGAACGCTGCGAGCCCTGCCAAGGTTCCCGCTGATGCGGAAAGGGCTGCTGACCCTTCCGCCGCGCTTCACGGGGCAGACCGCCAGACTCGTCCTGGCGACGAACCACCCATTGTTCCTGTCGAGGTGAAAACGTCCGGTAGCGATCCCACCGCGCTTGCCGGGGAAGACTACGTGATTGATCTTGCCGACGAGTTCATTGCCGCGGTTGAGCAGGAAAAGCCTGCTGGCGATTCCGTCACGATTCCCGAGGCAGGCCACCACTCTCATCCTGGCAACGAATTCACTGCCGCTGTTGAAGAGGAAAAGCCTGCTGGCCCCACCGTCGCGCTTGCCGGGGCAGACCGCCGGACTCATCCTCGCTACGAGTTCACTGCCGCCGTTGAGGTGGTAGCGGCCGAATCCGGCGCGCGGATGGAAACGCGCGTTCGCGACTTGAGTCAGCAAGGCTGCTATGTGGACACGAACAACGCCCTGCCTTTAGGGACGGTCACAGGCGTGCGCATCTCGAAGGGAGCACAATTGTTTGAAGCCCCGGCAAGAGTCGTCTACTCGCGCACTGGCAAGGGCATGGGGCTGGTGTTTACCACCATTGAGCCGGAGCAGTTTCGGACTCTGGAAACGTGGCTTGCCGAATCCCGCGAGACCTCCTGGCTCGCGGCAAACCGCCGAAGGAGTCAGCGAGTACTGATGACAGTCCCAGTCCGAGTCTCCGGGCAAACCGGCGGTGGAATGGCTTTTGAAGAAGAGACTCACACGCGGGCCATCAGTGCTCACGGCGCGTTGATTCTCGTGTCCGCGCACGTGCAGAGAGGACAGCGGCTCACGCTGTTGAACATCCAGACAAAAGCTGCGCTGGAGTGTGTTGTCGCGCACATTGACAGGCATCGACGCGATCATCCCCACGTGGGAGTGGAGTTCATGCTGCCCAATCCTGTATTCTGGCACGTGGCCTTTCCGCCAAAAGATTGGACGCCCCGTCACCCAGATGCGAAATCCCGCGTAAAAACGCCCAAATCGAGCTAAAACCCCGCTCTCGGCGCCAGCGATTCAAAACAATGAACTTACGTGTGCGGTTAAGGTGCGTGCTATTGCATTCGCACGTTTTCGGTCTCGCCCTGGAATTGAATAGGTCACTGCAAACCCACGCACTGCCCAGCGGCAGCGTCGGTGGCATAATTCTACTTCTCGGTGCACAATATGCCGTCCGCTTAGCCCGTCGAGGTGCAGCATGTTTCTTCGTCTTACCCTGTGCGTCGCTTGTCCCGCCTTGCTCGTGCTGCTGATGACCAAAGCCAGCAGTTCCGCCCCGCCGTCGCCCGGCGTCCTTGTCGTCGCCAATCAAAAAGAACATACCGTTCTCCTCGTCGATCCCGAGGCGCGCCGCGAACTCGCCAAGATTTCCGTCGGGGTCAACGGCCACGAAGTCGCCGTCTCACCCGACTCGCGCTTCGCCTACGTCCCCATCTATGGCAACTCCGGAGTCGGAAGGCCCGGCACCGACGGCGCAACCATCGACATCATCGATCTCCAGCAGCGCAAACTCGCCGCCACCATGGACCTCGGCAAGCCCTTGCGTCCGCATGAACCGCTCTTTGGGCCAGACGGCCTGCTCTATGTCAGCGCCGAGCTCGCGAACGCCGTCGATATCATCGACCCCGCTTCACGTAAAGTCATCGCGGAAGCCCCCACGGGCCAGCCCGAATCACACATGTTCGTGCTGAGTAAGGACGGCCATCGCGCTTACACTTCCAACGTCCACGCCGGCACGGTCAGCGTCGTAGACATCCTCAATCGCAAGCTCATCACGACCATCCCGGTCGCAAAACAGGTGCAGCGCATCTCCATCTCCCCGGATGGCGCGCGCGTCTTTACCCACGATCAAGACGCTCCGCGCATTGCCGTCATCGACACCGCCACAAACAAAATCAGCACCTGGATCGACATTCCCGATTACGCCTACGCCTCCCAGCCCACTCCCGACGGCCGCTTTCTCCTCGCCGTCCTTCCGCGCGCGAACCGAACCGTAGCCATTGATCTGAAAACTCTCAAGGTTGTGAAATCCTTCGACGTGCCTCAGCAGCCCGGCGAAGTTCTCATCCGTCCCGACGCCGCGGTCGCTTACATCACCTGCATGCCCGCGGGAAAAATAGCCGTCCTCGACCTCCGCACCTGGCAGCTGCAACCCACCATCGACCTGACCCCCGGCGTAGACGGCATGGCCTGGTCCGCAAACTAGCCGAACGAGCTGAACGAACTAGGAAATCATGCGTGTTGAGGCATACCTACGCGTTCTTAGCCACGAACACACAATTCTTGCCATCCACCGAGCGACGAATCTTCCGAATGCTAAGGTCATGGAACTAAAGGCCCCAGTTGATCCGGTCGGCGGGAAGGAGATGTGGTGGAACTGGGAAACAGCGCGCGTACCCATCGACATCGACGACACCGATAAGGGATTAAAAGAACTCTTGCTCGCTCATAGGCACATCTTTCCCACACTCAGGAAGTACGAGGGACCGGAGACTGATATCTATCTGGAAGTCGTTATGCAGTACGAAGAAGGTGAAGAACCTTGGGGGCTGTATCTGTCAGATGAAACAGTCATGTTGCTCAGCGAGATGGGCGGTGCCTTGGACTTCGACGCTGTTCCACTTATGAAAAAATCTCAAGGCGGTTGACCGGCAGCTCTGCACTCACTTCTGTGTTAAATTCTTTCTTTCTACCCGATGCGCGTAACTGCCTCTATTTGCATCTTGTTCTTCGCGATCGCACCCGCTATTGCCCAAAAATCCCGTCCGCATCACCGCATCGCCAAGCCGGTCGCACTTGCACCTTCCATCTATGATTGCGGCCACAACGTAACCCTGCATCTAAGCGCCCCCGACCCCACCCAGGGCAGCCTCCTTCTACTGGAACTTCGCAGCGCCACCCAACCGGTCGCGGAAATAAAAGCCACCTGGGACAATCGCGAAATTCCCTTCTGGCAGGAGCCCAAGCCCAACGAACAATCTTTCGACGTCTGGCGCGCTCTGCTCGGTGTCGATCTGGAGCTAAAACCGGAAAATTACCCGCTCACGCTCACCGCGAAAACCGAATCCGCGGAAGAAATCCCCTGCTCGGCAGCGATCGACGTAAAAGAAGGCAAGTTCGCCACCGAAAGCCTCAAAGTCGCCCCCAATTTCGTTGAGCCCAATCCCGAGCAGCTCGCCCGCGCCGAAGCCGAGCGCCAGCGCCTCCGCGCTATTTTTGCCACCATTACTCCCGAACGCCTCTGGAACGGCACCTTCCACTACCCGCTCGCCGGCGTTACCACCGGCGGCAACTTCGGCAAGCGCCGCATTCTCAACGGCAAAGCCGGCTCACCGCACGGCGGAGTTGACTTCCCCGCTCCCGCCGGCGCTCCCGTTTACGCCGCGCAGCGCGGCCGCGTCGTCCTCGCCGAGCCGCTCTACTTCTCCGGCAACACCGTGGTCCTCGACCACGGCCTCGGTCTCTACACCTTCTACGCCCACTTCGAGTCCATCTCCGTGCAACCCGGCGATCTTGTCGACACCGGCGCCCTCCTCGGCAAAGTCGGCGCCACCGGCCGCGTCACCGGCCCGCACCTCCACTGGGCCGCCACCGTAAACCGCGCCCGCACCAACCCCCTCCAACTCATCTCCCTGCCGCTGTAGGTGTTTTTTTTATTATGTGAGAGGCAGCAAGCGTAGTCGCGTGCGGTCGAATTCGATCGTTACCAGGGCTCCGGCCTCCAGTTCCGCACGAACAAGGCTGAGCGCGGCCAGGGTCTGCTTTCCAATTATGTCGGGACTAATATCTTGGTTCCGGATTTGCACCACGCTTGGCTTCTTCCGTTGAGTGACTGCCAGAATTGCACCGAAATCTAAATCGTGGGTGACCACCACCATATCGTTCGTTGCCGCGTACGTCATGATCTCAGAGTCGCGCGCGTTGGCCTCCCCCATTTGCGACCAATGCAAACAGTCCCAGCCCGCTTCGCGCAGTAACATAACCCAGCGCGGCGACAAATTCATGTCCAGCAGTAACTTCATGCAGTAGGTAGGTTAACTTCTCGCTCTTCAGCCCGCCAGGCAGCGTAGCGCAGCGCCTGCAGGATGTCTTCGCGCTCCAGGTACGGATAATCGGCGAGAATCTCTTCGATCGTGTGACCTGCGCCGATCTGGCCTACAATCATGCCAACGGTAACACGTAGCCCACGGATGCAGGGCTTGCCCCCCATCACGCCTGGGTCCTGAGTGATCCGGTTAAGTTCAAACATGTTCATCTCTCCGCATGACCCCAACTGCCTGAGAATACCACCTCCCTGAGCTTTTTCGGCGTCTGGGCCTGCGTTGGAGTGCGTCCAAACTTCGCTGCCCCTGTGCCTTTCCCGGCACACGACTTCGGCGGTCATCGCGTCGAAGCGATCCGCGCAACGGATGTAGCCATCCGCCAACTGAAGAGTGCTTACACTACGACAAAAACTAGCCTCGCATCTCCACCACTTTAAGGCCGCGCGGGACGCTCCAGCCGTTCAGCGCGGCCTTTTTTACCCCTTTTTCATAGGCACCTCTCTTCCTTGAATTGACCTATCCATTTTCATGGTGCCCTAATGAGACGTGCCTAAAAAATAATAGTTACGTGAGCACACGTTACCGTCTGTTGGATTGATTCGCACTGGACCCGCACGTACTCTCATCCCGGATGGTGCAACGCTTCGGCGGAATTGGCGTCAATGGCCCATTCCGCGCTCTCACTACCGTTTGAATATTCGGGCCCTGAGTGCTTGTTAGGGCACTCCAGCGTGAAGCGCATCGAAAATCGTTGCCAATTCTCGGAGCGCCGAAAGGGATCGCTAATGAAGCCTGCCACAAGACTCTTGTTGCTTACGTATATTGTGATGAGCGCGCTTGTCCTAACGTCCTGCAGTGGCCTGAAACAGCCGGCGGGTTCGGGGTCGGGCTCAGGTTCCGGCTCAGGATCTGGTTCGGGCTCAGGATCGGGTTCTGGATCCGGCTCGGGGTCTGGTTCCGGATCCGGCTCAGGCTCCGCCACGGGTCCGTTCACGATCGCAGGAACGGTGATCGGTCTAAGCGGAACCGGTCTCGTTCTTGAGGATAACGGCGGCGACGATCTTTCCGTTACGGCGAGCGGTCCGTTCACTTTCAAGACGACCATCGCCAGCGGCGGCGCCTTTGCTGTTACGGTCAAGACGCAGCCCTCCACCCCCACCCAGAACTGCGTTGTCAGCGCCGGCAACGGCAAAGCTTTAGCCAACGTCTCCAATATCCAGGTGACCTGCGGGAATACCTTTACGATTGGCGGGACCGTTACTGGACTGGTGGGATCCGGATTGGTGTTGCAAGACAACGGCGGGGACAACCTTACGGTAACTGCCACAGGGACTACCGGAGCCGCCAATTTTACGTTCGCGGCAGCACTTTCTAGCGGGGCAGCGTATACCGTGACGATTCTTACGCAACCCTCCGGCCCGGGGCAAACCTGCGCCGTCACCAATGGCTCTGGAAAAGCCACGGGGAACGTCACCACAGTTCAGATCGTGTGCCCTCAGCCAACCTTTACCATTGGCGGGACAGTCGTGGGTTTGGTAAACGGCGCTGGCGATACCGTAGAGCTGCTAAACAATGGCGGCGACAACATCTTTGCCACCGGCAACAATACTACTTTTACGTTTCCCACTACGGTCACCAACAACGGCCGCTACGATGTCTCCATTCTTGCGGAGCCCACTAGCCAGCCGCAGCCTTGCGGCCTCTTCTTTTACACTGGCGTGGCCAAGGCCGATGTCTCCAGCGTCATCGTGGACTGCCAGCACAACGACTGGACATGGATGGACGGTCCCGATACCAATACCAATTACGGCACTTTCACCATTCCTCCAAAGCCGCCGGCGCAAAGCACGAACGCACCTGGGGGACGCGAGTACGCTGCCACTTGGACAGATAGCGTGGGCAGAAAGTGGCTCTTTGGAGGCTTCGGCCTCGATTTTGCCGGTGCGGCTCCACCGAATGTTCCCGGCCTTCTCAACGATTTGTGGCTTTGGTCGGGTTCGGATTGGATTCCTGCGGGCTTGACTCTAACCCAGACGACAACCTCCGGCATTACGACCTCCACAGCCGATTTCGTCCCTATTCAAAGAACAGATAATTTCGGTGGGGTCACTCCGGGCTCACGATGGGGTAGCGTCACATGGTCCGATACCTCCGGACATCTATGGCTGTTTGGCGGGCAGGGCTTGTCTACCACCGGAGTAGGGTTTCTGAATGACGTTTGGGAATTCACCCCTGGAACTTACGACACAAACAACACCACGGTGCCGCCGACCTACTTTGGCTCCTATACTTTTAGCGGGACCTGGACGCAAGTGAGCGGCACGACAGTCGTCAACCAAAAAGGCACTTACGGCGCGGTAGGCGCCGCCGGATTCCCCGGTGCGCGCTGGGGAGCCTCACAGTGCACCGATTCCTCGGGCAACCTGTGGGTTTTCGGAGGCCAGGGCATTGACGGCAACGGCACTCTTGGACTCCTCAATGACCTCTGGAAGTACAACATAGCCGCTCAGACATGGACCTGGATGGGTCCGACGAACTCCAACGCGGGCCAGAATAATGGCGTGTACGGCACGCAAGGCACGGCGCTGGCGGCCAACGCCCCCGGTCCTGGTGGTCGTCAGACAGCATTGTTGTGGGCGGACACCTCCGGGAACATCTGGCTCTTTGGCGGACTCGGCCTCGATTCTGCCGGGACGCGCAGTGCGGGTTCGCTTAGCGGCGGTCTGCCGAACGGCGCGACACCGGACGGCGCGCTGCTGAATGACCTCTGGAAATTCAACATTGCCAGCGGCCAATGGACGTGGGTTTCCGGCGGCGCTGCAACCGGGCTTGCTAACCAGACCGGCATTTACGGAACGGCACAAGTTGCTGCGGCCACGAATCTCCCCGGCTCTCGGTGGAGCATGTCAGGCTTCGCGGACGCCTCCGGTAACCTCTGGTTATTTGGCGGCTGGGGATATGCTTCCTCGCTTGCACAAAATACCGGGTATCTCAATGACGTTTGGGAATATCAGCAGAGCAGCAAGCAATGGATCTGGTGGAAGGGATCGAGCGACGTCAATCAGGCTGGCCGCTATCCGCTGGAATTCAGTGTCCAGCTGGGCGTGCCTTTTGTGCTGGACACTCCTGGATCGCGCCGCGGAGTGGCTTTCTGGCCGCAGCGAGACGCGCTGGAGTACTTCTGGATCTTCGGCGGAGAAGGCTACGACAACGCGGGCGCGTCCGGCTACATGAACGATACGTGGAACTACCTGCCGTTTCCATAGACTCAGCGCGGCAGCTCCGATTCGCGGGTGAGTTGCCGATAGCCCAGCCTCCAAGCTGGGCTATCGTTTTTCCCACGCTCCGGAGCTCAGCGAATCCGTTCCTCACGCCGACACCGGCGCGGCGGTCCTGAGCCATTGCTCCATCTGCTCGTGGCTTACCGCACCGGGTTGCTGCATCACCACGCGGCCAGCGAAGAGAACCACGAAGTTGGGTATCCCGCGAACATGGAAGCGCCCGGCAAGCTGCGGGTACTTTTCCGTATCCACCTTCAGGACGACAGCCTTGCCCGCCATGTCGGCCGCAGTTCTCGCGACTTCGGGAGCGGCGGCATGACACGGTCCGCACCACTCCGCCCAGAAATCCACCAGCACCGGAACC
>WNFO01003662.1_pt1 | contig 17837 bp, 21 predicted proteins | sample 5400251 | NCBI WGS metagenome assembly WNFO01 (sample SAMN13153354, study PRJNA577476) | soil metagenome | isolation source: 100 cm saprolite under Madrone tree | place: USA:California | collected 2016-06-14
AGTGACAGATATCATCCTCCCAATTTCCGTCGCTTTGGCTTTCGACTTGCAGCTGTGCTCTCTGCGGATCCTCCCTTCCACCATTCTTTGAGATGTTGGACGCCAACATCGGACTTTCTGTGATCACGCTTGTCACCCTCGACTTGGGCAGAACGAATGGCCTCTCGACTCAGACACCAATCGATGTGGGCATTGAGCTCGTCGTTGTCCGTGAAAGGCCGAGTACACAGCGGACACTCGCTTGCGGTGGCAGTGGTGGACATCGACGCTTGAGGCGCCTTGTCTGGGTCTGGCCGCGGTTTTGTTGTGGTACTTTCCTCGTCGTCGTCGTCGTCATCGTCGTCGTTATTGTCGCGCATTTGAAGTCCTCCATGATTTTGAGAGACCTCGTCCTGCCACTGCGAGACAACCACTCGCGCGGAGCCTGTCGGCCCTATGGACCTTGTAGTGCAACGTGGTTTTGACGGATTTGAACCGGATGGCGATGGGATTTCTAAGGTGGGTGGTGCGAACATTGGTGGTGGACGATCATGTCCGCCCGTCGACGCGCGACGCTCCGCTGCTATTGCTGTTGAATAGTCGTCTTCACTATCCAGGGCGTTATAGTTCAAGTCATCTTCTGAATTAGGCTCTATGTACTCGACGTCTGACTCTTGGCCATCACTGTCGTATGCGCGACTTTTCTTGGATGGAGAATTCTTTGATGAAGAGTCAGGAAGTGGCTCGAGGAACTACGGGAGACCATATCATTCGTTAGTACGTACAGAACGGCGACTCGGACTGCCAAGAGAGGTACACCCCATACCTTCAGGATACCACCATCTTTCTTCTGAAGGTCTTTGAGCTTGGTGACGCGGAGTCCGATGAGACGAAGACAAAGCGGCCATTCGGGTTGAAGGAGCTCTTTTCCAGCTTCATAAAGCTCAGCCTTCGTTTTGATCCAGCGATTGAACGATTTGGCTCGGGTGAACACTTCGTAAGTATCGAGTTTGTACTTCAACGTGACAGTCCGGCCAGCCCATCCTCCACTTTCCATGTCATCTTCAAGTTCGGCCGCAATCTCCTCGAGCTTCTGTAAGATGTTTTCTTTCTCCGATATAGCCTTGAATGTTCTAATTGGAAGTGTCAGAGAAGAGCTACCATGACAGTACGAGTGCCTGCAGACCGCTCTGATCCTATGCTTTTCCTTTCTTCCCGCACCCACGGCTGGACGACGTTGGATGCGATGCCCAAGTGTACTCGAAGCATTGAGTGCAAGCCAAATTGTTTGTCCAGTAACGATAGCACTCCACGACACTTGTAGATGTCTCCGCATGTCTGAAATGCATCGAACAGACAAAATGAGCAAATTACAACCCTGCAATAATGGAAGGTGCAACGAACCTTCACTCCAATAGAGTCCAATAAACGCTCGTTAACCCGGCCAAATCCAGAGATCTTGCGTATGGGAAGGTCGCGCATAAAGTCCTTGATCGCCTCGGAATTGTGAGGCAGATGGAACTGCCCGTTTGGCTTATTCTACAGCAAAACGCAAACTTGTCTCAGGAGACTGGTTGATCAATGAAAGTTCGTACTTTGTCAGAACATATCTGGGCCACAGTGTGTGTACAGTAAGATCGGGTGCGGTTGACAGGTGAAGGAAGTGCATACTTTGGCTAGCATCTTGGAAGCGGCGAAGGGAATCAGTAAGTCGGTAGGGGAAGAGGTTGAAAGCGCACCTTGTTGACTGCAATACCCGCGCTGACCGTCAGCTTTGTTTCATTGAAAACATGCTGACGCATCCGCCCGACACATTCGTCTGGATCCAAGTCGTGCTGTACGCAATAATCCGTGATACTGGGATGGAAATCAAACAGTCAGAAAGGTGCCCACTCGCTTTTGGAGGCAAGTACTGGAACGAAACTTGCTTTAAGTATGCTTCGTCGACGCTAGAGGCAAGCATGTTTGGGTCGTATTGCCTGAAAATAGCCATGATTTGTTTGGATACTTCAGAATAGCGTGACATGTGGAGCTGGACAAAAGTGAAGTCAGGACAGAGTTTTCGTGCGATGTAGCCTTCGCAAGATTAGCGCATATTGGACATAGTGTGGATCGCACGGGTCTTACCAGGCATCCCTGATCGTACGCCGTACTTTCGGGCTTCATAGGACGCAGTAGTCAGTACGCCATACCCTACCTATGGTGAGAGGTGGTTGGAATGTCTGGGGTGCGGTGGAGAAGATGGGGACATACACCAAATGGCTTTCCTGCTAAGCTGGGATCGTCCAGTAACTCCACGTTAGCGTAGAATGCGTCCATGTCGACGTGAACAATGAACTGCGTCAGGTCGCGCTCCCGTTCAATAGCATCTAGCTGGCAGAAGTCACACTCAGAGCCACGGAAATTGAATGATCGCAGTAATTGTAGATGCGCACGAGATGGTCGACTTTTTGTTCCACTTTGCCTAGTAAAGCGAGAGGACGTAGTAGTGTTCATCGTCAGTATGCGCAGATAAAAATGAACATTGTGCGGCGCGCACCCATGTCGACGCCTTTCATAGTCTGGTCGCGAAGCTTAAGGATGCGCTCTATGCGAGCTGTCACTTCCTTGTCTTTCCGCTTTTCATTCTGTGTAACGGGGATGCGAGCGATAAGTGGTTGGCGCACTCCTAAGTAGTAGAGATGAACCTCGTAGAATTTGGAACCCTTGGACGCCTCGGCAATGATGCGATTGATCTCCGTCTGTTCATTTGAAAGGCTGGTGTGTGGTGTTTAATGAGAAGGGGAGGGCAGCTCACACTGCGAGGTAATGTGCCGACCTACCCGGCTTTGGTCGTCGAGGGACCTGCGAGTCGTAGTATAAGACTTGGGGCCTCTTGAGATGCCTGTGCCTGTGTATCACGCTGTTCCATAACGCCGGCGGATGTTGAGAAAATCTAAGTTACAGTAGTCAAGCTGGTTAAGACAGACTCGGAACCGCACTAGTGATTGGTCCCTTTTACGATCTCACTCACATAATACAAACTACAAACTATATACCTATAGAGCCGGTCGATCCCTCAGCGTCGTAACTATCGCACTCGAATTTATCCCTCTTCGAGTGTGCTCCCTTACCGACACCAACACTACCAGTGATTAGTTCTGAGATTGTTTGGTCTTCAATCAACAACTTGAAGGCTCATCTGAGTTGGTATCTTTGAACACCTACTGGTTAAATTGTTCCATAACAGCGCCTTATCGCGCATGCACCCTGTAAGTTAATCTCCGTTCCACCCACTATGTCCGGGTGGTCTGAAAAACTGATGCCGACTCAGCTGATCCATCGTCCATGAGAAAGCCGAAAGCCACGCGATGTCATGCACGTGATAGCGGACGTCTCCATGACTGAAAAGACTCTGTTCACTGATACAGTACATCATTAGGCATAGGCATTGACTCGTTGACTACCCGAAGTGATCTGTACCATATCTTGCTAAGCGTCTCCGAGTCCAACTAGTGGAACTTTGACAAACCCAGGTGAGAACCGCGTTGCCCTTATCCTCCCACAAAACATTGCTTGACATCGGGAGTGGAAGTGGCGGTCCTTGAAAGAGCCAGCTGACTGACCGTCATACACCGTCTGGCATGAAAACCGTGTCGACAACCCGATGGAGGATGTTTCACCGAGATCAACATCAACTTTGCCCACGAACTTCGACTTCCAGTGTCCAAACAACGTTCAAAATCGTCCGTGTGGGACGGATTCGGTCGCAGCTGCTAAACGCTTCTATGGAGTAAATAAATAATCCTTCCTTCCAACACCTCTACCCGTCTTATCGTCGGCTACCTTCAAGGCGAAGTATGTCACCTTCGATGGAAGATTATTGATGTTAAACATGTCGGATGCACATCCACATATGTTGATGCACCTCTACTGCGATCTGTCCGCTTCGGTAGCGTTCCTATCTTTAGATACCTCGTTATTCGACGCCCACAAATGGGGCAGGAAAGATCACTTTGGGTAAGATTATCCCTCCGATCTGGCGATCCCGTCTGAAACCTATGTTTATAGTACTCATATTTGCTGGATTCGGAAAGGAGATCCCACGCGCCCGCTTAGGAGGACCTATGCTCCTGTGATATTGTACAGCGCTGGACACGCGAACCGGACTATCGAAGAGGGCCAGGCACTTTGAAAATAAACTAGAGAGTTATGCAGGCCGTCAGGAGTCTACCGGGTCCTCGTACTCTCCGTCAGAAGTCATTGCCTGGCGGATATTAATCCTGAAGCCTGGCTCGGATAAATATGGGGTGCCTCCAAATGCTCATCTCCTCGGCCAATCAATTGTTCCTTGTTCCTTGACTTTGCATCTTGCATTAGATGCATCTGCATCAGCTGTGCCAATCCACGGTCGAGTGGCGAGTGGCGACATACGACGATTCGATTGCGGGGATGAAAAAATGCTACATGCCACAGTACCCTAACTCTCGAAGCAACTGAGCCATGAACGCGCTAGTTGTCATATCCCATATGCTCATGCAACGCAACGATCGCCCGCGGGTGCTTTCAATCACTCTTCCGCGGTGCCATATATCACAACGATTTGGCTTGGGCGTCTTAGCTTCACGGACATTCCCCGGACACAACTATAAACTGGTATTCTTCCCTAGCTTCGTGTCATCCCCGTCTAAATAATGCCCACCAGTGACTCCAGCATAGGGGATCGCCTCAAAAGTAGGATCGCCTTCCCTATGGACCTCCGAGGGAACCGTGTCTCAATATTCGATACTACTGAGAAGAAACGCATATGGAGGAGCTTGGATCTCCATCTATTGCCTTGTGTCTCTTTGCTTTATCTTCTGTCATTCCTGTAAGTGGCGAATTTTTGTGCCCTACGTTCACTGCTGACCTATGTACGTTCGTTCAAGTGATCGGAGCACTATTGGTAATATGCGTTCACTGTGATGTGCGAAACTCTTACACGTGACCGTCTTCCGAATAGGCAACGCGAGGATAGCTGGGATGGAGACGGATCTTCATCTCTACGGCCTACGATATAACGTCGCGGCTTCACTATTCTTTGTAAGGCTTTTATTACTTATAAAATGTAGAGTTTTTACGCCGTGCAACCATCAGGTAACATATGGATTGGTGGAAATACCTTCGTAAGTTCGCATTTCGCGCTCATCTTCTGGAGGTTAAGCTAAGAACTTGTATGAAGGAATATCATTCTCAGGTTGACTAGACCTTCTCTGTGGTGTCCGCCTTCTTTTCTCCACACAGGAGCGTCTCTCTCATTCCACGTCTCTAGTTCCTACCCTTATGGTAGCCTGGGGCACTATCATGACATTGACGAGTTTGGTAAACTCCTTCCGGGGCCTCCTCATGTGAGGTTCTTAGCTGTCCTATTGGCTTCGTTGTTGTTTATTTTTGTAGCTCCCGCGTCGCTCTCGGACTGGCCGAGGGAGGGTTGTTCCCTGGCGTGGCGTACTATATCACACTGTGGTATCCCCGTCAGATCCAAGGCCAACGCCTTTCCATTTTCTTCTCCGCTGCTACTGTTGCCGGAGCGTTCGGCGGCATTTTCGCGTATTTAATCGTTAACATGGACGGGTAAGATACCGCGGCCAGAGGATGCTACTGTCTGCTGATATCAATGTCTAGGATGGCTGGTCTTCACGGCTGGCAGTGGATCGTATGTTTCTATGTTCATTTGTCGTCTCCGGAATATTGACATTTGCTTCGCATAGTTCCTCATAGAAGGCTTAGGTGGGTGAACAAGTCTTGATATCGCAAATGTGCTGACACCTACCAGCGACCGTTGTCGTAGCTTTGCTAGCGTTCCGCTTCTTGAATGACGTGCGTATAATTAGTGGCCCCACACGTTCCTAGCTAATAGTCGCCCAGTATCCTGAGACGGCAACGTTTCTCACGGAAGATGAACGTTGGTTTGTTGTCCAGGCATTGAGAGAAGATATGAATGGCCAGGCGACCTACTTCAGTAAGAAATTCGTTTGGCAGGCCCTCACCGATTGCAGGGTTTACCTCCTCGTTTTCATCTATATGTGGTCAGTTGTTTCTCGATTGACATGTCTAATCTAATTGTCATATCTATAGCACTTTGGTTCCCATCTATGCAATTGCGCTCTTCCTGCCCACTATCATTCATGATCTAGGCTACTCTGCTGCTCGCGCTCAGCTTCTGACAGTCCCACCTTTTGTATGCAGTTGCGTCTCGATAATCATGGTCGGCACCTACTCTGACAAATTAAATGCGCGGGGTTCATTTATTTTGCTTGGAGACGTGGTTTCTTTGATCGGGTACGTTATGGCCTACATGGCGAGTAGCCCCGGCGTTGGTTATGTTGCTGCTATCATCGCCGCATCTGGCGTGTACCCCACTCTTCCTATTATCTTGTCCTGGGCTGGGGGAAATGCAGGTGGAGATGTGAAAAGAGCCATTGTCTTCGCGATGGTCGTCGGGTTCGGTAATTTTGGAGGGTAAGTGTCTATTTTTTGGGGTCTCTGCTCCTAATTGTGACGTGAGTGCGTAGTATCTGTGCCTCATACATATATTATCAGCCACCACGTTTCTATAAGGGCCACGGCACCATCATGGGCTGTCTTTGTACGAGGTATGTGCTCGTTAATCAATAGAAAGAAAAGTTAGACATCATCCGCATAATTATAGCATCGTGTTTACTTCACTCCTGATGTGGAAGTACCGTGCACTCAACAAGGAGAAAGAGGAGCTGTGCATCCGTGAAGGTATCGTAGAGAGCATGCATGATAGGTTTCGTGAACTAGGAGATGAGAGCCCTCTCTTCCGGTGAGCTTACCACTTCTTCTATAGAGTCCTACATGCTAAGATGATTCGCAGCTATGTCGTCTGAGCGGTTGATCTGTGACTGATACGGTCGTGTAGAATAATGCCAATGGGTGAGATAGACGTGTGATTGGGGGAAATGCAAGGATCTTCCATCCATTCTTCTCCAATAAATGCTGCCCGCTGGCAACCTCTGGGGATAGTACTGTACATAATAATGTGTGATGGAATAAAAAGTACTGCGAGCATGCACATCACGTGAGGATACGCGTCTCGACGAGTTTTCAGCGTTGAGTTGAGTTGGTGGATTCGGGTTCGCGAATGCACTTGTACAACTTGACCCTTCAAACACCTACAGCCTCACCTCAAGCCATCGTTGGCAACTTTTCTGGTGCAAGGCAGCAGGAAATCATCATCTCTCATGGCACGCGCCTCCAGCTCCTACGCCCAGATATGCAGACGGGCAAGCTATCGACAATCATTGCGACCGACGTTTTCGGTTCCATTCGCTCCCTAGCTGCTTTTCGGCTCACAGGAGGAACCAAGGGTAAGCCCTTGTGAGTATACGCCCCTTCTCCCCTCACTCTTTCCCCCCCCTCAGACTACGCAATTGTAGGGTCGGATTCTGGTCGCATTGTGATCCTGGATTATGACCCTCGCACCAGTAGTTTCGTCAAGGTTCATCAAGAAACGTTTGGAAAGTCTGGCACACGGAGGATTGTTCCTGGACAGTACCTCGCTATCGACCCCAAGGGACGCGCCGTCATGATTGCCGCGATAGAAAAATCCAAGCTCGTGTATATTCTTAATCGTGATGCCGCCGCCAATCTCACCATTTCTTCACCTTTGGAGGCCCATAGAACCTCTTCTATCGTCCATCACATCGTTGGTGTCGACGTTGGCTTCGAAAACCCGATGTTCGCTGCTTTGGAAGCCGACTATACAGAGTCTGACCAAGATTCAACAGGAGAGGCTGCCGCAAATGCCGGCAAGGTTTGTCTGAGGATCATCTTTTTCAGGCCATGTTTTGACCGACCTTATAGCTGCTAACCTACTACGAACTTGATTTGGGTCTCAACCACGTCGTACGAAAATGGAGCGAGCCCACAGATCCCAGGGCAAACTTCCTCGTACAAGTTCCAGGTGGCCAGCTAGCGTCTTCCGAGCGTTTTGATGGTCCCTCAGGTGTACTTGTGTGCACGGAAGACCATATCATCTATCGTAATGCTGACGCACCTCAACATCGCATTCCCATTCCTCGGCGGAAGCACCCACTTGGGGACAGTGGACGGGGCATCATCATCATTGCAGCGGTGATGCATAAAATGAAGGTGAGTGAGGACGGTCTCTGTCTACTTAGTTTCTGACAGACGTCTGCGTCAGGGGGCTTTCTTCTTCCTACTACAAAGCGAGGAGGGGGACTTATACAAAATCACAATTGAACACGAGGAGGAAGAAGTTAAGGCGCTGAAAATCAAGTACTTTGACACTGTTCCCGTCGCGTCTAGCCTGTGTATTCTAAAATCCGGCTTTCTTTTTGTCGCGTCCGAGTTTGGGAACCAGTGCGTGATCTTTTTCTCTGTCGGTGCCAGCACATTAATCTGCAGATCCACACAGACAACTTTATCAGTTCCAAAAACTGGGAGACGACGATGACGAGAAGGAGTTTGGTTCTCGGGATTACCCCTCATATGGCATGGCTCAACCTCAACACCCCCTACCTCGAGCCTATTTCCGACCACGGCCGCTCGAGAATTTGGCATTAGCAGACGAAATCGAATCCTTAAATCCAATTTTGGATGCCAAGGTCCTAAAACTACACCCCAACTCTGACAGTCCTCAAATTTTCACCCTTAATGGTCGCGGCTCGCGGAGTATGCTTCGGACGCTGCGGCATGGGCTTGAAGTCGAGGAGACTGTAAGTTCTGATTTACCCGGTATTCCCAATGCTGTCTGGACGGTCAAGGTTAGAAGCGACGGTAAGTTTTGTTCGTAAGGTATTACTGAGAGGCAACCTAACGTCTTGTTAGAGACCTACGACTCTTATATTATCCTTTCCTTCGTGAACGGTACCCTGGTCCTCTCAATTGGCGAAAACATAGAGGAAGTTCAAGACACGGGATTCCTCTCCTCTGCACCAACTCTTGCGGTACAACAAATTGGAGACGACGCGCTCCTACAGGTTCATCCGCAGGGGATTCGGCACGTCCTGGCTGACCGCCGAGTAAACGAATGGCGCGTCCCCTCGGGCAAGTCGATCGTTGCTGCGACGACCAACAAGCGACAGGTCGTCGTAGCTTTGAATTCTGCAGAATTGGTGTACTTCGAGTTGGATTTGGACGGGCAGCTGAACGAATACCAGGATCGGAAAGCAATGGGAAGCACGATCCTTGCGATGAGCATAGGAGAAGTGCCTGAAGGGCGTCAGCGGACGCCATATCTTGTAAGTACTCCCTCCTTACCGCGACATAAGCTGATGTCTCTCTGCGTAGGCGGTCGGTTGTGAGGATCAGACAGTTCGCATTATTTCTTTGGATCCGGACAGTACACTGGAGGCAATCAGCCTGCAAGCGCTGACCTCCCCACCTTCCTCGATCTGCATCGTGGACATGCTCGATGCCGGAATTAACCGGAATCAGCCGACCATGTTTGTCAACATTGGCTTGCAGACTGGCGTTCTTCTCAGAACCGTATTGGATCCAGTAAGCGGACAACTCACGGACACACGGACTAGGTGATTGTATCGCCATAGCAATGTGTTCTTGCGCTGACCACATCATTTACCTAGATTCCTGGGCACACGACCGGTCCGCCTCATTCGCGTGCAAATTAAGTCACAACCTGCGATCCTCGCTCTCTCTTCTAGAACATGGCTCAATTACACACACCAAAATCTTATGCATTTCACGCCTCTTATTTTTGACACCCTTGATTACGCCTGGGGCTTTTCTGCAGAACTGTGCCCAGAGGGGTTGATCGCGATTACGGGCAATGTACTACGGTGAGTTCCATGACAGCCTAATATAACTGCCGCGACTGCAAGATGAAATAAACGGACCGGATGATTCAATGAATCCATGTCGTAACTAGTGTTATTACCAATTGTTCCTACTGAACCTTTGCTTCGCCTTCTATTTTGCGTGCTTTGCTGACTCCTTGCCGATATAGGATCTTCCTGATTCCAAAGCTTGGTACGAAGCTCAAGCAGGACGCACTCCAACTCACGTATACGCCGCGCAAATTTACCACACATCCTGGCAATGCGTACTTTTACCTAATTGAATCGGATCACAGGGTACTGGGAGAGGTTGCCGCTGCCACGAAGCTACAAGAATTGGTAATCCAACACTGCATCTTAACATCGTCTGACGTGATATTGACTTGCATCCCAGCGATCACAAAAGAAGACAGTGGACGAAGCAGTCCTCGAACTTCCATCAGAACAGTTCGGAAGGCCTAAGGCCCCGGCCGGTACCTGGGGCTCATGTATCCGTATCGTTGATCCCATCGAGGTGAGTTACTTCACTTGCAGCTATCACCAACAAGTTGACGTGTGCTTGGATATCCCAGAATAAGACAGTTCGAGTTGTTCATCTTGACAATAACGAAGCCGCGTTCTCTCTCGCTGTTGTGCCTTTCGAGGCACGAGAAAATGAACTACTTCTCGTTGTGGGAACAGCTCAGGACACATTACTGTCACCACGATCTTGCACAAGTGGCTTCTTGCGGGCGTACAAGTTCACAGATGATGGAGCGGATTTGGAACTACTTCATAAGGTGAATCTTTCTGGTTCACGCTCGCGTCGCGTTGTGAGCTGACATCGCGTAGACGGAGTTAGATGACGTTCCCCTTGCGCTTCTTGCTTTCCAAGGCCGTCTGGTTGCCGGTGTGGGGAAAGCCTTGAGGATCTACGATATTGGCAAGAAAAAATTGCTGCGCAAAGCCGAGAACAAGGTCTGTTGTAATAGCACTGTCATTCGAACCCTTTGCTCATTCTCTTTAGACTTTCGGCTCGGCTGTCGTTACTCTCAACACTCAAGGCTCCCGCATTCTCGTTGGCGACATGCAGGAGTCGGTTTACTTCGCCGTCTATAAGGCTCCAGAAAACCGTCTGCTCGTTTTCGCGGACGATGGTCAGCCGCGCTGGACCACATGCTCGACGATGGTCGATTACACAACCGTCGCCGCTGGCGATCGTTTCGGCAATATATTCGTCAATAGGCTAGACATCAAGGTGTCCGACCAGGTGGATGACGATCCAACAGGCGCAGGCATCCTACACGAAAAGGGCCTGTTCATGGGCGCGCCGCACAAGACACAGCTCCTGACCCACTTCCACACTGGCGACCTCGTCACGAGCATTCACAAGGTCGCGATGGTGGCCGGTGGCCGCGAAGTGCTACTTTACACCTGTCTACATGGAACGATCGGGGTAGTCGTGCCTCTCACTTCGAAGGAGGACGTCGGCTTTATCTCGACGCTCGAGCAGCAGATTCGAACGGAGCAGACGAGCCTTGTCGGCAGGGATCACCTTGCATGGCGGGGCTACTACGTACCTGTGAAAGCAGTGGTTGATGGGGACCTTTGCGAGACGTTTGCAAGGCTGCCGCCAGGCAAGCAGAGTGCGATAGCGGGGGAGCTGGACCGGTCGGTCGGGGAGGTTCTGAAAAAGCTGGAGCAACTGCGCGTGACAGCCAGTGGGTTCTGAGACGAGAGAATTTTTCTCTCGTTTCATTTGTTGTAAACTGTTCGTATACAATATATATTGAAAATGCTTTTCGCTACTGGATAATAGCCTGTCATCCAAGACGTTCAAGAATGGAGTGGTGGAAAGAGCTAAGAGGACGTGGAAAGATAGTACAACTCCATGAAGACACGTTCCCCTGGACGAGCTCTTGCCAGTGAAGGCCGTGCGATGAGACGACACGACATCACCAACTCTGCATTCATCATGAGTAGTAGCCGCTCCGAGTCCGAGAGGACAGCGTTATAAACACCGAGATTATCGTAAATTCCGCCGGCGCTACTTCAGCAGCAGTAATACACTGGCAGGAGCACCGCCCTCATCAATACCCCTCCTAGAAGATATACTGTACTTATGCAACGCACACTGTGGAACTCGTGGACCGGATATACAAGGCAAGGAAAGCGGAGGGGCGAGGAGCGAAGAAAGCGCGCGCAGCACGGGCCGGCCGCTTCAATTTGTCACAGCTGCCTATAGTCACGAAAGCACTACCACCGTCTAATCCAGCATATCCTTTTCTCGGAAGAAGAAGCACACCCCTTCTAACTCGGCCCCTGCCATTGGACTTGCTTCACACTCGCAGCCTGTCTGTCCATGGTCTGCACATCCCCCATCAGGACACTTGCCGTCACCATCTCCTCGATATAGTATTCATGCGATTTCCAAAACTGCCACTGCCACAGGCGAATTGTTCCTCTTTGGAGGTCATCCACAGGGCTTTTATTCCAATGACGTATATTCGTTCTCAACACGGGATTTCTCCACAACTCTCTTGCAGACCAGCGGAGAGACTCCCGGCCAATGTCAAGAACATGGTGTCGCGCTCACCGGCACACACCTTTTGGTTTGGGGCGGGTGGGCGCTTTTCAGTCGCGAGAATGTGCAATTTCAGGGCCATGATGATTCACTTTATCTTCTCAACCTCGGCATGTCAGATCTTTTGATGGTAAGATCCGCTCCCGCTGATCAGAGCTTCTTGTGTTCCAGAATTGCGATTGTGGACCCGCGTCGTGGTCAATGGTCCCGGTCCCGAGGGCCGTGGCCTCCATACCATGACTTTGGCTGGATCCAATCTCTTCGTCTTCGGTGGCCAGATCCGTGGACCCGCGAGGGGTTTAAATGATATCTGGGGAATCGATGTGAATCGTTGTACGTTTGCCCCTCGCTTCCATGAGCCATTTTGACTAGATATTCCCGCAGTGGAATCGAATCCTGTTTGGGAGTCATACGAACCTGCACCCGGAGACAGGAAGCCCCCTCCGAGGTGCGGTCATGTTTCAGTAACCACCGGCGACCGTATCATCGTGCTCGTACCTCTCTCATCCTCGCCCTCTCCCCTCATTATGATGTCTTGTAGATTCGGAGGTGCTGGCACACATGAGTATAACGACACTTGGTCATTCGGCATTTCGAGCCGAAAACGGACTGAGCTACAATGCACGGGGTCCATTCCGTCTCCCCGTCTGGGTCATGGTGCTGTCCTCGTCGATGATGTTATGTATGTCTTCGGTGGGCATGCCTTCGGTGGAACCTGCCTAGGTGATCTGACTGCCCTCAACTTGCTTGTCAAGTAAGTGCCGCATTTCAGGACATAGGACCAAGTCCAAGCGAAAGGACGTATCATGCCATGGCTTCTGACGGGTCATGGGTCTTTGTGCTTGGAGGAGTATCATCAGGCGTATCGGTGGCTGAAGCTAAGCCTATTCATGTTCTCGACACAAGTACGTACTTTCTTTTTGTCATTTCTTTTGGATGGCCTCTAAGATCGAAAGCGAAGAACAGATCGATTACCCGAAACCCGACTCCAACGTTGTCAATCCTAGTGAGAAGACCACCCAACTTGCGCGGAAATCATCCGCGGGTCCTCCGACCCAGGGGCAACCACAAGAGCCGACATCCTCTTTGTCGGATGTCCACGCAGCACATAGTGTTCCCTCTCTTCAAAGAGCTACACCCGAAGAATTGGACCACCCTGCCTCCCCGCAGATCACTCATGAGCGTCTCGTTGAGCTTGAACGAAAGCTGTCAGCAATGCTTGCTGCGCAAACCGAGCGGGACCGGCGCATGGCACAGCTAACTGACGAGCTTGCACAAAATAGTGTTCTACTTAAACAGGCTGAGGCGAATGCGGCGGAAGCAAGGAAGCATCAACGTATAGTATTCGACAGAATTTGGGTATGTGTCTTGTAAACAGGTGTCAACCATGCTGACTGTGTCCGTAGTTGCTCTTCACCAAAACGTTAAATGAAATAAGCAAGACGAAACGTTGGCTTCTTGTTGCTGAGTGGGACTATATCTTCTAGGTGAACAACTGCGATTGGAGGTTCAACACGGGCTCTCTCCACCTGACCCATCGGCGAATCAAAACTTTGATTGGAAAGCACGACAAAGGAACCGCTGCATGGTCGGCCTTACAGCTGGAGTGGGGAACAGTACGCTTCTGTATGTAATAATCTTATTTGTTTGTCCGTTACTGTTCAGTATACTGTAGTGTGGCTAGGCTGGCATGTTGTTAATGTAAAATACCACTTGTTTTTTGGGGAATTATTGCTCGTTTTTTGGGAATTATCGTGAGCTATGCATAATAACCTGAGAATAATATAGGCTAGGCTAGGGGGGGTAAGCTAGCGAGGGATAATCCGAATCATTTCTAGGCTACTCTTGCTAGCAAAGGAGGTTTTTCCTGATGTCCTCCCATTCACCCGATAGCGCATGCTGGTAATCTGGTTGGCGACGAAAAGCGCATTTATGAGTTTATTACTCGAAGATTTCTCGCTTGCTGCTCGAAGGATGCGCTTGGATTTGAGACCACCGTCGACGTTGTATACGGCGGCGAAGACTTTTTTGCGAAAGGTGCGCGTAGTAAATGATCTTGTCCTGCGCGCCATGACTTAATTACTTTGCAAGTCTCATTATCCTGGAGCGCAATTATTTGGATGTATACCCTTACGACAAGTGGAGTGACAAAGAGCTGCCAGATTTCGAGGAAGGGGCAACATTTGTGCCGTCAGTCTGTGAACTTCGGGATGGTACCACAAGTAAGCCTTCCCTTCTTACGGAGGCAGATCTTGTTGGTATCATGGATAAAAATGGGATTGGAACGGACACAACCATTGCTCAACATATTGACACGATTATCAATCGCGAATATGTCATCCCACGTATGGAGGATTCTGTAAAGTACTTGGTCCCATCCACCTTTGGAATAGCCCTTGTAAATGGCTACAACGATATCGGCTTCGACAGGAGTTTGAGCAAGCCGCAGCTCAGGCGAGAGGTACGTCAGACTGTACGTTGACAACAACAAACGAGCTAAGCTTGTTTTACCAGACAGAGCGCAACATGGTCGCGGTTTGTCAAGGTACCAAGTCGAAGAATGATATGATCGTAGAAGCGGTCGGCCAATACAAAGACATGTTCGTCAGGGCTCGAGCAAATTTCGATAAAGTCATTACGGTAATGATAAATGTTAGTTGGATGGAGTGTTGATCGCGACTGACACGTATCAGAGCGTTCGAAGACATATCGAAGGGGATGGTAGACCAGATAGAGGTGGAAATAATGGGCAGGGCGGACCTCCTCCCGGTGGGGATGGTGGCCCTCGTGGAGGCGGAAATCCCAGACAGGGCGGACCTCCTCCTGGTGGGAGTGGCGGCCCTCCTGGCGGAAACGACGGAAGTGGCAGAAGAGGCCCTCGTGGAGGCGGAAATTCCAGGCAGGGCGGTCCTCCTCCTGGTGGCGGTGGTGGCCCTCCGGGCGGAAACGACGGAAGTGGCAGAAGAGGCCCTCCGACAACGCGAGATTCTCAGGAAGTTGTGGTGGCTAGACGACCGAACGCTCCAGCGAGGCCGAACCGAATCGCTCCTGACCCAGGTCAAGGACGAGGTCCGGATAGCGATGATGGTACGTCTCATTCGTGCGGTGATCATCTTTTTTTCGGCTGCCTATCTTATGCTGTGCATTTGTTTCAATCAGGGCTCTGGGATACTTTTTCCTCGCCTCCTCCAGAGGTGATTCCAGAACCTATCCCAACTCCCGCACATCGATATCCATCATCGTCACATGCGCCGCGGATAGCACAACAACCGGTAGCAGTCCCTGGCCCGAGCACATCAGTGCCGCAAATTAACTGCTCGTGCGGCAAGCCTTCCATGGAGAGAACTTCCACGAGAGAGAATGAAAACAAAGGTCGTAGATTCCGGCGATGCGGACAACCTGCCAGTGAGGATTGTAAATTTTTCGAATGGATTGATGAACCTACGCAAGATGGTAATGCAAAGCTCAACCGAGCTCCAAACCCCCCCTCTATTCCCGCGAAGAGGTCCCGCACAGATGATGCCGTACGTGTTTCATATGGTCAGTTCTATGCTCACACGAAGTTTGAAAGACTTCTCTTAGTCTCCAAGGAAGTATTGTCATTGTGATCTGACAGCTGTGCTCAGAACTGTCACAAATGACGGTCCAAACCATGGAAAAACGTTTTGGAGCTGCCCGAATTCTCGAGCTGCCGCCTGCAAATTTTTCGAGTGGAATGACGACGAATTTGGGGTAGCCATTGTTCCGCTTAGCGTTCGAACCCAGAGTGCAGGAAGTCAGCAGACAGGAGAGTGTTTCAACGTAAGCACCAAATGATCATCTTGACATCCGTTGTTCTGAACGGGGGATAAAAAAGTGTGGACAACCTGGACATTGGGCCAGCGGTACGTCACGCTCCCCTGTATATCTCGCACTGTCGCTGATGGCTTTCTTTAATCATTCGCATTCTGCACATAGCCTGCACTGCGCGCAATCAGAGAGAAGGATTGAAACGCTCAAGAACGAATGCGCCAAAGTCGAGAGGCACAGCTGGGACAACAGGTGTGGACTGTATCAAGTGCGGTAGCAATGATCATGGTAGCAAAGGCGAGTGTTGGTTAGGGTATGTGACTCGCACGTCACCCTGTGCTGATTTTAGCCCGGTCAGACTGCCCCGACCCTTGGGTCTCAACTGGATCCAGAGGGAGTCGTGGCTTGAGTCGAAAGGCTTCGTTCTCGCGGGGCTCTAGTTCGACTCACGGGACCTCGAGAGGACGAGGCAGAGGAGGAAAGAAGACTACAACGAAGCCCCGGAGCAAGACGGGCGCGTTCCGGGCTGCTGATGACGACTGATACCATAAGCATTGCTTTGTAGTTTTATAGATGATGTGTTGTTACTATAATATAAAGCTGTTACAGCACTTTTCATATGTATGCGGAATCCTAAAAAAAAAAAGTTATGTATCACTGTTTGGGTGCTATTTGTCACTGTATCGCTAGTGGCTACACATGAAAATGACTAAGCTAGTTTGAAGTCCGACAAGTCCAGCAAGTTGGCTCATCACGTGTCCACAAAATGAGCGTCAAATCATCTCAAATGTAGTTACATGTTTGTAGTAAATAATTAAAATTAAATACTTCAAAAATGTCGTCCGTACAGAATGTGGAGCAGCGTGCACCGTGCGTGGTTTAGATAATGTGTTATATTTACAAAATAAGATGATTTACTAATACTGTGCTCGTGACTCAGCCGGGTTCGAATTCTCGGAACATGGGCCTCCGGTCAAATCCGAGACATGTGACTTGTTTCTGCTTACAAATTTCACGTGGGTGGTTGCAGCCAAACAGTTACACATAACCTTTTTTTTTTAGGATTCCGTATACATATGAAAAGTGCTGTAATTGGAAATGCTGGCACATAACACACTGACACAAACCACGTGGGAATAGCTTCTGTTGGAAATTTTGAAATTGCTGACATGCATAGCAGTACTGTATCTAGTTATTTATACAAGTAGCCCAACTGCGTCCATGCTCGAAATTAGAAAGATCTAGTCTGGTTTCAGGTTCGCCTGAAATCCAAATAGTACTTGGACGGTGAAGACGTGTCCTATGCATTACCGGGATCCACATTAATAGTTCACCTTTACTACCGCATATCCACCCCTCGTCATCGGTCACGGAGTGATCAGTGAAGTCGACATCATTTTCATTTTTCCTTTTTGTAATATTCGACATTCGAATTGTTCGATCGTGCGAGCCTGAGACGATGTGGTGGCCATCGGGCGAGAATCCCACGGACAGGACCGAATCCGTGTGTCCAGTGAAAGGGCCTGCCACGGTCTCTCCCGTCGTGGCATTCCACACACGAATTGTTCCATCGGAAGAGCCTGAGACGATGTGGTGGCCATCGGGCGAGAATCCCACGGACCGGACCCAATCCGTGTGTCCAGTGAAAGGGCCTGCCACGGTCTCTCCCGTCGTGGCATTCCACACACGAATTGTTCCATCGT
>WNFO01005830.1_pt1 | contig 17837 bp, 22 predicted proteins | sample 5400251 | NCBI WGS metagenome assembly WNFO01 (sample SAMN13153354, study PRJNA577476) | soil metagenome | isolation source: 100 cm saprolite under Madrone tree | place: USA:California | collected 2016-06-14
CATCGCCTATCAGTCGCTCTCTCCAATGGGTACCACACCTTGCGCAGAAAGCCACCATGGATACTGCGACTTGTCGCGTTCGGTGATAACACCTTGCTCGTTGCTCCCCTCTCCAGCCTTGTTCGGGCTCAAGCCGTGGCGCGATCGACCTACGCGCTCGCCTTTTCCGCGGCCATCCGAAAGACAATTCCGACGCACTGAAGATCCCGTTCTTCTGCCGGAATATCAAGGATGTAGTTCGTGAACCCGGCACGGATATATTTCATGAGTTCGTTTGAAACTTCTTCGTAACTGCCAACGAGATAAGGGCAAAACGTGTTGTAGTTTTTGAAAGGCCAAAGCCAATAGATGCTGGATTTCCCTGAAAGATCTCGCTCGATCTCGGAGAGCTGCTTGTGCCACTGGGAGTCCGAGACCTTCATAGCCATGGCATGCATGATTTGGCCCTTGCGATCACCCGGAAATTTCTTATGGGCTATTTCCCAGGACGCTTCGGTTTTCTCAGCTGTGACAATCCCGATCCGGATTCCTGAGTTTTGGCGGGGCGTGCTCGCGGCGTACTCTTCCCCCGGTTTCGGGTACTCCACCGCTATGGCCCCTAGGGCTTTGGCAGCGGCCATTCCCGATTCCGAAGAACCGGACGCGAAGATCCCAGGAGAGAGTTGTTCGGGGAGAGGGGGTTTTAGGGAGAGGTCTTTTACCTTGTAGTATTTCCCGTTCATTGTATATCGTTTGCCGTTCGACAGGAGTTCCTTGATGATTGTCGTATATTCGCTCAATCGGGCATACCTTTCGTCGTGTGGGGTTTCATCACACAAGGCCAGTAGGTCCCCGCGAAATCCGCCCGCGACCATATTGAGATAAATTCTCCGGCCATAGAGATAACCCAGAGAAGCCGTCATCTTCGCAACGGAGTACGGGTGCATGTAGACCGGTTGGACCGCTACGAGCGGGCACAGCGATTTTGTGCTTTCAATGACGACTTGAGCCCCAGCCAAGGGTCAATCAGGGAATTATCAGTGTAAATCAGGATTCCTGTGCATCCGGCGTCTTCGCTCCAGCGTGCCACTTGAGCAAGCCTTGGAAGATAGGCGCGCGCCTCCAGGTCGGTGGACTAGGGAGCAGTCGAAAATACCCGTACGGGCAATTTCGCATCGACTGTCTTTGTACTTTCTTCTAGCATATTTTCCAATTTAATTCTGCCGTTGCAACTAAATGAATTCACTGACAATGGCCAATCATTTGCATGCCCCATCGGATTGCCCGCCGCGCACCGATCTGGAGAACTCCACGGCGACAATAGCGAATCCTATCCTCAAGTAATCGTGCAAGCTCGGGCTGGAGTTTCCAGCCAGCAGCCCCCACGTTTTCCATGACGTGGGTAACCGTCGAAGCCTTTGGAATCGCAATCACGTTCTCCTTGCTAATACACCAGTTCAGTGCAACTTGAGCTTCGCTCTTGCAGGAGGCTTCGGCGACTTTACGAAGAACTCCCTCGGGATCCGCTGCCCGGATATTTCCCAGGCCCGTTGCAAGTGGGCTGTATGCAATAACGGTGATCCCGTTCTTCTGGCAGTACTGCAACACTCCTCCTTCAATGGTTCTCTCAAGCAGGCTGTAACGCACCTGGTTGGCGACGATTCGTTGCTTAGCGAGTGCCGCTTGCGCGTTTATGAGGTCGCGGACTGAAAAGTTACTGACTCCAATGAACCGAACCTTACCCTCATCCACGAGTTTCTCCATCCCTCTCATTGGTTCTTCGATAGGAATTGTGAGATTGGGCCAATGGAGTTGGTAAAGATCGATATAATCTGTGCCAAGTCGCCGAAGGCTTCTTTCTGCTGCTGCGATGAGGTCGCGCTGCTTGAAATTCCGAGGCAGCACCTTAGTCGCAAGAAACACTCGATCTCGTTGACCATTGATTGCCTCACCTACGATCTCTTCTGTTCCATACGCTTCTGCCGTGTCTATAAGGCAAGCGCCGGATTCGATTGCCGACCGAAGCGGTTCGACACCTCCGCAGTAATTCCACGTACCGAATCCTATTTCGGGCAGACGAATCCCCTTGTTGGTCAGTTCTCTAGACAGCGCGGATAAATGGTTATTTTTTCCACGAGGCTGTGTTATGGAAGACACCAAGATTCCCCGTGTCGGCCATTCAACCGACTGTGCCAGCCAAGAAGGCTTTTGACCAGTTGACGGCCTGCCCTTGGAACTGCAATCCGACAACAAAGCGTCCGTCTGAGAGCCGCTGGCAATAGACAACTCGAGCAAGGCTTCGTAAATCTGCCTCGAGAGATCTGATCATCAGTCGCTCATTCGGCCCTCTTGCGCGTTGAGTTAAAACGCGTATTCCCGAAGAGCATACGTTCTCGGTGGTGGTCCGCTCCGTCGCCGTGGGGTCCTCCGGGCTGGAAATCTGTACCGGGACCGCCAGCCGAATTCGTTTTTCAAGTCGTCCGGACCGTAGCGGCATGGAAGGGATTCCCTTCTAAGCGGGGTTCTGCTTGACTGTACCGGGCTGTAGAGTGCAGGAAAATTGCAAGAACCCGAGCTGTTTCGCTCCACCATTCCGTCGCGGGCGCGTTCCGTATCCCGTGGTGGAAGAGTGGTTGGAGGAATGATCCTCCGAGGCAATTCTCAAGCCTGCATAACAAAGGCTTCAGTGATGATGTTCTGTGCTCACCCATCGCATTATCAAGACTGACAACCGGTTGCCAGAATGACGCCGGCGCCTGACCGGCTTCGCTTGTCCTCGTACATTGCATGGTCTGCCCGGACCATTAATTCTCCAATGGGAGTATTGCTTCGTGGATCGAATCGCGCCACGCCCAAACTGAGACAAATCGAGTAGCGAGATTCCTGGGCACTGATGGATTGCAGATACTCGCAAAGGCGGGTCCTGATTGTGGTCTCGCTCTGACCGGAGGCGTCGATCGCCAAGACTGCAAATTCATCTCCTCCCAACCGGGCGATCACATCTGAGTCTCGAAAGGTCCTCTCCAGAGCTTCGGCTGCGCGCTTTAAGGCCCGGTCGCCCTCGGCATGCCCGAACGAGTCGTTAATATGCTTCAAGCCGTCTACGTCGACGAAAAAGAGCAGCATCCCCCGGTTGGATCTATGCCCGAGTTTCAATTGACGGTCTGCAAGGGCCATAAAACCACGGCGGTTGTACAATCCCGTCAGTTCGTCGGCGAGAGCAAGATTGCGCAACTCGGCTTGAAGCATGTATTGCTTGGTGGCGCAGCGAACTGCGCGCATCAGGAGTTCATTCATCGGCCGCCTCTGGGCGCCGGCCGGCGCACCATGAGACTCTGTGTGAACCTCTCGCAGCAGACTCGCAAGCTCCTGATTGGCTTCCGAAACCAAAGTTTGAAAAACCTCGTCAACAACTTGTTTTTCTCTGCGAGGTATGAAACGAGAAGGATCTCGGCGAAACAACGATTGGGAATCGACTGCCATGTTCAGCACCGCGACGTCCGATGGCTTGTTTGGCGGTTTGGAGTTTTCCTGCCGCTTGCGCGAAAAGCTCTTGAACTTCTCTGATCCCATTGGCATTTGGATGCATCCACGGCTCATAGATGCCCCTCCATCTCGATCTCTGGCTGCTTTGGCAAGGCGACTCATGTGGATGGGGCCGCGGCCGGTCTATCTCTCAGTTCCCCCAGCAGCATCCGTGCTTCTCCCAAGAACAAGTAGCGAGGCGCGAAATTACCGAGCTCGTCCGCATCGTTTGGGAAGCCTTTTCGCAGCAGACCCTTGAGAGCCGGGGAAACGGGTAGCGGAGCGCTCCCGTGCTTCATCGCGAGAAGAACGACGCAGCGCCTGAATAGGGGAGCGATCGTGTGCCGCCATTCGAATGAGCCTGCTCGCCCATCAAATATCCGGATTCGCTCCTCTTGACTTGCCCGCCATAATGCTTCGGTCACCGAATTCTCCACTTCCTTAAGCTCGGTCCGCCTCCGTATCAGAGCGGACGGAAGTTGGGTTCTTGAGGTGGGGGCCCTGTGCACGGAGGCGGCCCGCTCTCCTGGTTGCACCATAGCCTGCTTCTAAATTGATTCAATCCGGTGAATCATTGAATTCGGCTGGGTGAAATGACCCAGGATTGTCTACGGGTCCCCTCGTCGGCGTGAGCATGCTTTCGGGCATGATTATCGCGCGCGGAGATCATCACGAACAAGAAAGCTTGGCGTGCCACCCGTTCTAGCTAGAAGTGAGTCATCAGGACTTAACCTGCCTGAAAATGCGGGTTTTAAGCGGTAAGGCGCCCCCCGTCTTTTCCACCGCTCGATTGGTGCCTTGGTCGGATTGTATGCGCCCCTTCCCTGAGATAGTTTAACGTTGGGCGAGAAGGGCCACGAACGAATGTAGGATCAACGGCCCGCGATCTAGACCGCAAGGCTCGCACGTTTGGCCGCACCTTCGTTCGCTGCTCTGTCCGACCCAAGTTGGTTCAAGATTATGTGGCGACGCTTTGAACAACGCAAGATTCACCGGCAAAAGAACGTGAAGCAAGTGCGCCTGGCGCGCCTTGAAGGGCAACCGCGCGGCTCCGTTGCAGGGGTTCGATATGCTCGCCACAAGCGCACTCTCCACGATGTCCAAGTGAAAGATGATCATGCTCTTTCACCGCAACAGTCCCCGGCAACCGTTCGTTAGGAGGGTGACATGTGCACTCAACCGGTGATTCTCGATTCGACTCTACGCAGTCCGGAGGCGGCGGAGTTTGCGGAGGCGCTGCGCGCGAAGATTGTCAGGCAGGAGGAAGCGGTGCAGGCGATGGTCGACCTGTTCCAGGTCTTTTGTGCCGGCTTGAGCTCGCCGGGGCGCCCGGTAGGGAACTTCTTGTTCCTGGGACCCACAGGCTCCGGAAAGACGCGCATCGTAGAAGCCGCCGCGGAGATTCTTTTTGGAGACTCGCGGGCGGTGATCAAGGTCGACTGCGGTGAATTTCAGCATTCGCATGAGATCTCGAAGCTGATCGGGTCGCCCCCGGGCTACCTGGGCCACCGCGAGACCCATCCGCTGATCACCCAGGAGGCCCTGGCGGCAAGTCATACCGAGAAGCTGAAACTCAGCTTCCTGCTCTTCGACGAAATTGAAAAGGCCAGCGACGCTCTCTGGCAACTCCTTCTGGGCATGCTGGACAAGGCGACCTTGACGCTCGGCGACAACCGTCGCGTGGACCTCTCGCAGACCGTGATCTTCATGACCTCGAACCTGGGCGGCACCGAAATCACGGAATTGATGCAAGGCGGGATGGGTTTCATCCAGCCAGATGATAAGCCCATGACAAATCTTGACCAGAAGGTGGAACGCACTGCGGTAGAAGCGGCGCGGCGAAAGTTCTCGCCCGAATTCATGAACCGCCTCGACAAGATCGTGGTGTTTCATTCCTTGAACCGCGAGCAACTCGCAGAAGTGCTACAGATTGAGTTAGGGCAACTACAGCAGCGGGTTTTGGAGACAGCCAACGGGCAGTTCCTGTTCCACGTGACCGATGCGGGCCGCGAATTTCTCTTGCGCGAAGGGACGGACCAGCGTTACGGTGCCCGCCATCTGAAGCGCGCCATCGAGCGCTATGTGGTTTTCCCGCTGGCAAACCTGTTGGCCACCAACCAGGTGATTGCAGGCGACATGCTGTGCATTGACTGGGACGCGCGCGTGGCACGCCTGGTGTTCTGGAAAGAAAGAGAGGCGCCGCGGCCGACCGTACCGCAGCAAGCCCTAATTCAAGCGGCGAAGGCGGCTGGCAGCCGCGCCGCAGAAGGAGCTTTCTCCGCCAGAGCGCGCGGCGCTGGAAACAATAATTAAGGAGGGTACTAGGACGAACTACGCAGTTCACCCGCTGGGAAATTACAGTCTCCGCCCACTTGGCAGCCAGTCTGGCCAATGCTATCCAAGTTCTGAGATGCTCAGATAGAGAGCGCTCTTGCGTCCGACCGCAGCCTAATTCTTCAATCCGAAGGCGCGAGAGGCTCCCCCCCTCATTCGGGGAACTGCGGGCGTATGCAGATAACCTCACGTACGCGCAAGAACGTGGTGGCTATCCGAAACTGGAGACCTACTGTCGGTGAACATGCTGCCCAGCGACATGAAAGAGAACTACGCTGCTTTGCGGCAGTTGGGTGAGACTATGCCAGTACCGACTGGCCGATTCGAAAAGCGCATTGCGAGGGCGGTGACAATAGAAGTTTGTCCTCAGAATGAACCAATGCTTAAAGAAAGGACGCTGACTGAAAACGTGAGCCCTCACGGCGCACGCGTCCTGATGGAACGGGAGTGGCAACCGGGACAACACGTGCTCTTAATCTTTCCAAAGGAGGGCGTGCGGTCGGAAGCGCAGATCGTTTACTGTGAGCGTGTGACGCAGAGTAGGTTTGCTGTTGGGCTGGAACTGTCAGAGGAAGTGGAACTATGGGCAAGGCGTTACTAGCGCCGTTCCAACTAGAGCGAACAAACCTGGGAAGTCCTGGTCCCGGCCACCTCGTTGAAAATGATTTGAAGGCAGAGAGTCGCCGCAATAAATCGGAACGGCACTAGCCGGAAGAGGCGGCTGCATCTGACAGCTCCCCATTTGTGCGGATCGCATTGCATTCTGGGCATTTCCACAGGCGGAAGCTCTTTCTTTCGGGCCGAACCTCAGCTAGGTACATGAGGTGGCCATCACTGGGACAACTGACGCGAGGGCTGATGTCCGGCTCGGTTGTCTCTGCGCCTTGCTTGCTGATGAAGTAACCTTGCGAGCTGTCGTAGCATACGAAGCAACCAGGCTTCCGGCAGGCGTACAGGAACGTTTCTACAGAATCGCTCCGGGACTTTAGGAGCATCTGAGTGTGATCCTCGTAGCAAAGTACGCGAAGGTCTTTCCTCGTACTGGTACCCTACCTTTCTTCTTCGCTTGCCGTTTCTATTTGCACTTAGTCCCGCTACCCCCTTGGACATGTACGCAATTTGTAGCCCACTAGCACCCCAGCGATCTGGTAAGTAGACGTATCTTAGCAATACGAAACAACTTAGATGCGCGAGGCGAAGGCCCGCTTCTACGAATCACCGTTCCGAGGAGTGGCAAAGTCCTAGACATTCTGTGCAGGTCTCGGCATGCATTTTCCACGCCTACCATACAAGGTCAATGAAGCAATCAAAAAATATACCTGAAATAATGACGTCCGGCACCGATTTCCCATACTGTTGTAAGCGTGCCGGGTTGTAGCTGCACTGTTGCAATACGGGCCACGGAGCCCCTAAAAGCAAGAAATCTAGAATGGCGCGAGCTGTAAAACCGCACCTCGGCATCTCTCAGGAAACCGCGAGGATGAGCAGGGCGGCGTCATCGTGCCAGTTGGAGCGACTGAAATCCGCCAAAGCGTTAAGGCTTTTTTCTTGATTTCGGCCCGGTGATTCTCCGCGTCTCCGCAACTCAAGCGGCGGCGCCACCCAACGAGCCGTTGACCAGTCGACGGCCTATCCTTGGAACTGTAATCCGATACCAAAGCGTCCGTCTGGCAGCCGCTGGCAATAAACCACTCTAGCGAGGGTTCGCAGGTCCCTATCGAGTAATTTGACCCACAGTCGTTGGTTCAGCTCCCAGGCTCGTTGGGTCAAGATGCGCACACCGAGCGAGCAAACGTTTTCCGCAGTTGCTCGCTCCGTAGCGGAGGCGTCACGGAGGCTGGAGATCTGTACCGGGACCTCCAACCGGATTCGTTTCTCAAGTCTTCCAGACCGTTCAGGCATGGAAGAAATACCCTTCTAACTGGGGTTCTGTTCGGCGAGACTGGGCTTGACAGTACAGGACAGTTGCATGAACCCGATCTCATCCAGTGCTTCTTTTTTTCTGCCACGCATCAAACGCAAAGCGTCGCTGCGAAACAGCGCATGGGAATCCGCCTCCATGCGCAGACGCCGAAGTTAAGCGGATTGTTTACGAATTTAGAGTTTTCCTGCCGCTTGCGTAAGATGCTGCTGAACTTGTTTGATCCCATTGACATTCATGTGCATCCTCGACTCATAGATCCCCTCCGGCCCGACCGCAGAATATTTCGGCAACGCCGTTCGCACATGTAAAGCCGCACCCGTCCGGTCTTTGAGTTCAGCCAGCAGCATCCGCGCGTCTCCCAGGAACAGGTAGCGACGCGCGAAAACTCCAAGCTCGTCCAGGTCGTTTGGAAAACCTTTTCGCAACAGGCCCTTCCAAAGAGCAGAGGAAACGGGCAGCGGAGCGCGCCGGTGCTTCATTGCGAGCAGGACGACCCAGTCACCGAGCAACGGTGCGATCGTATTCCGCCATTCGAACTGACCTTTACCCCCGTCACGAAACATCGCTCGTTTCCTTGCATTGTCCGCCAAAGTGCTGCGGACAGTGATTTAGTGGACTGCCTGCGTTTGATGCGCCGCGAGCATGCAAATCCGCTGCAATTCCTCGTAGGTGAAGTACGTCTCTTCCTCGTTGCCCGCGCGTTCTATGCGACCTAATCCCGATTCCTTCGAGATACGGCTGAGCTCCGCTTCCGGTATGCCGAGCAGGAAGGAAGCTCTTGCCTGCGTGACATATTTCAGGACTTGGTTGTTCATAACCTCCCCCTATGCCGCCTCTATGGCCATGGCATCTTGTTCCACAGCCAGAATCATCGTCTTGTAATGTCCGTCTTGGACGCTGTCCATTTAGAAGAACCTTACTAACATAAGTTCGGGCCGCCTCCGTTCCAGGTAAGACATAAGTTGGGGTGTGCAAGGTGGGGCCCTGTTCACGGAGGCGGCCCGCTCTCCTCTCTGCAACATAGCGTTTTGCTGAATGAATTCAATCAGGTGAATCACCCATTTGGGCCGAGTGAAATGACCGAGGAGTGTCTACAGACAAACCCTTTGGGGGTTACGTCAGGGCTGGATCAAACCGTGGCGAATGGCATAGCGAACCAGGCTTGCCGTTTCATGGATATCAAGCTTCTTCATGAGCCTCGCTCTGTGTGATTCGGCGGTCTTTACGCTGATCCCCAGTTGTGCGGCAACGTCCTTGGTCGACTTACCTTCGCCAACTAGTTGAAGAACTTGTCGCTCACGCCCTGAAAGAGGATCGGCCGAGGCGTACGTCTTGGACACATAAGCATCTACAACAGCGCGCGATATTTTGGGGCTAAGATATACGCATCCCCTGCATACTTCTCGTATCGCATGGACGAGGTCATCTGCCGCTTGGCTCTTCAGCACGTATCCTCTAACTCCGGCACGGAGAGCCTCAGTGACATACTGGTCTTCATCATGTTGCGTAAGAAGGATGACCTTGGTCTTTGGCGATGACTTTTTCAGTTCGCGAGCGGCGTCCATACCGTTCAAGACCGGCATGCTGATGTCGAGGATGGCTACCTCAGGTTGGACCTTCTCTGCGGAGCGCAGTGCTTCTTGTCCATCCGAGGCCTCGCATACAACCTGGCATCCTTGTTTTTCCAGCAATGCCTTCAGCCCCTGGCGGATCAGGGCGTGATCATCGGCAAGCAAAAGACGTGTGGGCATCGTATCGCGGGTAGGTTAAGAAATCCCTTCAAACGAGGCAATCGGGTAGTTTCCTCTATTCCTCTGCGGTAAAGACCTGATCAGTTGGGAAGCTGATGCGGAAGATGGTGTGGCAGTTGTTTCCTAGCCTACGGCAAGAGTTCCATTTTACAGGGGGCCACGGGAACAACGCCTGCAGCCTCCATCAAGATCCATCAAAAACGACAAAAAGGCATCGCCCAGGGGTGATGTAGAATTGCGATCGTCAAAAGAATTATGAAGAGCCGCGCGTACTGCCGAGGGCAGCATCTAGAAAGGGAAACATCGAAGATTTGCCGCGGTTAAAGAAATTGAAGCGGAACGGCTGCAGACGACACCGAGTTCACCCAGCAAACACAAAAAATGAACCTCGATTGGTGCCATGAGATGTCTAAGAATCTGCACCAGGACAAACGACCGCAAGTTTTTCCGTTCAGGGCTGCACCAACCCACGGCGGACTGCGTAGCGCACGAGACTTGCTGTCTCGTGAATATCCAGCTTCTGCATGAGTCTCATGCGGTGAGATTCGGCTGTTTTCACGCTGATACCCAGGAGCGAGGCAGCATCCTTCGTCGATTTTCCTTCAGCAATCAACTGTAACACCTGTCGCTCCCGCATGGTCAACGGATCTGCAGGCCTATCCGATTTGGAGCGGTATGCCTCCACCACCGCGCGCGATATGCCCGGGCTTAGATAGAACTCTCCTCGAGAGACCTGTTGAATTGCATGCACCAGGTCGCTTGCGACCTGGTTCTTCAGGACGTAACCCTTCACGCCAGCTTCAAGCGCTTCGTGGATGTACTGCTCTTCCTCATGCTGCGTGAGGAGAATTGATTTCGTCTTCGGGCAGGAACGACGCAGTTCGCGAGCCGCTTCTATCCCGTTCAGTGTCGGCATGCTGATGTCCAGGACCGCTATGTCCGGATGGTGCGTCTCCGTTAGGCCGACTGCATCCTGCCCATCGGATGCTTCCGCCACAACCTGAAATTTCTCCTTCTCCAGCAATGATTTCAGGCCCTGACGCACCAGCACGTGGTCATCCGCCAGCACAATGCGAATTGGCATGTTCATCCTCCAATGGAACTCGTATGAAAAGCTCCGCCCCGTGCCCTGGGCGGGATTCGATCCGCAGTGTTCCGCCGATTGCGCTCAGTCGCTCCTGCATCGCGATTAATCCCAGCCCCTCCCGGTGCGCCGTCGCTTGGACCTGGCTGGGGTCGAACCCCCTGCCGTCGTCGCGGATCGCACAACACAACGCAAGTTTCTCCCTCCACGCGCGGATCCACAAATTCTTCGCCTTTGCATGTTTGACGGCGTTGGTCAGCGCTTCTTGAACAATGCGGTAGAGTGTCGTCTCAATGGTGCCGGGCAACCGTCCGGAAACAGTTGCATCGATGTGGATTGGCAGATCGGCACGTTTCGAAATTCCCTCCGCTAGAAAACGGATCGCAGGGATCCAACCGAGGTCATCGAGGATCGTTGGCCGGAGTTCGTGGGAATATCGTCGCAGATGTTTTTCCACTTGATTAAGCAATTCTTTAATTTGCGTGACCTGCGCCAGCAGTGGTTCCGGCAATTCTTGAGCCACTTCGGCCAGGGCAAGGTGCACGGCGACCAGGAGCTGGCCAGCCTCGTCGTGCACGGCGTACGCGATGCGCTTGATCTCTTCCTCGAGTGTTTCGTTCAGTTGCCGCAGGGCCTTCACCGCATCCTGAAATCCCCGGTGGGCCATCTCGTAAGGAGACAGGCATTCCGCAAGAAAATCGCCGCCCGCCCGGAGCAAATCTTCCCGGCGTTTTTCGTCTTTCTCCTCCCGAATCAATCCTTGCAGGGTTTGATGGTGCAGGGAGGCGATCTCCACCAGACTTTTCCGCTCGGTGAAAGCTCGGCGCCCCAGCTCATACGCCCTGCCCAGCGCGGCTTCGCCAGTACCTGCCCCGTATTCACGCAACAAAGAGGCGTACTCGTCTTCAAAACTCGCTTGCGCCTTCGGCTTGCGTCCGGTGGCCATCTTCATGACCGAATTCCCGTCAATCGTGCGACTAAGACGAGCGCGTCGTCATTTCCGATCCGGTATCGCTGGAGAATTCTCTCCGCCGTTCTTTGCGCATCTCCAAAAGCGGGGAGGGTTTCAGCAAAATCGCGGCTAATACCATCCGTGGCAAAAAACAGCGTGTCTCCCTTGGCTATCGGAAGCACCGTGGCCTGCAGGGGAGGCAATCGCGAACCCACGACGCCCGCACGCAGGAGAAGCGTCTCTTGCGGATTTCCTTTTTTCGCGTTGGCGCGCATTAAAACTCCTTGAACATTCCCGACTCCGAGCCAGCTCATCATGCCATGTACCGGGTCAATAGAAGCAATGCTCAAAACAACGCCGCGAGTTGACCGGAGTTTCTCGTGGCACTGCTCCACGAGAGAGATGATTGGTTCGTCGACACCAGCCTTGAGAATGGAAGCTGCCCCTTTCGCGGCGTCGGCAGCTTCCTCGCCGTGGCCGATGCCGTCAATGGCAGCAATGAGCACTCCGTTCTGGTTGAAGCAGACAAGGTGGTCATCGCCCGACTCACCCTGGCCGGGAAGAGCGAACTTGGCAACACCATATTCCACAACCGGCTCTCTTATGGTCTCCATTTCTTCACCGCCACCGTTGTTCCTCGGCCGGGTTGGGAGGTGATTTCAAATTCGTCCATCAAGCGCCGCACGCCCGGCAGTCCCAGCCCGAGACTTCCGGAAGTGGAAAAGCCATCTCGCAGCGCCTGACGAACATCAGGGATCCCGGGACCCTCATCGCTAGCGACGACCGAAATGCCCTGACGGTTCAAGCCATTGACTGCCTTCAGCGTGATGCGGCCTTTCCCGGCATAGACCACGATGTTGCGGGCTAGTTCCGAAATTGCCGTGGCAATGAGCGTGGCATCCCCTGAGGAGAACCCGAGTTCTATGGCCTTAGCCCGGCCCTTTTGCCGGGCTAAGACGATATCCTGGTCCGAGTTGATCGCCACCCCGATCTCTGGAGCCGCTGTCATGGCTCTTTCTTAGCGTGTGCTCTTGAATTTTTGGTTCAAGTACGCCAGCCCTTCTTCCAGGTCTAGGGCCGTAGCAACATCTTCAAGCGTCAATCCAAGTTGCACCATCGCAAAGGCCACTTCCGGCTGAATCCCGACGATAACCGTTACCGCGCCGCGCAGCCGGATCATATGAGCGATTTCTCGAAGTGTCCGCGATGCAAACGAGTCCAGCACGTCCATCGCTGTGACATCCACGATGACCCCGCGCGAGCGCAGCTTCACCACCTGCTGCACCAGCCCCCTGCGGAGTTGGTTGAGGTCCGCGTCCGAGAGGGCCGCCTGAAACGTGGCGATGAGATACTCCCCCTGTTTGAGAATAGGGACTTCCAAGTTGCCCCTCTTTCGGATCGTTTACTGTGGTTCCGCCAGTGCCGCCACTTTGTATCCCAACAGTCTTTCGGCCTGCTCAATCCCGCCTTGCAGGTCCCCCACCGTATTCATCTTGCCCAGGTCGACGCCGATAGTCACCAGCGTCTGCGCGATTTCGGGGGAAAGGCCGGTTACGATGACTGTGGCGCCCAGCAATCGTGAAGCTTCAACCGTTTGCACCAAGTGGTTCGCGACGGTAACGTCCATGGCCGCCACGCCCGTGATGTCGATGACCACGACCTTGGCTCGGTTTGTGCGGATTCCGCGCAGGAGTTGTTCCGTCAATTGCCGGGCGCGCTGCGGATCGATGACGCCGATTATCGGAAGAATCAGAAGTCGCTCGCGAACCTGCAGCACGGGCGTGGAGAGTTCCCGGATTGCTTCCTGCTGCTGGCGGATGACGCGCTCGCGCTCTTGCACGAAGCCGACTGCGACCGTGTTTGCGATGCGGTTTGCCGCTGGCTCGTAGGCATCCAGGATGCGATTCAATTTTTTGAAATCCGTCTGGTACTTCGCGAAGAGGGAACGCGCAAGGACGTCACGCAACAACAGCACAATCCCTATGACTTCGTGGGTTTCGACGCCTCGTGGAATGATGCGTTCCGAAAGATTCCGCGCGTAAGCTTGCAGTGCTTCGAATGCTTCGGTTTCGAGAGCCTCAACGTAACTGTCGTACACCGAGGTCGCTTCCGTGAAGATCTCTTCTTTGGTCATTGCGGTGAGCAGCCGCGTCTCCGAGATGCGCGCCACCCATTCCTCGCGAAGTTGCGTTCGGTTCTGCCGGAGGTGCGCGACAAGCTCTCGCAGAAGTTCTGACGGCGCTTCGCTGCGCCCTAATTCTACGTTCTGGTTCGGGAGCGCCATTGTCTCTCTGGGCGTTTCGTTTCTTTTCGTCATGATCATTATTCTCCTCGCAGTGGAGGGCCGGCTCCGGCCCGTTGCGCCGCTTGATTACACAGGGAACCTTATAGCTGATACCATCGAAGACCTGCCCCCTCAAGCAAGTAAACCCCTTAATAGGCCTCAGGTAAAGACCTTAGTTGCAGGCAAAACCCCACCATTGGCAGCCCAATTGGAGAACATGGGCTCCCGCCACAACCTGCTTGACTTCCAAAAGCGATAGCGGCACCATCCTCATCACCCATGGGCAAGCGTATCTTCCGCTGCGAAATCTTGAGCCATTTGTGCTGCCAGATTGGCTTTGATATATAAAGATTCCAGCGGTGATCGTACTATCTAGGGACCGGTTCCCGGAATGAGGAGCAGCCCTGGACGCGCCGTAGTTTTCGTTCGGAGGGCTGATGGCTTCAAACTCCTCAGAGGGGAATCCCGGCTTGTCGCCTGCTGATACCACTGCAAACATTGCTCCACCCCCCTCAAGCATCGCATCGAGTCCTTGGGTGCAGCTTGTTGCAGGCGTCATCTGCATGGCCATGATCGCCAATCTGCAATATGGCTGGACCATTTTCATTAACCCGATCGATGCCAAGTACCATTGGGGCAAAGTGGCGATCCAATTTGCCTTTACCCTCTTTATCCTCTTCGAAACCTGGCTTGTCCCCTTTGAGGCGTACCTCGCGGACCGTTTCGGCCCGCGTCCCCTCGTCATGGCGGGAGCTTTTTTGATCGCACTCTCCTGGATTGACTACTCGCGAGCAAGCACTTTGGCTTCCCTATACACCGGGGGAATCATTGGCGGAATTGGAACAGGACTCGTATACGGCACGTGCATCGGAAACGTCGTAAAGTGGTTTGAGAGCCGGCGGGGCCTCGCCGCAGGTGTGACGGCCGCCGGCTTCGGCGCGGGCGCGGCCGTGACCATCATCCCTTTGACCCGCTCTCTTGCTTCCCGAGGGTATGAGGCGACCTTTTTCAAATTTGCGCTCATCCAAGGTTTCGTGGTTCTCTTTGCAGCGTTCGCGCTCAAGAAACCGCCCAAGAGCACGGCGGCGCGGCGTTGGAATCCTCGCGCTTTGCAATCAAGATTCGATAGCAGCCCGCTGCAGACGCTTCGCAGCGCCGTCTTTTGGTTCTTGTACATCGATTTCGTGCTGGTGGCCGCCAGCGGCCTCATGGCGACTGCGCAGCTTGCCCCAATCGCCAGCGGCTTTGGAATCGCACAGACGCCCGTTACCCTTCTCGGCTTTACTATTCCGGCGCTTACGTTCGCCCTCTCGATCAATAATCTCATGAACGGCCTCAGTCGTCCTCTTTTCGGCTGGATTTCGGACTTCATGGGTCGCGAGCTTACGTTGTTCCTGACGTTCCTCGCCGAAGGCATCGGCATTCTGTGCCTGGAGAAATACGGCAAAGATCCGGTCTATTTTGTGATCTTGGCGGGCCTGGTCTTTTTCGCCTGGGGCAATATCTTCAGCATATTTCCTGCGCTTACCTCCGACCACTTTGGGAAGAAGTACGCCACAACAAATTACGCGCTGCTGTATACCGCCAAGGGGTGCGCCGCGTTTTTTGTGCCCCTGGGAGGTATCATTGCCCTCAAAACCGGGAGCTGGTCCACAACGCTAGATATTGCGGCCGCTGCCAACATCGTAGCCGCGCTGATGATGCTCGTTCTTGTTCGTCCTCTCCGGGTGCGTGAACTTCGGCGACAAGAGGCACGCGCGGCTCTTGCGACCTAAGAACTAAGGTCCGCTGCCTTAGCCAGCCAACCGTACGCGTATATGAAGGGGTTGTCTCGCCCGGGAAGAGAAATCTCCACAACCAAGTCAACTCGGCTGGCGGTAAGTTCTTGAGCGCGAGTTTCCGCGCAGGCAGGATATGTGAGGGCGCTTGCCGTCTTTGGCTGGCGGCCTCGCACCTTTCCAATGTGTGTCCGCGTTCCTACAAGGCGCCGGGCGCGCCGTCGTTGTGCAAACTGATCAGCCAGCAGCGTCTTTTTCGAGTTCGGCGCGGAAGGGAATCACACCGGGAACGATCCACTTGGTCCACATCTCGTCGATCTTGCTCTGGAAGTAATCAATGTCATCGTTCGTAAAGTGCGCGAACCGTCCCTGCTTCAGCAAATAATCCCGCACGGGCAGCCGCCTGATCTTGCCGTCGGCTAGTTGCTGCGTCTTGCCGCTCAACCTGAGCACTCCGTCTTCCACTTCGTAGAGCGGCCAAACTCCCGTAGTTACCGCCAACTCGCCCATCTCGTGGGAAAGATAAGGATCGTAGTCCCAGCCTTTGGGGCAGGGATCCAGCGAGTGAACGAACGTGGGCCCGCCGATGGACAAAGCTTTGCGCATCGCATTCATCCCATGCAGACCGTAGGACATGCAGATAGTGGCGACGTACCGGCAAGTGGGGTGACCGGCCGCCATCATGCCCGCCATGTTCTTCTTCCAGCGATGGTGCATGATTCTCTTCACTTTACCAGGAGGGCTAAAGGTGGTGTGCGCGCCCCACGGTGTGCTACCCGATAGCTGGATGTCGGTATTGGCGTAGGATTCGTTGTCGTACATCAGGATCATGCAGTTGTAGTCAGGATGGGTCAGGGTGGCGGAGATCCCGCCGATTCCCATATCCGCTCCCCCTCCGTCACCGCAGAAGGCGATGACGTTAATGGGCTCGTTCTTCATCTTGCCTTTGCGCATCAGCGCCTTCAGAGCGGCAGCCGTTCCGAGCGCGGCCGATCCGCTGCTGCCCAGCTGGGTGTGCATCCAAGGCACCACCCACGAGGTGCTGTAGTAGGTGGTGTTAGCCACATACATGCACCCGGTGCTGCCCAGGATGATGGTCCTGGGACCCGCGGCTTTGGCCATCATTTTCATCAGCAGCGCAGACTCGCAACCCTGGCATGTCCTGTGACCCGAGGTGAAGTACTCCTCCAGCGGGAGCTTCTTGACCGCCTTGAACGCCTCCAATTGCTGCGTCGGATCGATTTGAACGTAAGTAGCCATCGCTCATCCATCCTTTCTAAAAATCGTAGAAACACAATACCAAAAACAAACTATTCCCGTACCCCGATCCATTGCGTGAGCGGCTCCGATTTGCCCTGCCCAGCTCGGTAGACGGATGCGGTGATTTTCTCTACGTCGGGCACGGTGACTTCGCGGCCCCCCAGGCCGGCGATGAAACCCAACACCGGTGGCTTCTTTCCGGGCGACGGGTAGAGCGCGTGGCGAACCTCGCCGGCCACCACGCCGCCGAGATAGGGCGAACCGAACGAGTAGTCGCGATCGATGACTCCAACGGCGGAGAAGCGCCCCAGGCACTTCGCCAGTTCCTCGGCGGCGAATGGCCGGAACCAGCGCAGGCGCACGAAACCGACCTTCTTTCCTTCCGCGCGCATTTTGCGGATGGCGACTTTGACCGGCGTGGATAGCGTGCCCATGCCCAGCAGCACCACCTCGGCATCCGCGGTCATGTATTCCTCGAAGAAGGGATTGCCGTAGGAGCGCCCGAAGATCCTCTCAAAGTCAGCATAGGCTTCCTTGATGACGCCGTAGGTGCGCTCCATGGCGGCGTAGTTCTGCCGCCGGATCTCCATGACCCAGTCTTCATTGCCCTGCGGGGCCACGGTAATAGGATTGTCGGGGTGCAGCAGCAGTTCTGCGCGGTTGTAGCGTGGCAGGAATTCGTTGACCTTTTCTTGCGAAGGGATCTTGACCAGCGCCTGTGAGTGCGTAAGGAAGGCGCCGTCGCAGCTGATTGCGCACGGCAAGAAAATGCGCCGGTCTTCCGCTACTCGATAGGCAATCAGGGCAGTGTCCAGCGCTTCCTGTGCGTTATCCACCCACACCAGTTGCCAGCCGAGATCGCGGACCGCCAGTGCGTCGTTGTGCTCCACGCCGAACGCACCTGGATCGTCCAGGGCCCGGTTGCCCACCATGACGACCATTGGGATGCGCAATGCAGGCGTAACC
>WNFO01001650.1_pt1 | contig 17832 bp, 13 predicted proteins | sample 5400251 | NCBI WGS metagenome assembly WNFO01 (sample SAMN13153354, study PRJNA577476) | soil metagenome | isolation source: 100 cm saprolite under Madrone tree | place: USA:California | collected 2016-06-14
ACATATAGCCGCCCGTGATCGAACACGTCCCGCCGAAGTGCGCATACTCGACCACCGGCAGCTGGCCGACGCTGGTGCACGGATCGTTCGGGTAGCAGTGCGTCCCTTCCATAATATTCCAGCCGAAGTTGACGCCACGCCCCCGCTGCACCGCCGTGGGCGCTGCGTCGACCTCCTCGTAGCGGTTCTGCCCTACGTCTCCGATGTACAGGTCCCCGGTCTGGCGATCGAATGAGAAGCGCCACGGATTGCGCAGCCCGTACGACCACACCTCGGGCGCGGCGCTCGTGTCGCTCGCAAACGGATTGTCGGCGGGAATTGCGTAGCCGGTTGCACCGCTGACATCGAGCCGCAGCAGCTTGCCGAGCAGCGCGTGCTTGTTCTGGCCGTTGCCGGCGGGGTCGCCACCCCCGCCGCCGTCACCCGTCCCCGCGAACAACATGCCGTCCGGCCCGAACTGCAGCTGCCCGCCGTTGTGGTTGGTCTGCCCGGGGTGCGCCACCTTGATGACGGTGTCCGCGCTCGCCGCGTCGGCGCTGTCGGGATCGCTCGACACGTTGTAGCGCACGATGCGGATGTCGCCGTTCGGGTTCGTGAAGTACACGAAGAAGCGGCCGTTCGTCACATACTGCGGATCGAACGCGAGGCTCAAGAGCCCCTGTTCGCCGCCGAACGCGATCTGGCCGCGGAGGTCGAGGAACGGGCGCGTCTGGATCGTGTCGTGGTGCAGCACCCGCACGGCGCCATCCTGCTGGACCACGAACAGACGCTGCGTGTCGGCCGGCGGCGCGGTGAGATAGACGGGGCTCGAGAAATTGCCGACGCGCTGCAGCGCCGGCAGACCCGGCGGCGGCGGTGGGGGGCTGTCGATGAAGCCTTTGCACCCCGCAAGCAGCAACAGGAAACATTCGTATCGCTTCATCCGAGCACCACCTCCACGCCTTCCTGTCGGAGCCGGCCGAGGAGCCGCGCTTCGATGCGCGCCCGCAGCGTGACCACGCCATTCGTCTGCTGCTGCTCGAGAATCTCGGCGTCGCGATGGAGCGTCGCCAATAACTTCCCTTCGCTCACCGGGACTCGAATCTCGGCGATGGGTCGCAGCGCCTGGGCCGATGTACGGAGCGCGAGGCGGAGATCTTCGACGCGCCATTGCGGATTGCGGATTGCCGATTGCGGATTCGCCGAGGTGAGTAACGCGTGAGGGTACGTCTCTCGGACCAGCGCGAGAAAGCCCTCCGGGTCTGGCAAGAGGTCTGCCTTGTTGAAGACGTAGATCACTCGCTTGCGCTCGGGACTTGCCTTGCCAGTCCGCAATCCGAAATCCGCATTCCGCAATTCCCGCTCAACGGTGTCCACCTGCTCCTCCCACCCCGGATGACTGGCGTCGATCACGTGCAGCAGCAGATCGGCATCTTCTGCTTCTTCCAACGTCGCTCGAAATGAAGCCACCAGATGGTGTGGCAGTTTCCGAATGAACCCCACCGTATCCGTCAGCCGATAGCGATAGCCTTCGCCCACCTCGACCTCTCGCGCGAGCGTATCCACCGTGGCGAACAGCCGGTCCTCGATGAACACGTCGTGGCCCGAGAGCGCCTTGAGCAGGCTCGACTTCCCGGCGTTCGTGTAGCCCACCAGCGCGGCCGTGGGGAGATCGCGCCGTCCCTGCCGTTGATTGGCGCGATGCTCGGCGACGTCCTTGAGCCGCTTCTTGAGCGCGGAGATCTTGCGGCGGATCGCGCGACGGTCGGTTTCGAGCTGGGTTTCGCCCGGTCCCCTGAGGCCGATACCGCCGCGGATACGCGACAAGTGGGTCCACATGCGCGTCAGACGCGGCAACAGATACTCGAGCTGCGCCAGCTCGACCTGCAGCTTCGCTTCGTGGCTGCGCGCGCGCGTCGCGAAGATGTCGAGAATGACCTCGGTGCGGTCCATCACGCGCACCCCGAGACTCTTCTCGAGCTTCACGCCCTGCACCGGCGTGAGGCTCTCGTCGAACAGCAGCAACGTCGCGCCGGCCGAGGCGAGCTCGTCCTTCAACGATTCGACCTTGCCCTGGCCGAGATAGAAGTTGGGCGTGGGGGCGTCGATGCGCTGGACGGTGCGACCAATGACCTCGGCACCGGCGGTGTCGGCGAGGCGCTCGAGCTCTTCGAGGTGCTCGTCGACGTGGACTGCGTCATCGGAGCCCTTACGGGGCGCACCCACGAGAAATGCACGTTCAATTGGAGACTGAATCTCAATAAGCTTACGGATACTGCGTTCTCCTTTTTCGTTTACCCCGGGCCACCGGCCCGGGGCTAGCCGAGACTCGAGCGTGTTCGAAGCGCGGCTGACCCCGGGGCGGCGCCCCGGGGTGAACCGAACTCATGGAATAAGCTTCTTCAGTGGCACCTTGCCATTACTCTTCAACTGTACCCTACGCTCCCCAAGGGGTGTATCCAGTATCACAGCCCCGGTAATTCCATAGGGCAATTCTTGCGATTGGAGCAGTGAGCGGGCGGCCGCGCCCACCCCCGCCCACGTAAACCGCACGGGCATGACCACGCGGCTATGGTTTTGAGGGGACAGATCCAGGGGTTTGTCTATAAGGGCTTCCCCGAAGTCCGTGCTGGCCAGCTCCAGACCAACTTCGAGCCGCGTGCTGCGCAACCGATACTGATTCGGGTTGTACACATCGAACACGAGGTCGAGTGTGCCGCCAGTCATGCCGAGGCCGGTCACGTTGATTTCCTGGAGCGCGATCTGGGGCTCCTCGAAGGCCAGAGCGTTTCGCAACGTCGCGCATGCCGGTATGGCGACGCCAAGGACAGCGAGCGTCGCACTTCTGGCGGTTGGTCGCATAACCGCTAACATAACGCACCCATGCCGAACGAGCCCCTAGTCCTGCTGGGGAATGCCGACAAGTGGCTGACCGAATCGCTCGAGAGCGTGCTGACGCAGGGCGGGTATCGGGTCATGGCCACGACCAAGCGGCAGCAGGTGCTGGAGCTGGCGCGGCGCTACGCGCCCGACGGCATCGTGCTCGACATGGGGCTCGATCAGCGGGCGAGCGACAACCTGGCGCTGTGCCGCGCGCTGCGCGCCGATCCCGCCATTTCGCGCGCGACGCCGATCATTCTCACGACCGCGGGACCGGCCCTGCGCGCGCAGCAACTCGAAGCGCTGCGCGCCGGCGCGTGGGAACTGCGCGGCGATCCGCTCGACATGGAAGAGCTGATCCTGCGTCTCGGCGTCTACGTCCAGGGGAAGCTCGAGGTCGATCGCCTCGGCACCGAGGGGATGATCGACCGCGCGAGCGGCCTCTACAATGACACCGGTATCAACCGGCGCTCCGCCGAGCTGGCCGCGTTCACCGCGCGCCAAGGCCTGCCGCTCGCCTGTGTGGTCTTTCAACCCGACAATGGCGATCTCAGCGCCGGCGCGGCGGATCGCCTGGCGCAGGCGTTGCAGCGCGCGGGCCGCATTTCGGATGTCATGGGCCGCACCGGTCCCGCGGAGTTCGCGGTCTTCGCGCCCGCGACCGATGAGACCGGCGCCGAAGGATTGGTGCAGCGCATCACGGATGCGGTTTCCCGCGCGGCCGCGGTAAAGTTGCGCGCGGGCATCAGCTCGGCGCCTGCAGCGAAGCGTCCGTCGGGCGCGCGAACCTCCACTAGCCTGCCCCAACCCACACCGCCCTCGCCAACAGATTTGCTGGATCGCGCCCGCAACGCGTTGCGTTAGGACGTGCGCCGGTGGCCCTTCGGGTCGCTGGCGCGCGGCGCATGCGAGCCGCTGTTGCGCACGGGATGCACGCCGGTCTTGCGCGGTGCGCCGCGGGGCCCGGAGCGGCGCGCGGCGACGACCGGCAGGTCGATCGCAAAGAAGAACCGCGTCCCCCATCCGATCCGCGATTCCACTTGCAGCTCCGAACCCATCGCCGTCGCCAGCTGGCGGCAGATCGCCAGCCCCAGGCCGGTCTGGGAAAACAGCTGACCGCGCCGGCCCGCCTCCTTGCGCAGCGGCTGAAACAGCGTCGTGAGCTTCTCGCGGGGAATCCCGCTGCCGGTATCGCGCACCGAAAACTCGAGGCGATTCTCGCCTACCTCCTGCGCCGAGATCTCGACGTAGCCCTCGGTGGTGAACCGGAGCGCGTTGGTCGTCAGGTTGAGCAGCACGCGGCTCAACCCGACCGGATGCCCCGTGCGCTCGTCATGCGGCGGTACCACGAGGCGCACGGCGACCTGCTTCTCTTCGGCGATGGGGCGCACGATGTCGCGCACCGCCTCGAGCATCGCGGTGACCGAGAACGCGGACGGCTCCTGCTCCACCAGCTGATCGCCGCCCTGCGCGAACTCGATGATGTCGCTGGCGACGGTCGAGAGCCCCAGCGCCGCCATGTAGATCAGGCCGAGCTGGCGGCGCTGCGAGTCGTTCACCGTGCCCGACTCGCCCCGTTGCAGCGTCTCGGCGAGCACGAGGATGGATGTGAGCGGCGAACGGAGATCGTGCGCGACGTCCGTCAGCAGCGCCAGGCCGTCGCTCCCGGACAACTGCTGCGCAAACGTCTGGGCCCAATTGGGCTGGATCGCGACGCGCACCCGCTCCATCGCGCTGAAGAGCGGCAGCAGCTCGGTGTCCGGCACGCCGACCGCGCGCCATCCCTCCACAACTTCGTTGCGCAGCAGCTCGAGCAGGCGGCGGCCCAGCGACGAATGAATGCGCGGCTCGATGGTGGGTTGTACCGCAACGGCCTGCGTGGCGGAGAACCACGCCTCGTGAATCGCGGAGGCGACCAATCCCAACAGCTCACCGACTTCATCTTCACCCGTTGAGCGCGGGCGCTGGCCCCACCGCGCGAGCAGGGCCCGAATGGCGTTCTTGAGAACCTTGCAGGGGACGCAGCGGACGTCTGTACCGAATGGATGAGCCGGAAGTACGTTCCGCGACGGTACCGGAGTCGGAAGGGGAGTAACCCGCTGTGGGGGCACGGGACTGTCTACACTAGGGAAAGCCCCGGGTTTCACCCGGGGAATGATCAATGTCCAATGATCATTGGTCATTCGCCCGCTAGGGCGCTATCCAGCCCTCCCGAATGGCATAGCGAACCAGGTTCGCCGTGTCGTGGACATTGAGTTTCTTCATTAAACGCCCCCGATGAAACTCCGCAGTCTTGACGCTGATGTGGAGCGCTTCGGCGATCTGTTTGGTGGATCGCCCCTCTCCAACAAGCTGCAACACCTGCCGTTCGCGCGGCGTGAGCGACGGGCCGCCGCCCCCATCACCGCCCTCGGCAGCCGCGCAGGCATCCACGATCGCCTGGGAAGCGCCCGGGCTCACGTACAGGCGGCCTTCGCGAACCTCCTCGATCGCCTGGACCAGATCGTCGCAGCCCTGGCTCTTTTGGACGAAGCCCCGCACGCCGACCTTCAGCGCCTCCGCGACGAAGCGCGTGTCGTTCACACCCGAAAGGAGAATGATGGGGCAGGCCGGCGAGGTGCGCGCAATCTCGCGCGCTGCATCCACGCCATTGAGCCCCGGCATCAGGACATCCAGGACGACGACATCCGGGGAGTGCTTGGTGACCGCCTCGATCGCGCCGCGGCCGTCCGCCGCCTCGGCTACGACCTCGATGCCGCGCTGCTCGAGCAGGGCCCTGAGGGCCTGCCGAAGCACCAGATGGTCATCTGCCAGCACGAGTCGCACGGGTGCCATTCCTTAATACTTCACTTCCTGGGCACTTCTGCAATCGGTGTGACCGGGGTCACTTATGGCGCAAACCGGGGGGCGTAGGTTTACCCCCGCATCCTACTTATGACCGCCCCTGCCGGTCCACCCACACAGCCCTCGCCGCTCATCCTCCTAGCGATTCGCGACGAGGTGCTACTCCGTTCGCTCGAAAGCGTGCTCGAGCCGGGCGGCTTCCGCGTCCTGCCGGCCGGCGATCCCGCATCCGCCCTCGCCCTGGTTCGCGGCCGGCAGCCCGACGGCGTGGTGCTCGATGCCGAGCTCGCGCACCCGCCGCGCTTTGACTTCTGCCGTACCCTCCGCGCCGATCCGATGCTCTCCCCCGCCGCCGCGATCGTCCTGATTCGCCGCGGCTACCCGACCCGTCGCGAGCAGCTCGAAGCGCTGCGGGCCGGCGCCTGGGACCTGCGGGGCGATCCGCTCGATCCCGAGGACCTGGTGCTGCGCCTCGGCGTGTTCGTCCAGGCCAAGCTCGAAGTAGAACGCGTCGGCGCGGAAGGCCTGCTCGACCGCGCCAGCGGCCTGTACAACACCGCGGGGATGGAGCGCCGCTCCCAGGAGCTGGCCACGCTCAGCGTGCGCCAGCACCTGCCGCTCAGCTGCATCGTGTTTCGCGACGGGAATGGGGAAGGCGATGGCGTCGCGGCGGCGTTCAAACACGAGGGCCGGATTTCCGACGCCATTGGCCGGACCGGACCGCGCGAGTTCGCCGTGTTCGCTCCCGCGACGGACGCGGCCGGCGCAGCGCGATTGATCAAGCGATTGGGCGGTACGGTGGCGGCGCGTGCCGGACTGGCCCGCCCTCTGAAGAGCGGCTTCAGCAGTTCGAACGGCGCGCCGCAGATCGATCCGCGCGAGCTGCTGGCGCGCGCGCGCCGCGCGGTCGACGCGACCTAATCGACCCGCGGGTCCGGGGTCACGCGCCGGCGCTCTGCGGTCCGCTTGCCTGGGCCGCTGACGCGGCTCGGCGGGCGGCGCGACGCACAGGGCGGTAGCTCCAGCGTAAAGTGGAAGCGGGTTCCCCACCCCACGCGTGACTCGACCTGAAGCTCGGAGCCCATCGTCGCGACCAGCTTGCGACAAATGCTGAGCCCGAGTCCGGTTTGCGAGAAGAGTCTGGAGATGTGCTCGTCGCGCTGGCCGCTCGGACGCCCCCGGCGCACGGGATCGAACAACGTCGGCATCCTCGCTGCATCGATGCCCCTGCCGCTGTCCGCCACGGCGAAATCGACGCGGCCCGGCGCGACGTCGCGCGCGCTGATTTCGACGTATCCCTGGTTCGTGAACTTGAGCGCGTTGCTCGTCAGGTTGAGGAGTACGCGGCTCAGCGCGACCGGATGCCCGAGCCGCTCATCGACGCCCGGTGGTATGAACCGGACCGAGAGCTGTTTCTCCTCGGCGATCGGACGCACGATCTCGTGCACCGACTCGAGCACCCCACCGATCGAGAACGGCACGGGCTTGAGCTCCACTAACATCTGACTGCGCGTGAGGTCGATGATATCGCTCGCGACCGAGCTGAGACCGAGCGCGGCCGTGTAGATGATACCGAGCTGGCGGCGCTGCACGTCGGTGACCGGCCCGCTCTGTCCGCGCTGTATCGTCTCGGCCAGGAAGAGAATCGACGTCAGCGGCGAGCGCAGGTCGTGCACGACGTCGATCAACAGTCGCAGCCCGTCCGTGCCGGCGAGCTGGGCGGAGAATGATTGCGGAGCGTCGGGAGAGATCGCGTCGCGGACTTGTTCGAACGCGGCGAGCAACGGCACCAGATCGGTCTCGGCCACGCCCGCGGCTTTCCAGTTGCGCAGCAGTTCCCCGCGCAAATCGGTGAGCAACCGGCGTCCCAGCAGCGAGTGCGCGCGCGAGTCGATGACCACCGACTCTGTGACTTGGGCCTCCAAAACAGCGGCCAGCAGGAGCCCCATGACCTCCGCCACTTCACTCGCAGTGGGCGGTGTGCCGAGATCGGCGGACCACTGCGCGACGAGTTGCTGCGCGGCGGCTTGCTGGATTTTCGAGGGTAGCGCTGAAATACCCGATCGCGAGGAACGCACGTCGGGGGATGAGCTGCTCAACTGCGCATTTATCGGCTGTAGGGACATCCCGACCGTTGGTCTCTGGGGCGCAGGAAAGTTACACCCCCCTTTTCACGCCGCCATGGGCTCAGAAAACCCAGACGTGGCGCGGCAAAATCGACTGGTGCGGGAAAACCCCTGGGAAATCCTCTACTGGAAACCCCTAGGACCAGGGCCATCGTTGCAGGCAATCGCTCACAGTTATCAACGCAGCCGCGTGATGGTGAAGATGGCGAGTGGAATCGTGACGAGTACGCCGATGATCCGGACGGTGCGTTCGGAGTCACCACGGGTGGGCACGAAGAGGCGGTCGCCCGCGCGGAGATTGAGCTGATCGATCGAGTAGCCGCGCCCCAACGCGTCCCGCAACGGCGCGCCGCTCCAGATCGACGTCGCGCCGCGCTCGACGCGCATTCCTGCGGCCTTGGCACGCTGCGTCAGACCGCCGGCCTCCGTGATGACGTCGGCGAGCGGGTGTTGCGGCGCCGCAGCATAATAACCGGGCCGCACCACTTCGCCGTCGATCAACAGACGAATCAGCGGCTGCACCTGCACCGCAGGATTGCGGAGGAATTGCGCGAGATGCGTCTCGAGCCGGCCCTTCAGCTCCGAGCGCAGGACGCCTTGCAACGACACGACCCCGACCTGCGGCAGCTCGAGCTGGGGCCCCGCTCCCGTCGTCACGACGAACGTGTCGGTGAGCTGCGCTTCGCCTTCGACCCGGATCGCGATCCGGTCGCCCGCCTGAAAGTCGCCGCTCTCCAGCCGCGTGCGAATCAAGGAAGCTGCGGCCTGTCCACTCGCGCCCGCGCGCTCGAGCCGCGCAAGCTCATCGCGCAGGTGCTCGCGCGTTGCCACGATCGTCCCCTGGTTCGATTGCTGCGCGATCGCAGGCGGCGCGGCGATGAGGCCGAGCACGGCGACGACGACGAAAACGTACAAGCAGCGAATGAGCGACATGGGCAGCGGATTCTACTCGACCGTCACGCTCTTCGCGAGGTTGCGCGGCCGGTCTACATCACAGCCCCGCAGTACGGCGACGTGGTAGGCCAATAACTGCAATGGGATCACGGTCAGGATGGGTGACAGCAGCGAGGCCGTGGCGGGGACCCGCAGTTGGTGGTCGGCCAGAGTACCGAGGTCGCCGTTGCCTTCGGTCGTGATCGCGACGATGCGGCCGCCCCGCGCGCGCACCTCCTGCATGTTGGAGACGACCTTGGCGTAGACCTCGTCGGCCGGCGCGACAAAGATGACCGGCATGTTGGCGTCGATCAGCGCGATGGGGCCGTGCTTCATTTCCGCCGCGGGATAGCCCTCCGCGTGGATATAGCTGATCTCCTTGAGCTTGAGGGCACCCTCGAGCGCGACCGGGAAGTTCACGCCGCGTCCCAGATACAACGCGTTGGGCGCGTGGGCGAACTGCTCGGCCAGGACGCGCACCTGCGGCTCGAGCTCCAGCGTGCGGGCCACGAGCGTGGGCAGCTGAGCCAGGCGACACGCCAACTCCTGGCGTTCCTCGAGCGGCAGCCCGTGCTCATTGCCCAGGTAGAGTCCCAGCAGCCCGAGCGCCGTGATCTGCGACGTGAACGCCTTGGTCGAGGCGACGCCGATTTCGGGACCGGCATGCAGATAGATGCCGCCGTCCGACTCGCGCGCAATCGTGCTGCCCACGACGTTCACGAGCCCGATCACTCGCGAGCCCGCGGCGCGCGCGGCGCGCATCGCCTCGAGCGTGTCGGCCGTCTCGCCCGACTGCGAAATCGCGATGGTCAGGGTCCCGGGTTGTGCGAGCTGCCGGCGGTAGCGGTACTCGGAGGCGTACTCGACGGTCACCGGAATCTGACTCAGCGCCTCGATGATATGGCGTCCCACCAGACCGGCGTGCCAGGACGTGCCGCACGCCACGATGGTGATGCGACGGATCGCCGCGCACTCGGTGGGGCTCAGGTTCAGGCCGTTGAGCCGAGCGATCCCTTCGTCCAACACGAGCCGCCCGCGCAGCGTGCTGCGTACCGTGTCCGGCTGCTCGGCGATCTCTTTTTGCATGAAGTGCGCGTAGCCGTTCAGCTCGATCGCGTCGAGGTCCCAGGTCACGTCGTTCACCGCCCGCAGCTGGACGTGCGACTCCCGGTCGATGACGTGGTAGGCGTCGGGCGTGAGCACCGCGATGTCGCCGTCGTCGAGATGCACGACCGAGCGCGTGTGCTCGAGGATCGCCGACGCGTCGGACGCGACGAAGTATTCGTCTTCGCCGATCCCGAGCAGCACCGGCGACCCCTGGCGCGCCACGACGATTTTGCCCGGCTCGTCGGCCGACATCACCGCGATGCCGTACGTGCCGACGACGTGCCCGAGCGCGGCGATCACGCGGGCCTCGAGCGTATCTCCCGGGGAGTCCTCGATCAGGTGGACCAGCGTCTCGGTGTCGGTCTCGGTTCCGAAGGTGTGGCCCGTCCCCTCCAGCGCCGAGCGCAGTGCGTCGGCGTTCTCGATGATGCCGTTATGGACGAGGGCGATGCGCTCGCGGCAATCCACATGCGGGTGCGCGTTGCGCGTGGTGGGCGCGCCGTGCGTGGCCCAACGGGTGTGGGCGATCCCGGTGGCGCCGTGCACCGGCGACCGCGCCAGCAGCGCCTGCAGGCCCGCGACCCGGCCGGCGAGCTTGCGCGTGACGAGGTCGTGCTCGGTCTGGAGCGCGAGACCTGCGGAGTCATAGCCGCGGTACTCGAGGCGTCCCAGCCCCGCAATCAAAATCGGTGCCGCCTCGCGGCGGCCGTCGCCGGTGTAGCCGATGATGCCGCACATGGTCAGCCCTTCCAGAGACGGAGCGCGCGCGTCAGCGTCGGTGATTCCGGCGCGGGCGGTCGGACGTCGTATCGTGTGGAGGCCAGCCCGAACTGCGCGAGCTGTGAGGCCTTCTCTCCGAGCAGTTGCGCGATGTCCTCAGCGCCGAGCAGGATGCCGCAGCGCCCGCACCGCAGTCCGCTGATGCGGTCGGCACCCCACACGTGCACCCCCCCCGCCCCTGTGGGCCCCGACGCTGTGCCATTCGAGGCGCCCGGTGCCGGCGTTTTACAGCGGCGGCAGTGCATGCCGGCAAGCAATACAAATTCCGGGCCGCGAGCTGCCCGCCCCGAGCGCGGCGCCCAACCGCCCATCAGCCGGGCACTTAGAGCGCGAGCTGCTCCCGGCGCGGCGGGGGTGCGTGCGCGGCGCACCACGGGTGGTCGCGCCGCTGTAGTCACGGTGCATCAGTTCAGCCGCTCCCCGCGCCCCCCCCCGTCTAGTAACTTGTTGCGCACGGTAACATTATCGTCACATTCGTCCCCGGGGCGGCGCGCACGAGTCCTGCAGGCGAAGCGTCGGTGATGTCCGATCGGCCACGGCAGCACCGGTTCGGGGCCTCGGCCCCGAGAGGTAACGATTTGTCCCTCCCGACAGCGTTGTCGCCCCACCCGACCGACATCGTCATCACCAGCAATCAGGAATGGACCAGCCGATCCCTGGCGAGCATCCTCACTCCGTTGGGCCACGTGGTGCACAACACGTACACCGTCGCGCAGGCGCTTGCGCGCATTCGGCATGATCCCCCCGACGCACTCATCATCGACGAAGAGCTCGCGGATGGAGACGGCTACACCCTGTGCCGCGACCTGTACGACGAGGGGCTCATCTCGCCGAGCACCCCGGTGTTTCTGGTCGTGCCACGCCCGCCGACACGGCGGGACCGGCTCGCCGCGCTTCGGGCTGGCGCGTGGGGCTGTCTGGGTGAGCCCCTCGATGCCGAGGAGCTGATCGCCGCGCTCAACGTGTTCGTGCCGGCCAAGCTGGACGCCGACCAGGCACGCTCGCAGGGACTGGTCGACGAGATAACGGGTGTGTACAACGTCCGGGGCTTGACGCGACGCGCGGCGGAATTGGGGGCGGAGGCAACGCGCCGCCACGCGGCGCTGGGCTGCGTGCTGTTGGCGCCTGACCAGGAGCCGGTGGGCAACGACGGTGCACAGGGCGATCTACCGCTGTGGCTCCTGCGCCGCATCGCCACGGCCATCCGCTCCAGCGCCCGACACTCGGACGCCATCGGCCGCCTGAATCACCACGCGTTTGCGGTCGTGGCCGTCGATATGGACGCCCCGCAAGCGCGACACCTCGCGGAGCGACTCGCCGCCGCGATTCTCGCCCAACCGGCCGCAACTCCCCCCAATGGCCGTTTTCGACTCCGCGCCGGCTATCATGGGGTCAGCGACTTTCATAGCGCCGAGATCGATTCGGCCGAGTTGATGCTGCGCGCCACCGCGGCGTTACAGCAGGCGCGAACCGATCTGCCCGACGCCTGGCTGCAACCGTACCACTAGCAGCCTAGAGTACGCCCTGCATCCGCCGCCGGGCGACCTGCGTACCACTGCCCTCATCGACGGCGGCGTAGCCGCCCGCGTACGTGTAGCTGTAGTAGCCGTACATCTCGCCTGGCTGGACGTCGTTCAGCAGCACGCCGAGTAACCGGATCGGGAGTTGCTCGAGCATCGCCAGCCTGGTGCGCGCGAGCTCCAGGTTCGTGGTGCCGGTCCGCAGCACCAGCATCATCGCCCCGGTGAGCGTCCCCAGCGTGTACGGGTCCACACCGGCGCCGAGCGGGGGGCTGTCCACCAGGATCACCTGATAATCGCCGCGCAGCCGCACCAGGAGGTCCACCATCGCGGGGGATCCGAGCAGCTCGGGGGATTCGCGCACCCTGCTGCCCGCGCCCAGGAAGTGCAGCGACTTGTAACCGAGGACTTGCTTAACCGCTTCGAGCGGGACGCGGCCGGCGAGGACATCGGTGAGGCCGGGTTTGCGTACACCCCCAAGAACGCGGTGGAGCGCGCCGCGTCGGGTGTCGCCATCGACGAGGAGCGTCCGTTGGCCCGCCTGCGCGCAGGCCAGCGCGAGATTGGTCGAGACAAATGACTTGCCGTCCCCCACACCGGGGCTCGTGATCGTGATGACCATTGGGCCCGCGGTGCCGTAGGCATGGAGCAGGCTGAGGCGCACGCTGCGCATCGTCTCGATCACCTGCATGACCTGCTCGTCGTCGGGGCCGGCCTTCTTGTTCTTGACGTGCGGGAGCGCGCCGAGGATGCGCAAACCCATGCCGTTGGTGACCTGATCGGGATAACGGACGCGCCGGTCGAGACGGTCCATCAGGACGGACCCTACGACGCCGAAGCCCAGGCCGACGAGGAATCCCAGGGCGATGAGCCGGGAGGCGGTGTCCCTGACGGGACGCTGTGGAGCGATCGCCGCATCGAGCACGCGCACGTCGGCGATGCTGCTCGCCTCCGCCAACCGCGCCTCGTTATAGCGCTGCTGGACCGTGGCGAAGAGCTCTTCGGCGATCGTGACGTTGCGCCGCAGGCGAGCCTCTTCGATCGTGCGCTGCGGAATCTGCGTCAGCTCGCGGGCGCCGGCGCCGAGCTGCGACGAGAGCAGCCGCTCGCGCGCCGCGAGGTCGGCCGCGAGGCTGCGCGCCAGTGCAGGAATCGTCTCGTGCTCGAGCGTCGCGATATCACCCACCACGCGCCGGACGGCCGGGTGATCGCTCGTGTACCGGCCGAGCAACGCGCGCTGCTCGGCGCGTTTGCCGGTGAGATCGCGGAACGCCGCGGAGAGATCCGGCGAGCGTTGTACGGCCCCGATGCGCGCGAGCGCGTCGATCGACCCGCCGGAGTCGCGCTGCGCCGACAACGCCTGCATGATCGCCGCCCCATCGCTCTGGGCTTCCTCGCGCTCGAAGCGTTGCGCGAAATATTCGCTCACCGCCGTGCGCGTGACCCCACTCGCCACCGTCGCGGCGGCCGTGGGCAGCGAGGGATCGGAGGGCAACGTAATCGTGCGCTCCCGGAATGACGCGAGCGCTCCTTCACTGCGGTGCAGATTGTCCTCGGCGCCCTTGAGCTGCTGTCCCAACAGCTGCGCCAGTGCCGTCAGTTTCGCCCGCCGCAGCTCGGTGGCGACGGCCACGAACCGCTCCACGATGGCGTTCACCGTCGCCGCGGCCGCTTGCCCGTCGGCGTCGGGCAGCGACACGCGCAGGAAATTACCGCTCGGATCGACGCTGACTTTCACAACCTCCGCGAGCTTCTTGGACGCGTCGCGGGATGACAAGACAGTGAACTTGATGTCCCCGGTCGCGGCGAGTGCATCGGCCGCCGGGCGCCAGTCAAAGCCGAGGGCGGCGCCAATGGGGTCGCCCAGGCGGCCCGACTCCAGCCGTCCCTCCGGGTCCGCCTCGAGCGCGTAGCTCGAGTGCTCGCGATCCACCCGCAGCCGGTAGCGTCCCGGCCGGAAGGGATCGCGCACCGCGAAGTGGGCAAACGCCGCGGCATCGCCCCGGCGCCTCTGTAGATAGAGTCCTTGATCACGCACGACTTGGTCGAGCACGACATAGGATTTGACGAGCTCGGCCCACGCCGCGGCACCGAGCAGCTGACTGGCACCCAGCGGACCACGATCCGGAGCGCCGCGCGTATCCGTCGTCTGCACCCAGATCGTGGCCTCCCCGAGATAGTTCGGTGGCAGGAATCGCGACGCGGCCGCGCCGCCGAGTGTGCCGGCCAGCGCGAGCGCCAGCACCCACCAGCGGTACCGCACCAGCGCGCGGCGATACCCCATCCAGTCGGTCGGCTCCTCGGGGGGCGGACCAGCCAGCGGATGCGCCAGCGCGGGCACCGCTGCACGCGGAGACGGCGCGAGCCTTTTATCAGTCACGCGCGTCGACACCGCAAGGCCGGTACCAAGTGCCGGTGGGTCGCAGGCGCGCTCTCGCGCCGCGCGCGCGCAGATTGTGTCGCACCTTGCTTACAGCTCTGATGTTTGCTAGTTTTTTGTGTCGCGAATCGCTGACACTGCGACTTGACACTCACTCAAAATCCCGGTAAATGCTCCACGTCCTGATGCCCGTCGGATCAGTTTTCCTCCCGGCCCGATCCGTGCTTTGCATCGTGGCAACCGTGATGGGGTCGATACCGTGATGACAGTCTCATCCTCTGAACCCTCTCGCCCGGCCAAATCGCGCCGCCGCGGGGGCCGTTCCCCTGAGATCATTGGACTGCCGCAGCTCACGCCCGAGCTGAAGGCGAGCATCCGGATCCTGATCGTCGATGACGAAGACACGCTGCGCGACAGCTGCGTCAGCGTGCTCAGGTACGAAGGCTTTCAGGTGACGGCGTGCAGCCGTGGGGACGAAGCTCGTAACCTCCTGAAGCGCAACAAGTTCGACATTGCGATCTTCGACCTGTACCTCCCCGAGGTCTCCGGCCTGACGCTGCTGCGCAAGTGTGTCGACGTGTATCCCGACACGATGGTCATCATGATCACCGGCAATCCCAGCGTCGAGTCGAGCCTGGAAGCGCTGCGCTCGGGCGCGTGGGACTACCTGCCCAAACCGTTTTCCGGCACGCACCTGCAGATCCTGATCGGGCGCGCCGCGCACGCCGTGACCGTCGCGCGCGAATCCCACGCGTTGCAGGCGTCGTTCGACCGCGAGAACGGCAACAGCGATCTCATCACCGTGCTCGGCTCCGCCCCGGGCTTCCGTCGGGCCATGGATATGGCGCGGCGCGTGGCGCCAACCGATGCGTCCGTGTTCATCACGGGCGAAAGCGGCTCGGGCAAAGAGCTGATCGCGCAATTCATCCATCGGCACAGCCGCCGCAGCAGCCGGCCGCTGATTGCGCTCAACTGCGCGGCGCTGCCCGAGTCACTGCTCGAGTCGGAGATGTTCGGGCACTGCAAGGGCGCCTTCACCGGCGCGGTCCGCGACAAGCCCGGCCTGCTCGAGGCGGCCAACGGTGGCACGCTGTTGCTGGATGAGCTCGCCGAAATGTCCAAGCCGATTCAGGCCAAACTGCTGCGGGCCATTCAGGACGGCGTCGTACGCCGCGTGGGCAGCGAGACGACGGACGCGGTCGTCAACGTCCGCTTCATCGCGAGCACGAACCGCAATCCCGAAGAGGCCGTGGCGGCCGGCTTGCTGCGGCATGACCTGTACTACCGGCTGCGCGTCGTGCCCATTCACGTTCCCCCGCTGCGCGAGCGTCCCGGTGACGTGAAGCTGTTGGCGGAGCACTTCCTGGTGCATTACTGGTCACGCCATCGCGGCGCGACCGCCGCGTTGCCGACGTTCTCCGACGCTGCGATCCGTGCCTTACGGGCGCGCCCGTGGGAAGGCAACGTGCGCGAGCTGCAAAACGTGATCGAACATCTCGTGGTGTTACTCGACCCCGGCACGGAGATCCATCCCGACGACATTCCGGCCGTCGGTGACGGAAGCGCCGCACCGGCGACCGGCTACACGATCCCCTGCGAGGTGACGATCGACGAGCCGTACTATCAGGCGCGCGATCGGCTGGTGGCGGAGTTCGAGCTGCAGTACCTCACGCAGCTGATCAATCGGGTGAGCGGCAACATGTCACGCGCGGCACGCGTCGCAAACGTGGATCGCACCAGTCTCTACCGCCTGCTGGAGCGCCACGGCCTGCATCGCCGAGTGCCTACACCGCCAGCGACCAGCGACTAATCGACGCGCGATTGTCGCGGCGGATCGACAAAAAAACGGTCGTTTAACAGCTCCGAGACGCTTCTGCCTGAGCGCGCCGAAGGCACGTGACCTGCATTTGGCGTGAGCATGATCACGTTACGTCGCCCGCTCAACGTCGCGGTCGCCGCGGTTGGGATTGTTGTGACCCTGCCGCTCATGGCGGCCATCGCCCTGCTCGTAAAGATCACGTCCCCCGGCCCTGTGCTCTTCGTCCAGCCGCGCGTGGGCCTCGACCGCCGCGGCCGAGGACACGAGAACGGCAATCACCGCCGCAGCGTGAATCAAGGCGGCAAGCTCTTCAAGATCTACAAGTTCCGCACGATGGCGGCGGACGGAAATGGCGCGCAGGTGTGGGCCACCCCCGATGACCCGCGCGTCACCCGGGTGGGCCGCGTGCTGCGTCTCTTCCGGCTCGACGAGCTGCCGCAGCTCGTCAACGTGCTGCTCGGCGACATGAATGTCGTCGGACCCCGCCCGGAACAGCCGGGCATTTTCGTGCGGTTACGCGAGCAGATCGGGAGCTATGCAGAGCGCCAGCGCGTCCTGCCAGGTATCACCGGCTGGGCACAGGTCAACAACAGCTACGACCGATCGCTGAGCGACGTCGAACGCAAAGTGGCCCTGGACCTCGAATACATCGAACGGCAGTCGGTCCTCGAGGACGTCAAGATTCTGCTGCGCACCTTCCCCGTCGTCGTGGGGAAGCGCGGGGCGTGGTGATCGTTAGCTCGCGGTTCTCGTAACCACGGGCCGTCGCGTCGGCTCCCACGTCGCCGGCCCGGCACCGGTCAGGGCCAACCAGGCGGCGTGCAGTACGGCCAGATTCCCCAGCGTGAAGTAGGCAGGTACGGCGATGACCCGCGGCAGGCGGTTGCCTTCGGGCCACCACCAGGCGGTCGCGGCCGATGCCGTGGCGATACCGACCAGCGCCCATCCTCCTCCCCAGGGCAGCAGGGCGACCGCGACGAGCCCGATGAACGGCAAACCCCAGCGACACGCCTTGTGGCTGAAGAGAATCCACGAGAACAATCCGTAGCGCAGCGGGTTGAGCAGCGCGCGTTTGTACCAGAGAGTGCGAATGCCGCCCGTGATCGTGCGGACCTTGCGCCAGTACTCGCGCCTGAGCGACGGGATCCGCGGGACGTAACACACGGCGTCTCGCACCGACACGGTACGCCAGCCGAGCTCGCGGGCGTGCAGCGCCGCGGCAAAATCGCGGACCAGATCCCGGCGCAGCACCTGGCGTTGTACCGGTAACCGGGCGGCGTAGAGGCAGCCCGCCGCGCCGGAGATCCCTGCAATGCGTGACTCCAGATCGCGCACCCACATGTCGTACTCCACGTACCAGGCTTCTGCGCGGTTGGCGGTCCTGGTCCGGCGCGGCACGCTCACGTTGTGGCTCGACGCGACCTCGACGCTCGGATCAGCAAGGCAGCTCACCAGGCGCTTGAG
>WNFO01003155.1_pt1 | contig 17831 bp, 15 predicted proteins | sample 5400251 | NCBI WGS metagenome assembly WNFO01 (sample SAMN13153354, study PRJNA577476) | soil metagenome | isolation source: 100 cm saprolite under Madrone tree | place: USA:California | collected 2016-06-14
CCCTATCGGGGATTCTGTACCGGTGGAGGGCGGTCGCTGCGACGGCGCTGCCACGGCGGGCTCCTGACGGGCCGCACCGACTTCTCTGTCAGGCGATTATGAACCGGTCGAGGGTATTGGCTGCGAGGGCGCCGGGGGTGACATAGTTGCCTCGAGCCCTCAAATGGGTGCGCTTACCTGACGTGAGATAATCACCGCGCCGTCGACAACGGTCGAGTTTACATCGCGTTCCCAGCCATCCAGGAATAGGGTTAACGGCTCTGCCCTAAGTCGAGCACCCGACCTGGCCTCCTGACTCCAAGCTTATGCGCGGTTTCGAAGAAGGCATGATGGGTCCACTGGATCGAAGACGGTTCGAACTCGTTGTCCTGCCGAAGAGTCCGTCCCTAAAGGCTTCAGCATGTGATAGCCCGATCCGATAGCGGCGCTGAAAATCAAGGTGGGCTCTAGGTGGTTGACTTGCCTGCCGTACCCACCGTCGATGCGAGCTGGATTGTCGTCGACGAAGGTTTCACGCTCGTACGAGAGCTGGGTCATGGTTCGCGATCGGAAACGGATATGCTGGATCGCGCGGCTCGCTTGCGGAAAGTAGCGCGCTGTCTGCACCAGCGACATTCGTAGCGGGAGTGTTCGATTGGGACGGCTCCGTGCCGGGCGTTTGCGCGACTGTCGGGCGAAACGACAGGCGGTACGCTGCGTGCGGGCTAACACCGCTGCCAAGTGGATAAAAGGCAATGGCGATCTCGGCAGGCCTCCGTCTTATTCGAGAGACCACCACCAAGTCGAACCATACACTGGGATATCGTTCATACCCGTCCAACTGTATCGACGCCACATGTCCAGCGGCGGATTGCCTCCAAGCTTTGCCCAGTCGGCTAATGCGCCATAGGTTTGTTCGGTAATCCAGGTCTGGACATCATTTCTGTATTCCGTAAGCTTTGCCGAATGGGTGGCAGCCCTTCCGATCCACACTAAGTCATTTCCGCCTCGAACGTCGATTCTCGCAGCTAGCAATTCGCTAGTGTCTATTCCGACAACTTGCTTCACGATGTAGTCCTTTAGAGGGTATTGCACCTTCAATGCGGGGTTAACAATCTTCAAGACTGCCCAATTGATCTTGAGGCCGCAGACAGCTGCGTTGGATGCATGATTGCTATTGGTAAATACCGCCATGATGCGGTCACCGCCGTAGGCCGTGATGACACCGCCCTGGCGGCGAATGATTTTTGCGGCGCATAATAGATACGCCTTGTATATCTCACCTGCAAAGACCCAATTGTAATTGTTGACCAAAGCTGTTGATCCAGACAAATCGACATACAAGACAGTCGCGGAGTCGAAACAACGCGCCTCATTCAATAGTTTGAATGACAATGGATCGGGGACAACTTGCGCTTTGGCGATTTCCCACGATCCTCGGAAGATTGCCTGAATCTCGCTTTGTAGATCCGACAACAGTCCCATAATGGTGCGCTCAGCTACCTACGCCCCAGCCGATCGGCGATGTTCGCAATTCGTTGCAACCGATGCTAGATCGGCCGCCGGCCGCATAATGCCGGCGGCATTCTGCGCAATTCGTATCGGATGCATTGCCAACCAGCCAAGCTGCGAGTGCCAGCACGCGATGAAATCAGGACAGTAAGGGTCGGCATGGCACTCGTCCTGCACCTCTAAGCGCGAGGACCGTCGCCTCAAAACAAATCTTGGTCGGAACGTACGAACATCAAAAACGTTCCCGTGCCGATAGACGTTCATCACCAATCACGACGAGAAGCCTTGGATTGTAATTCGGAACCTACGATGGGGCAGTGTTTGATTGGCACATGTGGCGTCCCCTTGCGTGGCCCCTGCCTTCCTGCTCTTAAACTGTCGAGGGGGCCGGCCTCATGCGCGGCCATGGCGGTACATGCGCAGGCAGCCAAACGACACAGCACCCGCGCGTGAGTTGGCCGAGGGATGTGCCTTAGTTGTCGCAAGGGGCGGGTTCGATCACCGATCGCCAACGATGTCCCACGTCATCAACCAACGCTTCGAAGCCTAATTATCTCGTTGATGAGAAGCGCACGGATCAGCTTGGCGAAATCCACTCGCCGGCCTGTGCATTCGTTGCCCCGGCCAAGTGGTATCGCTTATCGGGTAATCCTGTGACTGCCTATGCAACTGAGACGAAGCCGTCGTCGTTGCTACAGCGACGACAAATCGATTTGCCAAAAGCCATCAAGCGGCGGCTCGGGAAATCATGCCAACTCCGAACCCGGCAAACGGCGGCCCGTAGTTGTCGTTTCCTTGGCACTCAGCTGGCCGGAGACCGACAATGCACATTGTTGCCACCGTGCTCTTCGCGCTGGCCGGCATTGTTGGATTGACCTCGGCGCTAGCGCTTCTAGCATTTTGGCACCGATTTCCCAGCTGGCTAGATGACTTATCGAAATACGAAACTCTCTTGGGAACGCTTATGTCCGCAGCCGTTTTGGCATTGATTGGAGCCGTTCTCACGAGTTGGAATCAGAGGAGTATTTCCAATAGGCAGGCTGCAGCAGAACAGCGAAAACAAGAGTTAGCGCTCCGTCCTGAAAAACAACAAATTGCGTCAGCGTTCATTGGAGAGATAGACGTACTTGTGAACGAGCTGCGCCATGAATCCTTGATATCTGCCATCGAAAGCGCGCTCCGGGCTTTGGAAACAAGGACAGGAAAAGTCGAGATCGATGGAGTCCACATCCGCAAGCACATTGCGAAATGTTTCGACCACAGTCCAGCCGATTTTATGCTACTTCCCAGCACTATTTCCAAAAGGCTGACGCGGTTTTATGCTATCGTTCGAGAAACGGAGTCGGACCTTGAGTGGTGTTCCCGCGCCGTCGAGGCCTACGCCAATCAAAGGGTACGGCTGATGAACCCTGGACAAATGATTCGCCTGCTCAGAAAGATTCTTGATAAGATTGATTTGTTGTCAAGATTGAGGCCAACGCTCGTCGAGCGGCTTAAGGAAATAGGAGGCACTGACTTTGATTAATCTGACCGGCATTAAAGGTGACGCCACAGCCTCATAATTCGCGCAGCCATGTCGCCGGTCGATTCATTCTTTGCAGGGCCACGCTTCGTGTAAAAGCGTTATAGGCAAATCGCCCAAAGTCATTCTGGGTTTGGTTCGGATGTTCCTCAGCGTACTTCACCACCACATCCCTCATTTGGCCAAGTGTGGTGCCAACGGGGATTTTCGTGCGCGTGGATGGGTCCGGTCGTGGGAGCACGACCGTCATCAGTGTTACATTTTCGAGCATACCAATGCAACGGCCGTGAAGATATGCCGCATTGGGGTTAGTAAAGGCTTCGACTGGCTTGAGTTTGCAAAAGGGCACCATGTAATTTGCACTACCCACATCCTCCGCCTTCCAGACAGGGTTTGTTGCTGCAATTGTCCATACTGTGAATGCCGCTATTGCGGCTATCAATAATATCAGCGCACCGCAGCAGCCCCAGCAGACCGGCCTCATTTGTAACGACTCTGTTTACGCGTAAAGACTACCGCGAACTCATGAAGCCACCTCAATCGTCACCAGGACGAAAACGCGACCGGATGGTGTAAGGTTCCTCGGGTGCGTTCCTCGATGCGGGACGCGCGTGCTGGCCGAGAAACTTCACGAGCAGCACAAGGAGTTCTTCGACAAGCAAGTGGCAGTCGCCTGAGGTCATAGCGGGCTTGCAGAAGCGAGCCAGCAGGCGCAAGTCTGCAGACATTTACACCTGCGCGAAGCCGCCATCCGCGAACAATTCTGTTCCCGTAACATAGCTGCTGTCGTCGGAGGCGAGAAATACGACAGCTTTCGCAATCTCATCGGATGCTCCAAACCTGCCGAGGGGAACCATGCTTTTGATCATGGCGCGGCTTTGCTCGTCCGCCTCGCATGTGCGCGCGAACGAGCGCACGGCGGCCTTGGTGGCGCTGTAAACACTGATCGATGGCAGCCCTTTGCTGGCGACGATTGACGCGTTGAGGATGATGGAAGCGCCATCTGGCAGCAGGGGAAGCGCCTTCTGCACCGTGAAAAGTAGGCCTTTCACATTGATGTCGAAAATCGAGTCGTAGAACTCCTCAGTGATGTCACCTAACGAAGCGTATTTCGCGACACCGGCGTTTGCGAACACGATGTCAAGCCTGCCCTACGTGCGCATCCTCGCTTGCGAACCGCTTTGCCGTCGCCAGCCCGATGCCGCTATTGCCACCGGTGACGAGCGCGATCTTTCCTTCGAGCTTACCCATCCGTTCCTCTTGCCGCGTGAACCGTCGCGACCGGACGCTGGAATCCAACGCCGGCCACATCGACGCGTTCCGGTGGACTACAGCCTATGGGCGTTGGCTTGGCCGCCGCAGCGCCTCATGCCGGCTACGGACCAAGGGCGGTCCTGCCGAGCGGCGGGCGGGAGCGGCGGCTGAGGCCCAATTGGTAGCGCCGAGCCGCCTTAATTCTCGTCCCATTGCCGGATCGGAATCACGAGAAACAGATCGGTGCCGTTGGGAAGATGCGTGACGTACGGCATCCCCGTGGACCCCTCACGACTCAATGTTTGCAGCTCTTGCTGATTCTGATGGGGGCTTACGATCATGATGTGCGGACCCACGTGAAACTCGCTGCTCGTTGACCCGTGATCTTCGGCCGATTTATTCGGCACCCACGCGCCCGCGTACATGTATGAAATCCCGATCCTGTCGATGTGAGGCTCGTGACCCTCCAAGCTGTCTTTCATCCATTGCATGAAGGTAGGATCGAAGCAGGCCGGTTCGTCGTGTGGCCAGCCCGGGAACCCTGGCAGGCACGTCCACTGATTTCTGCCTTGGCGAAGGACGCGATATTCCACGCTGGGGGTCGTCGGCCAGTCGAGGAGCGTTGCGTCCTTGGTGATGAAGCGCGGCCCGGCCCTCAGGGCATCCGCAATCTTTTCGGCATCCGTCGAGGGATGATCCGGCGGCGCCGTCTGAGCGCTCGCAGCCAGCGCGGCTGACAACCAAAACAGAGCTGATCTTGCGACGGACCTCCAAGAAAATAGATCGTTCTTCATACCTCTACCCTCGTCGCTGACGCCCGTAGGGGCGGGACCGAGGCAAAGTCGCAAGAATAGCGGCCGCCCAACGCGGGCTTGGGTCGACGCGCTGGTCCGGCGTAGGTCGCGCGCACTGTACAACCGTCGAGAATACATCGGCGTTCCCGGCCATCGGGAAATAGAGTTAAACCTCGCGACATCGAAGATTGGCCCTCAACCAAAGGAACGGCGCGTGCTCGAAAGACGGCGGCGGGAGGACCCTGGAGATGTTCCTCTCAGCAGCCGTGAAGGCGGGGAGGCTCTTCTCGCGAAGTCGGCTGGTAAACTTGCAGCACGCCGGGCACGAGGGTCGTGGGCCGGGGCCGGGGGTGTGAGGCTAGCGCGGGGGGCTTGGTGCGTCATCCGTAGCGACCAGGATTGGTGAACCATGACAGCGGCGATTCAAACGCTTCTATTGCTCGTTGCGGTGTTGGTCGTTGTGGCCATCGTCGCACGCCGGTTCAATATCGCTCCCCCTATTCTCCTGGTTATTGCCGGCATCTTGCTCGCGCTGACGCCAGGCCTGCCGCGCATCGAGCTGGCGCCGGAGCTGGTGCTGCTCGGAATCCTGCCGCCGCTGGTCTACTCGGCGGGCGTGGCCATGAGCTGGCGTGAATTTCGTTTCAACCTGCGCCCGATCGCACTGCTGGCATTTGGTTACGTTGTGTTCACGACCTGTGCGGTGGCGGCAACGGCGCATTGGCTGCTGGGCATGCCGCTTGCCGTCGCCTTTGTACTTGGAGCCATTGTGGCACCGACCGACGCGGTCGCGCCGGTGTCCATCATGCGCCAAATGGGCGTTCCGCGCCGGCTCGTTGTCATTCTCGAAGGAGAAGGCCTTGCCAATGACGCCACGGCCCTCATCCTCTACCGCTTTGCGGTTGCCGCGGCGGGTACCGGCCTATTCTCTCTCGGGCAGGCTGCCGGAACCTTCGTCCTGATTGTGGTAGGCGAAATCGCCTTTGGGATTGGCATTGGTTGGCTGAGCTTGCGCTTGCGGCGCTGGGCGCGCGACCCTCGCGTCGAGATCACGCTATCCTTGCTGACGCCTTATGCCGCGTTCCTGATCCCCGCCCATTTAGGGGGATCGGGCGTTTTGGCAACGATGACAGCCGGCCTGTTCGCGAGCTGGAATGGGCCGCTGCTCATTCCGGCGGCGACGCGGCTGCAAGGGATCTTCTTTTGGGACCTTGTTGTCTATTTGGTCGAAGGAATGGTGTTCCTGGTGACTGGCCTGCAGATGCGAACGCTGCTCGATCGAACTGGCACGGTCCTGTTGTACGACTCAATTTTAGCCGTATTGCTGACTGTGGCGGTGGTTATCGCAGCGCGGTTTATGTGGATCTATCCGGCGGCTTACATACCTCGCTGGCTCAGCCCTTCGCTTGCACGGCGGGATCCGCTTCCGCCGTGGCAATGGCTCTTCTCTCTTGCGTTTGTCGGGGTGCGTGGCGTAGTTTCACTCGCGGCGGCACTGGCGATTCCACTGACCACAGAAATTGGCACGCCGTTTCCGTACCGGAATCTCATCCTCTTCGTCACGTTCGGTGTCATTGTCGCGACCTTGGTGGGCCAGGGATTGCTGCTGCCTGGCGTTGTTCGCTGGCTTGGGTTAGCAAGCCACGCTGCCGACGAGCATGAGCGCGAGCGCAAGGCCGAGTTGGCTGCACGCTCGGAAGCATTGAAGGTAGCCCAAAGGCGGCTTGAACAGCTCGCAGCCAATCGTGAAATTTCACCCGAGGTTCTGGCGATCTTGCGCGCCCGTCACGATTATCGCGCCGTCCGGTTCTCAGAACCCTCGTCGAGCGAACTCGAGGCCGCGGTCGCAGCGGCAGAGCTGAGGTCGGAATTGATTGCCGCCGAGCGAGAGTACATCTACGGGCTGTTGCGAGACGGCCAGATCACCGATGAAGCACGCAGGCGCATTGAACGCGAACTCGACTTGGAAGAGGCAGGAATCGTGGATCTTCCTCTTTAGCAGACAACGGCGGAATCAAAGTAGCCCAGCTGTTCGAGCGTGGCTTTGCGATGGACCTTCGGTTCGGTTTAGGCGACGATTGCTATCGTGGGCGTGTTGCAGGGCGGACACACCGCTTGCATCCCTGTCGAACGTCTGGAGAAGCTGATTGACAACAGACCCGCGCCGTCGCTGTGTTATCCCGCTGACGCTTATACGCTGCTCCAGGGGCAATGCGATCGGTCGTCAATTCGCCCTGGCGCACTTCCGTCGCGTGTTGGCGCCGACGGTGCGCGGCTGAATGGAACGGCGAATTACTTAGACTGTCGGCACCGCAGGTGGACGGCCACGGGGGCTAATATGTCGATGAACAGGCCCGACATTGACCAGATGCAGACCGCGATGGCGACATCGCTGCATGAACATTGGAGGCTTTTTCTGGTCGAGGGGATAATTCTTGTCGTCCTCGGTGTCGCCGCCATCGTTATTCCACCGGTCGCTACGCTCGCTGTCGAGCTTTTGTTTGGCTGGCTGTTCCTCATCAGCGGACTCGTCGGTGCTATCACAACCTTCATGATGCGCCGAGCACCGGGGTTCTGGTGGTCGCTCCTGTCGGCGATCCTTGCGATTGCAGTCGGCGTCGTGATGCTTCTGTCGCCGCTGAGCGGCGTCCTCACGCTTACCCTTCTTCTCATCACATTTTTTATTATTGAAGGCGTTGTCTCGATCATGTTTGCGCTTGAGCACAAGCGCGAGCTATCGGGAAGATGGGGTTGGATGCTGGCGAGCGGCATCATCGACCTGATCTTGGCCGCCATCATCATCGAAGGTTTGCCTGGCACCGCAGCCTGGGCTCTCGGGCTGCTGGTTGGAATCAATATGGTGTTTGGCGGCACGGCGTTGATCGGGATGGCGCTGGGTGCCCGCGAGGTTGCCGTCTCCCGCTAAGCGGGACGCCTTGCCTCTCGTTGAAGCTTGTTCCCGGATAGGTCGCGCTCGATCAACCCACGACTGGCGTCACCCGCGATTATCTTACGCTGCGATATTGCGGGCCAAGTACAGCCGAGACCGGCCAGCATCCGACGGTTAACCACAAGCAGCTCCTCGTTTGCCGCGCATCGAGAGCCGCATCATTCAGTTTCCGGCAACCGAAACCACCCTCCGGGGCTAACGTTATTATTCCGCATCACAGCTCACACTGGAGCCCTCAGCTTGCTGAGGTCTTTTGTGGCTGACATCGTATGAAATAGGCGGGCGAAGAGATGAGTCTTGTGCAGGCACTTTATGGTTCCGTATGCAGCAGCTTCGGAATGCTCCTGTTTGCTGGTACGGTGCTTGTCCCATCAGATATAACTGCCGGTTCAGTCGGCACGAATTCGGTTGAGCCAAGTTCGATCGACAGGAGTGCGGTTGAACGTGTCGACGAGTGCATGGCGACGCAAATTTGCATCGATCGCTACCTCTGGTCGCTATACGAGCGAACGCGAAAAATCGACACGATCAAAGTGCCGGAACAGATAAAGGTGAGCGTTAAACGGAAAGGCAAAACCAAGATCGTCTCAAAAACGACCACGAAGCTCGTGGACGAGGATTTCACGTGGAAGGACCCGGATGCCGCTGAAAGGGCCGGGATGTCTGCCGAGAATTATGTCATTGGTGGCATGGACCCGAATTTCAGGGTCACGCTCTATCATGCATTGCGCTCGCTCGACGATGCCGGCCTAATGCCAGGTATAATGTGTGCATTTCGCGACGACTATCGGCAGACTATCGCGACTGGCCTGAAGGCTCAAAGCGACAGGTCATATCATGGTGGAAGCTTCCGCGGCGGCTATGGTCACGGGCTAGCGGCCGATATCGTGAGCATTAAGGGCGAGACACGTGCGGAGCGATTGGCTTCTAGTCAGCAATTGTGGAATTGGATCGATACCCACGAAAAAGAGCTTGGAATCGGAAGACCATATCTCGATCGAGACCCACCGCATATCGCTCCGATTGATGGCGAAGAGTACGCTAAACACCGCCTCGAGCCGAATATGCAACATGCTGAATCGAAGGCCAAGAAGCACTCGCGGCTCGCTCGCTACAACGATCACAGCATGTCGAAGCGCGCAGGAGTGGCAAGACCTTCAAGGATGCAATCCAGACCACAAACTCATTCCATTTGATTGGAGTCCCTCGCGGGTGCATAGCTGCTGCTGTCAGAGCAAGCGAAGTTGGCCGTCCTTGATGCTGTCTCCAGCCGCGTCGAGGCCGAGAAAGCGAAGGCATCGTAAGAAAGACGATTCTCTCCGCTGAAACGCTGAACGGTAAGCGCGGCCAGCGACAGACGGATGTCGTTTTTGGCGGCACGTCAGGACGATAGCCGTTTCGCGAAAGGCCTCAGATCCGATCCCTGTCCCACATGCCCAAGCAGCCCAAGGGTACGCCCGGCAGGCCGCTGGCGCTATCGGCAAGTCGAAACCGTCGAGAGGGAAACTAAGTGCTTGAGGACTACAGCAGCCGTCTGGAAGACGATCGAAGGCTGACAGCAACAAAAATAGAAATCACTGGGATCGGATCATAGTTACACTAAAGAGTGCCCTGCCAACGCTTCATTTATTCAGCGTGGCAGATGGCCGCCGCATCTAAAGCCGCCTGAGCCACACAAAATCAAACTTGAGCCGCGAACCGGTTGGAACCGCATCGCGGCTCGAATCGTTGTTAGTGCCGGAACCCGCGAAGCATCTTGGCAGCGAAAGTTCCCCGAGCGCTTTCGTGCGACTTCAATCAGTGTCCCCGAAGTCTTACCCACAAGGTCACCACCAAGCCTTGATCAAATCAGCTATGGAGCGACCATGTCCAGCAAACAATTGTATTCGCTGGCGCGACCACGCCTGACGGGCGAAAAACGGTTGGCGCTCTTTGCGATAATTGCCACGTCGTTCCTCCTCCTGCCCATGGATCTCGCCTCGGCACAATCCGCAGAGCCATCGGTGGCGTACCAGTTCGGTCGTCCGGTCCGCGCGGGCGAACACACCTACGATTGGTACCGCCGCACGCACGCCGACGCCGCTGCTGCTCGCTACGGTGTGAAGGCGAGCGACGTTGGGGACGGCATGGATACTTGGCATTGGTGGGTCGGCGTCGATAATCCTGGGTTTTGGCGCGAAAGCACCAAAGCGACCAGCACAGCCCCGGGCAACCTGCTTGGGGTAAAAGTCGATTTCTTGAGAGTCCTGAACACCGTTCCGCGCAACAAGCGGTTTGAGCTGATGGGGCTCATCAACGACCCCGATACAGTGGCGGCCGACAAGCCCGACCAATACGGCCTCATGCTCGATCGCATGAAGGAAGGTGCGCTCACCTGGGATGCGGACACGTTCGGCTATTCCAGCGGCGTCATCGGTTTGCAGCTGTTCGTCAACAAGAAGTTCGACCCGCAAAAGTGGTCGCTCGCCAAGTACCTTGAGAATCCGGCGAGCGTTGAACCGCCCTACAATGTTGGCATGGCCTGCGCGCTCTGCCACGTCAGCTTCAATCCGATCCGGCCACCTGCCGATGTCCACGAGCCGCAGTGGGAGAACATCGCCTCCAACATCGGCAACCAGTACTTCCGAGAAGGCATGTTGTTCGGCTCTGACACGGCGCATGACTCGTTCATATATCAATACCTCTCCACACAGGAGCCCGGCACCAGCGAAACGTCGCGGTTCTCGAGCGACTTCATCAACGGGCCGGTCCAGATGAATGCGATCTACAGGGTACCCGTGCGGGCGAAACTTGCGCGTCCCGAAAAGATCACTCCCGCTCAACGCGACCTGTTGGAATCGATGTATCGGAATACGGGTCTCAAGCCGGACTTCTTCGGCGGGGCCCTGGGCGGCACCGCTGCGCAGCCGACGATCCGAACGCCGCGCGTGCTGGCCGATGGCGCCGATTCAATGGGGCTGCTGATGTCCATGGCCCGTGTCTATGTCAACGAAGGAAGCGGGTGGAACACGTGGGTTCACACGATGGCTCTCAACCCGTTCGATCTACGAGAGAGCATGGCGCGCAACTTTGCGACGAAGGAGTTCGACCTGATCGGCGAGGTGCGCAAGGACCCCAACAGTCCGTGGATGCAGACTGAGCGGCGCATGCCGAACGCGATTACCTTCCTCGGCACGTACGACTCCTACCCGTTGAAGCACGCGCAGGAGGCGGTACGCGACGGCAAGACGCCCAGGAACGGCCAGTCCTACCTGACAACCGATCCCGCGGTGCTCCGCCGCGGTAAGATCGCCTTCGCCGACAACTGCGCGCAATGCCACAGCAGCAAACAGCCGGCAGACCTGCCAAGCGATCCGGAATTGCGAAAAGGGGCATGGCGGCAGCTTGTTCTCCGCGATGATTTCCTCGTCGACAACTACTTGTCGGACGACGAGCGCTATCCGGTGTCCGAGCTTGGCACCAACGCGGCGCGGGCTACCGGAACCAACGCGCTGGCCGGCCATATGTGGGGACAGATGTCCAGCCTCGAGTACAAGCAGATGAAGAAGGAACAGGTCGCACTCCAGGATTACGACAAGGACTTCAACCCAATCGACCTGTACAATCCGCTGACCGGCAAGCACGACATTAAGTTCACCGCGCCGAAGGCCTACTACCGCACGCCATCTCTTGTCAGTACCTGGGCCACTGCACCGTACCTGCACAATAACTCAGTCGGTGAGTACAATGGCGATCCGTCAATCGCCGGCCGCATGGCGGCTTACGAGGACGGGATGAGCAAGCTTCTGTGGCCCGAGCGCCGTCGCGGCGTCGGCTCCATGAAAGTCACGACAGAGGATAGTCGCTTTCCAGACCTGTTCCCCCTCCTGAAAACGCTTGATCCCGAGCTTGCCGCCTTCGAGTTTGATGCTGACCTGATGCGCGTGCCCAAGGGGACGCCGATCAACCTGCTGACGAACGTGCATCCGAAGGACGTGAAATCCGTTCTGCTCGCTTACATCAATGGGGTCCTGGGCGGCCGGCCGAAATCGGAGTTCAACCAGCTGCACACCATCAACCACGCGAAAGGACAGGCGGCCATGTTGAAGCGGCTCCTGGAGGTGAGCACCTGCCCGGACTTCATCGAGGACAAGGGCCATTACTACGGCCACGACCTTAGCGACAAGGATAAGCGGGCACTGATCGAGTACATCAAATACTTCTGAGGCGAAGATCGGCCAGGGAAACGTCAGGAATGGTGAAGACGGTCAGCGTCGCCGATTACATCGTCGAGCGCCTTGCCGCAGAGGGGATCAACCACTGCTTTGGCGTTGCCGGCGATTATGTGTTTCCGATCTGCGATGCAGTGGACAGCAGCGCGAAGGTGAAGTGGATCGGGTGTGCCAACGAGTTGAATGCGTCTTATGCCGCAGACGGCTACGCGCGCATCCGGGGCGCGGCGATGCTGGTGACAACCTATGGCGTCGGCGAGCTGTCGGCCTTGAACGGCGTGATGGGCGCTAAGGCGGAACGATCGCTGGTCTTTCACGTCGTCGGAATGCCGTCCTATCAACACCAGCGGCTGGGCAAGATCGCCCATCACACCCTCGGGGACGGCGTCTTCGGCAATTTCGTCGACTTGTCCGCCGATGCGGCGTGCTGTCATGCGGTCATCAATCCCGAGAACTGCGTCCTTGAGATGGAGCGCGTCATCGGTGAGGCGCGGCGCAACAATCAGCCGGCCTATATCGCCGTGCCATCAGACTACGCTCGGTCCCCAGTGGTGTCGGCTGACGTGAAGCCGATCGTGCCTCGATCAAACGAGGCGGCCCTGCAGAAGGCGATGGCGCTCATCACAGAGCGCATCAACAATGCAAAGTCCGTCGTCGCATTTCCGGCCTACACAATTTTGCGGCTCGGGTTGCAGAAGCAGGCACAGAAGGCGATCGAAGCACTCGGCTGTCCTTTCACCACAACGCTAATGGAGAAATGCGTCATCGACGAGGGTCATCCGCAGTTTGCCGGCATGTATGACGGCGCGTTGTCAGATTCGAAAACGCGGGAAATCGTCGAAGGCGCCGATCTCGTCCTCGATCTGGGCGGCGTCAATTTGAACGACATGAACACCGCGGCCTATTCCGCCCGGCTTGATCTGTCCCGATTTATTACCGTCGGTCTCGACGACGTCAGGATCGGAGATGAAGTCATTGCCAGTGTCCGCCTTGCGGACGTTCTCTCGGAATTGGCCAAGCTCAAACCATCATCGTCGCCATACCGGGCAATACCGCAAGGTCTTGCACCAGTGACGGGGAGCCCATCAGACAAGATCACGATGGCTGCGCTGTATCCGCGTTATGCAGCATTCCTCGGCGCCGGAGACACGGTCGTCCTCGAGACTGGCAGCACGAGCCTCGGCCTGACACCAACGATACTTCCGGACGGCGTCAGGGTGGAAGTACAAGTCCTTTGGGGATCGATCGGTTGGGCGACGCCCGCCGCGTTCGGCATCGCGCTTGCCGATCCAGGCAAGCGTACGGTACTGATTACCGGCGAAGGCTCCCATCAACTGACCGCGAACGACGTCGGCGCCATGGGACGGTTCGGAGCAAACGTTATCGTCTTCGTACTCAATAATGGCGGTTATCTCGTTGAGCGCGCGCTGGAAGAGAACCCGAACTGGACCTACAACGACCTCGCCCCTTGGAACTACACCGAATTGCCGAAGGCGCTAGGATGCGCAGATTGGTATACGGCGCGCGTGACCACGCTTGGGGAGCTCGACGCTGCGATGAAGGCCGCACGGGCCAGCAAAACCGGATCGTATATCGAGATCATTGGCGGTAAAATGGACATGCCGCCGGCGCTTGCCTTCGCGCATGGCCGACTTAAAGCTATGTACGGCGACACGCCCTAGGCCGAACAGCAGAGTGTGAGAGTAGCTCCGCCTTCACCATCTGTGAGCAAGATGCACTGTCTGCTGTGTCAGGTCAAATCCGCCGGTGGTGCCCCATCGGCGTGGACGGCAGCTTATCCGCTGATAGCTTTCATGCCGGAAAGGTGTCGCGACCGTAGCCTTGAGCACCTTTGCGGACAATTCGTGGTCCTCCGCGCGACACCCGCTTTTCGGCTGTTGCCCGACATGAGACAGCGCGACCGCCCGAAGCGTTGAACGCCGGGCTCTTACCCTTGCGGCACCTCCGACCCAACATATTTCAGCTATCGCATGATGGAACTGGCGCGGCGGCAAGGAGGAGTTTAATGAGCGATTTAGAAGGCAAGGTAGCGGTCGTGACCGGTGCGTCGAAGGGCATCGGTGCGGCTATCGCCAAGAGCTTGAGTGCATCAGGCGCCGCAGTCGTGGTGAACTATGCTTTCGGCAAGGAGGGCGCGGACCGCGTTGTCGCTGACATCAAAGCGAACGGTGGCAAGGCCATCGCTGTTAAGGCTGACGTCACCAAAGCCGCCGACGTGCACCGGCTGTTTGCCGAAACCAAGAAGGCCTTCGACCGGCTCGACGTACTGGTCAATAATGCCGGGATCTACAAGTTCCTGCCGTTGGAAGAGATAACCGAGGATGAGTTCCATCGCGAGTTCAACATCAACGTGTTAGGTACGCTCCTCGCGACGAAGGAGGCGGTAAAGCACTTCGGGCCGAATGGCGGCAGCGTCATCAACATAAGCTCGACCGCAAGCGCAGGAGAGGCACAGGCCGCGATCTATTCCGGAACCAAAGGCGCGGTGGATGCAATAACACGCGGGCTCGCGGCGGAGTTAGGTCCGCGAAAAATCCGGGTGAACGCTATTGCGCCGGGCGAGGTCGAGACCGAAGGCACGCACAGCGGCGGCATCATTGGTAGCGATTTCGAGAAGGCGATGATCGCGCGCACGCCGCTCGGTCGCATCGGACAGCCGGACGACATCGCCCGCGTCGCCATTTTCCTTGCCTCCGATGATTCCGCATGGCTTACCGGCGAGCGACTCACGGCAGCGGGCGGCTACCGATAACATCGCCCGCTACTGCGTTGTTCCATTTTAATCCCGGCTTACGAGTTCCACTACAGCGGACCCGAGTGGAACGCGCTGCGAACTTGATCAGTTGTGTAGCCGCAGAGGCATCTAGCGCAGTCCTGAAAGATCGCCTTTCCGCTGACCGCCGTTGCCTCGCCGGATGCTTGCTGCCCCGCAGCCCTTTGCGACACCGGTGAATGCAGAACCGCCCGCGATGCTTCACCAAAAAGCCCACGCCAGGCACACGGGCAGGGCTATACGAGATCGATAGGCGCCAATGGTGCATTGATGGAGCGGCATCGTGAATTGGGTGGGCCGGTGTCCCGCTGGAACCGTCGATAGGAAACGTGACCTACGGGTTCCTCTAACTTTTCCGGTTTTTCATCAAACGGGTGAGGCATGGCTCAACCGATCGAAAACCATGGCATTGTCGGCAACCTTCGCACTGCCGCCCTGATCGACCTGCGCGGCACCGTCAGCTTCCTTTGCTGGCCACGGTTTGACAGCCCCAGCATCTTCGCCTCGCTCTTAGATGACGAGCGGGGCGGCTCCTTCGAATTGACCCCGCTACTGTATGATGCACGACATCGGCAGCTTTACCTGCCGGACACCAATGTTCTGCTCACTCGTTTCTTGTCACCTGACGGCGTGGCGGAAATTTCGGATTTTATGAGCATTGGCGACTTGGACGCCGGCTCACGGCTCGTTCGGCGAATCAAGGCGGTGCGCGGGTCCATACACTTTCGCATGCGCTGCGTGCCTCGTTTCGATTACGCGAGATTGGAACCCAAGGTCTGCGCGGAGGCAGGCACACTTATCTTCACAGGCGGCGACAACTTGGCCTTGCGACTTCGTGCCAGTGTGCCGGTCGACGTCAGCGAGGGCGCGGCATTGTCGGAATTCGAGTTGGCTGCCGGAGAGTCCGCCTCCTTCATCATGGAGGACGCGTCATATGGCGAGGGCAGCGTCTCCGCCGATCCAGGGTATGTGAGTGCCGCGTTCAAGGAAACGTCCAACTACTGGCGCCAGTGGGTGCGGCGTTCAACCTATCGCGGCCGCTGGCGTGAAGTAGTCAACCGCTCCGCTCTTGTCCTGAAGCTACTGACTTCGAGCGAGTACGGTTCCATGGTTGCCGCACTAACATTCGGACTGCCCGAAGAGATCGGCGGGATTCGCAACTGGGACTACCGCTACACCTGGATACGAGACGCCGCCTTTACCGTTTATGCTTTCCTGCGCCTTGGACATGTGGAGGAGGCGAATGCGTTCGTGCGCTGGCTCGGCGAACGCCAAAGTCGATGCGGCACCGACGGTACGATGCACCTGATGTATACCATGGATGGGCGCGGCGTACTTACGGAAACCGAACTGCCTCACTTACGCGGTTATCATGGCTCCGTTCCGGTTCGCATAGGCAACGCAGCGCTAAAGCAGCTGCAGCTCGACATCTACGGAGAGCTGATGGACGCGTTGTACCTTTCGGACAAGTACGGTGAGCAGGTGTCCTGGCAAACTTGGCTAGGCATCACGCGTTCGATGGGATGGCTGACACACAATTGGCAGCGGCCGGACGAAGGCATCTGGGAGGGGCGCGGCCCCCGGCAGGAGTTTCTCCTTTCGCGACTCATGTGCTGGGTTGCATTCGATCGCGCAATTCGCCTTGCGCGCAAGCGGGGCCTGCCGGCGCCCCTGGTGGATTGGCTCGAAACTCGCGATGCAATCTATAAAGACATCCATACGGCTTTCTGGGACTCACAGCAGGGAGCGTTCGTGCAGAGCAAGGGAAGCACAGCATTGGATGCATCCTGCCTGTTGATGCCGCTCATGCGATGCATCAGCCCTAGTGACCCGCGCTGGCTCTCCACGTTGAAAGCAGTCGGAGATCAGCTGCGGGATGACAGCCTGATCTACCGCTACTCCAGTGCGGCAGCGGTCGATGGGCTGCGTGGAGCCGAAGGCACGTTCAACATCTGCAGCTTCTGGTACGTCGAATGTCTTGCCCGTGCCGGCGACGTCAAGCAGGCACGGTTTCTTTTCGAAAAGATGCTAGGTTATGCGAACCATGTCGGGCTCTATTCGGAGGAACTCGGTCCTGCAGGCGAACATCTCGGCAACTTCCCGCAAGCCTTCACCCATCTCTCGCTCATCAGCGCGGCATATTACTTGGATCGAGCCTTGTCAGGTCAGGATAGCCGCAGTTAAGCCGTTCGATGCCCCAAAACATCCATGCACGATGAGGTGGAAGCATCGCGAGAACGTGTTCGCCTCATCTTATCGCGCACAGAAGTGAAGGGCCGGACATCGTCAATTTAGCCCGACGAGCCTTGGGATTTTCCAGCCATCCTCTTAGGCCGCGGCTAAATCGTTCATGAGTCTTCAACCTGGCGCAGGGCTTCGTTGGGACGCTCGCGTGTGTCGGCGCATCGCTCAGCACGACATTCTTCAGCCTCGTTGGGGGAAACTTTGGAGGCGCGATCGGGTTCATCAGCATTGCCTGTGTAGCGCTGAGCTTGGTCCTTATCGTTTGGTTTTGGATGCCGGAAACCATGCCGTCAAACGACAAGCAACGTCCGCGACTTTAGATAGCGACGGGTCAATGGCGCCAGCCTTGCGTTCAATTGCAGTCGCACTCGCATCTGGCGACAGCATGCACGCGCATTGCGCATGAACTCGGTCACGTCGCGCCGCCGAGTACAGCCGTGAGGAGCACATCGTTGTCGTTCAAGGTTCAGGTCGGCCCACCCCAGATAGCCATCCACCACGGCCAGACTGTGCTCGTCACGGGCCTCGACGGGCAGATCACCTGGCCGAGCGAAAAGGGCCTGTACTTTCT
>WNFO01001652.1_pt1 | contig 17823 bp, 12 predicted proteins | sample 5400251 | NCBI WGS metagenome assembly WNFO01 (sample SAMN13153354, study PRJNA577476) | soil metagenome | isolation source: 100 cm saprolite under Madrone tree | place: USA:California | collected 2016-06-14
TGATGCAATATCGTAGGCCCGTCGGTTGCGGTCCATCCTCGAACACGTGCCCCAGGTGCGCTTCGCATCGGCTGCATTTCACCTCGGTACGCGCCATGCCATGGCTCGCATCGCTCTCCTCTGCCACGGCTTCCTTATCGGCCGGCGCGTAAAAGCTCGGCCAGCCCGATCCCGAATGGTATTTGGTCTCGGACCGGAAGAGCGGCTGACCGCAGCAGACGCACTTGTACGTTCCTGGGTTCTCCGTGTCCTCATATTCGCCGCTAAAAGGCGGCTCGGTGCCCTTCTGCCTGGTCACAAAGTACTGATTTGGCGTCAATTCCTTCTTCCACTCCGCCTCATTCTTATGCACCTTTTCGCTCATCACTCTCCTCCAGAATCGTCCCAAACCCCGCTCACCACCGTTACTATCAGATTCACCCGCTCCCCCCGAGGATGCAACTATCTAGAACACGTGCCCCAACTGAAAGAACCATTTGTGGTGGCTGTTGTCCCCCACGCTTCCACCAACAAAAAAAGGCCCCAGGGCCGTCTCTGCCAGGACGCCCGCGGCAAAGTCATTTGGAAATTTGCTCTCATTCACGGCGCCATACATCTTTCCCGCTTCGTACGAGCCGATCGCGTAGACTTTCTTGCCGACAAACGGCGGCAGGGACGCGATCTCATGCAAGTATCCGCCTCGAAACAGATAATACTGGTTTCCGAATAGCTCATTCACTCCGTAAGCGCTCAGCCGCACCGCGCCGCCAAGAAAAAATTGCGGCACGCCCGTGTTCCGCGAACCAAGCGTGCTCCCACCTTCGCTGCTCAAGAAAAATGACGCCGCTTGCGACACCGGCTGAAAAAACCCGATCCGCGCATCCAGCACGGGAAACGCGCTTGTCGCGCCGGGGCTCGCGTCAAACCAGTGAAAATTCGATTCCACGCGGAACCCGCGTCGTGGAATCACCGGGTCATCGGTGTGGTCTATTACATAGCGCATTCGCGCCGCACCCGCCCGGCCATCCACGGCGGGAATTTGCGGCGTGCCGAGACGCAATTTCGTGTTGAGCTCCCCCACCTCGTAGCCCACGCGCACTTCGCTGAACCGGCTGAATCCGTAGCCAAGGTCGATCCCGATATTCATGCGGTAAATGCGATAATCCGCCAGCGGATCATTCTTCGCATAAATCTGGAATGTGGTGTCGCTGGCGTCTGCGTGTGGCGCAAAAAACCATTTGCTCTCCGCGCGGAGTGGCCGGTACAGCTCGCTGGATACTCCATAGGTATTCCCAAACAAGAAATCCGTGCGCCACTCCGAGCGGAATCCCGCGACGTCCAGCAGCGTCAGCCGCGTGCCCAGTGTGAATTCGATGTCTCCCGCTTCCGAACCGTCCATTTCAAAGGCGGGCTGCAGCGTCGGCGGCGCAAAATCCCTCTCCTTCACCACGATTAACAGGCCTTGCGTCCCGTTGCGCTCCACGATGCGGTAATTCAACGTGTTGTAACGCCCGCCCCCGGTCAGCTGCGTCAGTGCCGGGTCCAGTTGGTCTGCGTTGAGTGGTTTCCCGACGAACTTTTTCAGATAGCGCCGGACATCCACCTGCGCCGGGGTGCTGGTCCCTTGCACCTCGATAAACTGCGGCACCGGCGTGGTCGTCTGCTTGCGGCTGTCGCGTTTGTGCACATACTCATTCCAGGCTGGATCGTCCAGAGCAAAAGCGGCCAGCAATTTCGATTTTCCTTTCGCCGCTTCGTATCCCGCCTCCATGATGGGAACGTTTTTGACGAAATCCCTCGTCAGAAAATTGCCGAGCGGTACGGAGACGACGGCATCCGCGTTCGCCAGCCCGCGTATTTCGCTCTCCGAAACCACCACCCGCACGGACTGTTCCAGAACGCTCAGCAGGGACTGAATGTCTCTGGCCTCCGCAGGCTGCCTCTCGAGGTGTACCGCAATCACAATGTCCGCGCCCATCTGCCGCACGACGTCGGTCGGCAAATTGTTCACCAGTCCTCCGTCGACGTACACGCGCTGCCCGTCGTCCACCGGCGTAAACGCCCCGGGGATCGACATCGTCGCGCGCAGCGCCTCCGCGAGCGACCCATCCTTGAACACAAATTGCTTCGCGCTGACCAAATCCGTAGCCACACAGCGAAACGGCACGGGCAGCGCGTCAAACGACGGCAATGCAAAGTAAGGGAGCGTCTCGCGATCGATCAGCAACCCTATCTGATGCCCCGCGCTCAATCCGCCAGGAAGATACAAACCTTTTCGTAATCCCAGCACCAGCGAATTCGGATAGGCGCGCTGGTCCTGCTTCCGCAAAAACGACAAATCCTCATAAGGCGTGCGGTCACGCAGAATCTTGTCCCAATCGAGCCTCTCGATCAAATTCTTCATTTCCTCCGGTCTGAGCCCGGTTGCATAAAAGCCGCCGACCAGGCCACCCATACTCGTGCCCGCGATGAAGTCCACCGGAACGTGCTGCTCCTCGAACCATTGCAACACGCCAATGTGCGCCAGCCCCAGCGCACCGCCGCCCTCCAATGCCACGCCAATCTTCAACCGCGGCTTTGCCGCCGGCCGGGGCACTCCCTGCGGAGTGTCCTGCTCTTGCGCGGTGGCCATAATGGGAAGCATGAACAGCATAAGGAAGGAAAAAGCGCGGCGCATCGAGGTCCTCCGGGAAAACGTGAACAACGGCTGGAAGTTAAGTTTGTAGCAGGCTTGCACTTCCAGCAAGCCGGAGCTCATACTAGTTTCGCAATCAGGCTGATTTATTTTCCTGCAGAATATTCCCGCCATCGACGACCAGAGATTGCCCCGTGATGTACGAGGCCGTTGGCGACGCCAGAAAGCACACTGCGGCGGCAACTTCCTCCGGTGTTCCCGCGCGCCCCATGGGCGTATGCAATCCCGCGATCCGCTCCGCTTCCGTCGATGACGCCGTTGCAATCCATCCCGGCGCCACCGCGTTTATCGTGATTCCCTCAAGCGCCGTCTCCAGCGCTATAGCCCGCATCATCCCGTCCATCGCTGCTTTTGCCGCCCCATACGCGGCCGAACCGCGGTTGCTCACCAGCGGCCCGGTCACCGAAGACACATTCACGATGCGTCCGTATTTTCTTTGCGACATCACTGGCAGCACCGCGCGTGTCATCAAGAACGCGGTGTGCAGCGTGATCTCGATTTGCCGGCGCCAATCGGCATACGAGCTTTCCCGGACCGTCTTCCCCTCCAGCGAGCGTCCGGTCTGCGCCATGCCGGCGTTGTTGACCAGCACGTCGATGCGGCCGCTCCGCTGCATCACCGTGTCTACGATGTGCTGCGCCCTGTCCTCCTCGGTCAGATCGGCGACAATCGCCACTACGTTCTTGCCAGTCGCGTCGAGTTCTCGCGCGCGCTCGTAAACGCGATTCGTGGTCGCAGTGATCGCGATCTGCGCGCCGGCCGCAAGCAACGTGCGCGCTATCGCAAACCCAATTCCGGCGGGACTCCCCGCGCCAGTTACAATCGCTGTTTGTCCGTGAAGAACCTGCTCCATGACACCTCTAGCCAAAGATTCACTCGTCCAGTCGTACGCCAGCCTTAATCGTCCGCTTCGCCCGCGCAATCTTTAGGAGTTCCGGATAAAACTGCACAAACGAGTGTTCCACCGCCGCATTCTGCTCGTGGCACTTCCAGCAATCGTTCTTGCTCGGCGTTTCCGCGCTCGCTGCTTTCGTTGCGCTGCCGAAATTAAAGTACGCCCACTTGTCCGCGAATCGCGTTTCATCCTTCACTTCCACGTCCAACCCGGACAACTCCGTTTGATAACTGCCGTGCTTGTTGATCGAGCCGTGCGACGTCGACTCATACACCTCCAGCACGAACATCGTTTTGTCCGGCCACTTGCCGTTGGCCACAAAGTAGTCATACGCCGTGGGCGTCACGAAAACGTTGGTGAACATCTGCATTCCATCAGGGCTCTGGCTGTAGCTCATCCCGTACCCCGATGAAACGTACACCCATTTCCGATATCCTTCCGGACGCGCCAGTTTCCCGTCGGCCGTGAATTGCGGCGCGGCGCTTTGCGGCTGCCCCGCGGCCCTTGAGAAGAAAACCAAACAAGCACTTGCCAGCGCAAAGACGCAAGCGAGTAAAACTTTCCTCATCGTAATTCCCTCCACGGCGCTCAATCCTCAACTATGGCGTTGCACACTAATAGTGCTGGACGACCTATCGGCCATTCCGTTTCCAGCCTTGTCCCTTTGGTCGCGCCCGCACCCACGTTCTCTTGTCGCAAACACGCCTACATTCTACGGTTTGTATAGGCGAGAGTGCTTCGCCTCCAAGGAGCGCATTATGAACGCCACCGCGACGCCCAGCAGCGGCACTCGCTCCGATACTCCTCCAGCGCGCAAGCTCAGTCCGCTGCGTCTTGCATTTCGCATCATCCGCTGGATCACTTACGCCGCTGCCATCATTGCCCTGCTGATGGTTTTTCACGCCACGCCTGCCCCGGTCATCGCCACCAGCCCGCAGGCCGCTGCTCGCGTGGAGCAAAAAGTCGAAGCTGTCGAGCAAGCCGTGGCCAGCGGCCAATCCGCCACGCTTCGCCTCGATCAGAGCGAGTTGAACTCCTATCTCGCTTCCCATCTCGACATTTCTCCCGCCGCTCCCACCAAATCTGCGCCGAACACCACTCCCTCCGGCGATGCCAACTCCCATCTCCCTACCCCGTCCGGCACCCCAACCGAGCAGATTGAGCAAGTGCGCTCCTCCGTCCGCGACGTGAAGGTCGAACTCGTTGAGGATCGCGTCCGCGCCTACGTGGTCTTTGATTTCCACGGCAAAGACTTGACCCTGCAGCTCGAAGGCCGCCTCGCCTCCGCAAACGGCTATGTCCGCTTCGAGCCGGTCAGCGGCCAGCTCGGTTCGCTGCCGATTCCGCAGTCCGCGCTGGAGACGGCCGTGCAAAGAATGATGGACTCGCCGGAAAATCGCGAAAAGCTGAAGCTGCCACCAGAAATTGCCGACTTAAGAATCGAAAACGGCGAACTCCTGGCCACATTCCGCTAAAACAGGAACACAAAGGGGCGCGCTAAAAACCTCCAGCATCGAGACTCCGCAAAATTTCCTCGCTATGCTCGCCCAGCATCGGCGGGGGCAAACGATAACTCACCGGCAAGTCCGAAAAATTGATGGGATTGGCGATGCTGCGAACCTCGCGCAGCGCCGGGTGCTCAATCTTTACAATCAGTCCGCGCGCCAAGGCCTGCGCGTCACGCAATGCCTCCGGAACGCTATTGATCGGCGCCGCAGGGATGCCAGCCTTCGCAAACTTGTCCAGCCAGGCGTCTCGCGATTCCGCATCGAAACGCTTCTGCAGCGACGCAAGGAGTTCCACACGATGCTCGATGCGCAGCGAGTTGTTCGCGAACCGAGCGTCCTTGCCGAGCGTCGACTCGACCCGCAAGACCCCGACGAACTTCCTCCACAGCCCTTCCGTACCAACGCCGACCACAAAGTGTTTCTCGTCACTTGCTCGAAAAACCTGGTAGGGCACGATGTTTGGATGCGCGTTTCCCCATCGCCCGGGTTCCGCATTAGCATTCAAGTAGCTGCTGCCCACATTCGCCAACCAGGTAAGCTGCGAGTCAAAAAGCGCCATGTCCAAGAATTGCCCCTGTCCTGTCTTTTCGCGCGCAAACAGCGCGCCCAAAATGCCCATCGCCGCGTACATCCCGCAGGTCATATCCGCAATGGCAATCGGATAGCGCATGGGGCCGCCTTCCGGCTCGCCCGTGAAGCTCATCAAGCCGGATTCCGCCTGCGCCAAAATGTCGTAGCCGGGCCGGCCCGCCTTCGGCCCGCTGAATCCGTATCCGGTGATGCTGCAATAGATCAGCCGCGGATGCTTTGCGCGCAGCGTTTCCGGATCAAGGCCGCGCCTCTGCAACGAGCCGAGCGACGGCTGATTGCTGAGGAACACATCCGCCGATGCAATCAGCCGCTGCAGAATCTCCGCGTCGTGCGCTTCGTCGTAATTGAGCGCGATCGAGCGCTTGTTTCGGTTCGCTGCCAAGAAATACGCTGACTCCCCGCCCACGAACGGCGGTCCCCAGCCGCGCGATTGATCTCCCGTGCCCGGCCGCTCGACCTTGATGACGTCCGCCCCGAAATCGCCCAGCAGCATAGCGCAATAGGGGCCGGCCAGCGCCTCGGTCAACTCAACGACACGGATCCCATCCAGAATGGTTTTCACCGGCCAGATTATAGAGCGGAAGAGCGGGTGTAGAAGAGTGAAAGACTTGAAGAGTGCAGGCCTCAGGCCGCTGATCCCAGATACTTCAGGGTCTGCGCGATCAGCGCGGCAGTTCCGGCGTACGGGTCTCCAGCAGCGTCGAATTCCATGGAGCAGTAACCGCGATAGTTGGCGCGCTTGAGGATGCCGAACGTTCTGGCCATGTCGACGCGAAAAACCTGGCCCTTCTCGTTGGTTTCCGCGTCCTTTACGTGACAGATGCCGTAAGCGTGCTGGAACATGGCGGCGATGCCCTTGTAGGCGTATTCCTCGCGACCCGTCGCCAGCGTATTGCAAAAGTCGGGATTGGAGTGCAGCCACGGGCTGTTCACTTTTTCGATCAACTGCACCAGGAAGAAAGGGTCTTCCGCGACAGGGTTGTCATTCTCCAGGTGCACCACGACGTTTTTGTCGGCAGCATATTCGGCAACGCGTTTGAGGCTGTCCGCAGCGCGGTCCAGGTCCGGCTTGGAGTCCTTAGCTTCGCTTATGTTCGTGCGCACGCTCGGCGAACCGATTGCCACTGCGACGTCGATCCATTTCTTGCTGAAGGCCACGGCCTGATCGCGTTCCGAAGCGTCCACAGCGTACTGGCTGTGGTCGCCGTCAACCGCTATATTCACAACCGCGCCGCGCGCTTTCTCGACCGAAGTGCGAAATTCTTCCAGGTACTTGGCATCCGTTGAGCGGAAGTGGCGATTCCACGGCTCCACTTTGCGGATATTGAATTTCTCGCGGCAGTGGGCGGCGAAGTCCTTCAGGTCCATCTTTTGCGGAGCGGCGCCGTCACGCGGGCCCAAAATGAAGTCGCGGAACGGATACGAGGCAATGGCGACGCGCTCCCGCGCGTCGGTAGGGAATTGAACATGGGGAGCGCCGTCGGCGGAAAAGGCGAGGCGCGGGAACAGCGAAGCCCCTGCCGCGGCCAGGGCGGACTGCGCAAGAAAGCTTCTTCGTGTGCTATACGACAAAGCGGGCACAGTCTACCAGATTCAAGCCTCAATTATGTGGTGCTAAGCCCAATCCACGCGTGCGAAAACCGGCCACATTTGGTTCAACTCTGGATGGCAACACTCGTTTCCAATTGCTTGCGTGCCTGACGGTTCTCCTCGACAATATGTAGTCTATGGGGTGCGAAATTTTGGTTGCGGCGAGTGATTTGGAAGTCCGCGGAGTGTCGAGGGAGATGGTGACGCAGTTCAATGCAGGCAAACGATTTGTCGCCTATTTTTCCATGGAGATCGCACTGGAGAACGCCATGCCCAGCTACAGCGGGGGCCTGGGCGTCCTGGCCGGCGATACCATTCGAGCAGCCGCGGACATCCGCCTGCCGATGGTGGCGGTGTCTCTTCTTTATCGAAAAGGATTTTTTTCGCAGCGCCTGGCGGAGGACGGCACGCAAACCGAGGAGCCCGTCGAATGGCGCGTCGAGGATTTTCTTACCGAAGAGGATGCCCGCGTAACTGTCCCATTGGAGAACCGCCGCATCGAGTTGCGCGCCTGGCGCTACACGGTGAAGGGAGTGCGCGGCTTTGAGGTGCCCGTCTACTTTTTGGACGCCGATTTGCCCAGCAACGCGGAGCGCGACCGCAATCTGACCGGAAGCTTGTACGGCGGCGATGCCTACTACCGGCTCTGCCAGGAAGTGCTGCTGGGCATCGGCGGTGTACGCATGCTGCGCGCGCTAGGCTATAACGACCTGACGCGCTATCACATGAACGAAGGGCACGCGGCCCTGCTCTCCCTGGAGCTCCTGGGCGAAGAGGCGGAAAAAGCGGGCCGGACGTCGATTCGCGGCGAAGACATCGAGAAGGTGCGGAGCAAGTGCGTTTTCACCACCCACACGCCCGTCCCCGCTGGACATGACCGCTTCCCGATGGAATATCTGACCCGAGTGTTTCCGGACCAGAATGGTTTTTTCGACCTCAAGGATGCATCGTCGGCGGACCTTGTGAAGCGCGCGCTGCAAGCGGAGCGCGATTTCCCCGATATGCAGGAAGCCGCGCGAGCCGGAGCTTCCCTGAACATGACGTACCTGGCACTGGGCCTGAGCACTTACGTCAACGGAGTGGCCAAGCTGCACGGTGAGACCTCGCGCAAGATGTTCCCGCAAGTGCACATCGAGGCGATTACCAACGGTGTCCACGCTGCGACCTGGGCCTCACCCGCATTCCAGGAGCTGTTTGACCGCTGCATCCCCTCCTGGCGCGAAGACAATTACAGTTTGCGCAGCGCGCTCGGACTGCCGCCGGAAGAGGTCTGGTCCTCGCATTTGCTTGCGAAGCACGAGCTTTTTGAAACCGTGCGCAAGAAAACGGGCTTGGCCCTCGACCCCGAAGCATTCACCATCGGCTTTGCTCGTCGCGCCACGGGATACAAACGCGCAGACTTGATTCTTTCCGACTTGGACCGCCTGCGCCAGATTGCCAAAAACGTCGGAAAAATTCAGATCGTATATGCGGGCAAAGCTCATCCTCACGACGGCGGCGGCAAGGACATTATTCGCAGAATTTTTCTGGCCAAGAAGGCCTTGCGCAAAGCCGTGCCCATCGTTTTTCTGGATAATTACAACATGGAGGTCGGAGGGCAAATCACTTCCGGCGTGGATCTATGGCTGAACACGCCGCAATACCCGCTGGAGGCTTCCGGAACGAGCGGAATGAAGGCGGCGCTGAATGGCGTGCCCAGCTTGAGCATTTTGGACGGATGGTGGGTGGAAGGGCACATCGAAGGAATCACCGGCTGGTCCATCGGCGAGCCGCATCTGGCCGGCTCGGCCCCGATCGCCACGGATAATGCCAGCGAGGCGCAGTCGCTGTACGCCAAGCTCGAAAATATAATCCTGCCCTTGTACTACAAGGAGCGGTCGCGCTATTTGACGGTCATGCAGCACGCCATTGCTATCAACGGATCGTTTTTCAATACCCAGCGAATGGTGCAGCAGTACGTCACCGACGCGTATCTCCGCTAAAACCCCAGCCGCCCTATTTTCTGCAGCAACAATTTCATCTCCGCTTGCGTGCCGATGGTGATGCGCACGAATCCCGGTCCTAGCTCCTTGGTGCGCTCACGGAGCAGAATTCCCTCGCGCTCCAACTGTTGAAACAATCGCGGACCGCCCAGACCGAAATTGGCCAGCAAGAAATTTCCCGCGCTGGGGAACGTCTTGACGCCCAATCCATGCAGTTCTTCTTCAAACCATGCGCGAAGGCGACGAATTTCGCGCACATAGGCGCGAATCGTGCGGCCGTCGAGCACCGCGGCCTGCGCCGCGACCAGCGCGGCCAGATTCACCGGAAAGGGCGGCATCGCGCGCCGCAGATAAGACAGCGACTCGGCGCCGGCGATGACCGCGCCAAGCCGCAAAGCGGCAAGCCCTGCGGCCTTCGAGAACGTCCGCGCGATGAAAAGATTTGCGTACTTACCGATGCATGGCACGAGGGTCACTCCCGAAAATTCCGCATAAGCCTCGTCAATCACGACCGCGGTATGCGTCGACGCGCGCAAAACCTTTTCGATCTCCGCAATCCGCAACAGCGTTCCCGTCGGATTGTTCGGATTGGCGATGAACAACACGCGTGGCTTCTTGCGCAGCGCGGCAAGAGTGTCGGACATCGGGAATTCCATGTCTGGGCCGTAACGTAGCGCCTCTACCTTGGCTCCCGCGATTTCCCCCCAATAGCGATACATCGGGAAAGTAGGTTCGCAGATCAGGATGCCGGACCGTGATTCCACAAACGTATCGAAAAACACGCGCAGCGCGTCATCGCCGCCGTTGGTGAGTAACAGCTCACTGGGCCGAACGCCAAAATGGCGCGCCAGATGCGCAGTACTCCCCTGGTATTCGGGATACATCGCGAGCTGTTTGCGAGACATCTTTCCGAGAGCGCTGATGACGGCAGGCGAGCACCCGGAAGTGTTTTCGTTAAAGTCCAGCCGCACCTTGCCTTCGCGGCCTTCGGCCGGGGCCTCGTACGTCCGGCGTTCGAGAATGGCCTTGCGCACGGGAAGGCGAGCGGTCATGCAGGAAACGTTAGCATAGGCGCCGTTCGCATAGGCGAAGAGCTGCGCGGGGTCAAGGCGCCGCCTCTAAGCGAAATGTGTAAAGAGGTTGTTCAGGGATTCTGCCAGGGTCGGGTGAGCGAAGGTGGCCTCGCGCAGCGCGGTGAATGGCAGATAGCCCATCATCGCCAATTGCAGCATGGTCATCATTTCGCCGCCCTCAATCCCCAGGACGGCGGCTCCGAGGATTTGATTGCTCTCGGCGTCCACGATGGCCTTCATGAAGCCGCGGGTCTCATCCACTTCGAGCGCGCGGGCCACGTAGGTCATGGGCATTTTGGCGACGCAAATTTTCTTGTTTTGCGCGCGCGCCTCCGCTTCGGTTATGCCCACCCGGCCCAACTGCGGGTCGATGAAAAGCGTGTAGGGGACGAAGCGATTCTCGGTCGTGGCGCTTCCCTTCTCGATCAAATTCGTGCGCAAAATGCGGAAATCGTCGTAGGAAATATGCGTGAACGCCGGACCGCCCTTTATATCTCCCAGCGCGTAGATAGCGTCGACGTTGGTCTCCAGTTTTGCGTTCACCTTTATGAAACCTCGCTCGTCTACGGCAATTCCAGCGGCGCTGACATTCAGGCTGTCCGTGTTGGGCGTGCGGCCCGTCGCGGTCAACAAGTGAGTGCCTTGTACGACGAGCGGTTCCTTCGCTGCTCGCACAGTAAGCTCGATTTGTCCGTGCGGCTTATCGACGCGTTCGGCTTTGCTGCTCAGCAGCACCTCGATGCCATCTTGCCTCAGGATGGCCAGCACTTCCTCGGCGACATCGGCATCTTCGCCGACCAGCAATTGCTCCCGTGACTGCACGATGGTCACGCGGCTGCCGAGCCGCCGGAACAGTTGCCCGAATTCCAAGCCCACGTAGCCGCCGCCGAGCACGACCAGATGTTCGGGAACAGCGTCCAGCTCCATGATCGAGGTGCTATCGAGAAATGGCACTTCCTTTAGGCCCTCCAGCTTGGGCACCGATGGGCGCGTCCCGGCATTGATGAAAATACGATCCGCGGAAAGGGTGCGTTGAGCGCCATCCTTTGTGCGGACGCTCACGCTTTTGGGGCCGGTGAAGCTCGCTTCCCCAAAGATCAGATCGAGATTGGCTGTCTTTTCCAGGCGCTTTTGGCTGCCGTTGCGAAAGCTATTGACAATGTCGCGCTTGCGCTGCCGCACCCGCTGCATATCGATGCGAATGTCGTCGGTCTGTACACCGTACTCCTTGCCCCGGCGAGCGAGATACGCGACGCGCCCGCTGGCCAACATCGTCTTCGTCGGCGTGCAACCCTCATTGACGCAAGTTCCGCCTATATGGCTTCGCTCGATAAGCGCCGTCCGCAAGCCCGCCTGCGCCAGCGCGCCACACAAAGGGTTGCCGCCTTGCCCTGAGCCAATCACGATCGCCTGGTAGTGATTAGGTGCATTCATAGGACTCCTCGGGCGCGATAATTCGTGCGGCTCGCAGATTGGATGCGCAGCGTGTTATCGGGAATGACAGAGATCCCACCGATCAAATCAAGATCGGGTGACTATAAGGAGAGCGCCGGCAACCGCGACCAGGTCCTCAATAACCGCAATGACGAAATCCGGAACCTTGAGCGCGCGCACCAGCCAGGTGCGCACCCGATACCCCGCAAACGCTCCTACTACACCGCCGACCGCACCCAGACCGCAGCCGACCGCAGCCGATTGCCCGCCAGCCAGCGCCACGGCCGCGTCCGAGAGTCCGCCCAGGAGGATCCGCGCAATCAAGCCAGGAGGCTTCGTGCGCGCAGGCGTCGATGGAAGCTGATCCGCCACAAGCTCGACGAGCGCAAGAATCGTGAAGGCCGCCACGGCAGCCGTCGACCCCATAAACGACAGCGAGCTGCCCTGAAGGTTGAGCCAGCCACGATGCGCCGCCCAAGCAACCACCGCCGGAGCGGTGAGCGAGCGCAGGCCCGCGATAAGGCCGATGCCGAAGGCAAGAAGCAATACATGAGAGGGAGTCATGCGGGAGAGCGTCTGCCTGCCGTGCGTGTTTGTCAATGCAGCGGGGCTTGTAGTTTCGCTTTTTGTTCGCTATAATTCGGTGCGGTAGAGGAAACGGGAAACGGCTGGCGGCTCCATTGCCTTTGGGCTCTCCCGAGCCGCCGGCCGTTTGATAATCGCCTCCTGGCCGCATCCGCAGCAGGCCTTACCGAGCGGCAAAGCCACGTTACAGGGCGGACACCATGCCCGCGCAGCCAGTTGCGGCAGCCCGCAGCCAAGGCACATACTCGTACTATGGGCGCGCTTTCCAACCGTGGCGTGCGATTGGCTTCTCTTTTCGCATTCTGTCTCGCCGTCACCCTGCCCGCCGCCGCCGACGAAATCCGCCTGAAGGATGGCAAGAAGCTTTACGGCGTCATCGTCGCGTACGAAGAAAACATGTTCAAGGTCAAAACCGACTTTGGGTATGTCCTGGTCGAGAAGGACAAGATTGCTTCGATCATACCCAGCGCCCCGGCGACCCCGGAAGGGCAGCCCGCGGCGAAAAACGGCGCAGCGCCGCCAAAGAGCGCACCAAATCCGCCGCCGAAGGCCGAAGCCGCTGCCCCTTCTCCGGCGGATACCCCGGCGTCCGCCAGCAACGCCAGCGCGAAGGCAATCATCCCCGGCGCCGACAAAACGCCAGGAAAAATCACCGGCAGCACGGTCAAGCCGGAGCTTCCCGCAAGCGCGCGAACTGGCGACCCCGTGCCGCCGGCGCTAAAAAGCGCACCCGCGGCTAACGCGGCTCTTCCCCCCGCTGCCGCGCAGCCTGCCCCGCCGAAAGAGCTGGAGGTTCCCGCGATCCGTGAAGACGTGCAGAGCAATGTCTACACCAACTATACGCACGGATTCCGCATGTACAAAGCGCCAAGCTGGCAACTGCTCGACGACGCGCGCAATGCCCTGCCGAACGCGATCGTTGCGATGGGCACGTCAAACGAATCTACGCTGATGGTGGTAGGCCGCGAGAAAACGAAAGAGGCGCTGGACGCAGCGGCAGTAACGGTCGAACGACGCCTGACCGACGTCTACGAAAATTATCAGCGCGTTTCGCAACGCAAGACGCTTGTCGGCGGGTCGCCAGCGGTCGAGTTTCACTATCGCGGCAGAGCCGATGCGCACGACTGGTCCGGCACTCTCGTGGTGATCAGCCGCGGCGGCGACATTTTCACCGTCCTTGGCATGACCTACGCGGACAGCGACTTAATCCAAATCCAGGAAAATGTGATCACCAAAGCCGTTGCCAGCCTTAGCTTCGATCTTCCTGAAGCGAAAAAATAAATTTCCGGACATGTACGTTGAAAGAGTGACCGCCCGCCTCTAGTCGGCCCCGGCCGCCGCCGAGTGCTCCGGCGACTTGCGGTATTCGCGAATCAGCGCGATAAGCGCCTGGGCAGCCCGCGGCAGGCTGCGATCGCGGCGGTACACCAATCCCAACTCGCGATACAAATCGACGCCTTCCACGTTGAGCAATTTCACTTCGCCGGCTTTCACCTGGTCGCGCGCAAAGCTTTCGCTGATGAACGAAACGCCCGCATCCGCGCCCACAAAGCGCTTGATCATCCCGATGCTGGGCAGCTCCATGGTGACGTGAATCCGCGAGCGATACGGCCTGAACAATTTGTCGAGCACCTGCCGTGTGAATCCGGTGCGCGGGAAAATCAGCGGCTGCGAAGCCACTTCCTCGAGCGTCAGCTTCGATCGCTGCGCCAGCGGATTGCGCGTGCTTACCATGAACCGCAGCCGGTCGCGATGAATGTGGTGCACTTTCAGGTTCGGCGATTTCGTCGGCAGCGTCACAATGCCAACGTCGATCGACCCGTCTTCTACGCGCTGCAAAATTTTGTGGCTGAAATTCCGGTAAATGCTGATGTGTACCAGCGGAAACCGCCGCTGAAACTCCGCAAAAATGTCCGGCAGCAGGTACAAGCAGGTCGCTTCGTTGGCCCCGAACACCACAGGACCTTGCACGACGTTGCCGCGATCGGCAACCACCTGAATGGACTCATCCCGCATCCGCAGCAACTTCTCCGCGTATTCGAAAAGCACTTCCCCCGCGGGAGTCAACTCCACCGATTTCGCCGAGCGGTCCAACAGCCGCGCGTGATACGCCTGCTCCAACTGCCGAATTTGCGCGCTAACAGCGGACTGCGAGCGAAACACCTTTTGCCCCGCACGCGAAAAACTCTTCAGTTTGGCAACGTAGACAAATGTAGCGAGTTGGTCGAAATCCATAAGTGAATCGCTCGACGTGGATTATAGCGGAATCGGTGCGTCGCGCGCGGTCGTACTTCTCTTTCTAGGCATGCAGCACTGCCTGTGAAATTGCCGGAAGCTCCGGCGTAACGAGCACGGGATCGCCCTGGGGTAAACGGTGCAAACGTTCCAGCACCGGCTTCCACGTGTCCGCGATGGTGCCCTGAAAATGCACGGGTTGCACGCGAACCAGCGGCAGGACGCCTCTCCTAGACAACAAACGCGCGGCCCGTGGGCTGGACGTCAAATGCTGATGCGCTTCCAGCACGCGTCGCAGCCACAGTTGCTCCTCCGGTTCAACATCTGCGAGCGCCACGAATTCGCGGTGCAGAACATCCTCGGCGTCTGCACGCAAAACATAAGCTAGTCCGCCCGTCATGCCGGAACCAAAATTCAATCCGAGTGGCCCAAGCACCAGGACTACTCCGCCGGTCATGTATTCGCAGCCGTGCTGCCCGACGCCTTCAACAACCGCCAGCGCCCCGCTGTTCCGAACTCCAAAGCGCTCCCCCGCTCGACCAGCAATGTACAGTTGCCCGGAAGTCGCGCCATAAAGCACGGTATTTCCCGCAAGAACGTCGCCGCGCCGCGAAGCCGCCGAGCCCGCTGAAATCGCAATTGTTCCGCCAGACAGCCCTTTGCCAACGTAATCGTTCGCTTCCCCCGATAATTTCAGTGTCACACCATCGGCCAGGAAAGCTCCGAAGCTCTGCCCCGCCGACCCGACGAACTCCTGCGTAAACTCCTGGTCGAGACAGCCGCCGTGCGCCCGCCGCCGCATCAATTCGCCGCTTAAGCCCGTCCCCACGCTGCGATCCGAATTGTGAATCGGCTGCGGCTCGCTTTGCGGCACGATCGCGTTGCTGAAGTGCAGCGAATCCTCCAGCGCAACGGAGTGATCCGTCGGAACCTGCTGCGGCGCCACTCGCCCCGTCGCCGAAATCGGCACCACCAAAAACGCGTCCATTCCCGAACGCGTTCCCAACCGGTCGTACCATCCGCGCAGCTCTCCGAGCGACCGCACACCGAGCTGCGCCATTCGCTTGCGCACTTCTTCCGCCAGCGCACGAAAATAAGCCACCACCATCTCCGGCTTGCCGTTGAAGCGCAGCCGCAGCTTTTCGTCTTGCGTCGCAATTCCGACCGGGCACGTGTTCAGGTGGCACTGCCGCGCCATCACGCAGCCAATCGCGAGCAGCGACGCCGTGCCGAATCCAAATTCATCCGCGCCGAGAATCGCGGCAATCACAATGTCCCGTGAAAATTTCAGGCCTCCGTCGACGCGGAGAGAGAGACGCGAACGGAGGCCCGCGCGAACCAATGTGTCATGTGTTTCGCGCAAACCAATTTCCCACGGCAAGCCAGTGTTTTTGATGGAAGTGAGCGGCGAAGATCCCGTCCCGCCATTGTGCCCGCTGATGGTAATAACGTCCGCGCCCGCTTTCGCCACCCCCGCGGCGATGATGCCCACACCCGACCCCGAAACCAGCTTCACTCCGATGCGCGCCCGCGGACTCACCGTGCGCAAATCATGAATCAACTGCGCCAAATCCTCGATGCTGTAAATATCATGGTGCGGCGGCGGAGAAATCAGCGGCGTGCCCGGCGTGGCGTGCCGAATGCGCGCGATGTATTCCGTCACTTTGCGCGCCGGAAGCTGCCCACCTTCTCCGGGCTTCGACCCCTGCGCTATTTTGATTTCGAGCTCCTGCGCGTGGACCAGATAGTCCGTCGTCACTCCAAAGCGCGCGGACGCCACTTGCTTGATTTTGTTCGCCGCGTGCGGCTCGTTCCTATACACGGACGGATCCTCGCCGCCTTCGCCCGTGTTGCTGCGCCCGCCGAGCGAGTTCATGGCCATTGCAAGTGTCCGGTGTGCCTCAAGGCTTAGCGACCCCAGCGACATCGCCTGTGTGCTGAAATGCCGCACAATCGCGTCAACCGGCTCAACTTGCTCCAGCGCAACGGGCGGCGCGGGTACCGTCTCCAGCAAATCACGCAGAAAAACCGTCCCCTGGCTCTCCGCCAATTCCTCGAAAGCGGAAAATTTCCCAGCCTCCGGCGCCCGCACGTGCGCATGCATGCGCCGCACAATTTCCGGCGAATTGGCATGCAACTCCGCGCCCTTCCGGAAGCGATACAACCCCGCGTCCGCCAGTTCGTTAGCCGCTCCCGAAAACGCCGCGCGGTGCATGCGCAGATAATCGCCAAGCAAATCGTCCAAACTCTTCTGCCCCGGAAAATCGGCGGCATCCTCGAAAAATTCCGCGCACAAATCTTCGGACAATCCGACAATCTCAAAGAGATGGCTGTTGCGATAGCTCGCCAGCGTCGAAACACCCATCCGCGCCAGGACTTTTCGCAAGCCCGCATTGATCGCCGCGCGCATTCGCTCCGTCCCGCCGGCCTCCAGCGAATCCGCGAACTGCTCCGCAAGATACGGCATCACCGCGCTTGCGCCCGCGGCGACCAGCAGCGCCACATGATGCGTATCGAAAACCTGGGCCGACTCCACGATCAGTGGCACGTCCCACAATCCTTCGCGAACCATCGCCTTCCACACCGCCGCGGTCGCCAGCAGCGCCGGAAGCGCCGCGCGTTCACTGCTGATGGCGCGATCCGAGAGGAGGAGAAGTCCCGGACGCACGCCGCCACTCAGAGGGGTAGTCAACTGAGTCAGACTGCAGCGAGCGCCCGGAACTTCGTTGGGGGCGGAAAAAGTAAAGTCGATGTTCTGTACAGGACCGAAGGTTGTGGAAAGCTCGGCAAGCTGCTCGGCGCCAATCAGCGGGCTCGGCAGCACAATCCCGTTCTTGAGATGAACCGCGAGCGACATCACGTGCGATTCACGCAGCGGATCGATGGGCGGATTGGTCACCTGCGCAAAACGCTGTTTGCAGTAATCCCACAGCGTGCGCGGCAAGTTCGATAGAAACGCCGGGGGCGCGTCGTCTCCCATGCTCCAGTTCGCTTCTTGCCCTTGAACGAGCGCCGAAAACAAAATCTTGAACTGGTCTTCCGTCCAGCCGGCCGCCGCGGCCATCCGTTCCGGACGCGCCACGCTTGAACTCGCTGCAGTGCCCGCGACGCTGACTTGGCGCACGACCGGCAAAGCGCTGCGCGATTGCTGCGTAGCTAGCCGCTTGAGGATTTCGCGATAGCGAAAAATAGCGCCAGTCGCCGGATTCGCCAGGATCATTTCGCCCGGCCCGAGCCTCTGCCGCTCTGCGATGCG
>WNFO01002741.1_pt1 | contig 17823 bp, 14 predicted proteins | sample 5400251 | NCBI WGS metagenome assembly WNFO01 (sample SAMN13153354, study PRJNA577476) | soil metagenome | isolation source: 100 cm saprolite under Madrone tree | place: USA:California | collected 2016-06-14
TGACTTCCGCCACGCGCAGCTCGACCTTGCCGAACTCGTCGATCTTGATCCGCGGGGCCCCCGTGGCCGCACCCGCGGAAGCGGTCGCCGGCGTGCCCGCGACGTCGACGCGCGGGAAAAGCCCCGAGAGCTTCTGGACCGTCGTGCCGGCCGCGAGCCGTCCCCAGACGGCGTCGGCGAGCTTGGGCTCCCCGGTCTGGCCGAGAGCCGCACGGATCTTCGCGGCGGCGTCGGGCAGGAACGGCGCGAGCACGATTCCCAGCATCTTCAGCGACTCGGCGAGCGTGGAGAGCGCCGCGGCCAGCCGGTCTTTCTTGCCGGTGTCCTTGGCGAGCGCCCACGGCTGTGTCGCGTCGACGTAGCGGTTCACGGCGCCCACGAACTCCCACATGGCCGCGAGCGCGCGCTGGAACGCGAACTCGTCCATCGCCGCCGCCACGTCGGCCTTGGCCTTGGCAAACGCCGCGGCGACCGCCTCCTCGGCCGCGGTCGTGTTGCCACGCTCCGGCACCACCCCCTGCCCGAGATTGACGATCAAGGTCGTCGCGCGCGAGACCAGGTTGCCGAGGTCGTTGGCCAGATCGGCGTTGAGCCGGCCGACGAACGCCTCCTCGGAGAAATCGGCGTCGAGACCGAAGACCATCTCGCGCAGCACGAAGTAGCGGAAGGCGTCGTTGCCGTACTTCTCCTTGAGCGCGAGCGCCTCGACGAGGTTGCCAATCGACTTGGAGATCTTCTGGCCGCCGAGGGTCCAGTAGCCGTGCACGTTGAGGTGCTGATAGAGCGGGATCCCGGCCGCCTTGAGCATGCAGGGCCAGTAGATCGCGTGGGGCTTGACGATGTCCTTGGCGATCACGTGCTGGACGTGTGGCCAGTACTTCTCGTAGCGCGGATCACCCGGCCCGCCGAGCGCCGACACGTAGTTGATCAGCGCGTCGAACCAGACGTAGGTGACGTACTTGTCGTCGAACGGCAGCGGGATGCCCCACTCGAGCCGCCGCCTCGGCCGGCTGATCGAGAGATCGGTCAGCGGATCGCGCAGGAAGCCGAGCACCTCGTTGCGATAGCGCTCGGGCCGGACGAAGTCGGGATTGCGCTCGAGGTGCTCGATCAGCCAGCTCTGATACTTCGACATCTTGAAGAAGTAGTTCTCTTCCTCGATCCACGTGAGCGGCGTCTGGTGGTCGGGACACTTGCCGTCGACGATTTCCTTCTCGGTGTAGAAGCGCTCGCAGCCGTAGCAGTAGTGGCCGCCGTACTTACCGAGGTAGATCTCGCCGGCGTCCCAGAGCTTCTGGAGGAGCGCCTGCACGACCTTCGTGTGGCGCTCCTCGGTCGTCCGGATGTAGTCGCTGTACTGGATGCCCAGCGCCTGCCAGGTCGAGCGGAACGCCGCCGAGTTCTGGTCGGCCATCGCCTGCGGCGTCACGCCGGCCTTGGCCGCGGCCTGGGCGATCTTGTCGCCGTGCTCGTCGGTGCCCGTGAGGAACCAGACGTCGTCGCCCGCCAGCCGCCGATAGCGCGCCATCGCGTCGACGACGATCGTCGTGTACGCGTGCCCCAGGTGGGGGCGATCGTTCACGTAGTAGATCGGCGTCGTCAGGTAGAACGCGGTCACGGCTCGAGCTGCGCCTTGATGTGCGCCCGCCCTTCCCACGTGACCTGGTCGATCGGGACTTCGGCCTGCGTGCCGTCGGGAAAGCCCACGATGACGCTCTGCTTGAGGACGCGAATCGACCTGACCTTGCCGGTCATGCAGCCGCCCGCGCCGCAGTTTGCCTCACAGGGAGAATTCACCCGCGGCAGCCGGGACCTGAGCTCCTCGTAGGTCGAGAACTCGTAGAGCAGGCAGCACTTGAGCCGGCCGCAGTTGCCGAGCAGGCGGTTGTCGGTCAGCGGCATGTCCTGGGCCTTGGCCATCTTCACCGAGATCGGGTCGAAACGCCGCAGATGCGACGAGCAGCAGAGCTGGCGCCCGCACGGGCCGATGCCGTCCAGGACCTTGGTCGTATCGCGCGCGCCGATCTGGCGCATCTCGACCCGCGCCCGCAGCTCACGCGCGAGATCGCGCACGAGATCGCGGAAGTCGATCCGCTCCTCGGCATTGAAGTACACGATCGCCCGGCGCGCCACCGGATGCATCTCGACGTCGACCACCTTCATCACGAGACCCCGGCTGCGCGCGATCCGCTGGCAGGTGACGACCGCGCGCTCCTCGCGCTCGCGGCGCTCGCGGTACGCGCGCGCCTCCTCGTCGCTCGCCAGGCGCAGCACGCGCGGGTACGCGCGATCCTTCTTCGTCTCGGGGATCTCGCGCTTGGGCCGGCGGACTTCGCCCACCACGCTCTCGGACGGAGTCTCCACGAGCACCAGGTCGCCGACGTGGAGCTCGAAGTCGCCCACGCGATAGTCGTCGGCCTGTGCGGTGGCTCGCAGCCGGACGCCAACCAGGAACTCGTCCATGTCCTCTTGTCCTATGCCGCCCGCAGAGCGAGCCGGCTCAGCACGATTTCGAGGGTGAGGCGCGGGGCGACGTTGCGCAGGAGCGCGTCGCGCGCCTGGCGGCAGACGTCCACTGCCGCCAGGATCTGGTCGACGGTCCAGCCCTCGGCCTCGCGGAGAAGCTCGGTGGCGCGCTCGGCGTCGATCAGAAGACCGCTCGGCGCGCCCGCCTTCGCCAGCAGTAGATCGCGACAGAAGAGCCAGTAGGCGTCGACCAGGGCTTCGGCCTTCTCGCGCTCGAGCCGGTCGGTACGGCGGAAGAGCGCGTCGACGCCCTGCGCCTTCACGTCGGCGAGGATCTCGAGCGCCTGCGCACGCGCCGCCGTGGCGCCGGCGTCGGCGCGCGGCCCGAAGCGCACCACCTGGCAGCGCGACAGCAAGGTAGCCGGTACGGCCCGAGCGCGCGGCAGGATCAGGATGATCACGGTCGCAGCCGGCGGCTCCTCGAGCGTCTTCAGGAACGCCTGCGGCGTCTCGCCCGTCATCCGCTCGGCTTCGTCGATGATGAACACCTTGCGCCGCGCCATCGCCGGGCGCAACGACGCCACGCGCTCGAGCTCGCGGATTGCGCCGATGCGAATGGCCCGGGCCCCGCGCGGATTCGACTCGGGCGGCGTCGGCACGATCACGTGCAGGTCGGGATGCGGACGGGCCGGGCTCCCCAAAAGCTCCTCGGCGAACGCCAGCGCGGTCGTCATGCGTCCGGCACCCACCGGGCCGATGAAGGCGTACGCGTGGGCCACCCGATCGCTCGCGCGCGCGCGGCGGAGCAGGTCCACCGCCCGCGGCTGGTCGAGGATACGCTCAAGCGCCACGGAAGAACTCTTCGACGATCGCCCGCACCTCGGCCTCGACGACGGCCGGCGGACGCGCCGCGCGAATCAGCCGCACACGCTTGGGCTCGGCGCGACGGATCTCGAGATAGCCCCGGCGATGACACCGCTGGTCGCGCGTGTGTTCAGCTCGCGGATCAAGTCGGGATCGACACCGCGGCCGTACCCTTGATAGGCGACGGTCGCGTCGGCGTACCGGTCACTGAGCACGACGCGGCCTCGGTCGAGCCACGGGCGGATCTTCTCCGCGACGTGCTGCTGGCGCGCGGCCATGAAGAGGAACACCTCGACGAGCGGCTGCGACTGGACACCCGGACGCTCGAACAGGCGGCGCACTTCGACTCCGAGCCGTGTGCCGTCGGGCTCGCGCGTGTGCTCGACCTTCCGACCTTGCTGACGAAGCCATCGCTCGAGCCGCATCATCTGGGTCGTCTTGCCCGACCCTTCGACACCCTCGAGCGTGATCAGTGCGCCACTCACGCTCCAGAACCTCCGGAGCAACCATAGCACGGGGTTGCCGGTGCCCGCGAACCGCCCACGCGTTGCGTGAGCCGCCGGCGGAGGGCGGGTGCGTGCGGGAGGGGTCGCCGGACCACGCGGCACGCGTTCGCTGCTCGTTTGCGGCTGGGCTCCATCCGGGCTCGTCGGGTCCGTCGCCGCTTGGAGGGAACGGGTCCGGTCGACCCCTCCCGCACGCACCCGCCCTCCGCCGGCGATTTCGCACGCGAGCTCGGTTCGTGAGCCTCGCCGGTGGGGCCTGGAACACGCGCGTGTCGCGCTTGATGACCGCGAAGCGCGTGCGTGTGGCCGCTCGACCCCTCTGCTGGACGCCACTCGGTCTTGGCGCTCTGCTCACCCGCGTGCTCTGTCCCGCCCCGCTCGAGCTAGAGGTGGGTGATGGAGTCCTGGGGGGCGGGCTCGCGCTCGCGGCGGTAGCTGCGTTCGAGGATTTCGCGGGCCAGGTGGCGGCCGCCGAGGCCGAAGGCGAGCGCCAGGGCGAGAACGAGGCCGCCGAAGAGGACGCCGAAGGCGATCAGCACCATGTCGCGACCGATGCCGATCTCGACGAGCGCCGTCGCGACCGCGAAGAGCAGCACGACCCAGCGGGTGGTGCGCGCCAGGAGCCGCGCCTGCAGCACGCCGGCGTTGACCGCGGTGATCAGCATCGCCTGCCCGAGGAAGTTCGCGGCGAGCCAGCCGACCACCAGGATCAGGAGCGCGGACAAGAGACGGGGCAGGAAGCGCATGAGCATGCTCGTCGCCCCGGGCGCGCCCGGGATCGCGAGAGCGTCGATGCCCATCGTGGCGAAGATCACGAAGATTCCCCAGAACGCGACGAGCCGCAGCACCTGGGACGGAGGTCGGTAGACCCCGGCACGCGCGAGGGCGGACGTGAGGCCCCACGTGCGGCTTCGCTGGTCGAGGTCCATCGCGTGGGCGAGGCGTCCCACGAGCGTCCCGGCGATCCAGCCGAGCAGGGCGCCGAGCACCACCAGGGTCAGCATCGCCAGGATGCTCGGCAGCACGGCACCGAGGGTCGCCGTCATGTTGCGTATGGCGGTCAGGACGAGATCGCGCCAGAAATCGGCCATGGACGTCTCCTCCTCAATAGTAGCTCACTCCTTCACCGCGCCGGCGACGAGGCCCCGGACCAGGAAGCGCTGCAACGCGATGACGATCACGACGGGCGGAAGGCTCGCGAGCATCGACGCCGCGGCGATGTCGCCCCACGGCACCTCGAAGACACCCGGGAACAGCGCGAGCGCGACCGGGATCGTGCGGCTGGCCTCGGAGACGGTGAACGTGTAGGCGAACAGAAACTCGTTCCAGCTGAAGAGGAAGGTGAGGAGCGCCGTGGAAGCGAGCCCGGGCGCCAGCAGCGGAACGATCACCCACCGGAACAGCGCGATGAGCCCGGCGCCATCCACGGACGCGGCCTCCTCGGCTTCGATCGGAATCTCGCGGACGAACCCCGCCAGGAGCCAGATGGTCAGGGGCAACGCGAACGACGCGTGCACGAGCACCAACCCCGCCCACGTGTCGCGCAGCTCCAGCGCGCGCATCAGCAGATAGAGCGGGCTCACCGTCGCGATCTGCGGAAAGGCCGTGCTGGCGACGATCGCCAGCAGTAGGAAGCGCTTACCCGGGAGCGGCAGCCGAGCGACCGCGTACGCGGCGGGCACGCCCGCCGCGAGCGAGACGAGCGTGGTGAGCGTGGCGATGCCCAGGCTGTTGGCGAGCGCCTGCGGCATCAAGCTCTGCGTGATGACGACCGTGTAGTGGGAGAGGGTCAGTCGGCTCGGCAGGAGCGGCGGCACGCGGAGCAGCTCGGCCTCGGGCTTGAAGGAGGTCAGGAGCTGCCAGAAGAACGGGATGGCGTACGCCGCCAGCGCGAGCACCACCGCGATGTCGGCGAGCCCGCGCACCTTGGACCTCACGCCGTGACCGCGCCCGCGCGCAGGAGCCTCAGGTACGCCCACGCGACGGCCATCACGAGGACGAACACGACCACGCTCACCGCGGAGCCGAAGCCGAGCTGGAGCGTCTGGAAGAGCGCCCGGTACGCATACACCGTGAGCGTCTCGGTCGTCCCGGCGGGGCCGCCTCCGGTCAACACGAACATGATGTCGAAGGCGCGCAACGCGTCGAGCGTGCGGAAGAGGATGGCGAGGAGCAGGATGCGTCCGAGCAGCGGCAGGGTGATCCGCGTGAGTGTCGCGAGCCGGCCGGCGCCGTCCACTTGCGCCGCCTCGTACACGTCGGCCGGAATCGCCAGGAGCCGCGCGTAGCAGAGGATCGCGACGAAGGGCATCGTGCGCCACACGTCGGCGAAGATGACCGCGGGGAGCGCGACGACCGGATCGCCGAGCCAGTTGATCGCGTGCCGGCCGAGCGCCACGTTGATGAGGCCGGCCGCGGGGTGATACAGCCACTCGAAGAGCTTCGCCGCCACGACCGCCGGCATGGCCCACGCCAGCAGCAGCAGCGAGAGAGCCACGCGACGGCCGCGCCGCTGGGCGTGGATCGCCAGCGCCGCCGCCACACCCAGCACGACCTCGAGCGCCACGGACCCGAGCGTGAACACCGCCGTCGTGTGCGCGGCGCTCCAGAATCGCGAGTCGACGGCGAGGAACGCGTAGTTCTCGAAGCCGGCGAAGCGCGACACGGCGAAGATCGGGATGCGGCGCTGGAGCGAGAGCCAGAGCACCCAGACGCCCGGATACACGGTGAGCGCGCCCAGCGCCAGGACCGTCGGCGCCACGCAGACGAGCGCGCGCCGCCGGTCGGCGGCCTCGCGGCCGGTCACCGGACCGCCTCGAGGAAGAAGTTCAGTCGCGTGCGGGCCTCGGCGATCGCGCGCTCCGGCGGCTTCACGCCGACGAGCGCCGCCGAGAACTCCGGCTGGACTGTCGCCGAGAGCAAGAGATAGTACGGCGTGACGGGGCGCGGGCGCCCGGCCAGCGCGAGCGCCTGCAGGCGCTCCATCGCCGGGTGATGGCGCATCACCTCGGGATCGCGGTAGAGCGATTGACGCGTCGGCGAGAGCGCGGCCCCGAGCGCGATCGCCCGCTGCGCGGCCTCGCTCGTGAGATGCCGCGCCAGCGCCACCGCGAGATCCGGATGACGGCTTCGGTGCGACACGCCGAGGTGCGCGCCCCCCGTCGAGCCGACGCCCCGCTCGCCCCGCGCGCGACCGGGCAGCCGCGCGAACCCCACCTTGCCGCGCACCGCCGAGTCCTTGCCCTCGAACAGATCCATCGCATACGGCCAGTTGCGCAGGAAGATCGCGTGGCCGTCGCCGAACGAGCGCCGCGAGAGCTCTTCGTCGGCGGCGGTCGTCCAGGGCGGGCTCACGCCGCTCTCGATGAGACCGCGCAGGAACCGGAGCGCGTCGGCCGCGCGCGCCGGCTCGGGAAAGATCGTGCCGTCCTCGGCGAGGAGCCGCGCGCCGTTGGCCCAGAACGCCTCCAGCACGTTGACGACGAGTCCCTCGTACTGCTTGCCTTGCCACACATAGCCCTCGAGCCTCGGGTCACGCTCCCCGGCGCGGATAACTCGGACCTGCTCGACGAGCTCCTCGTACGTCTCGGGCGGGCCCAGGCCGTACTTGGCCAGCAGATCGGCGCGATAGTAGAGAAGCCCGACGTTGAAGTTCCACGGCAGCGCCCACACGCGCCCGCCGTAGGTCGCCGACGCCACCGCGCTCGGAAAGTAGGGCGCGAGCTCGTCGGGCTGCAGATAGGTCGTCAGATCGAACAGCCATCCCGCGCGCGCGAACTCGGGCACCCAGATGCAGTCGAGCATCATCACGTCGAAGCCCGGGCTCCGGCCCTCGAGGTTGATGATGTAGAACTGGTGCTGATCGTCCGACGCCCACGGGAGCGCCTCGCCCTTGACGCGCACGCCCGGATGCGCCGCCTCGAACTGGCGCAGGAGCTCCGGCAGCGGGTCGGCGTTGCCGAGGATGCGCGCGTACTTGAACACGAGCGTGACAGGCCCGCTCTCCTGGCCGGCGGCGCAGCCGCCGAGCGCCAGGAGCCAGATCAGCACCAGCGACAGGCGCGCCGAGCCGTGGAGCCCGACCCTCACGACCCGCGCTCACGCGCCAGGAGACGCGCCAGTCCTCGCAAGGGGATGCCGAGCCAGGTCGGCCGGTTGTCGAGCTCGTAGCGCACCTCGTAGAGCGCTCGATCGAGCTCGAACACCGACAGCGCGCGCGCGAAGCCCGACGGCGCGGCGGGCAAGAGCCGCGCGGGCACCCGGGCGATCTCGTCCAGATAGCCCTCGAGAAAGGACGCCGTGGCGCGCCGGACCCAGCGCTCACCCGCTTGCGACGGCGCGCCCGCCGGCGACAGCGCCGTGTGGACGGCGTAGTCGAGCGAGCGGAGCATGCCGGCCACGTCGACGAGCACGCACTGCTTTTGCCGGCGCTCGGCGATGGGCCGCGCGGGCTCACCCTCGAAGTCGAGGATGACGAAGCCGGCATCGGTGCGGAGCGTCTGGCCGAGATGATAGTCGCCGTGGACGCGGATCTTCGCGCACTGCTCGGCGCCGAGCGCGCGGAGGTCGCGCGCTCTCGCGGTCAGCGCCCGCTCACCGGCGAGCAGCGTCCGCGCATCGTCCGCGATCTCCCGCGGCAGCGCGCTCAGGCGGGCCCGGACGGCGGCGCAGGTGCGGCGCACGTCCTCCGCCACGCGCTCGCCCCAGGCCGTCGCGTCCTGCGCCGAGAGCGGCTCGGGCGCGAACGCGCGGTCTCGCGGGTCGGAGGCCAGCGCCCCGTGCAGCGACGCGGTCACGACCCCCAGCCGAGACAGCTCGTGGACCACGTGCTCCGAGGCATCGTCGCCCTCTCCGGACTGAAGTGGCCTCAGCTGGTCGAGGATCCAGCTCCAGCCGTCGCCGTGGCTCGGGACGAAGCGCTGGAGCAGCCCCAGGGTCGTCGCCTCGCCGGACGCCGGCACGTACTCGATCGCTCCGGCCAGCGGCGGCACATGAGGAAATCGCGCGCGGAAGGTCAGGAACTCGCCGATCTCGTAGTCGAGGTTGGGCCCGGGCTGCACCTTTCTGAGGGCCTTCACGATGAGCAGGTCGCCGTAGACGACCGAGGTGTTGGATTGCTCGCCGGTCAGCCGCCTGGGTGCGCGCGACGCCGCGGGATCGAGCCGCGGAAAGCGTTCGGTCCGAACGAAGCGGACCGCCCCCCCACGCACGGTGGGTACGGTCGACTCTCGCTCGAACGCCGTCAGGAGCTCGACGGAGAATCCGGCATGGTCGAACGCGTCTGCCGCCCGGGTCGGCGTTCCGTCGAGGTCGAGCGCGAGCGACAAGCTTCCCGTCGGTTCGACGGCGTCGAGCACGAGCGGGATCGCGTACGTCTCGCCCGGGCCCTCGGCGAACGTTACATCGACGAGGGTGAGCCAGGCGCGATCGCCGAGCGGGCCGCAGTCCCGCACGCGCGTGCCGGTGATCGCGCGCCCCTTGGCGCCGAACCACCGCTGGCGCGGCAGCGCCAGCGGGAGCTCGGCCGCGACCGCCCGCTCGAGCGCGGCGGCGATCCGTGCGGGATCCCCGTGGCGCGCTCCGTCAGATCGCGGTCCGTTCGATCCCAAACGGCTCGTCGCCGTCGCCCGGCCGCGCCAGGCGGAACCAGTAGAAGCCGTGCGGACCCAGGCTCAGGAAATAGGGCGCCGTCCGGATCTGCGGGAACGCGGTGGCGCCCAGCATCTCGATCGGGGTGGCGCCCGCGAAGGCCGAGAGGTCGAGCTCGACCGGCTGGGGCGCCGCCGAGAGGTTGGCCACGATCAGGAGCGTCTCGCGCGCGTGCCGGCGCAGGTACGCGAGCACTTTCGAGTTTCGCGGCCGCAGGAACTCGATGCGGCCTCGTCCGAACACGGGCGACGTTCGCCGCGCCGCCAGCAGCCGACGCATCGTGTTGAGCAGCGAGGAGGGCTGGCGCGCCTGCGCCGCCACGTTCACGGCCTCGTAGCCGTAAACCGGATCGGTGATGACCGGCAAGTACAGCTGTCCGTGCTCGACGCTCGAGAACCCGGCGTGCCGGTCGCGCGACCACTGCATCGGCGTGCGGACGCCGTTGCGATCGCCCAGGTAGACGTTGTCACCCATCCCGATCTCGTCGCCGTAATAGATGATGGGGCTGCCCGGCAGGGTCAGCAGCAGGCAGTTCAAGAGCTCCACGCGGCGCCGGTCGCCGTCCAGGAGCGGCGCCAGGCGCCGGCGGATGCCGAGGTTGAGCTTCATGTCCGGCTCGTGGGCGTAGGCGTAGTACATGAACGCGCGCTCTTCGTTCGTCACCATCTCGAGCGTCAGCTCGTCGTGATTGCGCAGGAAAAGCCCCCACTGGCAGGCGGGCGGGATCGGCGGCGTGTGGGTGAAAATGTCGGTGATCGGCCGCGTGTCCTCGAGCCTGAGCCCGAGATAGAGGCGCGGCATCAGCGGGAAATGGAACGCCATGTGGAACTCGTCGCCGTCGCCGAAGTAGTGGCGGACATCCTCGGGCCACTGGTTCGCTTCCGCCAGCAAGATGCGATCGCCGCCGTACTCCTGGTCGATCACCGCCCGGAACTCCTTGAGGATCGCGTGCGTCTCCGGCAGGTTCTCGCAGCTCGTCCCCTCGCGCTCCACGAGGTAGGGCACCGCGTCGCAGCGGAAGCCGTCGAGGCCCCGATCGAGCCAGAAGCGCATGACGTCGAGCATCGCGCGGCGGACCGCGGGGTTGTCGTAGTTGAGGTCGGGCTGGTGGCTGAAGAAGCGGTGCCAGTAGTACTCGCGGCGTACGGGATCGAGCGTCCAGTTGGATTTCTCGGTGTCGACGAAGATGACGCGCGCGTCCGCGTAGCGCCGGTCGGACGCGTTCCACACGTAGTAGTCGCCGTACGGTGACGCGGGATCCGAGCGCGAGGCCTGGAACCACGGGTGCTGATCCGAGGTGTGGTTCATCACCAGGTCGGTGATCACGCGCAGGTCGCGCGCGTGCGCGGCGTCGAGGAACTTCTGGAAGTCCTCGACCGTGCCGTACGAAGGGTGGATCGCGTAGAAATCGGAGATGTCGTAGCCGTCGTCCCGGAGCGGCGAGGCGTACATCGGCAAGATCCACAGGCAGTCGACGCCCAGCTCCTGGATGTAGTCGAGGCTCTCGGTCAGCCCCGCGAAGTCCCCGATACCGTCGCCGTTGGCGTCCTTGTAGGCCTTGACGTGAACCTCGTAGAAGACGGCGTCCTTGTACCAGTCCCGCGCGCTGTTCTGCGTCATCGCCAGCGGTCCACCAGATAGGGCTTCTCCCGCTCGAACGCCGCGGCGACGTCGGTCAGGGCGCTCTCGACCGCCGCCGCGTCGCGCCGGCGTGTCGCCAGCACGAACGCGGCCGTCCGGCCGAGATAGAGCGGCACGAGCGAGCGCAGCAGGTGATCGCGGTACACCACGCTCCAGTGATGCCCGAGCGCGAAGTCGTACACCACGCGCGCCCACAGATCGTCCGGGAAGCGGAATCGCTCCGGGTCGTCCGCCTCGAGGCTCAGCACGTCGCCCAGGGTCTCGGGCGCCAGCACGTGCTCCCAGATCGTGCCGAGGTCGCGCAGGCCGCGGCCGAAAGCGCCCACCATGCGCTCGACGTCGATCTGCACCGGCTCGTCCGACGGCAGGGCCGGCAACCCTTCCGCCGGAACCGGCGGCCCGCTCGCGGTCGCGAGCCAGAGATCCTCGTAGTCCTCCATCATGGCGAAGACGGCGCCGAGGGTCTGCGCGACCATCGTGGGCAGGTCGGTCGTGCGCGTATTCGATTCGACCCGCCACCGGCCCAACCGCGCCTCGTGGATCGAGAGGCCGTCGGCGACGGCGGTGCCGGCGATCCAGAGATCCGTCGTGCTCCGCCCGGACTCCGGCCACCGCGTCTCGCCGGCCAGGCGCTCCAGGAGGCGCGCCGAGAGCGCGCGCGGCCCGGACAGCGGCTGGTGCAGCCGCCGTCCGAGCAAGGCGCCGACGAGCGGCGCCAGCACCAGGTTGGTGATCGTCCCGTCGTATCGGTGGCGGGCGTGAACGGGCATCACGAGGTCGGCGCCCTGCTCGAGCACCGGTCGCACCAGTCGCCCGAGCCATTCGCCGTTGACCGACGTGACGTCGGCCTCCAGCACGAGGAGCGCGCGCACGCCCAGCCGCCGCGCGACACCCACCGCCAGTCGGAGGGCGGCACCGCGGCCGGGCACGCCGTGGAACGGCACCGCCGCGAGCTGCGCCGCCGGCGCCTCGTGCTGGGCGCGGACGAACGGCAACCCGGCCTCGGCCAGCCGCTCGACGGTCGCGTCCGACGAGCCGGCGTCGGCGTTGATCAGGACGGCCGGCGTGCCGGCGAAGTGCTTCTCGAAGCCGTTGCGGACGGCGTCGATGACGGAGGGCACGGTGGCGGCGTTGTTGTACGTCAAGACGCTCACCGCGAGCTCGGCCGCCGGCAGGCCTTCGAGCTGCCGATCGACGTCGGACGGAAGCTCCGGGCCGACGGCGACGGAGCTCATCGCGTCAGATGCACCCCGAGCGCCAGATCGTCGACGAGCTCACGCGTGATCAAGAAGGCGCGCCGCACGTGCTCGCGTCCCGCGGCGCCCATGCGCGGGATCAGCTCCGGGTTGTTGAGAAGGTGGCGGATCCTGAACGCGGCGCCTTCCACGGAGTGCACCGTGTAGCCCGTCACGTTCGAGATGATCTGCTGCGCGAGCCCACCCGCATACCCGCCGACGACGGGCTTGCCCTTCCACATCGCCTCCGCCGCACCGAGGTCGAATCCGGCGCGCACCGACTTCTGGAGCACGATCGTGGCGGCGCGCTGAAGCGCGTTGACCTGGCGGTGCGCCTCGGGCGGGAGCTCGAGCACGACCACGTCGCGATCCTCGTGGGCGGCCTCCAGCAGATGGGACAGGAGCTCGAGCCGCTCCGGGTCCCCGTCGGCGGCTCCGGCCAGCACCAGCCGCACGTCGTGGTGCTTTTTGACGAGCCGGTACGCGTTCACCACGCCGAGCGGGTCGTGCGCGCGCGCGAACCGCCCGATCTGCACCAGCAACGGCTTGTCGCGGGCCACGCCGAGGGCCGTGAGGGTCTCGCTGATCTCGCGCGGCGTCAGATCGCGGTTCCGGTCCGAGAGCGGGTCGATCGACGGCGGAACGACGTACATCGGAATACCGAGACGACCCTCGAACCCGGGCAGCGCGAAGACGGCCGCGTCGTACTGGTCGGCAAAGCGGCGGAAGAACGCCCATGGAGCGGGCTGAGCCGACGAGCAATCGAAGTGACATCGCCACACCCACCGCCCCGCGGTCCGCGCACTCACGAGACTGGCCGGCTGGCTGTCGTGCACGAGGGTCAGATCCGCCTCGAGGTCGAGCTTCTTCGCGTTGAGCCCGTTCATGTCCACCCAGCGCGCGAGCCCGTCCTCGCTGAGCACGCGTTCGGCGCCTTCGAGCGCGGCTTGTAATGACCGCGCGGTCGTGTAGTAGGTGTTGTCGCCGCCGGTGACTTCCCACCGCGTGTCCACGCCGAGCTCGCTCAGGATCGGGCCGGTGGCGCGCAAGGTTTCGGTCGCGCCGCCGCCCAGGCGGCCGCCGGTCACGTGGAGGAACCGTCGACCCTTCACCTGCTCGGCGAGCTTCAGGATGAAGTCGACCGCACCCGGAGGGGCGACGCGCCGGTAGTCGTCGATCAGGCTCATCGCCGCGCCTCGTCGATCGCCGTGTCGACCAGACCGAGCAGTCGCCCGCGGATCCGCTCGAGCGTGGTCAGATAGGGATCGATCCGCTCGAACCGCTCGGCCAGCGCGGGCAGCTCGAGCGCCTCGCGCAGCCACTCGGCGAAGGCTTCGGACCGGTGCTCGCGAGCTCGCGTCTCGACGGTGTGCAGGTAGATCGCGCTCTCGTCCACGGTCGCCAGCCCGGCGCGAAACTCCACCAGCGTCTCGGCGGCGAGGCCGAGCGGCACCTCGACGACGTGCGACAGCTGGAAGTGAAAGCCCCGATCGAACTCGACGCGGCCCTCGGCGTCGCGGCCCCGGAGATGGTCCTGGAGGATCGTCACCAGGTGCTCGCGCAGCTCCTCGAGGGTCGAGAACGCGAATGGATCCACGACGGCGAACCGCTCGGCGAGGGCGCGGTCGCCGATCTCGAGAGCGGCCCAGCGGGCGAAGTCGTTCCCGTAGGCGGTGGTCAACGCCCGATGCCGGAGGAAGTAACCGAAGGTGTGAAAGAAGATCGAGTCGCTCGGCACCTCGGCGATCCGGTGCATCAGCTCGCGCTCGTCGAGCGCGTGCACGTCGAGCGTCTGGCGCACCTCGACGCACCCGGCGAACCGAAACGGACGCGTGGCGGTGCGCGACGTCATCGCGTCACGAGGCCAGCGCGGACGCCATCCGGTGCAAGAGCGCCTGGACGTCCCGGACGCCGCGCACCCGGTACTCGGCGATGGTCGGCTTGGTGCCGACGTGAATCGTGAGCGCCCGCCCGCGGAGCGCCGCGAACGCCATCTCGTCCGACGCGTCGTCGCCCGCGTAGACGACGACCGCGCGGCGCGCGGGCAGGGTGCGCACGAGCCGGCTCACCATCCACCGCGCCGCGGTGCCCTTGTGCCAGCCGACCCGCGGCAGGATATCGAAGACCAGGTGCCCGGCGACGAGCACCAGGTCGGGGCGCCGGCTCATCACGCGCTCCGTGATCTCACGCACGGCCGCGCGGCGCGCCGGCACCACGTGGCGGTAGTGCAGGCTCACGACCAGGCCCTTGCGCTCGAGGAGCGCCCCGGGCACCGAGGGCAGCGCTGCGGCCAGCGCGCGCTCGATCGCCGCGACGCCGGACCGCTTCGCGCGCGGGTGCCGGAAGCGCAGCTGACGGCCGGCGATCTCGAGCCCGTGGCAGCCGCCGTAGACGACGCCGTCGAGCGCGACGCGGGCGCGCAGATCGGCCAGTCCTCGACCCGACAGGATGGCCAGCCGGGCGCGGTCGGACGCGGCGAGTCGCGCGAGGTTCGCGCGAACCGACGGCGCCAGGAAGGCGGCGCCCGGCGAGGAGACCAGCGGCGTCAGGGTTCCGTCGTAGTCGAAGATGACGATGAGACCGGCGCCCTCCCCGAGCTCCCGGTCGAGACGGTCGAGGAGGCGCACCGGGAGACTCAGGACGCCTTCGCGCCCGTGGTCTCGACGGGAATCCTCGCCAGCTCGCTCAGCAAGAGGCCCGCCCACCGATAGATGTTGTGATCGACGACCGAATGGCGCATCCGGATCATGCGGGCGCGCCGCTCCTCGGGCGGCATCTCGAGCGCGGCGCGAATCGCCTCGGCCATGCCGGCCAGATCGTACGGGTTCACGATCAGCGCGTCGCGCAGCTCGTGCGAGGCCCCGGCGAATCGGCTCAGGATCAGGGCTCCGTCCTCGTCGTCCCGCACCGACACGAATTCCTTGGCCACGAGATTCATGCCGTCGTGGAGCGAGGTCACCATGCAGAAGTCGGCGTGACGGTAGTACGCCCAGATGTCGCGGTGCTCGTGGTGCGCCTTCAGATAGAGGATGGGTCGCCACGTCTTCGTCTGGAACGCCTGGTTCAGCTCGCGCACGCGCTCCTCGACCTCGCGCTGAATCTCCTGGTAGCGATCGATCATGCCGCGGCTGGGCGCGGCGAGCTGCACGAAGACGAGTCGCTCGCGGTATTCGGGGTAGGTCTCGAAGAAGAATCGCAGCGCACGGATCCGCTCCGGCAGGCCCTTGGTGTAGTCGATACGCTCGACGCCCACCCCGAGGAACTCGGCCTGGATTCCCAGCCGGCGCAGGAGCTCCGCACGGGAGACGCGCGGCGGGTCGTCGACGAACTCCGGCGCGACGCTGATCGGGAACGGCTTCACGTACGTCGTGTTCTCGCCGCGGGTGACCGAGAAGCGCTCCCAGTCGATGCGCGCCTCGAGCGCGCGGTCGACCGTCTCCAGGTAGTTGTTGCAGTAGTACTGGGTGTGGAAGCCGATCAGGTCGGCGCCGAGCATCCCGAGCAGGAGCTCGCGCTGCCAGGGACAGATCCCGAAGGCCTCGAAGTTCGGCCACGGGATGTGCCAGAAGATCGCGACGCGCGCGTCGGGACGCTCGGCCTTGATGAGCGCCGACAGCGGGGCGAAGTGGTAATCCTGGATGAGCACCAGCGGCGACTCGGCGTCCTTGATCTGGTCCAGCACCGTGTCGGCGAACTTCTGGTTCACCTCGAGGTAGTAGGACCAGTCGTCGGGCCGGAACACCGGCCGGGTGTGCACGATGTGGCAGAGCGGCCACAGCCCTTCGTTCGAGAAGCCGGAATAGTACCCCTGCTCCTCCTCCTTCGAGAGCCAGACCCGCCGGAGCGTGTAGCGCGGGTCGTCGACCGGCACGCCGATCCGGCCGCGGCCGTCCACGGTCTCCCGATCGGCGTCGCCGCTACCGTGCGCGACCCAGACGCCTCCGCAGGCGCGCATGACCGGATCCATCGCCGTCACGAGACCGCTGGCCGGCGCCTGGGCGTGGATCTGGCCGCCGCGCCACACGTGGCTCACCGGCTCGCGGTTGGACACCACGACCAATAGCCGGCCGTTCAGCTGCATCTGGACGAACTGCTTCAGGCGCTCCTCGGTCCAGATGCTCTCACCGGCCAGCCGCAGCGCGGCCTCCTGCTCGGCGGCAGCCTGAGCCCGCTGCATGCTCCGCGCGAGGCGCGACACCTCGAGCGCGAGCGGCCCGAACATGTTGGCATCGGCGACGTTGCGCGGCGGAGGAACCGGCCGCCCGCTACGGAGCGCGCGCGTCCACTGCGAGATCTCGGCCATCGGCCGGGTGATGCTGAACTTCACGACCAGCGCGATGATGACCGAGATGACCAGGGCCAGCACCAGGAACCGCACCGCGTTGTAGCTCCAGCGGTCCCACTCCGCATGCTCCAGGTGGGAGGCGTCCTGCAGCACCGCGATCGCCCCCACCGGCTGGTCGTCGGCCATGAGGGGTGTCGCGTAGATGAAGCGCGTGCGGTCGCCGAGCACCCGGAACCCCTGCGTCGGGGAGTTCCGCGAGATCGCCTCGGTCACCTCGGGCAAGGACGGCGGCAGGATCGGCGCGACGTCGGGGCTGGCGAACCGCTGGGTGGCGAAACGGTCGTAGACGACGATCCCGCGCTGCGCCTGGCCGAACTTCTTAACGATCCGCTCGAGGGCCGCCGGCGATTGCTTGGCCGAGGACGCCTCGATCGCGTCGCTCAGCCCTTCCGCGATCAGCATCGCGCGGCGCTGGAGGTCGCCGACCAGTCGCCCGCGCTCTTCGCGGATCTGGAGATACGCGAACACCCCGATGACCAGCATCACCGAGAGCCAGATCGCGCTGACGAGCCGCAGGGTGAATTTCATGTCCGGTCAATCGGTCTTTTGACGACGATGACCGCCTCAGTGTAACGCATCCCCCCGGCAGGCGCAGCGTCTGACCGGGCCGTCGCGGTCCCGCGAGCCTACAGGCGATGGACGGGGAAGATGCTTCTCCGGATGGCGTCGACCTGACGCTGGGCGTACTCCTGCGCGCGCACGCGCCGTTGGTCGGGAAGCGGCTCATCCGCATCCCAGAGCGTGTCGCCGAGGAATCCGTAGCGGCGCGTGTCCGCCGCGAAGGAGGGGGGCAGCGCGGCCGACAGCTCGACGCCGTTCAGCACGGCCCACGCCGCCGTCCACGCGCGCGCGACGTTCGGCAGATCGTAGCCGCCGCCGCCCAGGCACACGAGCTTCGGCGAGAGCTCGGTGATCCGCGACACCGCGCGCGTGAATCCCTGGACGTCGAGAGCCAGATGCGTCAGCGGGTCGGTGCGGTGAGAGTCGATCCCGAGCTGCGCGACGACGACGTCCGGCCGGAACGCGCCGAACAGCGGCGGCACGACCTGCTCGAACGCGGGCAGATAGACCGACGAGTCGGTGAAGGGCTCGAGCGGCAGGTTGACCGAATAGCCGA
>WNFO01005012.1_pt1 | contig 17811 bp, 20 predicted proteins | sample 5400251 | NCBI WGS metagenome assembly WNFO01 (sample SAMN13153354, study PRJNA577476) | soil metagenome | isolation source: 100 cm saprolite under Madrone tree | place: USA:California | collected 2016-06-14
AAATAAGTTCGTACCGGGTCGCTGGTCTTGTCCAGCAGGCCGGGCTTGCGTTCGAAGTCGGCTTCTTCGCCTGGAGCCGGCTCATGGGGAATTTCGATTTCAGTGGTGTCTGAAACTTCTACCGCAGTGTGGGCGAGTTTGGCAGCGGAAACATCTTCGTAGATTTCGATGCCGTCGGTTTCCAGACTGGCGAAAAGATTATCCAGCTCTTCGGTCGAATGTTCCTCGGCCGAGAGCACGCCATTCACTTCATCCGTAAGCAGATAGCCCCGTTCCTTACCGACGGTGATAAGGTTACGGATGTGGTCGTTTTTTTCCTGGGTCACGAGCACGAAGGTTTCTCCCGGTCAAGCCAACTGCCTGAACTGTACTAATCTTCTTTAGATGCACAACTGCACTGAAACACGACCGTAGTTCGCCGCCTGGATGATGCGGAAATTGATGTACGAATTGCAGCCGTGGCTGAGAGTGCGCCCCGCTGCTGTTGGTAGTCTGGATGACGGCTACCATTGTATCACTACATTGCCCGGTCTGAACGCCGTTCCGGCGTAGGCGCGCAATAAAACTGCGCGAATGTGGAAAACTCTCCACGAACAAACCGCCTTTCGATGTCGGCAAGCGAAAAGCCAGGGCGAAGATCACCCCGGCCATTCGGTCCGGAAGGCTTTAGCCTTCGAGTTGTACCTGCAGGACTTCCCCCGGCAGGCAGATCAGGCTGGGCTTGGGTATGTTGGATGGCCGATCGTGTGCTGCCCGGGCGTGAGAAGAGCGGTCTGCGGTTGGCCGGGCTTGTTCTTTCGATTGCGGCTGAGTGTGCGTGCCATCGGCCCGGAGCCGTTCCATTTTGATACCGAGGGCGCGTTCGAGCTGGAAAAGGTCGGTGCGTTGGTCCTTGACGAAAAGCGTCGAGGCCACGCCACTACCACCTGCGCGGCCGGTACGGCCAACACGGTGAATGAAGTTTTCCGCCACTTCCGGCAGATCGTAGTTGATGACGTGGACGATGTCCTGCACGTGAATACCGCGGGAAGCCAGGTCCGTGGCAACGAGAACGCGGAAGCGGCCACGTTGGAACCCTTCCAAGGCAGCGCTGCGCTGCGACTGCGAGCGATCGCCGTGGATCATCGCGGCGTTGATGCCATCGCGATTCAGGCTCTTGGTGATGCGTTCGGTGCCGCGTTTGGTGCGAGAGAAGACCAGGCAGCGGCCTGTTTCTCTGCCGAGCAAATGGTTGAGCATGGATTGCTTGCCGTCCACGGGAACTTCAAATGCCTGCAGGCGGACGTTTTCCGCGGGCTTCAGAGTCGAGCCGAAGGTCAGGCGAACGGGATTTTTGGTGAAGTCCTTTACCAGGCGTTGCATATCGCCTTCCATGGTCGCGGAGAAGCACATGGTCTGGCGTTCTTTGGGCAGCGTTCCGGCGATTCTGCGGATGGCGGGAAGAAATCCCATGTCCAGCATGCGGTCGGCTTCGTCTAGAATAAGTGTGTGCAGGGCGCTGAATTGCACCTGCTGGCGGTCGAGATAATCTTCCAGACGGCCGGGAGTGGCAACCATCAGCCGCGCCCCGTTACGAATCGCCAGCAACTGCTGGCGTTCAGGCAATCCGCCGCAGACCAGAGCCGCGGGAGGAAGCTTGCCGCGCAGAGCGTTATATTGCGCTGCGACCTGCATCGCCAGTTCACGCGTGGGGACGAGCACCAGCGCGGCGATTCCCGGTTTGTGCTGCTTAAGCAGTTTTTCCATCACCGGAATCAGAAACGCCAGGGTCTTGCCCGTGCCGGTTTGCGCGGTCGCGAGGACATCCTTGCCTTCAAGGGCCTGCGGAATGGCCGCAGCCTGCACGGGAGTTGGCGTCGTAAAACGGCCGGCAACCAGGCGCTCCTTCAGACTTGGAGATATAGACAGTTCAGAGAAATTTTGCATTTAGCTTTCGCTGGCTGAGGCCTTCGCGGTACACACGGAGTTCCGTGCTGGCGCAATGGCCTGCAATGCCAGTCTTATTTTTGAATTACGCGTAAAACGTACGGAGGCAACGGAGGGCGGGTATTCTCAGTAACTTACGAAACCAGAGGGACCGCACAACACAACCGCGGAATTAAGCGCAAAGATAGTGTAGCACAGATTGAGGAAAATAGTTCATGCAAAGTTTCCAGAAGCGTTGCCTCAAAAAAAGAGCCCATACGGGCTTCGGTTTCTGTCACACTCGCACAGGTGCAAAATGAGTGATGGAGCGATTGTGCAGTACCGCGGCTTTGAAGTGAAACTGCTGGTGCGCGAGTACACTTTTAACGTGCGGGAAGCGGGCAGCGAACGGGAGTTTACGTTGAGCATCGAGAATGAAGCATTTGTTTCACATCGCGCGCGCTATCAGGACGCGCCGTCCATCTGTTCAGAACGCTTGAATGCCGAGCTGTTGGCGCACGCGAACCATCCGCCGGAATCGCAATTTATAATTAGCAGCGCGGAGCTGGATACCTACCGTGTGGCGCGCGCGCCCAAGGTTCCGCCAAGCCCATACGGCCGTAAACCGCGGGAAGATTATTAGTGATCGAGTCAAGCTAACCCCTGCAGCAAAGATTGTCCCCTCCCTGCTTTCATTGCACATTGACAGAATGTTTTCCTAGCCTTAACTCCAGCAGCCGCGCAAACGTGTGATTTTCTAGCCTTCCCTTAGGGAGGGCCCATGAAAAGAAAGCGAACACTAGCCACAGCAACGATTGCGGTTTTTGCAATGACCGCAACGATCGCGCTGAAGGCTAACGACGATAAGTCAAGCGATGCGCAGCAATTCAAGTTTCAACCGAATAGCCTGGTGCTGACACGCAGCGTTTATACCGGCGATGCAAACACGGTTACGGCTGGCCGGACATTGCCGCCGGGATGTGTGGCGGGAAATGTCACAGTGCCGCTCATCGCTGGCGGTTCGAATAAGGTGGCGGTAACGTGCGGCGCGGCAATCGACAACGGGGAATATCCCAACCTTGAGGATTCGCATAACGTTTGGAATAACGACGGGCCGGACGCCAGTTTTGGCGTGACGTCACCGATCTTCTTGGACAATATTGATTCGAAAGGGAAACTTATTGGCACCTTGGCGGTTCCCAGAGACCAGCTGGTTACCAGCTTCAGTTCGAAATCGGAATTGGCCGTCAACCTTGCGAGCGACGGGAAGTCGATCACATTTGTGGGCTATCATGGCGGGCCGGGATTTTTGACGGCGCCAAATCAGCTTGATGTTTCGAACTCCAATACGCCGGGAGTGGTCGATCCGACGAACCCGGTGACCACGAATTACTACCGGTCGGTGGCCGAGGTTGATGCGAATGGCCAAATCACCGTGACGGACGGGAACGCTACAGCGGCAACAACGGACGCGCGGCAGTCAAGTCTGCGCTTTACTACTACCTGGTTGGAAATGACAATAACGGCGGACTCTCGAAGACGCAGCTCAGCAAAACGCAAATCGGCGTGAATCTGATTACTTCCACCGGCGCGGAGCTTTTGATACCGGGACAGACAGCGCCGATACCGCCGGGTATCAATATGATTGGCGATTTCGAAGTGACGCAAGCTGGCTACACTACCGCGGATAAACCGGGGAAAGATGACAATTTCCGCGGACTGACGATTTTCAACAATACGATATAAATGACGAAGGGCAGCGGATCAAACGGTATCAATACCGTGTATCAGGTGGGAAACGCCGGCGTGCTGCCAACTCCGACGGATGCTAAGACGGCTTCGATCACGATACTGCCGGGGTTTCCGACTACGGAAGCAAGTGGCGCCGCGCAAGACGGTAGCACGAGCCACCCAGTGATGTTTCCGTTCGGAATTTTTTTCGCAAACGCAAACACGTTGTATGTATGCGATGAAGGCGACGGAGGATTGGTCGCGCCACGGATCGTCAACGGCCAAACCAATGTGGCGGATGAGTCTGAGCTGGCCACCGCTGGACTGCAAAAATGGACGCTGCAGGACGGGACCTGGCATCTCGTGTACACGCTGCAGGATAGCCTGCAGATCGGCGTTCCCTACCGCATTGCCAATTATCCAGCGTCGCTGAATCCTGCCACGGGAGGCTGCCGCAATCTTACTGGCCGGGTAAACGGAGACGGCACCGTTGAACTCTACGCGATCACGTCGACGATCAGCACAAACGGCGATCAAGGCGCCGATCCGAATAAACTGGTGACGGTGACTGACCGCTTGGATGCGGTAAGTCTGCCGGCGAGCAACTCCAATGGCTGGGGACATTTCACGACGCTTCGCACGGCGCGGGCCGGCGAAGTGCTGCGCGGGATTGCGTTCGCGCCAGCACAATAGAGCGACCGCACGTTGTTATTGTTGAGCATGCGCAGGGATGGTTCAGCATTGAAGCGCGGCTGGACGTCCCTGTGGAGGTTGGCGCAGGAAAATTGTCCACAAGCTCTCCCCCTCGATTCACGTTCTTACCAAATTGGCGACTCACTAGAATGCAGTTCCTGCGAAAGGAAGTTGCTGGCCAGTGTGTGCCCTCGGGGATAGAATGCGATTCAGCGTGAGCCTGAAGAGCCAACGAGAGCGATTGCAAATGCAAAGGGGATCGCAACGGGTCCTTGCTGGCGGGCGCTTGTGGTTTCGCGGAGCCTGGAAATGTCTTGGCGTGCGCTTGATACTCGCGATTGCGCTAGCGGGCGTTCTGAATGCGTGTGCGTTTGGGCTGCAATCCGCTCCAGAGACGCAATCCAAGAAATCAGAAACGAAAATTGAAGGAAAGGTTTGCAGTGCTTCGGGCCAGGCAATCGCCGAGGCGTCAGTATCGCTTGTGAATGAGGGGCGCGAGAAAATTGCGGACGTTCGAACGGACGTCGATGGAGAGTTTGTGGTTACGGTTCCGCAGCGGGGGGCTTTCACGCTGGAAGTGAAAAAGGATGGATTCCGCCCAGTCAAAGTGGAATTGGCCGGACTGAGTGCAGGTGAGGGCAAGCAATTTAAAGTAGTAATGGAGTCAGAAAAGACAAACGGTGACGCCAAGAGGCGTGAAGCGAGTAAGGCCATGGAATATTCGGACGAACCGAATTTCACCATCGCCGGTGTAACAGACTGGAGCGCAGCAGGGCTGCACGGTTCGGATGTAAACGTACGAACCAGCGAAGCGCTGGCCAAAGAAACGGCGGCTCTGAAATCCAGCTCACCCCATACCGGAGGGAGCGCTGCAAGCGATGCGGTCTCACACCGGTTGCTGGGAGAAGCCACGGAAAAAAGAGGTGATCCTGTGGGCGCTGTGCGCGAGTACGAAAAGGCCGTGAAGATCGATCCGAGCGAAGAAAATTATTTCGCATGGGGCGCGGAACTTTTACTGCATCGTGCGGGCATGGCGGCGATGGAAGTTTTCCAGAAGGGCACAGCGGCGTATCCGAAATCGTCGCGAATGCTGGCAGGGTTCGGAGCGGCGTACTACGCGAATGGACAATATGCCGAGGCGGCGGAGCGGATGTGCGAAGCTTCGGATTTGAATCCGCAGGAGACGGCGCCGTATCTATTTCTTGGAAAAATGGAAAAAGCGACGGCGGATTTGCCGGCATGCAGCGCGGAGCGGCTGAAACGGTTTGCAACTGAGCAACCCAAGAGTGCTCTGGCAAACGAATATTTCGGTTTGGTGTTATGGAAAAAGGGCAGGCGAGAACAGAGCGAGGCGGAGATCCAAGAAGCGGAAGGATATTTTACGAAGGCTGCGGCGATTGATCCGTCTTTGGGCGAGGTGTACGTGCAACTTGGAATGTTGTATAAAGCGCGGGGCGAAAATAATGCGGCGTTGCAGGCTTTCCAGAAAGCAGTGAAGGCCAGCCCGAAGTCGAGCGATGCGCACTACCAATTGAGTTTGGCGTATCGCCGCGCGGGAGACGGCGCAAAATCGAAGTGGGAGATGAACGCCTGCCAAGAACTGCGCAGATCAGAGGATGCGGAACTGGAGAAAGAGCGGCGAGAGCTGCGCCAGTTTGTAACGATATTGAAAGACGGGGAAGCGGCTACGCCCAAGTGAAAGATGCAGTGAACCAGCTAAGAGCCGTTGAATGCATCGGCAACCCGCGGTGGCTGGGCGGGGACTCATCTCTAAGACTGGAGTAACCCGGCGACAAATTGGCTGACAACGACTCGAGCGCGGGCGGGGCACTACCACGGCGGCGTTGGGGCATTGTCGCGCTGTTGGCGTTCGGGATTCTGATCAGTTATTTCGATCGCGTGAATCTTTCCGTTTCGCGAGATGCTCTGCACAATGCGTTCGGAATTTCCGACTTTACGTTCGGAATTCTGTTGAGCGCATACAACTGGACGTACATGGTGCTGCAGCTTCCGTCGGGATTATTGCTGGATCGGTTCGGTGTGCGCCGAGTGGGAATCATCAGCACCACCGTCTGGAGCGTTGCTTCTTTTTTTGCAGCGGCTTCCACAGGGATCGCGGGTTTGTTTGTCTTCAGCGAGCGGTGTCCCGGTTCTTGGATTGATCCTCCTACATTTTGGCTGGCGTTGGAATTTTGCCGCAACCGGAATCATCAGTCTGCTGTACCTTGCGTTGTTTTGCGCTTACTACAAGAATCCGAGCCAGGATACGGGACTTTCGCGAAGCGAGCGGGAACACATTCGTAACGGCGGGGCGCAACCGGAAGACGCGGCGCGCAGGGCTGCCGGTGCACCATTCTTCTATTTGTTGAAGCAACCGAAAGTATGCGGCCTGGCACTTGGATACGGTTCCTACAACTACGTGTTCTATCTCCTGCTGACGTGGCTGCCGACCTATCTCTCCGATACGCATCATTTGGATCTGAGGCACTCCGTGTTTTACACCAGCGCGCCGTGGCTGTGCGCGACAGTAGCGGAACTGATTGTTGGCGGATGGCTGGTGGACTTTTTGATTCAGCGAGGGTGGAAAGCGGCGCGAGTACGGAGAACTACATTGGTCACAGGTATGTTGCTGGGATTGGGAATTTTCGGAGTGGCGTACGCGAACAGCATCCAAACTGCGCTGTTGTGGATCACGATTTCGATTACTGGACTGTCTATTGCGGCGCCGGTAGGATGGTCGATGCCGTCGTTGATCGCGCCGAAAGAAAGCGTTGGGACAGTGGGTGGCATCATGAATTTGAGCAATCAAATTGCCGCGATTTCGGCTCCGATAGCGACGGGTTACATCGTTACCGTGACGAGAAGTTATTCGGGAGCGTTCGTTGCGGCGGCGGTTGTTTTGACGATCGGAATTGCAGGGTATGTGTTTCTGCTTGGCGACATGGAGCCGATTGCGGAACCGGGCTAAGCGATCGATTTACGGGGGATGATATCCGGTACAGAGCGCAAACTTTCGGCGCTGGTTTCTGCAGTGAAGTCGCGTTGCGGCATTCCCAGCAGCTCAAAACCGACCATGAATTTGCGCACAGTTGCGGAACGCAGTAGTGGCGGGAAAAAGTGGGCATGGAAATGCCATTCGGGATGCTCGTGGCCGTCTGTCGGCCGCTGGTGAAAACCCATCGAGTACGGAAAAGATGCCTGGAAGAGGTTGTCGTATCGAGTCGTCAGCCGTTTCAGAATATTGCCAAGAGCATCGCGCTCGTTCGAGTCGAGTTCATTGATGGCGCCGAGATGCCGCTTCGAGACAATCATCGTTTCGAACGGCCACACCGCCCAGTAGGGAACGACTGCCAGAAAGTGTTCGTTCTGGATTACGATTCGGACTGCGGCTGCGCCTTCTACGGCGCAGTAATCGCAAAGCAAACAGGAATTCTTCGTTTTACGGTGCGCGGTTTGCGATTCCTGCTCGGCTCTTGGAATATTCGGGACGCTGCTGGTTGACCAGATCTGGCAATGAGGATGAGGATTGCTCGCCCCCATCATTGCGCCGCGATTCTCAAAAATTTGTACGTACTGTATTTCGGCGCGCGCGCCAAGTTCCCGGAATTGGCTGGCCCAACAATCGATGACTGCGCGAATGTCTTTTTCACTCATTCCGGACAGCGTTAAATCGTGGCGCGGCGAAAAACAGATCACGCGGCAGATTCCCGATTCCGTCTCGGCGACCAGCAAATCAAGCTGATTTATTTCCGCCGGTGCGCCGCCCGGCAGCAGCGCGGGATAATCATTGTCAAATACAAAGACATTTGGGTAGCTGGGATTCACGTTTCCAGTGGATCGCTTGTTTCCGGGACACATATAGCAGGCTGGATCGTACGGGAGTATGCCGGTCGCGGCGGTCGCCTCGACCTGACCCTGCCAGGGACGCTGCGTGCGATGCGGTGAAACGAGAATCCATTCGCGCGTCAGCGGATTGAAGCGACGGTGCGGCTGTTTGCTCCAGTCAAAGTCGCTCATTCGCTTAGACGCTCACCGTGATTTCCCTGACGCCCGCTCCCGCTTTCGAAACATAAATGTCCGCGTCAATCTGAGTGGCGGCCTTGTATTCTTTCGCGACGCTGCGCTTGAACTCTTCGACCGCTTCAGTCTCGACCAGACTGATGGTACAACCGCCGAATCCTCCACCGGTCATGCGAGATCCTATGACGCCCTTACGGCGCGTCGCAATCTCGACCATGATGTCCAATTCTTTGCAACTGACTTCGTAATCGTTCTTAAGGCTCGAATGAGATTCCGCCATGCAACGGCCCACCGTAGCGAGATCTCCCGTCTGAAAGGCGTTTACGCAACGCAGCACGCGCTCATTCTCGCCAATGACATGATGACAACGCCGGTAAATCAGGTCAGGCAGTTCAGTGCGATGAGCTTCGAGTTGTTCGAACGTCGCGTCCCGCAACGCTTTGATGGAAGGGTAGGACCGTCTGAGCAGTTTCACCCCTTCCTCGCAGTGGGTGCGCCGGTCATTGTATTCGCCGCCTGAGTGCTCATGCTTGACCATGGTATTGCAGATCACCATCTCATGGCTGGCAGGAAGCGGCAATCGCTGGTATTCCAGCGTGCGACAGTCCAGAAGTACGGCGTGACCGGCGCTTCCGAAGCACGAAGCAAACTGGTCCATGATGCCGACCCTGGCCCCAACAAAATCATTCTCAGCGCGTTGGCATAACTTCGCGATCTCGACAAGTTCTAGAGAGCGCTCCGAGTTACTAAGAAGCGCGCTGGCGAGGGAGACTTCAAGAGCCGCGGACGAGCTGAGCCCGGCTCCGCTTGGAATATCGCTGTGAATGGCGATGTCGGCTCCGCTCAGCGGCACGCCGAATCGTTGAATCATCAGCGCAACGCCGCGCACGTAATCCGACCAGCGATCCTCGCGTTGCGGATTTGTTTCGGCTAAATCAATCTCAACAGTTTCTTGCAGGTTCTCGGAAAAAACATGAAGGCGCTGATCTTTGCGCGGTGCGATCGCGGCGCAGGTGCTGAGCTCGATTGCCGCCGGCAACACGAATCCATCGTTGTAGTCGGTGTGCTCGCCGATCAGATTTACACGGCCCGGTGCGCGAAACAGTCGCGGTGCCGCGCGGAATCGAGCCAGGAAAATTTTCGCTAATCGGCTTTCCATCGGTTCCCGGTGTTGTTGCTGAGACATGATTGAACTGGTGGCAGAGCACTTGGTCGCCGGACAAGAGATCTCATGGCAGATGCGGTGATCTGATCCAAATATTCGACGGATTGAATGGTCGGGGCGCCCGGATTCGAACCGGGGCTCCTGGGCTCAAGACAGGCGTACTATCTCTCGGAAGTCCTTCCTTTTCAATCTATGTTTTGAAAACAAACGAGTTAGAGAAATATTTGGTAGCGGCACGATGTGTGGAAACGTGGCTCCGCATGCGTGGAGTCCCCCGAATTTTCCCCCATAGCGAACCACCAGCGAAAAGTGCGAAAACGCACAGCCTTCGCGTTGGCGGCCGTCTGCGCAAGCGCAATCCCCGTCTCCGCTCAAGCAGCCTACAGGGCAGTTTTATTCTTACCCATGAAGTTCGTCGGCAGAACGCCACATTACCCGCCGGCGACTATACCTTTGAAATAAAGTTCCTGACCCTGCCGCTCTTATGACCGTCAAGGACCCCAACGGCTCTCAGTTCGTCACCACCCTAGCCGTGGACGAAGAAGCCGGCGAGCAGAGCATGCTGATCGTCGAAAATCGTGGAAGCGGCTCCGCAATCCGTGAACTCCACCGCGCCGGTGCCGGCCGCAGCAGGGGCGATGCAGTACCGAAAAAACTCGCTCAGGGTCCGGTTACGAGGGAGCGAATCCTCGTGGCCCTGCACGTAAAGTAAGTCCCCAAGTAGCATCCCAAGGCAAAACCGCGGCGCGAGCCTCTCACGAGGCTCGCGCCGTTTTTCTTTTCTTCGTTGTCAACTATTACGACGCCGATGCAGTGAAGGTCGGCCAGTATGGTTTGTCTCTGTCCGCCAGCTGGCCATCCGTGTAGTGATCGTGGTGCCGAACCCAAGCCATCGTGAACGGTAGTGACTCTTCGTCGCGGCCTTTCGGCACGTAATCAAGATAGTTGTACGTATTCATCGTCATCTCCGTGCCTCGCGCGTATGCCGAATACGTGTGGAAGATGTTTCCGTCCTTATCCTTGTAGAAGACGCTGATTCCCGGACCCTCCTCGCTCGGGAAAGCCTGGATTTCGAAGTTGTAATAAATCTTACCGCTCGCTTTTTCTTCTTTCGTGAACGAAACGTTATAGTCACGATTGAAGTCGTTCCCATTGGACGATACCCATGGGAACTTCCAGCCCATGCGCTTCTTAAACACTTCGATCTGCGGCAGCGTCGCCCGCGAAATCGCGGCGAACGATACATCGCGCTGCGCGAGGTGCACGAGCGCACCGTCCGTATGATCCATGTTGAACGAGCAGCTCGGGCAGGCCTCTTTCCAGTCCGGACCGAACATGAGGTGGTACACGATAAGTTGGCTTCGGCCCTCGAACAGATCAGCAAGCGTCTTCTTCCCGCCAGGAGCATCGAAGTCGTACTGCTTGTCCACCTTCACCCAAGGCAATTGCCGCCGCTCGGCGCTGATCGCATCGCGCTGCCGCGTCAGATTCTTTTCCTTGGCCAGCAGCTCCTTACGGGCAGCAACCCACTCCGCTCGCGAAACCACTTTAGGATTTTCGATCGTGCTCTTGCTCATGACGCGTTCTCCTTTGTTTGATTGCCCTTCATTTTGCTAATCGCAACATTCAACTTCGCGCTGGTGTCGTTGCGAAATTTATTTACCACCACCGCCGCCAAACCGCCCGTCGAGGTTGCACCTGCAACAATCATCGCCAAAATTGCCAAGCATGCTGGACACACCTGCGTCTCCTCTCAGCAATTCCGCACGCCACTCGAAATGCGGCGATCTTGCTTATCTGAGTCGGAGGGCCGCTACTTTTGCAACGTGCGGCGCAACGAACCGTTTCACCCTAGCAGCCCGCAGCGAATTACAGGCCGCCTTAAAACACGGCGACTCACCGTCCCGCCGCTTTTCCAGAGCGCACAGCCGCTTCCGCCCGCTTGCGTAATTTAGCGTGTATATGCCCCCAGCCCTTCGTTACTCCCTCTCGGTGCTGATCCTCTATCAGTCCAAGCGCCGTATGTTGAAATTTGATCAGCGTCCCACCATTCACTTCGCTCAACCGGTACTGCACATTCGAAACGACCGGATACGACATGAACAATGGTCCGGTGATCTCCAGCAGAGTCGGCCGCTTGATAGCCTGCACGTTCCCCCAGAAGTGTCCGTTCCCATCGCCCAGATCGCGGTACCACCTTCCGCCCGGCCACGCCTCGATTTTCATGTTCATCGACTGCCCTTCCATCGTCTCGCTGAGCGGCCCCAATTGTTCCAGCAGAGTCGCAAATGTCACATCCAGCGGCGCCTGTACATGGATTTCCTCCGTAATGCTCAGGGTCATTGTCTCGATTGCCGATGCTGTCGAAATCATCGTTCCTCCTTGATTGAAAACTGAATCGAATTGAAAACTAAAACGCGAATCAAGTCTTCTTCATCTTTTCTTCAGCGCGTTCCTTCACGCGCTGCAATTGATGCAGCCAGAAGCGCTCGAACGTGCTGGCCCAATCGTGCAGCGGCCGAATCGCCTCCGCATTGGTGCGATAAAGCACGTGGCGTCCATCCCGCCGTGCGCGCACAAGTCCCACATCCTTTAAGACGCGCAGGTGCTTGGAAACGGAAGGCTGTTCCAACTCCAACGCCGCAACAATGTCGCCGACCGGCCGCTCCTGCAGCGCCAGATAGTTTAGGATGTCCCGCCGGCGCGGCTCCGCCACCGCATTGAAAGCGTCAGAAGTGGTAGCAGCTCGTGCCATGGAATCGATAATACATTCCTATATGGGAATATGTCAAGCTCTGATTTCCGGTCGCATCCTGTGGGACAGCCATTCTTGGCTGTCCTCAAAACGTACGGAACAGAGCGAATGGACAGCCGCAGATTTCCGGAAAGAGAGTGTGTAGCGCGGCCGCCCCGGCGTCCGGATGCGTGCCCGCTGGCGGCTGCGCCGCCACTTCAGCAGGATTGCCAGCCGGAGCCGTCGCGCTCGGACATGGCGTGACGTTCGCGGCACCGAAATCGGAATGACAATGCGGTACGCGAAAATCGCGGAGCATCACAAACTAGGCTTTCGCCGAGCGGTCGTTTGAAGCCGCTGTTCGGGAAAGTGAGGGCCCTCCAGAGGCAAGCTCACGGTTCCCGCTGGAGACCTCGGCTGCAAAGGATCACTTATGACTTTGGGTCCAACCCTTCTGGATAGCGTGCATCGAGGGCCAGCGTTCCGCCCCCGACGATTAGTAGGAAGACCAGGCCAAGCAGCATGCTCACATCCGTGCGCGCTTCATGCAGCGTGTCCCAAAACCCGTTCTTTGTGAACGTGACCATCTTGGTCAAGTACAAGGCGACGCAAATGTCGATGAGCAGGGGCACGCAGGCAAGGCGCGTGAACAGACCAACTATGAGTAGCGCGCCGCAAATGATCTCGGTGACGCCGATGAACGGGGCCATAAGCTGCGGCAAGGGAATGCCAATCTTCGCAAACCGTCCGACGCCTAATGCTTCCGGGAACAGAAACTCTTGGATCCCTTCGGAAAGAAAAACCCACCCGACAAGAATGCGAATGAACAGAATCGCCTTCTTTGCGCGATTTACCCAGATTGCGTCCGTGTTCGAGGTCACGAAACTATCTCCTCGGGCTCGGCTCTGAACTCAACCAATTCGTTCAAACATAGTCGAACAGGGTCATGAAGCCAAAGTCCATGTTAGGAATCTGCCGCGGGGAACCCTCAACGTATCCATAAATAACTCCTCAAGGCCACGCCCCGGTGTTGGTTCGCACCAGAATGAATCGAGCACGATCTGAAACACGACAAATTCTTATCGAATCCAGGAAAGCCAGAACCAGCCAAATAAAAGCGTCAGAAGTGTGACCGGCAGACCAATTCGAAAATAATCATAGAAAGTGATTACGGCTTCTTTCTGTGCGCGTTCGACAACGATGATGTTGGCGACGGAACCCGTAATGGTCAAGTTTCCCGCGAGTGTGCTGGCCATGGCCAGAATGAGCCACGCCGAATGAGTGTCAAAAAATTGAGTTACCAGAGATTTCAGAAGCATCACAGCGGGCACGTTGCTGACTAAGTTGGAGAGTATGGCGGTCACCAGCGTAAAGACGCCCAGGTGTTGCAGGTTGAAACGCTCACCAAAACCGAGCAGGTGTTTGGTAAGGCCGGCGTTTTCTGCACCTCCGACGATCAAGAAGAGTCCGACGAAAAAGACGAGAAGGCCCCAGTCCACTTCCTCATAGACCAAGTGAGGGTCGCGGGTCCGTGTGATGAGCAGAACCGCTGCGCCGACAGAGGCGACCAGGGCCGGCGAAAACCCCGCGAGGAATCCCGCGAGAACCAATGCTGCAACAATACCGGCCTTAAGCAACGCGGCGTGCTCAATTTGGACCGCATTCACGACAGGTTCGGTTCGGACATCGTGGATTTGCCCACGGAAGTAGAGCCACCACAACACGAACCAATCGAGGAAGAGACCTGCCAGGGCAACCGGACCTAGGTGCAATAGGAAGTCCCGGTAACCGATACCGGAAAAAGATCCAATCAGGATGTTTTGCGGATTGCCGGTGATCGTCGCGGTGCTTCCGATATTTGAGGCCGTTGCGACCGCCAAGAGATACGGGATCGGCTTGATCCCCATTCGTCCGGTTACCTTCAGCACGAACGGAACCATGACCAGACAGATAATGTCGTTGACGAAGAACGCGGATAGCAACCCGCTCAGGAAAATGACTGTGGGCAGCAGATGATGTGGTTTCAGCCGCGTAACAACCAGCTCGGTGACCCAATCGAAGAAGCCCGCCAAATGCAGGTAGGCCACGACAAGCATCATCGAGAAAAGCAACACGATGGTGCCGAAGTGGATCAGGCGGAGGGAATTCTCGACGCGTACTGCGCCTGTCATGAACATCAGGACGGCACCGATGATGGCCGCGCCGGGGCGGTCAATTTTCATTCCTGGGAATTTTCCCAAGGCGAAAACGATGTAACTTGCGAGGAAAACGGAATACGTGCCTAGGATGGCGAGTTCGGACATCGCGGCTCCATGCGGGTGAGCCGGACATGTTAGCCTCCGCTTTGCACCCGGGCAATCCGGAATATCTTCCTAACAGGGAGGACCACATCTCGACGGAGTATTAAGGACACTCTCTGTCCGTGGTCGGGTTGTGGCCATTCGCAAGTTTGAGCAGTTTTAGCAGGGGCTTGATCGTGAGACCTTGACCACGATTGAAAAGATGACCACGCCGAACGTCAAGTCCAAGATTTGCTCACGATAGGGAAACGTGGCCGGCAAGCTCAGAGCAAGGGCGAGTGCCAGCGCAAGCCTGGAGGCAGCATGGCAGTGCAGAAGCGAGGCCGTAAATGCATCAAAGAATCCCGCGCGGCCGAGATCCGCGCAAGGCTCATGCAATGGAGACCGATCCCCGAACCGCAGAGGATTTCGCTTCGGGCTCTGGCTGACCGATGCGGAACAAGCGCTGTCTCTCGCCTACCCTAAGAAAAGTTTCCAAGACATTTTAGACCACGCGTGCGGCCGGTTTCTCTCAGAGACGGTCAGTAAGTGCCTCATCGAAGTGAAGCGGGGAACGAAATTGCCACCCGCCATGCTTTCGGTGATGCGAACTCTTGCCAATCGCTGGGATCAAATAGCGCAGGAAGTTATAAGATTCAAGAAAATTTGCCACGCTCGGCTAAGTCCATTAAATCCAAATGGGGTTAGTTTGGTAACTCCGCTAAAACGCTCTCACGCATGCCTTCTCCCGAAACATCACGCCGGAACCTGGAAAGAGCGAAAGCGAGTTGGCGCGCGCCTCTGCCTTGGCGCAGCATGCAAGAAACGCGCTTGATTAAGGCGCTGGCGTGGCGGTGGTACAGAATGAAAGAACCGCGATGCGGCGGCCGTCAGATCGCGCAGTGGCTCGGCGTGAGTCACGTTCCGCTCGTGCAGCAGGCTTTGAGGGGAACCAAGAGGCGACGCTTGCGGGTTTTGTCTACGTTTCACAGCTTGCCGTGAAGCAAATGTTGAAGCAGAAGAGCGGCAGCATCGTCAGCGTATCAACTACTCTGGTTGACCAGCCGGTGGCAGGTGTAGGGGTGGCCGTTCTTCGCGAAGGGCGGGTTGCATGCGGTGGCGTTGGGGGTGATCAAAACTCCGATGCATAAGCCTGAAACCTATGAGTTTCTCAAAGGGTTGCCCCGGTTGGCAGGATGGGAGAGATCAGCGAGGTCGTCGATTCAGTCTTATTCCTAACGGACGCCTCCTTCACTACGGGTGAAATATTGCACGTAGATGGCGGAGCGCACGCAGGCAAATGGTAACCAGCGAAGGCTCTCGGCCTGCCAGCGCCGAGCAGCGGTTGAGAGAAATTGGCATCAAGCTCCCGGCGCCGCCCGAACCGTTCGGCACTTATGTGGAAGCAGTACAGACGGGCAACCTGCTTTTCCTGACCGGTATGCTTCCCACCGAGGGCCACCAAGCGAAATTCGTCGGGCGCGTCGGCGCGGAGCTCGACCTTGAAGCGGGGAGCAAAGCGGCTTACCTCGCGGCGCTCAACGCCCTCGCCGTCGCGCAACAACATTTGGGATCGCTCGACAAGTGACGCGGATTGTCCGACTGGGCGCGATGGTGGTCACGTCGGGAGATGTCCGCGAACACCCGAAAGTCGCTGACGGTGCTTCGAAATTGTTGCAAGACGTCTTCGGAAAAGAGATGAACCCCTGCCGCCTGGTGTATGGCGTGGCAAGCCTTCCGCTTGGTGTCCCGGTCGAATTGGAAACTGTCTTCGAGGTGGCAGGCTAAGACGGTCTGCGTTTTGCAAACCGAGCACCAGAAGCACACGAGAACGTGGATATGAAACTTAAGTTTGTGGTGTGCCCGGTCTCCGACGTTGATCGAGCCAAGCGCTTCTATCAGGCATTAGGGTTTCAGATGGACATCGACTACGTCGCCAGTGAAAACTTCCAGGTGGTGCAGCTGACGCCGCCTGGGTCGGAGTGCTCGATCATCAATCCGACTTCCCATTACTCATCGGGGAATCTTGGTCCCGCCGCTAACTCCTGAAAAATGAAATTGATCACCGTTGTGTTTTTCCGACCGGTGATCTGTCTTAAAGGTGGTGTGTCCGAGGGCGAGGCACGAGCATCCAATCTACGAGCCCAGACTAAAAGAAGGAGAATAAAAGCAAGAATGAGCGCGGGTTCTATGAAAATGAGCTCTGTTCTCGGCTTCAGAAAGCTGGTTTGGCTTAGCCTTGCAGTGCTGCTTTGCAGCTTTCCCGCATGGTCTCAGCAGCCTCTGATGGACCCAATATCACAAAGCGTACTAGCTGACCCACAGGCAGCAGTGGCTTCGGCCGGTGGACAGCAAATCGCTGGGCAGCGAGCGGGAAGCATCAACGGCAAGGTTGTTGATCAATCCGGAGCCAGCATTGCCGGAGCCGTAGTGAAGCTTACGCGTGAAGGCCAATCTTCGGGCCTGGAGGTAACCTCCGACGAGGACGGGCTATTCGCGTTTTCCAATGTCGCCCCGGGCCCCTTCCAGCTCACAATTTCATCTTCGGGTCTTGCGTCGCACGGGTTCTCCGGAACGCTGCAATCGGGAGAAGCCTACGTCACTCCGCTGATTATGTTGGTTATCCCCACTCAAGTAACAGAAGTACACGTTGGACTCCCGCCGGAAGAGCTGGCGGATGTGCAGATCAAGGAACAAGAAAAGCAGCGGGTGCTCGGGGTGATCCCGAACTTCTATGTCAGCTACGAACTAAATTCCGCTCCTCTCACCGCGAAACACAAGTTTGAGCTTGCGTGGAAATCGGCTAGCGACCCGGTCACGCTTGTCGGGGTTGGGGTCCTGGCGGGGATTGGCCAGGCCGGAGATCGTTGGGGCGCGTACGGACAGGGAGCGCAAGGGTACGCAAAGCGCTACGGCGCCAGTTACGCTAATGTTTTTGCCTCAACGTTCATCGGAGGCGCGGTAATGCCTTCGGTTCTCAAGCAGGATCCACGCTACTTCTACAAAGGAAGCGGCAGCAAGCGATCCAGGATTCTCTATGCTGTGGAGAGCTCGGTTAAGTGCAAAGGGGACAATGGGCAATGGCAGCCGAATTACTCGAATGTCATCGGAAGTTTTGCTGGTGCCGGACTGGAAGCTCTCTACATTCCCGCGAACGATCGCCGCGGATCTGGGTTCGTGGTCTCGTCGGCGCTAATCAGACTTGGTGAGACGTCTCTCGCCGGTGTCCTTCAAGAGTTCGTTTTTTCGAAGTTGACACCGAATCGCCCTAGGCGTGCGGCATC
>WNFO01001863.1_pt1 | contig 17810 bp, 19 predicted proteins | sample 5400251 | NCBI WGS metagenome assembly WNFO01 (sample SAMN13153354, study PRJNA577476) | soil metagenome | isolation source: 100 cm saprolite under Madrone tree | place: USA:California | collected 2016-06-14
TGCAGCTCTTCGGTCAACCGCCGGCCGATCTGATTGAGCACGAGGCGGATCAGTGGTTTTGTCCGGCTGATGTCGGACGGCGGCACCACGAGGTAGAGTGTCGCTGGCCGATCGCCGGTGATCAGATCGACGATGCGCCAATCGCAGCGGCGGGTCACCCTCGCTACCACGGGGTCGCGATAGAGGCCCAGGAATGACATGGCTGTTGAGAGAACGCCGGAACGCTCGTTCTCCGATTTGTTCAAGAGCTCCCGCGCTGCCGAGGCGACGACGGGATGCGGTCCCGCCTCGCCCAGATGCGGAGTCGTCATCATAGCCTTCAGGGAGGCCTCGATCGGACGCCGGGGATCGGACAGGAAGGCCGCGACGCCAGCCAGGGTCTTATCAGATTCGGCGTAGAGGACATGAAGGATGGCGCCGACCAGCAGCGAGTGGCTGGTCTTCTCCCAGTGGTTCCGGCGTTCGAGCGATCCTTCGGGATCGACGAGGATGTCGGCGACGTTCTGGACGTCGCGAACCTCCCACTCGCCCCTTCGCACTTCCAGCAGGGGATTGTAGGCCGCCGATGCCGCATTGGTCGGGTCAAACAGAAGCACTCGGCCATAGCGGGCCCGAAACCCCGCGGTCAGCGTCCAGTTCTCGCCCTTGATGTCGTGGACGATGGCTGAGCCCGGCCAGGTCAAGAGTGACGGCACCACCAGCCCGACACCCTTGCCGGAACGGGTCGGAGCGAAGCACAGCACGTGCTCAGGTCCGTTATGGCGCAGATACGTACGCCCGTGGCGTCCGAGCACCACGCCGTCCGGCCCGAGCAGTCCGGCACGTCTCACCTCGCGCGTCGTTGCCCAGCGGGCCGAGCCGTAGGTCTCAATGGTGGTGCTCTCCCGCGCACGCCATACCGACATGCCGACCAGGGCTGGCCAAGTTGCGGCTGAAAACCGAGGCGCCAGGCAGTCCACTGTGTCGCCGCCCAGGTGGTGGCCACCACGATCAGCACAACAATGGTGATCTGACCCCAGAGTATTTTGGTCGCGGACACAGCAGGCTTTCCTGAGAGTGAGACACTCGCCCATCAACGAAAGCGCGCCTGAACGGAATTTCAATATCCGGCAACGCCCGATCGTGTTCATGCGTGTCGTGGCGTGGAATTACTGAGGCCAGGCATCATCAAATCTCCAGCCCGCGCTTGCGTCCAAACCCCCATTCGATGCCGCCGCCCTCCTTGGCGACGCCGGACACATGGCGGCCGAGATGCTTCTCAAGCGTGGGTGTCCACGGGACCAGCGCAAACCCGAGGCCGTTGTCGATCATGGCGAACCGGCCAGAGGTCAGCGTGAGGCGTTGGCGATAGGTGCCGGCGACGTGCTCGCCGACGGCGGCCGGTGTGTAGGGCAGCCCCGTCTCGCCCGACAGCTTGGCTCCGGCAGCATCGAGTTCACGGCGGCGCAGCGTGGAGAGGAGATCGCGCTGGAAGATGATGCGCTGGCCCTGGCGGCGGGCGAGCCCTTGCGCCACAAGATGTTCGGCCCGCGGCGCCATGGCGTCGCGGGCTTCCCGCCCGAACCCGCCCATGGCGAGCGGCATCGGTTCACGGTCGACCAACCGGTGATCAAGCCAAGTGGCGCCGGGCGCCTTCACCTGCTGGTCGAGATCGATGTCTGACCGGCTGGCGAGAACGAGCGTCGGACGGGGATCGTCGGGGCCGCCGAACCGGCGCACCTCGACGATGCCGCCGATGGGCGGTGCGTGGGCGAAGGCCTCGATGCCCCGGAAGCGTACATGGTGAGCGCGGCCGTCGGTGCCGTCGATCACCGCATAGGCTTCGCCCGTCAACTCGTCGTGCAGCCCGATGTCGACCAGGCGCCCGATGATCGGCGATGACGCCGGGCCGGTGTCGATCGCGTAGTCTGCGATGCTGCGATCCTGACCCCGCTCGGTGAAGGCGCGGTGCATGGTCTTGATGATGTCGCCACGCAAGCCAAGATCGCGCAGGCTGCGTTCGGCATCGAGGCCAACCATCCACTGGGCCGGACCTGCGGCCGTGGCAAGGCCCATGCGTTCCAGCCTTTGCAGCCTGCCGATGGCGAGCAGGCGAACTTCGGGATCGCCGGCGCCCGGGTTGCCTGGCCGCAGGTCGATGAAACCCGTTTCATCCGCCGCCATCCAGATCGCAACATCAAGGCGTGTCCACCGGTCCGCTTCCACCTCCCGCTCCAACGCAGAACGGATCTCATGTTCCGGCTTGGGGCCAAGTTCAGCCGAGACCAGGTCCTCGGCTCGTGACCGCAAGCCGTGGCTGATGTAATCACGGGAGATGACGAGATCGGAACCGTCCTCCGCGATGCCTCGCACCAGCAGGTGGACGTGAGGGTTGTCGGTGTTCCAGTGATCGACCGCAACCCAATCGAGCCTTGTCCCGAGATCGCGTTCCATCTGGGCGACGAGGTCGCGGGTGAAAGCCTTGAGATCGGTCATCTCGGCGGCATCCTCCGGCGAGACGATGAAGCGGAAGTGATGCCGATCGTCATGGCCGCGCCTTGCGAAACCTGCGGCATCGGCCCGGTCTTCCGCGGCGCTGAACATTTGGGCCTTCTCGCCGTCACGGGTAACGCCATCACGCTCAAGGTACGCAATGTGGGCAGAGAGCGGCGCGGAACTGAAGGCACGGCCCCGATGACGGACCACACGGGCCTTCACGACGACGCGGCGATGACCCGCAAAGAGCCGGCTACGGCCGAACGCGGCGCGGCCTCGCCCGAACGTCGAGTGGCCATACCGCGGGGACCGCCTGCTGCCCGTCGTATACGAGCCGTCATGACCGGCTTTCCTGGCCGCACGCAGCACCTGGTCGACGAAGCTCCTGCCGCCGCCACGGTCGCGGATGCGTCCCAGCCGGATGTTGAACTCGTCATCGCGGCTGTTCATGAGTGCGGCCCTCCGCGTGTCTCTGAATGGCCAGTGCCGGAAAGAGGTTTGAAAAACCGAATCCTTCCCTTGCGAGCGGCACGCGAGCCGACCGATGCCCCCGGAGGGAGCCAAGCCATGTCAATGGCTTGGCTCCCTCCGGGGGCGCCTCTTTTATCTCGCCGTCGTGCGGTCGTGTTCCCGCTGCCGTCATGCCTCACCGCCAAACATGCGAACTCATGCGAGATTGCGCGAAATGCCGTCATTCCGATCATGGCGGGGTCCGCTGCGCTGACCTGGGTACGAAGAGACCGTCAGCAGGTGGCTGGGTCGGAGTCGGACGCGCACTCTGAACGTCGGACTTTTGCTCCTCGACTGCAGGCCGATCTCTTGCCGAATCATCGATCGGCGAACGGTCAGACGGCCGCGACTTGACCGGAAAGAGTGGGCTCAACCGGGCGCGCTCGCGATCATCCGGCGCGGCAGGAGGTGCCATGGCCGTGTCGTGGAAGGGAGGCCGCGGTGCGGGACGGCCCTTAGCTGCATCGCCGCCAGTGTCCGTCGGCATCTCAAAGTCCGGCGCATCATTGTTCGCAACCGATGTCCTGACCGCGTCCGCGAAGGCGTTGTCGGGCCGCTGCCATGAGCCGTGATAGGCCGCGATGGCGCAGTAGATCGGATCGCCGTTGAAGTGCGGGGACGTCTTGCAGCGTTCAGCGAGCTGCGCGATCTGGCGGGCCGCGATGGTGATGTTTGAGCAAGGGGCAAACATCGCTGCGGCGATGGACCGAGGAGCGGCTACCAGTCCCGTCAGGCCAATCCGAATGGCAATGTCATCCGGGTAGGTGTCGTGTGCGGCATCGACGGCATCAGTCACGTCTCGAAAGACCTGCGGCTGATGCACTCGCGGCACGGTGAACGACCACGGTTCGCCACCTGATTGATGCCAGATCAGCGCATGCATGATCTTTGGATCAACAGCGAGAGCGCATGCGGTCACGAGAGTTGTGAGGTCCATGATATCCGCTTCATCGACAGTGGGAGCGTTTGCATCTTGGACGGCGATGAGGACGCTGAGAAGCTTACGGTGATCCGGCACAGGGCAGCCAACGTGTCGGTCTGACGGCTCGCCGCCCCACCTGCGCTGGTGGAGTCAAGCCCGTTTGTTGAGAACGACGGGTAGCAGCTGCCATTGCGCGAGAGGAACGGCTGAGTCCTTGGCCGAACAGACGAGTGCTTCTCGATTGGTATGGCGACCGCATGATCAGTCCTCGAATGTCCAAAGTGGTACGGCGCGGCCGACGACGGCATGCAATGGGATCGGTCCGAAGTAGCGGCCGTCGAGCGACGCCGGTTCATCCCAATTCATGAGGAACACCTCGTCGCGTGCCAAGGTATGGCAACCTTCCCAAACGGGAAGCACGCGTCCGCGGTGGTCGCGCTCGCGTGCCACGCCCATTTCGATGCCATTGACTGCAATGGTTGGGCCAGTGCGGCAGACGGTCTGGCCGGGAAGCGCGAGAATGCGTTTGATGAGCGGTACGCTCCGCGGGAGGTAACCGCTGTCCTCGAGTAAGGTCGCGAGCGGTTCCGGCGGATACGCGACCACAAGCGTGGTGACGATCAGGTCACGTGCTGGCTGCACCTGATAGAGCCCGGTCGGAACGCTCTCGGAGACGTTCCAAACGAAGCGCGGTGCAGGTTTTGGACCGAGCATGGTCTCGATCACGGCGGCAGAAGCCACAACGGTGACAAGCGCTATGGGACGGTTTGTCATGAGATCAGCTTCCGCCGGTGCAGCCAGGCTTGATGCCGGGTCTTAGTGTAAGGTCGTGGCCGTTCGCCCACGGACACGCGATTGTGGACATGCTGCCAATACTCTGGGGCGGCATCGGCTGGATCGATGCCGAGCGCCTCGATCCCATCGATGGCCTGCAGCACTTTCTCGACCTTGGGCCATCCGGAAATCTGCAGCAGACTTTCGCCGCCAGGGCGTACATATGGCACGGTGATGTACCGCTCGCCGGGTGCGACGGCACGCAGGATATCGATGCGCGAGACCGTGGTTCCGTAGTCGTTCCCAGCCCACCGGACGAAGCCGAAGATGCTGCCCGCCTCAAAGGAAACGACGCGCCACTGGCGGTCGATGATATGTTGATCGACGCTTCGACCGAAGCGGATTCGGTTCTCGAACTGCTTCTTGATCCACAGGAGCTCGACATGCGTGAGTTCGCTCATGCGGCGCCCCGGGGGTTGGGAGGAAATTCGCGGGACAGCAGATCGCGCAGCATCTCGGCGACGGTGATTCCACGCCGGAAGGCTGCGACTTTGATACGGCCACGGAGATCGGGCGTGACGTCGATCGTGAGCCGCGCCGCGAAATGATGAGCCTTCGTGCCGTTTTTCTGTCCGGTCACGTCGGACGCTCGGACCCACGTCTCCACATCGCGCGGCCGTGACGTGAATGCGTGTTTGGGGTCGCGGCTCGTCATCGGGCAATCCGCTCGATCTCAGCGGCGAGCGCAACGACCTCGCGTGCGGCTGCCTTGCTACGCGGCATTTCCGAGACAAGCCGTCCGGTGCGGGCGGCATCTGCAAAAACGACACGCTGGCCAATGCGCGCGGCGAGAGCCGGCGGCTCATGTTTAGCCATTGCCTCGGCGATCTCGCTTGCAATGAGTGTGCGGGCACCGCAACGGTTCAAGACGAACCGCGCAATAAGCTGAGGACGGAAGCGCTGCGCCTCGTGAAGCAGCCGCAATGTCTCGGCCGCAGCCCAGCCGTCGAACGGCGATGGTTGCGCCGGCACCAGCGCCAGATCGGCTGCGAGCATCGCGGAGCGAATAAGTGCTGCGATCCGAGACGATCCGTCGATCACCACATGATCGACGTCGCGGGCGATCTCAGGGGCTTCAACCTGGAGCGTATCGCGGGCGAGCTCGAGCACATCGAACAGCCGTGTCAGCCCTCCCTTGGTGCGCTGTTCCGACCAGTCGAGCGCCGAGCCCTGCGAGTCCGTGTCGACGACCACGACGCGCTTGCCTTGCGCGGCCCAGGCTCCGGCCACATGCAATGCCAAGGTGGTCTTGCCGACGCCGCCCTTGTAGTTCACGAACGCGACGATCACGGCACGTTTCCGGAGCGGACCACATCGCACAAACTTCTGGCGCGGCTGATCGCGACGAGAAGCTGGCACGGCTCGAAGAGGAGCGATGTGCACAGTTGCTGGTTGACCGGACGCTGACGCTGGTTTGCCATGGTCGAACCCAAGTGGCCGTCAACGACGATGGGAAGGTGACGCGACGTGGCCCTGCGCTGCCGTGCGCTTGGCGGGGAGAACGGTTCCGACACCGGGATCGGAGGTCGATGTCCTGGCGCCGCGATCGGCCCAGGACTTCAGGTCCTCGAGCGCATAGATGACGCGCCCGCCGATCTTGTGGTACGTCGGCCCCGTGCCGTAGGTCCGGTGCTTCTCAAGTGTTCGGCCCGATAGGCCAAGGAAACGCGCGGCCTCGGGCGTGCGCAGGAAGCGCGGCGGCAGGCCTGCCAATGGGTCGGGCATCATCGCACTCCGTGATCTTGCAACCAGCCGCCGGATAGCGGCGGCAGGTCGAAGGCCACGATGGCGGAACACCTGCGTGAAGGGGGATGGTGAAGACAGGGGGGCGCGTTTTCGCCACCCCCTTGCGACCGCCGCTACGCACGCAACAGGTCGAGATAGCCGCCTTGCATGAGCTCCATGCCAGCGCGCACAAGACGAATAGTTTTGTCGCGCAGGTCATGCGTCTTCCAGCCGGGACCTGCCGGAACGAGCACCTCACCGAACAAGCCCGCCGCAATGACGCGATAGGACTCGCCAGCAAGGCGCCCATCGAGCGCACGCAGGGCAAGAGCAAGGCGGTGACGTCGCTGCGGCGTCAGCCGATCCGGCGGACGGCCGCGCCGTCGGCCGGTAATGAGGCGCCAGAGGCGCAATGCTGCATCGGCGCGTGTGGCGAAGTCTGCATCGAGCGGGATGACGACTGCGGCGGGCAAATTAGGGTTCGCGCTGCCAATGAGTACCGCAGGCAAACGGTGATGCCCGTCATCGACGAGCCAGTACTCGCCGTCGGCGGCGCGGCGCCCGAATGCTGGTGCGAGCACGCCGATCGGACCGGCGTTTCTGAAGGATTCCGGCGCGGGTGCGACGAGGACGGCCCTTGGATCGAGATGCGCCAGCCAGACGACCGGCGCGCTGTCCGCTCGAAGATCCGAATGGATCGCGAAATCGTAACCCCCATTGCGCGATCAGGGACTCCGACAACTCAGCCTGATCGGCGGTCGCATCGGCGGCCGCTCGATAATCGCGCTGATACTCCGGATTGCGCCGCAGAAACTCCCACGCAAGTTCTGCGGGCGTGAGGTCATTCAAATAGGCGTAGGCGGTTTCAGACCGCCATTCTTGCGGCATATTGGTCCCCCACAAAATGGATCGAGCTTCCAGGATCGTTCCTGGCCCGATCACCCATACCTGCACCAATCATCCATAGCGTGCACTTTTTGTATAGTACACGTGTGGTGCGCTGGCAGCACCACGCGATGCGGCCACTGCAATCGCTCCAAACCGGGCCGTCACGCCTTTTTAGGATTTATCGTGGCATCAGATTTGTGATCGCCGACCGGGCGTAAGCGGCTGAACAATTCAGTGCATCACGGCCCGCAACAGATCGCGGGTAACCGTGTTCGGTCATCCAGCGAGCGCGGGCGAGATGACTGTCGTGGACGCGTCGGGCACGCTCATAATCTGCGTCCGGATCGAGCCAGAACAGGATACGGACGACCTCCGTCCACTCCGCTCCCTCCTCCGCTGCCTGGAGTAGCCGAATATAGAGGGCGAGGTGTTGTCGATCATTATCTTGGCACTACATATCTTCGCACTACGCATGTGTCTCACGACAGGCGGACTGACGGCGCGGCGGGATTAGGGCTTGCTCTTTTCTTCCGATCTAATACTTGAAATACTAAGTATCTGCTGTTGTTTTGTTGTTGTTTCTCTCGATGCCCTGTGAACGGCATGAATAATGTTGATAATATTCGTAATATTGTTATTCACTAAATACTTAGGTCCGCCGCACATCCGCGCTCCGTCCGCTGTGCTGGTGGCGGCGCAGTGACCGCGGATGCGTTACAGCCCGAGGCTGTCGAAGAAGCGGGTAAGACCGCCCGCGCGAATCTGGTGCCGATCCGTCCGGTATCTTGATCGGCAGCCGTCGCAAGCGACAATCGGCGTTCAATGGCTTCGGCATCGAAGCAGCTCACCGTAGCCATGCTCGGTCATCCACCGGGCTCGCGCCATATGCGTCTCATATGCGCGGTGTGCCCGATCCGGCTCCTTGCTCGGATCGATTCCCAAAACGATCAGTGCGATCTCACGCCAGTCCGCGCCTTCCGCATCCGCATCCAACAGCCGGAGGTAATGGGGAAAATGGAGTTCATCATACGAAGTTATAGAGGGTCCATCGGGCGCCTCATCGGCCACCGGCGCATTTGGATCTGGCTTGGTGCGCATCGCCGTCTCCTAACACTCAAAAAGGATTGCCGGGGAATCACCTTCGCCGGTCAGTGCGGTACGATAATGGCGGTCGAGAGGAGCGGAACCTGTCTCATCGCGGCGCCCCGTAGATCGGTGAACCGAATCCGCACGTTGCACTCGGCAGCCAGAACATGAGACATGTTGACTGAATGGATAACGATCATAATCCGTCAAGCTGGAGCTGTGCGGTGGTTGATCGTCAAACGCGATGCCGGTCATTGCGCCCGTCCGGTTTTGCTGGGTGGTTTTGCTGGATGGCTTTTTGCCGCGCACTCTTTAGGGCTCCCCGCCGAGGTTGCTGGACTTCGAAGCAGTATTACACCTTCTCCGTAATCGAAGTCCACGAAGGCAATGCCGGCGGTTTGGAGGGCGCGGTGGACTCGATGGCGCGTATCCTCGCGCACCTTGAGCGGGTCGGACTCCAGGCGCTTCAGCGCGGTCAGGGCTACCACGGCCTTGTCGGCGAGCTTCTCTTGCGTCCACCCAAGAAGCGCACGCGCAGCTCGCACCTGGCGAGAGGTGATCATTCATGATCACCTCCAATGCCGGGGCGGAATTCTCCACCAAAACGACTATAATAGTCGCCTTGGCCCGCCAACGACTGGAAAATGCGGTGATCAGACGGCTCCTCCGCTCTTTTGCGCGGCCGGAGGGCGTTTCCCGATAAGACTCAATTGATCACCCAGCGGAAGTATGAAAGCGGGTTCTGGACTCCGACCACACGACCTTCCGAACGCCGCGAAAGACGGAACTTTGTTGCTTAAATCGCCTCACTAACACATGTGACCTCGAGCGTTTTTGCTTATCGAACAATCGCCTTCGAGCCACTCATTCGTATATTTGCGTATTTTCCGAAACCCGCTGACACGATTTTCAGGACTTGCGGATTTACGTTTTTGATGACGTGTTAATTGGGTGAATCATTATTGATTCGGCATTCTCGATGAGAGGCCACCATGATGGAGGGGCAATCTGCGTTCAAAGATAACTCACGGCTTCCGACAATCGATCTCGTCTCGATTACCCAGGCATTGGTTGTCGCTGAGTGTCTGAGTTTTCATCGTGCAGCCAGGGTGCTTGGCAACGAGCCATCCACGGTTGGTCGCCGCGTGCGGGCGCTCGAAGACGTGCTGGGAGTATCGCTCTTTGAGCGAACCTTCGCTGGCGTGCGGCCTACAACTGCTGGAGCGCGCTTTTTCGAACAAGCCCGAGCTGTTCTTCGACAACTCGACGATGCGGTTCAAGTCGCAGGCGCTGCCGGTCGCGGCGTCATAGGTCATTTGAATATCGGCATTTTATCCTCGATGGCAGCCGGTTTCCTCCGCGAAGTCATCCGGGCTTACCGCGCACGCCACGCGAAGGTGGAAATGCACATCCTGGAAGGTGCGTCGCGCGAGCAGATCGCGCTCGTTCGCGAGAGCCGATTGGATGTGGCCTTCGTTCTGGGGGCTCCGGACTTGCCGAATTGCGAAGTCGCGCAGCTTTGGACTGAACAGATATTTGTTGCCCTCCCCAAGGCGCACAAGCTCTGCGATTGCGATGAGATCACATGGGAGTCCCTTCGCCATGAGAAGGTGATTCTCTGCCAATCGGAATTGGGTGGGGCCATCCACGACCGCCTGATCACGCGCCTTGCACAGTTTGGTTATAGTCCTTGGGTCGAGCGGCTCGATGTGGGCCGCGAGGCTTTGATGCATCTTGTTGCGATGGGCCTGGGCGTGAGCTTCACAAGCGAGGCCACGGTCGCGACCCCATTTCCGGAAGTGAGGTTTCGCCCCATTGGGGGTGATGCAGCCAGGATACCGTTCAGTGCAGTGCGGTTGCCGAACAACGACAACCCGGCGCTTCGGCGATTCTGGAGCCTTGCGCGCGACATGTCAAAAAAGTGGGAGAAGCAGCCACGAGATGCTGCAGTGGCAGCTTCAGCCAAACCAAAGAAGAGCAAATTGATCAGTGATTCCCATCATTCCCATGTCGTGCCCGCAGATCCTCGCTCTCCTGATGTAAAACGCCAGCGTGTGAGTGGCGATCGTTCCCGGCGGGCGTCAACACGCGCTTCCGGGGCAGCTGATCGGGGCGCGAGGCGGCCAAATCGAGGGTGAGCAGAGGTTTAGGCTTTGCGATAGCACCCCTTCGGTTTGCCATGGTCGGTGCTGGGGTGAGCCGCCCTGCCCCTGCGACTGAGCCACGCCGGGCAGGCCAGAATAGCCGAGCGAAGGCGGTGCTGACGTTATGGCGATACGACTGCTCACCGACCGCCGGCAAGTCACAAACGAAGCAGGTGCCGCGTCACGCCACACCCGCGTTCAATGTCTCGTCGGCTGCGGAAATTCACCGCTTCGCGAGTTCGATGAGCACGTCGGCGTGGCAGCGCTCGGGCGCACACGAGATCCTAGCCTCGCAGTTCGTGAAGTGCCGCCATGAGCGTCGGCTGCCGCACGATCCATGCGCGGTATTTCGCGACGACCTCGTCGCGCGAGCCGTCATGGCCGATCACGAACGGTTGCCCCATTTGCTGGGGCGACCGACGTAGAGGCGATCCGGCGTCGGCCGCCTGCCGAACCGTCGGACATCGAGAATCTTGCACATAATTGCCTCCCCTCATCCTGGTGGCCGATTCGCTTCGGCGGCGCGGTCCTGTTCCTTGACTGCCGCGATGGCGGCTGTGAGCTCGGCCGCGACCTTGGCCCGTTCGCGACGGGTCAGGCAGCCGCGCAACTCGGCGCGGAGTTCCTCGATGTGGTCTTGAAGCGTGATCATCGTCCCCTCCTTCTGTTTCGAAGACGGGGCGGGCGCACCGCGCCGATCGGGCCGGGTCAAGGACGCTTGCGCCGCGAAGCGGGGCGCGGGGGGGCCGATTTTGTCGCGCGCACAATAAAAAGCGCGCGCTCTTGCGCGCTCCTTACGCGCGGCAAAATTGGGGGCAACCGCGCTTAGGTCATGCGTCAACTGTCCTGTTTGGTGAGCGAGCTGCGCCGCCTCAATCAGGCGGCGCTTTTTCGGCGATGGCTACGTCGAACGCGTGATCGAGCTTAGCCTGCTCTGCGACGAGCCTGTTCAGCTCTGCTTGGGCTTGCGCACGCTCGTGGCGCGTCAAGATGCAGCCCGCCAGTTCGGCGCGAAGTTCTTGGGTTTGGTCGTAGATGTTGAGCATGTGCCTCTCCTCTGTTTTGAAGACGAGAGGCGCTCGCCGTGCCGGGGCGGGCCGGGTCGAGGATCGCTGAAGCGACCGGCGGAGCCGGCGAGTGGGGGAGCCAAAATGGGCAGCATTTTGGGGGTACCGCTCGTCCTCGAGGCGGACTGCTCCGGCACGGTACGATGGGATATCTGAAGAGGCAGACAGGAGTCCGGAAGCCCGGATGAGGATTAACTTTGCACCGTTCTGTCAGGACAGAATCACCGTCGCCGTCCGGAGTCTACCGGGACCAATGTCAGAATTGCCGGCGCGGCAGAGCTATCGGCTGACGCGCGGCGGCGCGTTCATTGAGGAGATGGGCATTCTGCTTTCGCAGCCGATCGAGCATCTCCTCGGCGTCGATCGCGCGCTTGAGGAGGGCGGCGTTCTCTGTTGCGAGTTGCCGCTTCTGCTGCTGCAACTGTTCGATCATGGCACCGAGCTCGGCAATCTTTTGCTCCGGGGCGGGCCGATTCCGTTTAGTGACCTGATGATCCGTGTTCAGCTCTTCGAGGATCGAGCGATGGTTCGCGTAGATCGTGTTGCGGCTGACCCGGGCCTCACGCGCCAACGTGGAGATGCTCAGTCGATAAGTCTGTCCCCGCAGGGAGCGATGGTTGGGTGCGCCGCTGACAAGCCGCTCCAATGCTGCTCGCAGGCGCTGTTCGGTGCCGAGGCGACGCTTTTCGTGCGGTGTCGGCGATTCGTTGCTCCGGGGCTCACGTGCCATCGTGATCCCGGTTCTGATCCAGCTCCGCGAGGATGCGGTCGCACTCCTCGACGCGCGCCACTGCGAGGGCGCGGCTCTCGGGATCGAGCGCCGGATGGACGAGTAAATCGTCATTGCGCTGACGCCGCGCCGCCCACACTGGACGGTGCTTCTCCGTTACGGCGAAGTTGGCGCAGCCGACGCAGGTGCTCTGGGTGCGCAGCACAGGATTCGGGCCGCTGTCTCCACCGAGGCAGGCCGCACTTTCACGTCGATAGACGCAATACCCCCAGTCGCATACGCCGAGCCGCATATCGGTCTCACGCAGAATGAAGTCGACGTATTCCTTCACGTCGCCGTCCCGCTTACGGCCGCGAAAGCGGCTGCGCGCAGCGATGGTACGGCCCGCCTTGCCGGCAAGCCGGGTGGCGGTCAGCAGTTCCTCGAGTGCGGCCCGCGTTTCGTCGAGCGCCTCGGCGTCGATGAGATCGCCGAGGTCGAAATCGGTGCCAACGTAGCTCGCGTCGGTCATGATGCGGGTTACGTGACCAAAGTGAGCTGCCAGCGCGTGCAATCCGGTCCGATCGCGTCGGCCGACAAAGCGCGCAAAGGTTTTGCGCCCCTGATGTGTGCTCAGATGCCACGATCGGCCGTCGTCGAGCGGCAAGTTGATGAAGGAGGCGAACGGGCCGTTGAGGTGGTCGATGAGATTGGCGGACCTGCGGATATGGATGGCGCCTTCGCCGCCAGCGTCCGCCATCAACCACAACTCGTCGCGTCCCGAGCATCGGCGCACGGGCTCCGATAATCGCTCCAGCATCGCGACAGCACGCACGACGGGCGCCGGGGCGACCCAGCGATGCGGATGTCCCCCCGGTTCGTCAGCTGTTTTGTAGATGCGGCCGCTCAAGTATGTGAACGTCTCCATTCCGTCGGCCGACGGATGTTCCACTATGCAACCGACCTTGAGGCCGAGAATTTCCGACACGCGCGCGCCGACGAGATAGGCGATGACGACGAAGCAGGCGTCATAAAGGCGGCTCACGAGGAAGTTCACAGCCGCCGGGCCCGTTGCGGGATCTGTCCGCCACGGCCTCTCCTGGCCCGCCGGAGTCGAGAAGATGAAGTCGGCCAGGGCAGAGCGGATGTACACATCCATGGCTGATTGATTGAGCCGCCGCGACGCGGCATCCGATAAGGCAGCGTGCGCCTGATCGCGCAACGCGATTATGTCGTCGGCCGGACTGCCAAGAAGCCGGATGGCGGCGCTCACAAGCGGAATGGCGATGTCATCGGGTGTGCAGGAAGGAGATCTTCGACGCTGACGCCAACGTCCCGTCAGAAGACGGAGTCGATCTGCGGCAAGAAGATCCTCTGTCGGTGCATCCTGCAGCCGATCGCGTTGCAGATAGAGAATGTTCAGAAGGCTGGCATAGCCAGCCAGTGTCGCCCCGGAAAGGGCTTGGCCTTTGCGGCCAGGCCGTGCCTTGACCGTCGCCAGGAAGCGCTCGGCGGCATCACGATCAAGGTCAGCGAAGCGACCATGGCCCTCGCCGGCCATCCATCGAATGAGCACGCGCAGATGCTGGAACGCGCTTACGAGCGAGCTGTCCCGGGCGCGCCGATGGCCAGCCGGCGGATCGACGCGTAACGTCCAGAGGAACCGCTTGGCGGCCTCGCGCCATGGCGTCCAGTGGGAATCGGTGAACCGGCTACCATCCGCCAGTGCAAAGCCCCAGTCGAGCGCGACATCGCTGCGCGTGGCGCCCGGGAGCGTGACGTCGAGTTGCCATATGCGATCCGACCACATCGACGCAGTTGAGACGCGAACATCCTGTATCGAATCTGCGGTCTGGAGCGGCGTAGGCGCAATTACGGCCATTTTTGTCACTCGAGATCCGGCAGCGATGGGAGCGTCAGGATAATGCGCTCTGCTGCCGCGCGCAGATCGGCCGGAAAGTCGGGCAGGATATCCTCCGTCAGAATACGGTGGCTCGGCGCGTAGAGCAGCTGCCAGCGGTTGGGGTCGATCCGGTCCCGCGCGTTTTCGAGTTTGCACTTTGCCTGCATGACGCGCGCGAGATGCTCAGCATCGATTGGAATCACGAGCCCCGGACAGGCGAGACAGGCGCCAAACCGAGGACACAAGCGGCCTGGGATAGCGCCTGGGGCGACATTGGCCAGCGGATTGGCGCAGAGATGGCCAAAGGCCTCCGCATTCTTGCCCAGAGCAATGAGCGTCTTGGCCCTGGCATCGGTTGGATCACTTGGCGACCGGTCGCCAGTGATCCACGCAACCATCAGGCCCTGAAGGCGGGCAACCGTCGCCTCCTGCAAGAGCCGTGTCTCTGGTCCTCGGACATAGAGATCGGTCGTATCGACGCGGGTGTGATTCAGCACGGCCTGCGCTGCCCGGATATCACCGCCCGCGGCGCGGTAATGCTCGGTCGCGACACTGCCGCGGAAGAGCACCGGCGCGAAGTTCGGCAGCAAGGCACGTGGTTGGTCGGGATGCGCATTGTTCCATGCCGCAATGCGCGCATTTGCACGCGCAATGAAGCGCTGGATGCCGATCATCAATGTCCCATAGCGGATCGTTCCAACACCGATCGGGTGGTTGCCGCGGACAAGAAACAGATGATTGCGCTCGCTCGGCCGTGCCTCCGCAACAAGCGGTTCAGTTATCGCGGCAACTCGGTCAATCAGGTTCGGCGCAGCATGCGGACGCCGCCGGTCGAAGGACCGGCGTTGCGCACGGCGCACTTCGCCACCGGCTCTAGGCTTGGCCCAGTCGATTATGACCCGGTTCTCGTCGAGCGGATGCGGCGCGAGGCAATCGCGCCGGATCAGGCGAAGTGCCTCGGGATTGGCAGCCGTCTGGATGCCGATCGCCACGAAAAACGGTACCACCGGATCGATATGAGCTCGCCTGGGCTTTTTTGATTCGATGGCGTCGCTACGCCGGTCCTCCTCGAAGTCTTTCCGCTCTATATCGATCTCTGCGTAGCAGGCACTGAGAATCGCCTTGAGCTGCGGCGCGGACAACCGCCGAGGCAGGGGCGTACGATGGCGACCAGGAAAGGGGTTGCGTGGGAAGCTCAACGATGTGGGCAATCGATCAGGACGGTTGCGCATTGCCCAGGTGAGCATCATCTTCACATGCACGAACCGCCCGTACCGAGCTGATGTCGACCACGGCGCGCCCGCGCGTGAATGCTGTCGATCGAGCCACACAATGTAGCGGCCGACGGCGGCGGTCGTGAGATGCGTGGGAACGGCGATCCCGCCGTCCTCGACTGCGAAGCGAGCGAAGGTATGAAGCACCTTCCAGCAGTCCTTCCGTGTTGCAACGGCGGCGCCCGCATAATGCATGCGGAAGGCATCGGCAAATAGTATCGCGAGTTCGTGGGAGAGGCCAAGTTTGGCCAAGTCGAAGACCTGCACGACGGTGCCCCATTCATCGCGAAAGGTGACGACTTCTCCGTTCGCCTCTGACGGCACGTCAGCGGCGCTCGCGCCGGCGAAACGGCGGTTGATGCGAGCGCGTTCAGATCGCATCGAGGATTGCGCCACCATAGAGATAATCAAGGCTTGCCGCGATCTCTCGTTCATGCAGTTCGACGCAGCGCAGATAGATCGCGGTGGTCTGGATCGAGCCGTGACCGAGCAGGACCTGCAGTACCTTGAGCGGGTTGATGTCCGGCTTGACCGCGGCCTGTGCCTGGAGACGCACGAGCATCGTCATGGCGAAGGTATGGCGAAGCCAATGCAACGAGCCGTCAAGCCGCGCGGCGCGGAAGGCCACGGCAAATGCCGCCGTGAGTCGGGCGCGAGTTACGCCAGCGCCATGGCGGTTGAGGAATAAGCTCATCGATGGCCGGTACGCGGGCAGACCGCGCCGGACGCGCCGCAGCAACGACGCTCTGTCCTCGCCGATATACCAGTTGGTGCGATCAATCAGCCGGATCGGCAGATAGGCCGTGCGCGGTCGATCGCCTTTGGTGATCATAAGTGGCATGTCGATGAGCGGATGGTCTGCTGCATCCAGCCCGGTCGTTGCCGGCACCTGCGCGACAGTGAGACCACACAGCTCCATCCGTCGTAACCCGGTCGCCACCGCCCACTCGGCCATGAGGCGGTACGGTGTGGCGAGGTTCGCAAACAACAGCTTGAGCTGGTCGACGCGCAGAGGCCGCGGTAGCTTCTCATACTCGGAAATTGTCAGAACGTTTGCGGCCGTCACCGTCGGGCGCGAATCAACATGAGCCAGAAAGGATTGCTTACGGCTCGAGAGGATCCTTACATCAATTGCCTGGAACGGAAGCTCAGGAATCCATCCGCGCCGGTGCGCCCACCCGTAGAACCGGCAGACAGAGCGGACCCGGTCATTGATCGTCGAGCGAGCGTACGCCCTGCCAGTGTGCGCGCTCGGCTGCTCCAGCATCCGATTGCGATAGGCTGCAACCGTCTCTTCGCCAACCTCGCGCCAATCGAGAGCAGATTGCTCAAGGCTATCGAACCAATCGTGCAGATGCTCGGCATAAGTGCGCAGTGTCTCTGGTGAGTGTGAGCGCCCGGGCACCGTGGCGAGCTCCAACAAGAACGCAAAGGCGGACTCGATGATCGCCATCTTATCGTCGAGAAGAATTGGAAAGCCGGCCGGAATGCTGGACACGCCATCGACCGCTCGCACAATTATCGCCATCGCCTCGCCCCTCGTCCGGTTCCTAAGCGGGCGCCTTCGGCGCCGGTTTCGGCAGTGTGAGGTGTCGCCGCCGCGGCGGGCCGTCGCCGGGCTTGTAACTCCGGTCGGGCTACGCCCTCCCTGCGTTACAAGCCCGGCGACACCCTCTCAGCCTGATTGACGCTCGCTTTCCATCCTGATTGTCGCGCCCCTTCTCGCGAATCACATGTCGTCATGTGTGCCCGACATAGATGACAGTTGCGCAAAGAGGACACTCTCAGTCCGCGTAACCTAACCGCGCATCCTTGGACCGGCCCGATCGGCGCGGTACGATGGGAGGTCTGAAGCGAGAGAAGAGGGTGGAAGGAGTGGGGTGTGCCGGGCATGCGAAAATCCCGCCCGGATTGCTCCGGGCGGGGCGATTTTGCCGGTGCCGGTCAGTCGCCGTTGGACCTGCGGCCGCGCGACCAGATCAGGCTGAAGGTCTCGCCGCCTTCGTCATCGAAGAGGTTGGCGTAGATCGGCGTGGTGAAGCTCGGATCGTCGAGCTTGACCGAGAGGTAATTGCGGCCCTCGTTCGAGCGCTTCGACCAGGCGGCACCGATCTCGGCGCGGCCGACAAAGACCCGGTGGCTTGGCGCGTTGTCGCTGGTCCTGTTGGTCTCCGGAACGATGCGGACGCCTTTAGCCTGGACGCTGAGGGTGACGATCTCGCCCTGGAACTCGTTGCCGGACTTCTTGAAGGAACCGATGGTTGCCATGTCGT
>WNFO01003792.1_pt1 | contig 17809 bp, 14 predicted proteins | sample 5400251 | NCBI WGS metagenome assembly WNFO01 (sample SAMN13153354, study PRJNA577476) | soil metagenome | isolation source: 100 cm saprolite under Madrone tree | place: USA:California | collected 2016-06-14
CGCTGCCGGATCGAGAACCATGTCGGTGTTCAGCAAGTACACCCAATCGTATTTCGCGGCACCCACGCCGAGAGCAACAGCTTCAATGAACCACAGCGCTTTGGATTGGAAAATCCAGTGGGCTTGAAACTCCTGCGTCAGATCCTCGTACATGCCGCGCTCCGCTCCACTGACAACGACAATGACTTCGGCGGGCTCTCCAAGGAACGCGCAGGCTGATCGAAGCGATTCCAGACAGCGGCGCAGCATCTCTTTGTTTGCGCGCTCCGGTATGACGACGGAGATTCCAGGGCCGAAGGCGAACTTTCGCTTCGGCGTGTGCCTCGGTGGAAGGAGAAGCCGGATTACCCTGCCGGCGGCGTCGAGCGCCACGATGAGCAGATAGAAAGGCGCCAAAAGCAATTTGCGAAACAGCAACTTCATTGCAATTCCAACCGTTGCAGAGCGAAGCCAAGATCACGGCAGTCCCCACTATCGGAGTGCGCGGAGGGACGAAAGACGTGGCTGGTTGCGAACTCAAAGAGCACGCGATTTCCAACCGCGCCCCGCAGCGGAAAGGTGCGAGCGAAGTTCATGAATCGCCAGGTGGGATTTGGGATGGATGCGACCACGTTGCCGCCGGCCGAAATAACCAGCATGTTGGAATGGGTCACCGGATCGTGCGGCAGAATGCCCTCAATCCGGAGCTGCCGCGCCGGCGAATCCACCCGCAACTCGGCGACACTTCTTTTCTTGCTCCAGATCGCAGCGGCGCCCGGCTCGACGTACCATCCACGGGTCAACTGCGGACTCATTCCTTCGGATATGTTGATCCGCGATTTCCACGGCTCGGGCTTATATGCCGTTTTCCACACGCAGCCGCGGCATGCAGCATTCATCCCGGTGACGTATTCGCGCCGAAACCGTTTGTAACGATCGCTGTGCCAGATTTCACGGAGACGGAGTGAGTGAAGATTCCCGAGCGCTACCTCGTCATGAACTTCGCAGACGACCACATCGCCATTCGCCAACACATGAACGCTCTCAAACGGACTCTGATCGCATGTGTGAATGCGGCCACCGGCAGGCAACGAAGGCGCGTAATAGTGTGGAATCGGCTGGAGTATCGGGTTCACGTCAAGATCAGGATTGAGCACCGTGATCGGAAGCGCCGGACAGACAGCGCGCGTTTCCGCCACGGCTCGTCGCAGCGAGTCCTTGAAGTCTGTCGTGAGCTTATTCGAATCCAGTTCCCGCGAGAAATCAAAGGGGACCGGATGCCTGCCGATGATGGGATGGATGAAAATCTCGGAGGCGCCGGCCTCCATCGCGTAACGGCTCACCGGCAACAGTTGATCCAGATTTTGATTCATGGCGACGAAACAGAAGTCGAGTTTGGGCGTGTTCTTTTTTAGGCGGACCTTCAACTCCATCACGTCGTCGATTCGCTTCTTGAAGGCTCTGAGTGTCCCAAAGCCGTAGATATCCTGATACTGCTTCTCATCGAGGGTATGAATCGAAACCGCCAGCCTGTCCAAATCGCTTTCGACAATTTGTCGAACTAACGCCTCCGGCGCAGATGAGAGCGCTGTGACCAGTTCGGTGTAAGCTCCCGTGGAGCATGCGAGCTTGATGGCTTCCATCAAACGAGGGTAGTGAATCGATTCGCCCGAATAGTTCAGACCGATAAACTCCGGGCCCTCGAGTTGTTTGATGAGTGAACAATATACGTCGAAATCGAGATTGCGCCCCGCGCCCCAGCGCACTTCACGTGTGCAGAAGACACACTTGAACGGGCACTTCGATGTGAGCTCGATCCACAGGATCTTCGGAAGCGCGGTGACCATCTCCTCTGTGTCGGGCTCGAAAAGATTTGCTTCAGAACTCTGTGACGGAGAGGTGCGCCGGTTGGAAAACAGCCGTGTCAGCAGGTTCATATATCCCTTCCTTTAACCTTTCCACAATATCCACGATGGCTTTGGCGCTGCCGCCATTCCCGAACGGATTTGAACTCACCGAAAAGCCCATCGGGCGCGAGAGGTTGGAGGTTTTCAGATTTTCCAGTGCGCGCAGCAAAGAGTCAGGTGAGTCTCCTGCAACTCGGACTGCACCCGTCGCCAGCGCTTCCGGACGTTCGGTTTTCGCCCGCAACAACAGAACCGTCTTGCCGAGCGTGGGCGCTTCTTCCTGAATCCCACCGGAATCCGTGAGCACAATCCATGCGTGCCGGAGCAAGTGAATGAACTCAGAATAGTCGAGCGGTTCGAGCAGGCGGATTCGAGGCTCACCTCGAAGCACGCGCGCTGCATGACGTACCGCGGGGTTTGGATGCATGGGAAACAAAATGCATAGATCGGCGTTTGTTTCCAGGAAACGCCTCAGCGTGAGAAAGACTCCTTCCAGCTGCGGAATATTCTCGCGTCGATGCATAGTCAGAAGGATTCGCTTCAAGCCGGATGTTTCGGCGATGATCCGATCGACGAAGTGGAACGAGTTGTTGTTTGCAAGAACGTTCTGAAGCGAGTCGATAACCGTGTTGCCGGTAACAAAGATCCTTGAACCCGGAATGCCCTCAGAAAGAAGGTTCCGGCGGTTGTTCAACGTAGGCGCAAAGTGATACGAAGCCAGTTCGGTGATTCGCTTTCGATAAATCTCCTCCGGAAATGGCCTCATCTCATCGCCAGACCTCAGTCCCGCCTCGATATGGCCGACAGGTATTTGCAACAGTGATCCGGCTTCGGCTGCGCCCACAGCCGTCGATGTGTCACCTTGAACCAGAATGAGGTCCGGCGTTTCACAATCGAGGATGGGGAAAATCCGGCTATTGACCGACCGTGAATCTTCACCAGGCTGCTGGTCGTGCTGATGCACGCCCAGGTCATAGTCGACCCGCAGCCGGAAGAGTGTGATAAAAGGCGGCAGCAAGTCCCGGTGCTGTCCTGAGCTGATGTTGACGGTCTGAAACGTATGCGTTCTCCGCTCCAACTCGTGAATCACGGGAGCAAGTTTGATTGCCTCAGGCCGAGTGCCGAATACCGTGATGATCTTGCGCCGCCGCGTCATTTGCTTCGCCTAAGGATGTCCGAGGACGGGATGTGGAACATAGGGTTCTTCGAGGAATGAAACCTCCTCGCCTCCCAGTGAGAGACCAACCGCTGCCACCGCTTCCTCAAGGTGCTCTGCACTCGTAGCTCCCACCACTGGTGCGGTGATCCACGGCTTCGACATCATCCATGCAAGTGCAATTTGCACCGGTTTGAGGCCGCGCCGTCGCGCAAGTTCCACGGTGCGATCGGCAACGCAGAAGTCGGTGTCGCGGTAATAAAGCCGATGGGCATAGTCGTCAGTCTTTGCCCGGAGCGTCTCGCCCCAGCCTGCGCGAGATCGGTTTCCTGCCAGAAAGCCGCGGGCCAGAGGACTCCAGGGCAAAAGCGCGACACCTTCCGCTTTGCAAAGCGGAATCATTTCGCGTTCCTCTTCGCGATAAATCAGGTTGTAGTGGTTCTGCATCGAGACAAACCTCGTGCAGCGCAACGCGTCCGCTGTGTAGAGCGATTTCGCAAATTCCCATGCAAACATGCTGGATGCCCCGATGTAGCGAACCTTCCCTGCTCTTACCAAATCATCCAGTGCGCACATCGTTTCCTCGATCGGGACTTCGTAATCCCAGCGGTGAATTTGATATAGATCGATGTAATCCGTACCGAGCCGTTTAAGGGATGCATCGGCCGCATCGAAAATGTGTTTTCGCGAAAGACCGCGATCGTTCGGGCCCGGTCCCATCGGCCCGTTCACTTTGGTGGCGATAACGACCTGGTCACGCCGGCTGAAGTCGCGCAGAGCGCGGCCCAGAATCTCTTCGCTCGCACCATCCGAATACACATCCGCCGTGTCGAAAAAATTGATGCCTGATTCGAGAGCTCTCTTGACGATGTTGCGGCTGGCGCGCTCGTTGATTGTCCATCGCTGCCACTCCTGAGTGCCGAAGGACATGGTGCCGAGGCAGATTTTCGAAACCTTGAGACCGGCAGAGCCGAGTTTCACGTAACTGACTGCCGTTTGACTGCGGGACCGGTCAAACAGAAAACTCACTATTTTCCTCCTCGTTATGCGGCCATGCGAACAGGCGAGATGCGGCAAGAGCGGTGGGGATAGCCGCAGGCAGACCCCGCCGCTCATCGACCGACAGAAGGTACCCCGCAACGTCGGGCATCATAGGTGGTGGCGGCATCTCAGTGCAGGTGACGCAGTAGGGTGATGCTCTCTGAACATCCACATCACGCGTGCGCCCGCTGCGGCAGTCGCGGCGCGCTCGAGTGGCGTCGAATGAGTTGACGACTTCGCCGGTGTTCTTACCGTTGAAATTCGCGTACACGAGGTGGCGCGGTTCTGGCGCTCCCATGGGCGGCAGACAGCACGGTGTGATGCGCCGTGCCGCGTCCATGGTCAAGCTGTAGTAGAGCCAGGTACACGCGGAACCCGGTGACCGGGACTCTCGTTCGATGCCGCCGACCCCTTCGTATCGATCCATCCACGATTCGTGGAAGATCGCGTCGATCCCCTCGGCGTTCCGAGTTACAGAGGCGCGCTCGGTGGCCGCACACCAGTTGCGAGGCTCTGCAAAAAGCCGTTCCCCGAATGGAGCCCGTTCCGCCACCTTTATACTCGGGTCGTCGTGCTCCACAGAGTAGGGTTTGGCTACGACCAATTGATCGACCCCAATCTCACGCGCGAGCGCAGCGGCCGCTTCGACCTCGTGCACGTTGTGTTCGAAAGCAAGAAATTGCCAAACCAACCACGGTTTGAGGCTTGACTGAGCCCGGCGAGCGCGCACGATGGATCTGAGGTTATCGATCACCAGGCCGAAGTCGCCACCACGGCGATAGCGACTGTAGGTAGCCGTGCTTGCGCCGTCGATGGCTGCCACAAGCCGGTCCAGCCCGGACCCAACCAGGGACTCGGGCAGCGGTTCGCCGTCCCGGAATAGAGCGATGCGGGTTGCGAATGGACCGAACTCGCGGCAGAACTCATCGAATTCCCCGAGACGAAGCGTGGCCAGAGGCCAATCGAATCTCGACGCCCAGGCAATATTGGCGCTGTGAAGACAACTCGGGCAGTGCAAGTGGCAAGCATTCGTAGGATCCACCTGCAATTGCACCGGACGCGAAACCAGCGCCGAGTGGCGATTCCGGAAATGGTAGGCCGCGGCAAAGGCATTGGCAGCCTTAACTGCCACCAGCTTGCAGAACGAATCGCTGCCTCGCTCCGGATAGCGAAGCCGCAGACAGCGGAAAGCCCCGCGCTGAAACTTGTCGAGCGCGGAAAAGAAATCCGCCGCGTCGCACGAGTTGATCGAAGGCGGCCGCAACCCAGGGTCGAGTCTCAACAGTCTACGAACACCGGTTAGCATCTCGTGCTAGAAACCTTACTCCATTAAGCCAATGACCGGCAAATGTGACTGAGCCTCCCGCGTGGACTAACTCGAGAATCCCTGCAAAATCTCCGAACTTGTTCGACGTGAAACAGGAAGTTCACCGGATGTTAAGAGACCGAAGTCGCTGTTTACACTCACGAGAAGCGGAAAACATCTGGCCTGTTTTTCGTAGGCAAAATAGGTGAAGCCTTTGATCGGGCTCCTTGTGGGAAAAACTCTAAGCTATTCAACGAAGGAGTGATGATGTCGAAAAGAGCGATTGCAGCGTCTCTATTGGCACTGGCCGTGGTAGCCTTGGCCGCCTTGGCGGCCGGCTCGGCAACACAACGGGCACAAGCGCAGCGCCAGAAACCCGCTTCGACCAACACAGGACCCGTCAAGTATGAGTTTGGGCGACCCGTACGACAAGACGAACAAACCTACGACTGGTACCGCACGACACACGCCAACGAAGCGGCCGCTCGCTATGGTGTATCGGCGAGCGAAGTCGGCGATGGCATGGACACCTGGCATTGGTGGGTCGGCGGGGATAACCCCGGGTTTTGGCGCCAAAGCACCATAGCGACCAGTAAGGCACCAGGAAACCTCCTGGGAGTGAAAGTCGATTTCCTGCGGTTACTAACTACAGTGCCGCGCAATAAACGGTTCGAACTGATGGGTCTCATCAACGACCCGGATACTGTGGCCGCCGAGAAACCCGACCAATATGGCCTCATGATCGATCGCATGAAGGCAGGAACACTCAAATGGGACCCGGACAAGTTCGGATACTCCACCGGCGTTTTCGGTTTGCAGTTGTTCGTCAATAAGAAGTTCGACCCGCAAAAGTGGTCCCTCGCGAAATACCTCGAAGATCCGGGCAGCGTCGAACCTCCTTACAACGTCGGTATGGCCTGCGTGTTGTGCCACGTCAGCTTCAATCCGACGCGCCCGCCGGCTGATGTTCACGAACCGAAATGGGAGAACATAACCTCGAACGTCGGTAACCAGTACTTTCGGGAAGGAATGTTGTTTGGCGCTGAAATGCCGCATGATTCCTTCATTTACCAATACCTCTCGGTACAGCAACCGGGCACCAGCGAAACGTCGCGGTTTTCAAGCGATTTCATCAATGGGCCGATATTTATCAACTCGATTTACCGGCTCCCTGAGCGCTTGAAACTTACTCGCGTCGAGAAAATCACGCCGGCTCAGGCAAAACTCATGGAATCGATATACCAGCACATTGGTCTCAAGACGGACACGGCCGTCGGGGCGCTGGGCGGGACCGCTGGGGAGCCAACAATCAAAGTGCCCCATGTTCTGTCTGACGGCGCCGACTCGATGGGCTTAGTAATGGCCAGCACCCGCGTCTACGTCAACGAAGGATCAAATTGGGAAAAGTGGGTTCAAACAATGGCGCTCAACCCGTTCGATCTGAAGGAAAGCATCGCACGCAACTTTACTCCCAGGGAATTCGACCTCATTGGTGAAATTCGGAAAGACCCCAACAGTCCATGGATGCAGACCGAGGCGCGTATGCCGAACCTGGCTACCTTCCTTGCGACCTACGACTCCTACCCGTTGAAGGACGCGCGTGAAGCTCCGCGTGCAGGCAAGACCACCAGGAACGGCCAGGATTACCTCACAAGCGACCCTGCCGTGCTCCGCCGCGGCAAGATGGCGTTCGCCGATAATTGCGCGTCGTGCCACAGCAGCAAACAGCCGCCGAATCTGCCGAGCGAACCGGAAATGCGGAAAGAGGCGTGGAGACAGCTCGTGCTACGCGATGATTTCCTGACAGACAACTACATGTCGGACGACCAACGGTACCCACTATCCGAGCTTGGCACCAACGCCGGGCGCGCCATGGGGACAAACGCCATGGCCGGCCACATGTGGGGCCAGATGTCCAGCCTTACATACAAGGAGATGAAGGAGGAGAAGGTTCCCCTCCAGGATCATGATGTCAACTTCAAGCCCGTCGATCTGTACAACCCGCTGACGGGCAAATACGACATCAATTTCGTTGGATCGAAGGCGTACTACCGCACGCCAACGCTCGTCAGCATCTGGGCCACGGCACCCTATCTGCACAACAACTCCGTCGGCGAGTTCAATGGCGACCCGTCAATCGCCGGCCGCATGGCGGCTTACGAGGACGGAATGAGCAAGCTTCTGTGGCCGGAACGCCGCCTCGGAATCGGTTCCGTGAAAGTCACGACGGAGGATAGCAGCCTTCCCGACCTCTTCCCGCTCCTAAAGAACCTCGACCCGGAACTCGCGGCGTTCGATTTCAACTCAGAGCTACTGCGCATACCCAAGGGAACGCCCATTAACCTCCTGACGAACATCAATCCGAGAGATGCGAAATCCGTCTTGCAAGCCTACATCGAGGGAGTCTTGGATGGCCGACCGACTGCGGAGTTCAACCAACTCCGCACCATCAACCACACCAAAGGGCAGGCTGCCCTGGTGAAGAGGATGCTGGCAGTGAGCACTTGTCCCGACTTCATCGAAGATAAAGGCCATTACTATGGCCACCAGCTGAGCGACGAAGATAAGCGCGCTCTGATCGAGTACATGAAGTACTTCTGATGAAGGCACCAGGGATTCATCAGTTCCGGTCCGCCGAGCGTGATTCTCATCGAAGAATGCCGCAGGCGGAGCCGGATCTGGCGAAGTATTGGTGCGAGTGGCAAGGGAGACGAAAGTGAACTGAACATTTGTAGGAGGCGCGGCTGCAGGTGCAAAGTGATCCGGGCCTCCCTGGCGGTCACGAAGGGAACAGTGCCGCCTGCAGGACGCGGCCAGGCGCGTTTTTCTTGCCGGCGCCGTGACATCATCACTTCCTTTCGAGGTTCGCGCGGTCCCACTTGCCAAGATCTGCACCGGCGTTGTACGTAGTTTCCAGGAAGGCTGTGAGATCACTCTCCGGTGAACTGCTGTTGCGAACCGCTTCGTAGGGCAAAATGAATTCCGACAAATCCTTGCTGTAAAACGCCGCGCGCGGTTGGACGGCGGCGTCCTGAAAACCAGCCGGCTCCGGAGCCGCGTAAGCGTAAAACGCCGGCTCCTGAATCGGGCCGCTGCCGGGCCAGAATCCGTGGCTGATCAATTCGTGTGAATAGGCTTCTTTGGTAATTGGATCTGCACCTGGTCGCTCCGGAGCACGACGGCCCGAGAAACGTGTGGAAGCAAGATCAAAGCTTCCCCAGAAGAAATGCACCGGACTGGACTTGCCGATGAACCTGGTTCGGAAATCCTCAAACACGGGCTTGATCGTGACGAGAATATGCCAGAAGGTATTTGCGGTCACCGGATCGTATGAATGATGCGTCACATCCGTATCCAGGCGGATCGGGTTGGGTATCTCGACAGGCATTGGCCAGATTCGCGTTTCGAGTCCCATGCGCCTCAGTGTGTCCATCACAATTTCATAGAACGCTTTGACGCTACGCGGTTCGAGAGGAATCTTTTCCATTGCTCCGTCGGAGCTTTGAACGACAAGGTCGTGGGTCACGAAATCGAACGTCATCGTGAACATGCGATTGCCGTGCGGTAGCAGTAGCGTGGAAAGTCCTCCCGACCTGATCTGCAGTGCAACGTACCAGAAATGATTCATGGGGGGCATCAGCGCCAGCGCGACCTTCCCGACGATTTGACTCCACATGTGCAGAGTAGCGTAAGTTTCGCGCCATGCATTGAGCGGCAGAGGTGGCCAGGTGGTCTGCAATAAATCTTTCTTCATGTTCATAAAAGTATAGTGAGCCGTTGGTCGGCAGCAACGATTGCGGCAATGCCTCAAGATCCCCGACCAGGAGATGCATATATAGATGTTGGGACCGGCATGCGACCCGAACTCGAGGAAGAGCTCAACCAGCCCCTCTTTTTTATAGAACACTGCCGCGTAGATCGTCGGCAGTTGCTAGTAGTCCAACCATGCGGCCTCGGATGAACCTCGCACTGTCAAGACCGGGTGTCCTGGCACTTCCCAGAATGCGGGTGTTTTGGAATAGGTGATGCCTGGTTCGAGCCGGACAACAGGACCGAAACTTGTCTCAAGTCTTAATCCCTTCGGTCGAATCACCTGATGATCTGGTTTCCGAATCGCTTCACTGACATGGTTTGGATCAAAAACACCGAGTTCCGAATACCACATAGAGTAGCGGGCAAGTGAGGCTCTTACGTGGTAGCTGCCTCCATTCTTAGCGCGAAGGATCAGAGCGGCGATGACGCCCATCGCGGTGAGATATCCGGCTAAATAGTCATTCAAGATGACAGTTGGCGGCAGCCTTGGATTGTCCTCTGAACCTTCCGAAACTGTGTAGCCGGAACAACAATTGGCATCCATGTCAAAACCACCCCGCTGACCCCATGGCCCCTCCCAGCCGAACGGACGAAGGGAGGCATAGACAATTCCAGGCCGAATTTTTGCGACTTCTTCTGCTGAAAGCCCAAATTGCGCAATCTTTCGGCCGCGGAAATTCTCGACCATCACATCGGCGGAGCGCAGAAGGTCCGGTGCCTTTGCCAGGTAATCCGGGCGCGTAAGATCGATCCACGTTGACCGCGTGCCGACAGACGTATCTTCGTACAGTGCGTCGTAGTCGTATTCCGGCCGGGCCATATGCAGGACTTGCGCCCCTTGCTCCGCCATCGTGCGGCCGACTACCACGCCGGCAATGACATGTGTGAAGGAGGCCACCTTCAGGCCTGAGAGCGGACGTTTCTCATCCTTCAGCGGAGGCAGCTCGGGCGCGCTCTCACCGATTTTTGTAATTTCAATGAGCGGTGTCTTGGCCAAAATCGCGCCTTGGGGATGGGACAACCATTCTCCGGGTGACCGGCATATTGATCCGATCATGCCGCGCTCTGCCGCCGCATCCTCGAGGTCCTGCGCGTCCCATTGGGCTATGGCATTTCCCACTCCCTTGGGATTGAAATCGCAACGAAGCAGACCTACCCAATCCGGTATGGTGTGTGGATAGGCAGCAGTCGGCAAATACCATCTGCCGTCCTTCGTGGGGTAGATGCCGAACGACATGGGATTGAACGTAGGAGCGGCAAACAGGAGCTGGTAAGGGTACCCGTTGGAGGTGGGCTGGAAAAAGGCAAGTGGATTGATGTAGCAGGCGGCTTTGCGCAGGTCCACTGAGAGGTCTTGGCCCGGGCCACCGCGCATCCTGTAGAGGATCTGTGTGGCCACCGCGGGTCCCATCATGCCCATTGCCATGATGGCGCCCAGCCGATGATTGCTCGGAAGGATCGGGTCTTCGCCTGTAAACGTGACCGATCCTCCCGTATCTTGAGTGTCCAGCTGCACGCCGTCGAGCAGATTCGCGAAGGCTTCGTTGATATCGAATAAGGTCTGGGTTCTAGTTTCCTTTCGCGGTACAAAATCTCTTAAGTTCCTTGCCATGTCGGTTCTCCTTATGTGCCCGATGCCTCAAAAGGCCAGATTGAGACGAGCCAGAAACAGATCTGCGTGGTTTTGCTTGACGGCCACTCCGGCAATCAACGGGTTCCAGACGTGCTGATAGCCCGGGTTCAGTCTGATTGCCGGAGTGAGCGCGAAGTCGTAAAAAATCTCGATTCCTTTCTCGTTCTTAACGGTGGTTCCCCGCGTGAGCTGCTCGATGTCGTTTTCGAATTTCCCGCTGACCACGTTGTAGTAAAGCCCCATGCCGAAACTGTCATATTGCCGGCTGTCCCACAGACCGCGGGCAAAGAGAGCGACGCTCGCATCCCGAGTGAGCGTACTTGTCGCATCGGGCGCATACCCCAGGCGTCCAAACACCCCAATTCCGCGTAGCTGCTGGCCACTCCTCAGCTTTTCAGCAACCACGGAAGCGTCCTCCTCCTTCAAAGAGAGATATTGCGAGAAGCTCGATATCGTAAATGAGGTATGGTTCTTAAAATTAGTCGGCAGGCCAGCAGTCGGCGCGGTACCCAGAAGGGCACCCACGGCTTGGGGGACCTGCGCCGGCGATAATTGCCCGAACGGTGACTCGAGATCGATGTGCGGCTCGTTGGTCCAATTGAAAGCCGGCGAAATCTGGCCCGGTAGGCCGCCAAGCTTGTATGAAACGATCGCCGTCAGATAGAGGTTTAACCCGTGGTGAAATGCGTCTTCGAGGGTGTTGGCCCGAGTGAAGGGGTCGGTCGGTCCGGCGCCAATGAGCAGCCATTTCTTCACCGTCCACGCACCGAGTGCGGCCAGCGCAGTCGGATGGTAAGAATTAGTGGTCATCGGGTTCTTATTGAGGTTGAAGTTTGCAAAGTAGTATTTGTAGCTGTTGCCAAATAACGTCTCGTCAGGAATAAAGACATCGCTGATTGCACCCACCAGAATGCTTAATTTTTTATTAAGCGATTGAACCAGAAAGTATTCGGAAGGAAGGGTATCCTGCCAGAGAAGAGGACCAGGCTCGACAAATCCCGTATATTGGGGGACGAACGAACCCACAGTGAAAGAGTTTTGGGGCGAGCTTCCATATCGAGACTGCACGGTGAAATGGAACAGTCCTCCAGGCCAGAGCCCGGCGCGTGCGGTGTCCACATTTACTGAGAGCTGCGTATTTTGGGCGTACGCGTTGCCGGTTTTGAGGCCGCCTGAGGTCACGTTCTGATAGGCACTCGTCGAGTACATATCGATGAAAATTCCACGACGAGCGAGCTCTGTTCGATGACCGTTTAGATCGCCGAGTAATTGTGTGCGATGCCAGAAGTTCCCCTCCACAGTTCCTGGAAGACCGAATACAGGCGCGTTATTGAAGAACGGCAGAAGTCCGGGTGCGACATCAGCGAGGGAAAGGGGCTTCGTCGGAGGCTTGGTTATGGATATGTGGCGAAAGCTCCCGAGTCCCTCATCGGCAGCTCCTGACGTGGTCGTCTCGGCCGAGGCGTTGTTGACCATCGCGAGCATAACTCCGTCTCCCAGGCTCGACAGCCTGTCGGGCGTCGTTCCACCGCTTTTGTAGATTCCCAAAGTCTCGGTCGTGACTATTGGCAGGTAGAGTTTTGGGCCTGGATTCCACTCACGGTCGAATGACGTCGCACGATCGATGATCGGGCGGTTCGCTTGAAGGCGGTCCAGCCACATGTTGAAGTGAAGATTGTTCGGGACAGGAACGCCGTTCAGGTTAGCGATCGCCTTCTTCAACGCGTGCACATCGAGGTTCCCTGCGTTCCCAAACACTGTCGGTACTGGCGTCGACGAATCAAAACTGGTAGCAGGGTTCTGATTGTTCTCCGCTGGCGACTGCGCGAAGGACCACATGGCGCCCCCGCCGATCACCAATAGCGTGATGCAGAGACTGATCGCCGCCGCGAACGCGCTGGAAAAAGGCGATGGCCGGATTGATGCTGTGTCATTCGCCTCATTAGGAGTGTGCGCTATTAATATTCCGTTCATTTCCTGTGCTTCCCGCCGACTTCAAGTCAGAAGAGCAGGCGTATTCCCGCTTCGAGGCCCCACTTTCGGTCCAGGGGCCCGCTCTCCGTCACGTCGAAACCAGGCTTGACATAAACAGTCGTTCCGTCCTTGTTTAGGACGTACCCAACCTCAGGTCGAAAGAACACTTCGGTATGATGGTGAAGGTGATAGTTCGTCACGACTTGCGTCTCCGGCAGCACATAAACCCGGTTCGGCCAGGAGTACCTTTGCCTTGAAGTTGAAGATGTTCATTCCAGCAAAATTGAAAAGAGGGCTGATCGCCGGATCCCCTCCATCGGTGTGATTGCTGCGCGTAAATCCAAACTCCAGCCAGTTGCCGAATCCTACTTCCACTCCAACGTTCGTCACTTCCTTAGCGAGTCTTCCGCTCGAGCGAGGACTTCGTCACCTGCATGCCTTCGTTTAGCCCCTTCAGGCTCTCCTTCTCTGCACGCCCTCGAATCGCGTGACCTTTAACACCACCGCCCAGGCTGTCTGAGCGCCCCCGGCTGACGTCGACGAACCAGAATCCTTCACCGCGGGACGGATCGTGCGTGAATTCGCGCACCTCCAGGGACGCCCAGAAGTAGTGGCTGGCGTATAACTGCTTGGTAGCGACAAGCGCACGTTGCGGAGTTTCTGTTATCACGACATGATTGATCATGATTGTCGGCTTCAGGCCAAAGCTCACCTTGTGCCAGTAGAGGAATGAGGTCGCATTTGGAAGTTGGGCACTAGGGTACTCGAGCAGGTATTGGCGTAGAGCCGATTCTCGCTGCTGCAACACGGGCATCTCGTCGACCATCGCGTTGAATTCTTCAGCGACGTAGGCAGGCCGCTTTTTATCGCGGTAGACGGCCAGCTCCTTGTTTCCACCTCGCTGATAGGCGGTTACATACTCGAGAGCCAGCCGGCGTACGAGTGCGTTGAGGTCGGCCGTCGCCGTCGGCTTCGACCAATCGACCCCCTTTTGTATGCGGTCTATCGCGTTCTCATCCAACTTAACCTCGCATTCGTCGGCACGGCATTTCTTGAGGTCACGGACATCTTCTTCTGGCAGCTCCAAGGCAGAGAAGTCCTCCAGGCGAGGAGGATTGCTGATGCGCTTGGTTAACTGGAATCCATTTCCGTGTTCCAGATGCTCGATGTCTTTCATCGCCTGGACACCTTCAGTCATGGGGGCATTGATCCACACTGCTCCCGCAACGGCAATTTCGTGATCACTGCCCGAGGCGAGAAGCTTCGACACGGATTGGCCGGCCTTTAACGCCTGAATCTCCGCCGGCGTGAACTGAACCAGGTCAGACAGACCGGCCGCGTTTGCAGGGGAGTCGCTTTGACCTGTTGCAACAGTAGTCGGACGGGCTGCAGCAAGTGACAAGACGAAGCCCGCCAGTAGAAACAAGAAGCTGAAAGTAGCTGCCTTAGCGTGTTTTTTCATAGCTCAATGTCCGCCTTTCTTCTCCGGGAAAAGAAACTGAATCTGGAATCGTGCGGACCAGTTAGTGACGAAAGACGGGCGCTCAGCGTTGTAGAGGAACCGGGCATAGACATTCACGGGTATTTTCCTTAAATGGACGATCTTTCCGACTCCGCCACCCACGGGCACTTCCATTGCTCGCCTGATCTTGCTTCCCAATTCGAGGTAATAATCGGTGATGACGCTGTCTCATGATTTCCCCCCACTTGTCGGTGCAGAGCTGTCAATCGGTTTACGGCTCTACGGTTCCACCAATGGGCGATCCTCGTGCGCGATGCGAATCGCGATCACCGTTGGACCCGCCGCACTCAGAGCGGCGCCGAAGGCTTTCTTGATCTCCTCCTTTGTTTTGGTCATAACGCCTGCGCAGCCGAAACCCTTCGCGGCGGATATGACGTCCAGACCTGGAAGGTCAAGGCCGGGGACATTCGGAGTATTTTCCAATTTCGCAAATTCCTTGAGGATGGCGTACTCGTCGTTGCACGGCACGATGAACACCGCCTTCAGCTTGTGCTGCGCCGCGGAATACAAGCATTGAATGGAATACTGCAGGGAGCCATCGCCTATGAACGCAACAACAGGCCGCGCCTTTCCGGTTTTTTTCTGCGCGAAGGCGATTCCGACCGCCGCGGGTGCGCCCCATCCCAATCCGCCACTCGCGAAGGAGAAATAGGATCCTGGCTGGACAGTCGGCCAAGACCGCACGACGTCTTCAGCGTTGGACGCAGATTCGTTGACGACGATCGCGTTGTCCGGGCGCATTTCACTCAACGTTGCGAACGCTTCTCTTGCCGTCAACGGGTCATTGGGAGGAGACGGCAGTTTGTTGTCGACCGCGTGTAAAGGAGCGGGCAGGGATCGTGCTTTGTTCTCAGGAACGAGCTGGATCAGCGCTTCAAGGGCCAGTTTGGCATCACTCAGAAGGCTATCGCCGACAGCAGCCGCGGCAGCTTCCGCGGGATCCGACACGATTTGGATTATCTCAGCTCCCTCTGGCAGGTAGTCGCCCGCAATGTACGGATAGTAGCGAAAGACTGGAGCGCCGATGACGACGACGAGATCATGGCCGTGAAGACGCTTGCTCAGAGGGCCGATGGCCATCGGCAGCACACCCCGGAACTGCGGATGCGTCTCGGGGAAAGAAGCCCGATCCGGTAGCGGAGAAAGGAAAACGGGAGCCTGGAGCTGCTCCGCGAACTTGACGCCCACGTCCCACCCACCACTGCGATCGATTTCCGGGCCGTAGACCAGCGCCGGGTTCTTGCTCTTGCGAATTCTTTCAGCAAAAAGCGCGATGCGATCCGGGTCTGGCGCATAGCGAGAACTAACCGTTCGCACAACAGCATCACCATGCGCGGGCTGATCCCAATCATCAAGCGGAATGGAGACGAACACAGGACCTGACGGAGGTTGCACTGCGAATGCGTAGGCTCGCATGATCGCGCCGGGAACGTCCTGAGCCCTGACCGGCTGGTAGGCCCATTTCACCCACGGACGCGGAAGCATGGTTTCATCATGATTCGTGAGATATGGCTCGCAAAGAATCATCTCCCGCGTCTGCTGGCCAGCCGTAATGATCAGCGGCGTTTTGTTTTGATAGGCAGTCATGATGTTGCCCATTCCATTGCCAGTTCCGGCGGCTGTATGTAAATTCACCAGTACGGGTTTGCTTGTCGCCTGCGAGAACCCATCGGCCATCGCCACAACCGACGCTTCCTGCAAACCAAGCACGTATTGAAAATCTTTCGGAAAATTCTTCAGAAACGGCTGTTCCGTGGATCCCGGGTTTCCGAAGATGGTGGTCAATCCGAGAGTACGCAGGAGGTTGTACGTCGCGTCGTAGACGGTCATCTGCGCTTTGGTTTGCTTGTTTTTGCTCATCTGTTTGTCTCCTTGTGAATTGAGCGTCAGCAGTAAAGCCCGCGTGCGCAATAGCTATACAAGAATACACACGGACGGCAGAGGGTTGAGTCTCAGGAGAACTTCCGGTTTCTGAATGAACTTTTCCCGTCAAGCGGCAGGTATCGTCTCATTAGCAGGCTGGGGAAAAATCGGTTCGAGCAACTGTGGCGGCGCTCTATGAGCGCCGGTCTTTCCTGGAATCAAGGAAATACCGGCGGTCATAGACCGTCGCTACAGTGCGGTTTGCCTTCTCAGAGGATTTTTCCGCACCCTGCTAGTGACTGAAAATCCGGAGCTGCCATTGTCCTCGCTTTTCGAACGGCCAACCGCGTCAGTGCTAACTTCATCGCGTTTGTTTCCTGTTTGCCGACTCCGTCTGTTGTGAGCCCGGCGCCTGGAGGAGATCGCCACCTGGATCAGCGTGCGTCTATCGGGACCGCATACGCTCGAGAGCGGCGCGCCAGTTGTCGTCGATGCCCCGGACCTTTTCCAGCCCGGTAATTCTGGAGTTCGCCTCTTTTGGAAAACAGATCAGGTTCGTTTCCGGATGGATGTCCGCAAAAACGTTATCGGGATTCTTGAAGAAGTTGTTCGCGTTGTAATAAGCGGAGATGTGCCACCAGCTTTCATAACGGAAATCGGCGAGGCGCTGGATCACGTCCCGTGCGTTCTCCATCGTGGTCTCGACGAAGATAATCGGCCGCAATTTACGAATGGTAGTACGCGCGCCGTCCAGCACCTGTGGTTCCATGCCTTCAACGTCGATTTTTATCAGGTTGCACTTGTTAAGCGCGAAACTGTCGAGGGTGACCACATCGGTCGGAATGCCTTCAGTCTGGCCGCTCGCTTTCATTGCACCAGCATTACTTTCGATCGTGGGATCTACCAGGGGAATCCTGACCGAACCCGTTAGCTCGCCAACAGCTTTATTGAAACAGACGACGTGCAACAAGTTGTTGATCGTCACATTTGACACCAGATACCGGAATGAAAGGCTTTGCGGTTCGAATGCGAGCACCAAACCGGAGTGCGTAACCAGGTTGGCGAGCGGAATCGTATGAGTTCCAATGTTTGCACCGACGTCTATTGCGAAAAAACCCGGCCGAACGACTTTTGAAAGCGAAACGAGCTCGTCTTCACACCACTCGCCATACAAATTTAACGAGCGCCCGACAAACGTGTCGTTCTTGTTGAACAGGAAGAAGCCATGCTTGCACCGCTTCAGTACCGTGTAGTTGTTCTCGAATATTGGCATTGGAACCGGCATGGCAGTTCTCCGAATTTCCATCTTCCCACGTGGTCCAGCGAATCTCAAACGTGGTGACCGCACTACACCGCTTGTTCGATTTGCGGCGTTATCTTGGCTCAAGCTGAGGAACTCCATTCAACAGAGCCGGTTAGGTTACTTTCTCCATAGACGCCCGCGTCCGTCGCAAACACCAGCGGCTTCCTTCAAACGGCGTTATCGAAGATCCTTTGCCGCCAGGCGACGCAAGAATCAATTGCTTACTGGCAGACGCGGTTTTGGCGAAGGACAGGCTATTTCGAAAGGATATTTTATGAGTCGAAAATCAGTCTCTGATGAAGCGAAAGCGGT
>WNFO01001937.1_pt1 | contig 17802 bp, 14 predicted proteins | sample 5400251 | NCBI WGS metagenome assembly WNFO01 (sample SAMN13153354, study PRJNA577476) | soil metagenome | isolation source: 100 cm saprolite under Madrone tree | place: USA:California | collected 2016-06-14
ACCCGCACGCCCGTCGCCTGCGCAATCCGGTCGGCGGCGATGCGGAACGCTTCATAGGCCGGATTGGTCTGGTTTTTGGTGAACACGGCGATGGTCATCTCATCCGCTGCTTTGGCGTGAGCGGCGGACAACGCCATTGAGCCGGTCATCAGTCCCATTACAAGGCTTCGCATCGTCGCCTCCTTGAGGTCACAGCCACAGGATCTTTTTGCGGTATTCCAGATCGGTCAACAACGGCGCCGCCGGCCCCTGGTGAAACACGGCGCCGCGCTCGAGCGCGAACACGCGGTCGGCCAGCGCCAGCACCAGATCCAGATTATGCTCCACGATCACGATGGATGTATGTCGGCGCAGCAGGTCGAACACCTTGAACAGTTCCAGGATCACGGTCGGGGCGAGGCCCTCGAACGGCTCATCCAGCAGCAACAATTTGACGTTGCCCGACATCGCACGCGCCACCGCCACCATTTGCTGCTCGCCGCCGGACAGGTAATCCGCCGCGACATCCAGCCGCTCCTTCAGGCGCGGGAAATAGTCGAGGATTTGCTCCTCGCTCCACACCACGCCGTTGCCGCCGTCGGTCTTGCGCGCCAGACGGCCAAGCGAAAGATTTTCCCGCACCGTCATGCCTGCGAACAGGCCGCGCCCCTGCGGCACGTAGCCGATCCCCAGGCGCGAAATATCCGGGGCCGGCAGCCCGGTGATATTATTGCCGTCATATTCGATGGTGCCGGAGGCCAGCGGCACCAGCCCGGCCAGCGTCTTCAAAAGCGTGGACTTGCCGGCGCCGTTGCGCCCCAGCAGTGCGACGATCTCGCCTTGGCGCACATCCAGGGTCGCGTCGTTCAGAATGTGACTCTTGCCGTAGAAGGTGTTGACGGCTTCGAAGCGCAGGATTGGCGCCGCTTCCCCGCCGGCCTGATCGGTGCGGCTGTGTGCGACCTCGGGGATGCCGGTACCGGTATAGATTTCCTGCACGCGCCGGTCGGCGCGTACCGCCTCCGGCGAACCCGTCATCAGCACTTCGCCCTGGTTCATCACGGTGACGGCTTGCGAAAAACCAAGCACGCGATCGATGTCGTGTTCGACGATCAGGACCGGAATATTCGCGGCGATGTTCTTGATCAGGCTCGACACCCGCTCACGCTCGGCGGCGGCGAGACCGGCCAGCGGCTCATCGAGCAACAGCACCTGTGGCTTGGAGCCGAGAGCGATGCCCAGATCCACCAGCCGCTGCCCGCCATAGGACAGTTCGCCGCCCTCGATCTGCTCGGTGCCTTCGAGGCCGAGGAACTTTATCAGCTCCGCGGTTTCGGCGTGCACTTGCGGATAGCTGTCGATGTCGCGCCAGAAGTTGAAGCCGATCCCGTGCTGGGCCTGCAGCGAAAGCCGCAAATTTTCGTAGATCGACAGCTCCCGGAACAGGTTGGTGATCTGAAACGAGCGCGCCAGTCCGCGGTGGCAGATGAGATCGGATGCCACGCCCTGGATCTCGCGGCCGTTGAGCCTGATCGTTCCGCCGTCCGCCGTGAACAGGCCGGAGATCAGGTTGAACAGCGTGGTCTTGCCGGCGCCGTTCGGACCGATCAGGGCATGGATTTCACCGGCGCCGACTGCAAGGCTGGCGTTGGTGACAGCGCGGATGCCGCCGAAATGTTTTGAGATGCCATTGACCTCCAGCACGGTGCCTTTGAGGCCCTCTGGCATCAGGAAACCCGGCAGCGGCAGGCCTTGGTAGATCTTGCGCTTGCTCATGGCGGCGCCTTCTTCCGGCGCGGGCCACCATCGCCGGCTGAGCGTACCCCAGATGCCGACCAGGCCGCCGGGCGAATACATCACGAAGGCGACGAAGATCAGCCCGAACCAAAGCAGCCAGTTCGGCGTCCAGATCGAAAACAATTCGCGGAACAGGATAAAGAACAACGCGCCGAGCGCCGGCCCCAGCATGCTGCGCATGCCGCCGATCACCACCATCGCCAGCAATTCGCCGGAAAACGGTACCGAAACCGCTTCTGCGGAAACCAGGTAGGTCTGGAACGCGAGCAGCGCGCCGGCGAGCCCGGTCACCACGGCCGAGATCACGAAGACACCGAGCTTGTAGCGTTCGACCGGATAGCCCTGGAAGGTGGCGCGCAGCTGGTTTTCGCGGATCGCCATCAGCACATGGCCGAACGGCGATCGCACCAGGCGAAGCAGCATATAAAGCACGCCCAACGCGATCAGCGCGACGGTGACATAATAGGCGAGCACATTGTCGAGGCTGAACGCGCCGATGCTGCCGCGCTTCAGGCCGCCCAGACCGTCTTCGCCGCCGGTCACCTCGCTCCAGCGGAACGCGACGGTGTAGGTGAGCGCGGCAAACGCCAGCGTCAGCAGCGAGAAGTAGACGCCGCGGCGCCGCAAGATGATGATGCCCACGACCGCCGACGTGGCCGCAACCACGGCCATCGATAGCAGCAGCGGCAGCCAGATTTCGCCGCCGAACCAGTGCAGCTGGATCAATCCCGCGGCATAGGCGCCGATGCCAAACCAGGTGCCGTGGCCGAACGATACCAGTCCGGTGTAGCCGACACACAGATTGAGCCCCATGGTCGCGATCGCAAACGTCAACACCATGGTCCCGGTGTTCAGCGAGAGACCGAGCAGCTTCAGGACGAACGGCAGAGCGATCAACGCGAGGCTTGCGAACAGCAAGGGTCGGTATTTTTCGCTGGATGAGGCGGTCATCATTCGAATTTCTCGATACGCTCGCCGAGCAGCCCGCGCGGACGCACCAGCAACACCAGAAACATCAAGACGTAGATCGATGCCTCGCCGGCGGCGGGCATGAAATGAATCGTGATGCCGCGCACCACGCCCACCAGCAATGCGGCGATCACGACGCCCCAAAAACTGCCAAGGCCGCCGATCACCACAACCACAAAGGCGACGGTGATGATCTCATTTCCCATCGCCGGATGCACGATGGTGATCGGCGCGAAGAATGCTCCGCCCATCGCGGCCATGCCGACGCCGAGCATGACGACGGCGGTCATGTAGGGCTGCAGCCTGATGCCCAGCGCCGCGACCATGTCCGGCCGCTGAATGCCGGCCCGCACCACGCGGCCGAACGAGGTCTTGTGCAGCAACAGCCAGACGCCGATCAGCACCACCGCCACCACCGCCAGCAGCATCACGCGGTAGCGCGAAAACAGGAAATCGCCGACGATGACCGAGCCGCGAAACACCGGCGGTATCGATGCCGACAATGGTGCCGCGCCCCACGCGATACGGATCGCCTGTTCGGCGATCATGGCGAGACCGAAGGTGATCAGCAGGCTCAGGATCGGATCGGCGGTGTAGAAACGGCGCAGGATGTACCGTTCAAACAGGATGCCCAGCATCGCGACCGCGATCGGCGACAACACCACGGCCGGGCCGAAGCCGAGGTATTTGGTGATTTCGACCGATGCGTAAGCGCCGAGCGCGTAAAACGCGCCGTGCGCCAGGTTCACCACACCGCCGACGCTGAAGATCAGCGACAGCCCGAGCGCGATCAAGAGATAATAGCCTCCGAGCACGAGGCCGTTTACCACCTGTTCCAGCAAGAACCCGAACTGCATTCTCGCTCCAGGGAGACTCTGATGTCAGCCAATGCGCCCAATACGCGGGCACCCGGCGCGCCCTGAACTGGGCGCACCGGGTCCCGACCCGCCGTTATAACGTGCAGGGGTTCTGTTCGCGTGTCGGCGCCAACGACTCCAGCGGTTCGCCTGCGCCGGGAAGCGCGGTCCCCAGCGCAATGAAGTCCCACTGATCCTTGGCGTGGCCTTTGGGCCTGACCGTGAACGGATAGGCTTCCTGCATCAGCTGATGGTCCCACGCCCGGAAATGCGCCTTGCGCGCCTTCAGGATGTCGAACTCGGTCTCTTTCTCGAAATAGGCGATCAGCTTGTCGGTGTCGGTCGACTTGGTCTCGCCCATGGCCTGCGCCATCATCTTGAATGAAACATACTCGATCCAGGCATGGTTCTCGGGCGGCTTGCCGTTCTTCCTGGTGAAGTTGGCCACGAAACGCTTGGAGGCCGGAACGTCGAGGGTGTGATACCAGACCGTCGGCCAGGTGCCGCTCAGATTGCCGTCTCCCGCCGCCCAGGCATCCGCCGTATTGAGATTGAAGCCGACGATCGGATAGGGCAGGCCGAATTCGGCATATTGCTTGATCAGGGTCGTCACCTGATTGCCTGCCAGGTTTGAACAGACCACGTCGGGCTTGGCCTGGCGGATCTTGAGCAGATAGGGGCTGAAGTCGGTCACGTCGGTCGCGATCAACTCGTCGCCGATCAGGTTACCCTGGTTGGCGCCGAAGAAACGCTTGGCCGCGGCCAACAGGTCATGGCCGAAAATATAGTCGGCGGTCAGCGTGAAGAACTTCTTGTCTTTCACCATGTTGTCGCGCACCAGCGCCTTGCCGACGGTATTCACCATCACCGTGTTCGGGATATCCATGTGGAAGGTGAATTTGTTGCAATTCTTGCCGCGCAGCGCGTCGGATCGTGCGCCGGTTTGCAGGAACAGCCGCTTGTTGCGCGCGGCCACCTGCATGATGGTCAGCGCGGCGGCCGAATTGATCTCGCCTATCAGCACGGTAGCGCCATCTTGCTCGAACATGCGCTGGGCCTTGGTCGCGGCGGTCGCGGGATTGACCGAATCTTCCGACATGATGTCCAGCTGGCGCCCCATGATGCCGCCGCCCTGGTTGATTTCTTCCACGGCCAGTTTCATGCCGAGGGTGGCATAGGTGCCGAGCGCGCCGAGAAAACCTGTCAGCGGCGTGAGATGGCCGATCTTGATCTTTTCGGCCTGGCCGTAGCTGATGGCCGGAAATCCGATGGCGGAGGCGCCGGCAAAGGCGGCACCCGCTTTCAATAGGGCTCGTCGGTTGTAACGGGTCATCGTTGGTCTCCTTCCCAAGGGCGCATCGGCGATGTCCCTCTCAATTCCGGCATATGCGAGAATGTGAGAGGCGATTTTTTATTGTTGGATGATATTTTCGGAGGCGAAGCCCGCTGTCAACGCCAAAAGTACCGCTCGGCTCCGTTTACGAAGATTTCGCCGGAGCTGTGGCGCCGAATTCAGCCGACAGGCGATTGGCCGCCGCCTGAACGATCTGGGCGCTGCTGTGCAACGCCTGGTTGGACAGGCGCCAGATCGGACCGGAAATACCGATCGCGCCAATGGTTTGGCCGGTAAAATCCGTTACCGGCACGGCGACGCAACGCACTTCCGGATTGAACTCGCCATCGTCAAAGGCGATGCCGCTACGTTTGATCTCGGCAATTTCGCGCAGCAGCACCGGAATCTCGGTGATCGACTTCGGGGTCGAGGGTTTCATGTCGACGCGCTCGAGAAAACGCTTCAGTTGGTCGGGGCGCAGCGAGGCGAGGATGATCTTGCCAAGCGCGGTGCAATGGGCCGGCCGCACCACGCCGACGCGGTCGGTTAGTTGAAATGCGCCGGGGCCGCTGGTGCGGGCGATCACGACGACGGCGTCGCCCATGCGTACCGCGAAATGGCCGCTTTCGCCGGTTTCCCGCGACAGCTCCTCCAGCACCGGCGTTGCGACATTGACCATCTCGATTTCGTCGAGCGCGCTGGCCGCCAGGGCAAACAGCGGCCGGCCGACGCGGTAGCGCTTTGAATCCCTTTCCTGGCGCAGATAACCGAGCGACACCATCGTCTTGGCGAGATGGAAGGTGGTGGAGTTGTGCAGATCGACCAGCTTGCTCAGGTCGGCGAGCCCGATACCTTCGCGGTGACGCGCGACCTCTTCGAGGATGGCAAAGGCGCGGCCGAGCGACTGAACGCCGACCCGCTGGCGATCGTCGGCGTCATCGTCGATATCGCCCTGCGGCGGTTGCACCAGCTCGGCGACGGCGTCCTTGCGCGGGCTGGCCGGCTTCTCACTGGTCTTTTGCTTGGTACGCGGTCCCACAGGATTTAGCCTCCACGCGACGGTGCCGAATTGTGCTGCCGCCCCATCATTGGCCGCGGCGGCCGTTCATACAACCCCCGTGCAGGGGCGCTCTCATACAGACCTAGTCAGACCTAATAATTGAACAACACCATGCGTTCCTCGGTCATGTCCCGGATCGAATACCGCGGACCCTCGCGGCCGATGCCCGAATCCTTCACGCCGCCATAGGCGAGTTGGTCGGTGCGCCAGGTCGAGCTGCCGTTGATGATGACGCCGCCGCTGCGCAGGTTGCGAACCGCACGAATGGCGAGCTCCATCGATTTGGTGAAAATGCCGGTCTGCAGGCCGAACCGGCTTTCGCTGACGGTTCGAAAAACCTCGTCGATGTCGTCATAGGGCAACAGGCTGATGACTGGCCCGAACACCTCGTCGCACACCACTTTCATCGCCGGCTTGACGCCGGCGATCACGGTCGGCTCGATCTGGGCGCCATGGCGTCTGCCGCCGGTGAGGACCTTTGCGCCGCCATCGGCGGCCTCCTTGATCCAGGATTCCACTCGCTGGGCCGCGCCTTCATCGATCAGCGTGCCGACGTCGGTTGTGGCATCCAAGGGATCGCCGAGCCGAAGTTTCCTGACCTCGGTGACGACGATATCGAGGAATTTCTCATAGACGCTGCGGTGCACATAGACAGTCTGCACCGAGATGCAGCTTTGACCGGCGAGCCGCATCGAGTTGCGGGCGCAGACCGGTGCCGCTTCGGCGATATCGGCATCTTCATGGACGATGGTGACGCCGTTGCCGCCCAATTCGAGCGCGACCCGGCGCAAGCCCGATGCCGCCTTGATTTGCGCCCCGGCCTGCGGTGAACCGGTAAAGGTGATGAAATCGACCCGCGGGTCGCTCACCAGCGCCGGACCGACGGTGTCGCCGTACAGGACGTTGAGCACACCGGCCGGCGTGCCGGCGTCGACAAAGATCTCCGCCAGCGCGTGAATAACGCCTGGCGATTGCGGCGCCGCCTTCAGCACCAGCGTATTGCCGGCTGCGATCGAAGGCGCGATCTTGTGGCAGGCAAGGTTTACCGGCGCATTGAACGGCGTGATCCCCGCGACGACACCGACCGGAAAGCGCAGCATGAAACAGATTTTGCCGGCGCCCATCGCGCTGGCGTCGAGCGGAATATGCTCGCCCTCGATGCGCACGGCCTCTTCGGCCGACAGATTGAGGGTATCCTGCGAGCGGATGATTTCGGCCTTGGCGTCCTTGATCGCCTTGCCGGTTTCCCGGGACATGATTTCGGCAATCATATCCGCGCGTTCGACCAATAACTTCGCGGCGCGCCGCAACAGCGCGGCGCGTTCAAAGGCCGGCGTCGCGGCGGCTTTGGCCTTGGCTTTGACCGCCGCATCGAGCGCATCGTCGAGGTCTGTCAGGGCCGAGCGCTGGGCCCTTGCGACGACCGTGTTGCGATAGGGGTCGCGCACCTCGTAGCTCTCCGCGGCGGTGCGCCATTCGCCGCCGATCAGCATCGGAATTTCGGTTACGCCCGCTTCGGCGGTAAACCTTGCGGCGGAAACTGGGCTCATCTTGGACCTCCCGTGTCGGCAAACCAGGTCTGGTATTCAGGTCTGGTTTTCCTGAAAGCGGCGCTGTTCGGCGTCTGGCTTAGCCGTGTTCTCGGCCGGCAGTCTACCACAATATAAATTGACGTACAGCATTACGGGAAATAGGGTGCCGCGCGCCTGGGCAGTTTCGGCAGCGAGTAGGCTGCGCCGATCTCCTCAAATCGTCAAACTGGTAGGGAGAGATCCGATGTCGCCGCGCAATGCGCTCAATGGGGCTCAGGTTATTGTCGACTATCTGATTCAGGAAAAAGTGCCGCAGGTGTTCGGCCTGTGCGGTCACGGCAATATCCAGTTCATCGATGCGCTGTATGAGCGCGCCGACGAACTCAAGACCATCTCGGTGCATCACGAGAGCGTCGCCGGCTTCATGGCGGACGTCTATTACCGTGTTTCGGGGCGGCCGACCGCCACCTTCACATCCTGCGGGCCGGGTTCGGCGAACCTGCCGATTTCGCTCGGCAATGCGTTTCTCGACTCGGTGCCGTTCCTGGCGGTGACCGGCAACGTGCCGACCAGCCAGTTCAATCGCGGCGCGTTTCAGGAATTGTACCGGCATTATCAGGCGGACTTTCCCTCCACGGTTCGGTCCTACTGCAAGAAGGTGTTCCAGCCGACCCGCGGCGAGATGGTGCCGCTCGCGATCCGGCAGGCCTGGAAGACCATGACCACGGGCCGTCCGGGCCCGGTCGTGCTTGACGTTCCCTTCGATGTGTTTCTGGAATCGGCGGCGGAGGAAGCCCCCAACGCGCATGCCTGGAACGGCAATATTTCGAGCCGCTGCGGCGCCGATCCGGAAGGCGTCGTCAAGGCGGTCGATATGCTGCTCGGCGCCGAGCGGCCGGTGATGATCGTCGGCCAGGGTGTGCGCTACGGCGGCGCCGCTGACGAGTTGTTGAAGCTCGCCGAACGCCTGCAAATTCCGGTGGCGGCCTCGGCCAGCGGCCTTGGTGCGATCGACTGCAATCATCCGCTGGCGCTCGGTCTGGTCGCGCGCGCCGGCCATTATCAGGCCAATCACGCCACCCGTCAGGCCGACGTGCTGCTGGCGATGGGCATGCGCTTTGACGATCGCACGTCCAGTTCGTGGATTCCGGGCTATTCCTTCACCATTCCGCCGACCCACCTCATTCACGTCGACATCGATCCGGAGGAAATCGGCCGCAACTATCCGGTAGCGCTTGGCCTGATGGCCGACGTGCGCACCTTCCTGCGGCAGATTCATGCCGAACTCGACCGCCGCGCCGACCTCAGCAAGCAGGCCGGTGCCCGCAAGAAATGGCTGGCGCAGATCGACACCTATCGCAAGGAATGGGACGAGTTCGTCGCCCCCGGTTTTACCGACGACACCATACCGATCAATCCGCAGCGAGCGGCGCTGGAGATCGACAAGGCGCTGCCCGAGAACGCCATTCTCGTCAGCGACATCGGCGTCCACCACAATTGGCTGTTGAGTTTCTGCAAGCCGAAGCGGCCGGACTCCCTGATCGGCTCGATGGGTTTTGGGCCGATGGGTTTTGGCGTCGCCGGCGTGATGGGCGCGAAGTTCGCCGCCCCCGACCGGCCCTGTGTGTCGGTATGCGGCGACGGCGCGTTCTTCATGCATGCCAACGTGCTGGGAACGGCGGTCGAATATAACCTGCCGGTGGTCTGGGTGGTCTGGAACAATTACGCCTATGCCTCGATCCGCGGGCTGCAGCGCGGTTATCTCGGCGGCCGCGAACTCGCCACCGACTTCCACGATCCGATCACCGGCGCGCGTTACAATCCGGATTTTGCCGCGATGGCGCGGTCCTGCGGCGTCGAGGGCGTGCGCGTCGATCGCGCCGGCGATCTCGGCGAAGCCATCCGCAAGGGCATCACTGCCAACAAGCCCTATCTGGTCGACGTCGATATCGCCGCCGATATCAATCCGAGCGGCGCCGGCATTTGGGAGCTTCCGGGCCTTGGACGCAGCAAGCCGGGCATCGGAACCCAATTCGAGCCGACCTGATCGTCGTTCACGTCGGCACGACATTTCTCTCCGCCAAAATCATAACACCAGGGAGACAGCATCATGCTTGCAGGTAAGAAAGTCATCGTCGTTGGAGGCTCTTCGGGTATCGGTCTTGCGACCGCCGAACTCGCCAAGCGGGAAGGGGCCGATGTTATTGTTGCATCCCGTAACGTCGATCGCCTGGATGCGGTCGCAGCCAGGTTGAACGCCATCGCGATCCCGGCCGATGTCACCAGCGACGAAAGCATCGTCAATCTCTTCCGGCGTTGCGGGCCGGTCGATCATGTCGTGGTCACCGCCGCGCAGCTCCGCTCGGGTCCTTTCAAGACCGTTTCCATGGACGACGTCCGGGCCACGATGGAAAGCAAGTTCTGGGGCGCCTGGCGCGTCGCGCGCTCGGCAGAAATCCGCCCGGGTGGATCGCTGACGCTGGTCTCTGGCTACTTGAGCATTCGGCCGCGGCCGAATTCCGCCATTGTCGGCGCGGCCAACGGCGCGATCGAGTCGCTGGCGCGCAGTCTCGCGCTCGAACTGGCGCCGGTGCGTGTCAACGCCGTTTCGCCGGGGATCATCGACACCCCGATCCGCGCCGCCATGCCGGAGGAGGCGCGCCGCGACATGCTCGCCAAGACGGCAGCCAGTCTGCCGGTTGGCCGCGTCGGCGTGGGCGAAGATATCGCGCGGCAGATCCTCGCCTTCATGACGATCGGCTTTGCGACGGGATCGATCGTCTATATCGATGGGGGCGCCCTGATCACCTGATCGCGGCCAACCGTGATGTGCTCGAATGACGCGAAATCATCAAACACTGGTTGTCGTCGGACATGGAGCCGCCGGTCTTGCCGCCGCACTTTCGGCGGCCGAACAGGCTGACGGAAGCGGCTTGCGGATCGATATCACCTTGCTTGAAAAATCGCGTGAAGCCGAAGCCGGCGGCAACACCCGCTGGAGCCCTTCCTACATGCGGCTCGATGCACCCGATCGGCTCGGACGCGGTTTTGAAGATGATATGCAGCAAGCGTCGCGTGGATTGGCCGATCGAAACTATTTTCGCGCGCTGGCGGAGAATGCGGTCCCAACGATTGGATGGCTGCAGGGCCACGGCGTCGAATTCGGCATTCCCTTCTATTATCTCAGCGCCGGCCCGGCCCGTATCCAGCCGGTCGGCGGCGGCGGCGCGATTGTTGAAAAGCTTCTCGGCGCCGCAAAACGGGCAGGGGTGAAAGTTCGCTACGAATCCTACGTGACGCGGCTCGTGATGGCGGCGGGGCATCGCGTCCGCGGCATAGAGTTTCAGTGCAGCGACGGTGTCACAACAATGCTCGACGCCGATGCCGTCATTCTCGCTTCGGGTGGATTCCAGGGCAACGCTGCGATGATGCGCGCGCAATTTGGGCTGGGCGCCGAGACCCTGAGACTCATTTCTCCCGGCACGGGATTCGACACCGGTGACGGCATCCGCATCGCCAGGGATCAGGGCGCGCGCGTTTCGGGCGACTGGAACGGCATGCATATCGAACCGGTCGATCCGCGAGCCAGGAATTCCGCGCCGGTGGTGCTGGTGTATCCTTATGGGATCGTCGTCGATCAGGAAGGCCGCCGGTTCTTCGACGAAGGCGGTGGTCTCGTGCATGAGACCTGGGAGGTCTTCGCCCGGGATATCCATTTCGGAAGACCGAAGCGTATTGTCTATGCGATCCTCGACAGCCGGTTGTTCGAAATCGAAGGTTATGAGCGTGCGATTAGATCGGAAGTGCCGCCATTCCAAACTGAAACGCTCGAAGGTCTGGCAACGCAAATCGGGGTTTCCCCGGGCAATCTGAGAGAGACGGTCGAGACGTTCAATGCGGCCGCAACCCTTGACGCCGCACGGTTCGATGCGACGCGCTGCGATGGCCTCGCGGCGGCCGGCACTTTGGACCCGCCGAAATCGAACTGGGCGCGGGCGATCACGCGGCCGCCGTATCTCGCTTACCCCCTGGTCGGCGCAGTCGCCTATACATTTGGCGGTCTTGCCACCAACGAAAGAGCGGAAGTTTTATCCGGGCAAGGGCCGATGCCCGGCCTTTACGCGGCGGGAGAAACCACCGGCCATTTCTATCGCACCGCACCGAATGCGGTTTCGGTGCTGCGCGCGCTGGTGTTTGGACGACTGGCGGGACGGGAAGCTGTCAGTTTCCTGCAGACCCGGTAACATCCGAAACGATCTTGGGAGGAACAACGACAATGGCATCAGAAAATAACGATGCTTTCATCCGCAACATCGCCGAAGTGCCCTGGCGTGAATTTCCCAATCATTTTGGCGGCGCGCTGTCAAAGCCTCTGGTGATGCCGGAGACGGCGGGCTCGCGTCACCTCGATTACCGGATTTCGATGTATCAGCCGATGGCGCATGTCGCCCGCCACAAGCATCAGGTTCAGGAGCAGATCTATCACGTGCTTGAAGGCGAGGGGCTGATGGAGATCGCCGGCAAGAACCATGTCGTGCGCAAGCACGATTTCGTCTTTCTGCCGCCCGGCGTCGAACACGCCATTTCGAATTCGGGCCTGGTCGATCTGGTGTTTCTGGTGATCACGTCACCGGTGTCGGACGACGGCAAGAACGTCGCCTGATCTTTTTTGCATTCTTGACCGCATGGTCGGAGATGTGATGTCGGCTTCCGACGCCTACGATGTCGTCGTCATTGGCGCTGGCGCCGGTGGGATGACGGCTGCCGCGGTCGCTGCCGCCGAAGGACTGAGCGTCCTTGTGATCGAAAAGACCGAATTTGTCGGTGGAACGACATCGTGGTCCGGCGGCATGGTCTGGATTCCCGCCAACAGCAAGATGAAACAGGCCGGCTTGCCCGACAGTCTGTCCGATGCCGCCAGCTATCTCGCCAGCACAGTTCCTGAAATCGAAAACGCCGACCTGCGGGACACATTTCTCAAGCGGGGTCCGGAGGCGGTCGAGTATCTCGGGGCGAATACCGAGGTTCAGCTGCAGCCCGTAAAAACCTATCCTGATTATTATCCGGAGAAGCCGGGCGCCACCGTCGGCGGCCGCGTGCTGGAGCCCGTCACCTTCGATGGCGCCAGGCTCGGAGCAAACTTCGGGCGGCTGCGTCCGCCGCTGCCGGAATTCACCTTGTTCGGCGGGATGATGGTCAACCGGCTCGACATCCCCCATCTGCGCAAGTTCGGCCGCTCGTTTCGCTCGACCCTGCGTTCGATGCGTCTGGTTTCGCAATATGCGCTGCAGCGTCTTCGCGCGCCGAGGGGCACGACGCTGCATCTGGGCAATGCGCTGGCGGCGCGCCTGTACGCCTCGCTGCTGGCGCGAAACGTCGACATCTGGTTTGGCGCCAGCGTCGAACATCTGTTGGTCGAAGGCGACGCGGTGCGAGGTGTAGGGATCGCAGGCTCATCCGGCAGCCGGCCGATCGTGGCGCGCAAGGGCGTGGTGCTGGCGACCGGCGGCTTCTCTCACGATCAAAATTTTCGCGGGCGTTACTTTCCCAGCGCCGCCGGATCTGTTTCCGCCGCGTCTCCAGCCGGAACCGGCGACGGCTTGCGGATCGCAACTGCAGCCGGCGCGAGTGTCGGTACAGCCGTTGCGAGTCCCGCTTATTGGGTGCCGGCGTCGCGCTTTCAGCGCGCGGATGGCAGCGCGGGCGTTTTCCCGCATACGGTGACCGACCGGGCGAAGCCCGGCGTCATTGCGGTCAATAGTTACGGAAAACGCTTTGTCAACGAGGCCTTGTCCTACCACGAGTTTGTCCTCGCCATGCTGCGCGACGGTAACGATGCGGCGATCCGTTCGTTCTACCTCGTCTGCGATCGGCATTTTCTCTGGACCTACGGGCTCGGCCGCATCAGGCCCTTCACGCTGCGTCTAAAACGATACGTGAGAAGCGGCGAATTGATCGAGGCGCCTGGCATCGAGGCGCTGGCTGATTTGATAGGTGTCGAAAGATCGGCGCTCGCGACAACCGTGGAAAGATACAACACGCACGCCCAAATGGGACTCGACCCGGAATTCGGCCGCGGCACCACGATCTATCAGCGTCACCTCGGCGACGCCGGCCACAGGCCTAATCCATGCGTCGCACCGATCGAGCAGCCACCGTTTTACGCGCTGCGGATCTATCCGGCGGACCTCGGCACGGCGATCGGGCTCCGGACCGATTGCCATGCCCGGGTTCTGCGCAACAATGGCACCGTTATCGCGGGCCTTTATGCCTGCGGCAACGACATGGGCTCGATCATGAACGGAAATTATCCGGGGCCTGGCATCACGCTCGGGCCGGCCCTGACATTCGGCTACATCGCCGGCCGCCATCTTGCACAGGCCGATGCCGAGGCGCGTGCCCAAGAAAACGGACAAGAAGAGCGACAGGAGAGGGGATTAGCATGAAAAATCCGGCCGCTGGCTTTGGCGTCAATACCTACTCTTACATATTTGATGGCAGCGCCGCCGATACCGTCGCACGGCTGGCGGATCAGGGTTATGGCGGGGTCGAGCTGATGTTCTTCCCCGGCCATCTCTGGCCGGCCGAGCTCGACGCATTGCAGCTCCGCGGCTTGCGCCAACTCTGCGAAGCGCGGCTGCGGCTGGTGGCCGTCAACATGCCCAATGTCGATATGAATATCGCCGCGGCCGCCGAGGAGATGCGCAGCTATACGCTCGATTTGCTGATAAAATTCGTCCGCTGTGCCGGTGAGCTCGGAGCAGGCGGGATCATTGTCGGTCCCGGCAAGGCCAATCCGCTGTTTCCGATGCCGCGCGATCGCATGATCTCCCATTTCTATCGCGCGCTCGATGTGCTGGCGCCGCTGGCGCGGCAGGTTGGGACAAGACTTTTCATCTCATCGAGAACATGCCGTTTGCCTTCCTGCCGGATGCGGAGTCGCTCATGAAAGCTGTCGATGGTTATGGCGACGACAGCATTCGCGTGATCTACGACGTGGCGAATGCGCACTTCATCGGCGAAGCCCCCACCGACGGATTGCGGCGTGTCCGCGACCGGCTCAGCCTGGTTCATTTTTCCGATACCACCCGGCAGAGTTACAAGCACGATCCGTTGGGGTGCGGCGATGTCCCGCTGGCAGGCATTGCATCGGTCATGAAGGAGATCGAAACCACCGAGCTGCCGATGCTGGAAGTCATTTCGCTCAAGCCGGATTCCGACATCGCCGATAGCTGCGGCCGTCTCCAGCTAGCGGGGTTTGGCGGCGATGCGTGAACTGCGTGCACCATCCACCGCGGTCGCCGGTGGGTTACGGTGGATCAGCGGTCGAACCATCGCTTGATGCGATTTTGAGCGGCATTTTCGCAAGGCAGTCAAAGGTTCCCAAACCGAGCGGAGCGGTTGGTATTTCGAGAAAAGCGGCCAATTCCGAGCTAGCCACGAAATGCAAGAGAGTTGAGTGGTCCTTGTTCCGCTCCATCATCGCAACGCCAGCTTCCGGATCATGCAGCCGACGGAAGTCGGTTAAATCTCCTTCGTCATCTTCAATTTCAAGCTGAAGCGGCTGTATGGTCAACTTGCCGTTTTGGTACACGATCTCCAGATCGCCGCATTCGGACAACGGCGCGCTGCAACGTTGCGGACGGGCAGCCCCGTGATCGCCTGCGTCGTTGATGGCCTTCTCCCTGAAGGTTTAAACATCTGAAAATTTACCGATCAATAACCATGGCGCGTGACGTCACGTTATCCATTGCGCCATCCAATCGGGGGGCGAAGCCCTGCAAACTCGATATTGGATGCTCCCGCGTAGAAATATTAGATGCTCCCGCCTAGAGTCGAGACGATTATCATCTCGAGCGCGCGTTTCCGATGAAACTACGGTGGCCGGACGTTACCCAGATAGCGATCGTCGTCACGAGCCTGGTCGCATTTGTGACCGGGGGGCATTTTGCCGCGAAGGCTGTTATTGAGGGGCAGCAGTCGCGGCAACTTGAGGAACTGACGGACGTCGCTTTGCGGCGCTCCGAGGTTGCAGTGGACTTTGGAGCTGCAGCTCTCGATGAGCTTGCCAGGCGTGGGCCACTGAGTTGCGATCCGGCGTCGCTGCAGGCCGTTCGTCTTCAGGTTTACCAACGGTCCGGCGTGAAGGATATACGCCTCGTCAATCGCGATGGCTCGGTGATCTGCTCGGCCTATTCGGAGACGCTGGAATTTGACAACGGATGGGTCGATCGTCCGGAAATGTTGCTTTCCAAAGAAAATCATCTGCTGCTTTTTCGCGTCGATCAGTTCAACGGGTTCGCCCTTGGTGTTCTCAGGGATATTGACAAGAAAAATTCCCTGGTCGCAATTCTCGGAATAAACTCCTATTTGTTCGACATCATGCCGGCCGAATTGCGCGGCCATAGCGAAGTCCTGCTTGAGCTGAACAATGGCTCCGGGGTTGGCCGGTTTGCCTTGAAACGTCACGCCGAGTTGGCGCAATTGGTCAGCTTCAATAACGTTTCCAGCCGCTACCCTCTCCATGCGACGATCCACGTTGAACGTGGCGCCTTGCAGCGATGGAATAGCGAGGCCTATTGGCCAATCATGATGATCGCCTTGGGGCTCGGAGTGGCCTTTGGTGTGCTCTTGACAAAGACAACGGCCAGACTGGAGGGCCCAATAGCCGATATCGATCGAGGGTTGGCTCGAGGCGAGTTCAAGCCGTTCTATCAACCAACATTTGATCTGCGCACCGGCGCCATTCTCGGATGCGAAGTGCTGGCTCGACGGATACGTGAGGACGGCAGCATCATTCCACCAATGAGTTTTATCCCGCTCGCCGAATCCAGCGGCCGCATCGAGTCAATGACATGGCAGATCTTGGAAGCCGCCCTTAAGGAACTGTACCATCGTCTTCGAGAAGACAAGCAATTCAAACTGTCGTTCAATGTGGTGCCGCGCCATCTGGTCAGCGACGGCTTCATCGAAACGCTCCGCCGTGTCGTCGCTGGCACCAAGGTTTCGGCGCGTCAGGTCATGCTTGAAGTTACCGAGCGCAACGAACTTCCCGACCTCGACCGGGCTGCGGCGGTGGTGAAGGAGCTGCGCGAACTTGGTTTCAGGGTAGCGATGGACGACGTCGGAGTCGGACACAACGGGCTATCGCAAATGAAGGGACTTGGTGCCAACACAATCAAGATCGACAAATTCTTTGTCGATTCGATCACGGAAGGTGGATCAGCCGCAACCATCGTGGAGACGCTCGCGCGGCTCGCACGAGATTTGCATATGACGGTCGCATAATCCGTCACTTCATCATCTGGCCGCGCAGCTCGCCTCCGGGATTGGCTTGGGTGTGGATGTTTGCATACCATTTGCCTGCGAGCAGGTCGGCCGCCTGGTTCTCGGTAAGCGTTGCCGTCCCCTCGATGGGACTTTGCACGGTCTTGAACGGCAACACGATTCCCGCGTTCTTGCCTTGCTCACTGGGACCATGAAAGTGAGCGCCGAGGGCCGGCCCGGTCAGATCCGCGTAAGTAACGGTCCAGGTCAGAACTCTTGTCTCGGTATTTAGCTTTGCCTCGGCTTTTCCCATGGCCGGGCTCGTGTTGGGTGGAACTTCGTTGGCACCCTTCAGGTCTGCCTTCAGGGTAATCGTTTCGGCATGTGCGGGCGGAATGCTGTTCGGAAGTCCGACAAGTAGCGCAATTGCTGCAATCAGACATAGGGCAATTTTCACGGTGTCCTCCCATGGTGGCTCTAATCGTGCATTAACACCGGGCCTGGCGGAAAATTTCACCCCAGAGATCGCATGCCGGGACGGGGTGCGGTTCAGTGCTCTGCCCACGCGCCTTGGCGGCTGCGCAAACTTGTGTCTGCTGGTAGCACATCTTGTCGTTGCGTGGCGCTGCAAACTTCGGCGGCGATCGGACCCAAAATGGACTCGGGAAGCATCCGTGGGCGGGCGTATGGGTTCACACCCCAGTCCGTTGAAACACGGCTTCCCGCCGGAAAGGTTTCCGTCACGTTTATGAATTCTTCGTTCAGAACATGTTCATGCGCCCAGGGTCAAATTCTCGACAGGTCGGGACTGCGCTCACCTGTTGCGTCAAGAATTGGTCTAACGTCGTAGCGCCGAACATTCTTGATCGATTCGGATCGGGCCGGCTGCGCTGGACTGGCAAGATGATGACGGAACCAAAAGCCTCGAAAAGATCTCGCCGTTCAGCTTGGGCCGGATGGTTGGGGCTGGTCCCGGCCGTCGCGGCGCTCGGAATCCTCACCGTCGTG
>WNFO01010007.1_pt1 | contig 17802 bp, 13 predicted proteins | sample 5400251 | NCBI WGS metagenome assembly WNFO01 (sample SAMN13153354, study PRJNA577476) | soil metagenome | isolation source: 100 cm saprolite under Madrone tree | place: USA:California | collected 2016-06-14
TTTGGACGCCCGCCTGAGGACTTGGTGAATTCATAGAGCCTGACTCCCAGGCTTTACGGATAGTAGTAGTAATATGGGCAGCCGGGCTGGTAACAGCAGGGACCGCAGTCAAGTGGGAGGTCGCGAAGCGATGGCTGGCTATAACCACAAAGAAAGAGTCAGAGATCTCTACGACCGGGTAAGCCCCTATTACCAGGATCTCTGGGGCCCACACCTGCATCACGGCTATTGGATCAGCGGCGAAGAGACAAAGGAAAGGGCCCAGATACAGCTAGTTGAGCGACTCGCGCATTTAGCTGATCTCAGGCCCGGCTGCAAGATCTTGGATGTCGGCTGTGGCTTTGGAGGAAGCAGCATCCACCTGGCAAAAAGCTACGATGCGGAGGCAACCGGGATTACCATTTCTCCCATTCAGGTAGAAATGGCTCGGAAGGCAGCGGCCGCCGAGGGTGCAAACGCAAAGTTCCTGTTAATGGACGCGGAGGAGATGAAATTTGACGAGACTTTTGATGTTGTTTGGTCCATCGAATCCATATCGCACTATCCGCACAGGGAAAGATTTTTTGCTTTGGCCGCGCAGTGTCTGAAGCCTGGCGGGACGCTGGCCATCACGGATTGGTTCAAGAAGGAGGGCCTCGCGTTGCGCGAGAACAAGAAATTCATCCAGCCGATTGAAAAGGGCATGCTCGTCGAACTAAAGACTATGGAGGAGTACGCAACATTCTTGAGGTCGAACGGACTGCAAATCACGCACAAAGAGATTCTGAACAAGAACTGCGCGAAAAGCTGGGACCTGGGCCTGGACATCGTCAAGAGCAAAACGCTATGGAAGGTGGCCGCGGAATACGGCTCGGAGCTTGTCGATTTTCTGCGTGCGTTCCGTGCTATGCGTGCCGGCTTCGCGTCTGGAAATTTCATCTACGGACTGGTGATTGCCAAGAGAGCTTAGGAAGGGTATGACGCGCCAATTGCTCTTGCTCGCGCAAACCGTCAGCCGTTGAACTGCCGAACGCCGTCACTTCCAGGGAAGGGAAGACAGGTCTACGTTTCCACCGGAGAATATTACGCCGAGCTTCGGAGCGCCGCCGTCCGCGCGCTTCGGCAGATTCAAAGACGCCACCACTCCTGGCCTCAACAACGGGGCAATGGCCACCGCGCTCGATGGCTCAATGATGATTTTCATTCGCTCCCAGACGAGCCGCGCGGCGAAAATGATCTCCTCCTCGCTGACCAGGAGGATACGTTCGACATGGCGGCGCAGGATCGCGAAGGTCCGTGGGGCGAGCGAGGCGCGCAAGCCGTCCGCAATGGTGTCGCTCGAGTCTTGTGATTGCAGCGTTCCACTGGTCCGTCCGCAATGGTGTCGCTCGAGTCTTGTGATTGCAGCGTTCCACTGGTTAGCGACCGATAGGCGTCATCCGCACGCTCCGGTTCGCAGCCAAATGCGCGCACATCGGGGCGAATTCCCAGAGCTCCCAGGCAAGTACCGCTGAGCAAGCCGCCGCCACTCACCGGTGCAAACACCGCGTCCAGGTCCCCGATTTCCTCTAGCAATTCCTTCGCGGCCGTGGCCTGTCCGGCGATAATGCGGTCGTCATCATAGGGATGCACCAGGTGCGCGCCCGTCTCTGCCTGAAGCCGGTCGCAAGCCTCCTTGCGTGCCGTCACCGTGGGCTCGCAGAAAACAATTCGATGGCTTTGGCCTTCACGGAGGGTGCATTCTTGGGCATGATGATCCAAGCGGGTGCTGCACGCCACGCCGCAGCGCAAGCCACTGCGGCGCCATGGTTTCCGCTCGATTGCGTGACGATTCCATTGGCTACCTGCGCGTCAGTCAGTGAAAGAATGGCGTTGGACGCCCCGCGAATCTTGAATGAGCCGGTTTTCTGCAGGTTTTCGCACTTGAAGAAAAGCGGTGCGCCCGCGATGGCATTCAAGGATGCGGAGGTCAGGACAGGGGTGCGGTGAATTCTGCCCGCGATGCGCGCGTGTGCAGCGAGGATGGCCCCCCAACTGGGTGGCTGGTAGTTCATGCCTTCGACCAATGGGGCTGTACTCATGGTGCTCACTTTGGGCTCGGAGGCGCTTGCCGCTTCTTCACGTTTACTGTGTTATTTGCCGGTGTTAAAGAGGCATTATGGTATGTCCGTTCAGGCTTCATAAGGGCATGATTTGAAACCGCGATTATTTCCAGCGGGTACTGGTATCTCTTGGCCATGCCAGGTTTGGTACTTGACCGCCCGGCTGACTCTGCTACGCTGGTAGTTCCTTCCACCAAAATCGCGAGCCCGCGCCAGAATCTTTCTCGTCGGTGGGAGTCAGAATGAAAGTGTCAGAACGCCGCCAAATGGCACGCCTTAGCCTTCGGACGCCGCTGCGCTTCCGGGCGCTGCGCTGTACTGCGCGCGTCGTGCATATCCGCAACGAGCCTTATGGAGACGGCCGCATTGGGTTCGGCGCCGAAATCGAAAAATTCCAGGCTGTTCCTCCACGAGACCGCTGGGCTGTCTGAGTTGTCAGTTCTCAATTTTCAGTAATCAGTCAAAAGTGAAAATGGAATAGTGTTCCAGTGGGCGTGTTGCGGCAGGCTGCGGGCAGCGCAGCCGATGCTTGAAGACGTGGAGATATGTCAGCTGAGATCCTTCGCTTCGCTCAGGATGACAACACCGGCACTGGCTGACGATTAAGTCCCCAACTAAGGTTTGGTGACCGGAGCGGTGAAGGTGGTTTTCGCGCTGCCGACATTCTCGAAACGGTCGTAGGCGCGCACCGCAATCGTATGCTCTCTCGAAGAGAGTCCAACGAGATTGCCGAGCCTGAATTCATACTGCTCTTCTGGCGCATCGCTGACGGAACCGTTGGGCGCGACCAGAATCCAATCACCACCATCCAAACTATACTGGGCGCGCTCGATGTTGGTCGCGGGATCACGCGCCGTGAACTTAACGATGGCGGAAACCAATACTGCGCTGCCGACCGGCGTAATGACCGACACAGCTTCGAGGTGCTCGATGACCGGTGGAGTATTGTCGATTTCGAATCGCTCGCTTTCGCGCTCGGTCTTGAGCGCGAGAGCAGGGGGATTTGACGGCGCGTCGGTGGCTACGATTTTCAGGTAATACGCGCCATCCGGCAGGGTGGTGGTGTCCCACGAATAAAATTTCTGGTCGAGTTTGTCCTTCAATAATTTCCATTCGCGTTCGCTTTCACCGCGAAAGTAAACTTCGTAACGCAGGTCATCTTCGTTGTCGTCGTGCGCGCTCCACAGAACCGTTTGGTAACCCTTCTGCTGCGTCCCTTGCGGCGGCTGTTCGAATCGCGGCGGCGTGCCGACCTGGGAGATCACCACGCCGGAAGTGTTTGGCGACGGCGGCATCTTGAGCGTTACCTGAGCCGGCTGCCCCGACGAGATGCCGGACTGGCTTTGTGCGCGCACGCCAGGATCCTGCAGCACGATTCCGTCGATGACCGGCGCGACGTTGCGCGGCAGATAGGCCAGTGTGACCCAATCGATGCCGTCGCCGGGACGTCCGTCGTGAATGACGGCCTTCCATTGGGCAAACCGCGCCGGCGGGGCTTCCGCGGGCGCGCCAGGCTTCGTGTAGGGGCCGTGCCAGCGAGACCATTCGCGGCCCGGATCTTCCGTGTTCCCCGAGCGAATAAAAAATTCCAGGCGCGGATCATTTGCGCGCGATGCATTCGCACGCCCCGAAGATTTTGCGCCCTCCGCTGGCGGAGGACTCCACCATTCGAGGCGGCCCCATTGCGAAAACAGTTGCGCGTCGAAGGAACGGGATTCGAACGTGCCTTCGGCTTCGTATTCGGGACCAACCGAGTAAACTTTTCCGGGATTTGCGGTACACAAGAAAACTTTGCCGGAGGAGTTGCGCGCGATTCCGGTGATTTGCGCGGAGCCAGACTTGGCGAGATGCGCAAAAACGCCGTGCCCATCAATCGCCAGCAGAGCGCCACTGTTGCCGGTGCCGGCAAGGAGTCGGCCATCGGAAGCGAGCCCGAGGGCGTAGACGACATCTTCGCGCGAGGCCCACAGCTCTTCCGGGGCGCCGTCGGGGCTGATGCGATAGATGCTGCTGGAAAGCTGGGGAGGAAATGGCAGAAAAGACGGTTGCAGCGGACCTTGCACGGAACCACTTATGCCCCCGGGCGCGATGGTCGTGGTTCCTTGCGGAGTAGTAATGATGGCGCTAGGGGCTTGCGGCGCACGCTGCTTTTCACCGATCGCCGAGACGTAGATGGAGCCGTCCGCTGAGACAGCCAGCGAAGTGACTTCGCGCCTGGAAGTTTCGTAGAGAACGAAGCCTTCCGCGGGGCTTGCGGACTTAGCCGCGGCGCGAGAGAGACGGAGGATGCGGCCGCTCGGTTCGGTGCCGGCGATGAGATTTCCCTTGGCGTCGAAGGCCAGGACGCGAATGTGCGCTTCCTCGCTGGAGTAGAAGAGTTCGCCCTTGCCATCAGGCGTGACCGCGACGACCTGGCCTTTATCGCCCGTGGCGACGTAGAGAGTGCCATCCTTCGAAAAAGCGAGGTCCCAGATGTATTTTGTTTTGGGATCAAAGAAGACGGATTTTTCTCCGGAGGCCGAGACGCGATAAACCTTGCCGTCCGGCGAAGTGCCGACATAGAGAACGCCTTTGGAGTCAAAGGCGATAGCTTGCGCGGAGAGATCCGTGGAATCAAAAGCTACAGTGGGTTTGCCGTTGGAATCGAAGCGGAACACTTTCGCAGGCGAGCCGCCCGCGGCGTAAAGCGTGCCCTTGGGATCGAGGCGGAGTGACCACAGGTAAGAAGCGTCCGCGTCCGCGAGCAAAGTGAATTTGGGAGCGAGTTCGAGGCGTCCGTCGCTGCGCACCGCCACGCCGTGAGCGGTGCCCTTGAGGAACTCTTCGTAGGTGAACTGGCGCCAGCGGCGGGTGTGCTCGGCGAGAAGAGGTAACGAAGTAAGAAAGCAAAGAAGTAAGGAGGATGAAAATTGCAGGAAGTGGCGAGCGGCGAGTGACGAGTGGCGAGTGAAAAAAATGGTTTTAGGATGGCGGAAGTTGTGCATGGAAGTGGTCACCGGATTTGAAGATTCAGGGAGATGACGCCGGAGACGGGGCCTCCGAGCGGGATGGAAGCTTCACTGGCCAACGATTCGCGCAACACTTGGACGCTGCCGGGAGCGGGGCGGCCATCGACGACGTTGATTTGCGAGAGCGGAATGTTTGGCAATTCCTTATCTTCCCAGAGAAGCGTAGGGGCTGGAACGAAGAGGCCGACGTAAAGGCGGTCGTTCCTGCGCTCGCGATTCAAAAGCGCGATGAGCTGATCGAGACCGGTGGGGCCGCTGCCGGCGCCCGCAAAGCCAAAGCCGCGGGAGGCTCGATTGAGCAGGTCGGCGTCGCAGACCAGGACTCGAAGATTTGTGCCCCGGGCGACCTGCTCGGGGACTCGCACGGCGGTTTCTTCCACGCGCGCGGGGCCGCGATAGGGTCGAAGCAGCACGCGGACGCGCAGGGTCTCGCCGGGAGCGGCTTCACCTTTTTCGAGCCAGGCGCTTTCAATCACGAATGATTTTCTGCCCGGAGTGCTCTCGACGCGAAGAGCGATGCGATCCACCTTCGCGGGCTCGAAGGTATTGACGAAAAGGCGAGCGAAAACAGTTTGCAAAGTGAGGGCGATGGGGAGGCCATCGGGAGAGAGAGAGTCACCGGGAGCGAACGTGTTCTCGATTTGCACCGGCGCATGGCCTTGCAGGCGAATCTCGCCAGAAAGATGGAGCGTGGTGCCTTCGCCGTAGAGAGAATTTTGCGTCAGACCGCTGAAAGTGGTGAGGGCCACGAGGAGTGGAGTGAGTTTAGGGTGATTGACAAGCTCGAAATGGAGCGTCTTTTGCTTCGCAGGTCCATCGCCCGAAACCAGAAGTGTTAGATCCAGAGGAATCATTGCCGGGGGCGCACCGAGTTTGCCGGTGACGGCAGTGAGACGATCGCCCGTGATCGTGCCGATGGAGCCGCCCACGTTGACGATCTTGGTAGAAGCGAGTTCGGAAGACAGCGTGGTGACCACGCGGCTGCGCGCCATGGGAATCTGAATGTCACCGAGACTCAGAAACGGATGGCCACAGAGATAGACACGATCGGCTTGCACCGCAGTGACCGTACAGGCGGAGTTGATCGAGGCATCGCCCTGAACGAGAACCATGCCGGCCATGTCACCGGCAACGAGGTGCCCATCATCAGGCCGCGGCGAGGCGGTGCCACCCTGCGCGGCCACGAAGCCGTAGCCTTGCAGTTGATTTGCGAATTGCTGGAGTGCGGCAGGCTGGAAACCGGAGAAAACGAGCGGCGTTTCGATAGGCTCGAGCGCCGAGCCGGAGGGCAAACCAGTCCGCGTGGAAGCTTCGCTGGGAAGCCCGAGCTGCTGCGTGGTTGCTTGACCTGAGGCAGACTGGGAGGCCGGGTTCAGCACGTCCTGAATGGGCGTGACGCCGGCGATAGGCTCTTTGGTGAAGATGCCCAGTTTCAGGGACAGAGCGCCCGCGAGTTTGCCGTCCAGATAGACGGGGCTGCCGCTCATACCAGCCACGACTCCGGTGTGTTCGACCTTCTGCCCCTTCAATTGCACCAGAATGATGGATTGTTTGGGGCCCAGAAAATTGTCCAGAATGCCGATGACTTCCAGATCGAACTTTTCGACCTGATCGCCGGCAAAAATCGTGTAAGCATACCCTTGCATGCCCGCGCGGACCTGGCTGAGAGGAAGGAGTTCGTTCGACTCTTGCGCGACGGCGACTCTTGGTCCCAGGCATAAAGCCGCCAGGAACGCTAAGAGTGCGAAGATTAGAACGCTGCGAAACTTCGACAGATGCGACCAGGCGGTATGCATGAATCGGTAATGATACGCGGCAGAGTAGCGCTAAGCAATCAAACCTAAGATGCCCCGCCGATAGGAAGAGTTAGCTAGACGTACTGGAGCTATTGTCTGCAGGGTGGCGGCGGTGTATGTTACAAATTAGAAGAAGAATATTCAGAGCAGTATGCCTTACCGGAGAGACCACGCCTATGAAAGCCTTCGCTGCCTTCTGGGTACGCTTTCTGACTGTTGCTGCGTTCGTGATGATCGCCGGATTCGTTTTCGTCCGCGGGCAGTCCCCAGCGATTAAAGTTGTGGACGTGATTCCTGCGAGCCTCAGCGGGGAGACCAATCAGGACAGCGAACCTTTCCTGGCAGTCCAGACCGTCAATCCTCAGATCATGGTTGCCTCGGCGTTCACTCCCAATCCGTTTTCCTCGAGTGGAAATGCGCCCGTTTACATTTCCGAGGACGGCGGCAACACGTGGGTGCTGAGCGCCATCACTCCGGTACAGCGAATGACTTGCGACATCACGCATGCCATGCCCACGGGTGAGAACCATCCCCGCGGCGACCTGCACGCCGGCACGCTGGCTTGCGCCGCATCCGTCACGCTGGACGAGTCGGAATCGAATGATGTTTCTGCCAGCGCTGTTATGAACGTGCAATCCACGCGCACGAACGTGGATCAACCTTTCGTGCGGGCTTTGGGCATTTCCAATAGCGATCATATCTACGTGGGCCTTAATGATTTCAACCAGCCCAACGGCCACACGGCAACAGTGGACGTATCTGTGAATGGCGGGGCGACGTATAAATCCGTTTCGATCGAAACGCGAAAGACTGCGGGACAGGATGGTCCGTCCGTTCGGCCGGCGGTTACTGGTGACAATACCGTCTACGCGGCCTTCTTTGGCTGGCGAAAATTTAATGGCACAGTCGCGACGAGCGACGTTGTCGTTGTCCGCGACGATGCTGGAGGAACTGGTCCCCTTCCATTTCAAGCGTTGAAAGACCCATCGGACAAATTGCCGGGGCGGCTGGTGGTCAAGGGCGTCTCCATCCCGTGGTCCAATGCGCCGACCCTGGGGCAGGAGCGCATCGGTTCGACGCTTTCCATTGCGGTCGATCCGAATAACAGTTCCAGCGTGTATGTCGGTTGGGCGGACCGCGGGAACAGGGGCGATATCTACGCACTCCATGTGCGGCATTCGACCGACCGAGGCGCAACGTGGTCCAAGGTCGACCTGCCTCATACGACGATCAGCAATGCCACGAACATCGCGCTTGCAGTAGCCAACAATGGCACGGTGGGTCTACTTTACCAGCAACTTTCTGGCGGCCGTTGGGTTACACATATGGTGGAATCGCGCGATGCTTTCGCGACCATTCAGGACATGATTCTCGCGAATGTCCCGGCCGATACTCCCGTGCAGCAGTTCTTACCTTATCTGGGGGACTACGACTACTTATTGGCGGTCGGCAATGAGTTCCGGGGAGTTTTTTGCGCCAACAACACGCCGGATCTCGCGAATTTCCCCCAGGGAGTGACGTACCAGCGGGCCGCAGACTTCGGCAAAAAGATTCTCACTGACGGCTCCGGCAATCCCGTGGCGATTTCCATCGATCCGTTCTACTTCAGCGTTCCGGTGAAGCCGTGACGCGCATTTGCACCATGCAGCAGAAGAAGGAGGGGCGCATGAATACTTTGAGATTTTTCCTTACCAGCGTCCTGTGCGTGAATCTGTTGGGTGTTCCCGCGCTTCCGCAGGCGGCAAGCGATCAGGCGGCCCTGGTCAAACAATCCAGTATCGTTTTCGCGGGCACGGTCAGCCAACTCGGGGCCACGTCCTTTGCGGGTGTGCCGAAATCGGCTCAGACGATCGTTGTTCGCGTTGACTCCGTATTGAAAAAGCCGCCGGCGGTTTCACTGAAGAAGGGCGATAACGTCACCGTTGAGTTGAAAGACCCATCCGTTTTCCAGCAAGGCGCGCAAGCAACGTTCTACACGGAAGGCTGGATCTTTGGTTCCGGCGTCGCCGTCAAGGAATTGGGCCACGAATTCAAGCCCAGCAGCGGTGAGACTTCTAAGCCACCCGGCGCTGATGAAAAAGCAGTCCAACAAACTCAGGAGCAAATCAGCGATGAAGAACTGAGAGACCGGCTGAACGCGGCGGACTTCGTCATCATCGGGCGCGTCAAAGAAGTCCATCGATGGACCGTGCCCAAGTCGGCCCCCCAGCGCGTCTCCGAACACGATCCGGACTGGCACGAAGCCCTCATCGAGGTCCAGTCCGTCCTGAAGGGTGGGCAAGTCAAAGGGAACAGCATCGTCGTCCGGTTTCCAGGACGCAACGATGTGGCCTGGGTGCACTCACCCAAGCTCGCGAAGAATCAGCAGGGCATCTTCTGCCTGAATAGAGATCAGACTTCCGGTGTACCCACCGAGAAAGTGGGAGGCCGCCAGGTGGCCGTGTACACTTGCCTGGGACATGGCGATTCGCTTCCCATGTCAGACGCACCCCGCGTGCGCTCCCTGCTCAAGAACTAAAATCATAACCTGCGAAAAAAAGTACTCGACTCTCCCGCTTTGACTATTGCTCTTGGGAAGCCATTTGTTGGCAGACCGTCCGCCGCCGCTTCGCCCATTGCCGGAAAAACTTGTTTTGACAAACGACCTACGGAGCATAGAATACGCTCCACTCTCCGGCACTTTCCAGGATATGGACTCCGAAGCACAAATCGCAGCTCGCTGAAACAGGTGTCGAGAGACGTTGTTCAAGGTTCATCACGGAAGTTTTGTCATTCCGGGCAAAGAGCCAAGAAAATGGCAGAGGAGGGAATCGTGCGCCGACGAGTGCCGGTCCTCGCGATGATGTTTTTTGCAATTAGTCCAGTGTGGGCACAAAGCCCGCCACCACCCGATCAGGCCGAACAAGTCCGAATCTTGCTCGAGCGGGTGGAGCAGCTTGAGAAGCGGGTTGCGGAGCTGGAAACCAAACCAGCTGTGGCCGGTGGTGTTACGGTACAGGCGGCGAATGTCGCCGCCGTCGCGAAGCCAGAAATGGCCGAACCAGTGCCACCGCCCGCGTCCGGACATCAGCACGAAACGGCTGAACCACAGGCCGCATCCGGCCAGATGGAAGTGCACTATCCGTCGCTCCAGATCCGGGGTTTCGGCGATGTGGACTTTTCGGCGACCGACCAGAAGGGCACGACCAGCGGATTCAACTTGGGCCAGCTTGATCTTCATCTGGCTTCGGCGCTTTCCCGAAAAGTGACGTACTTTGGCGAACTTACGTTCAATGCGCAGCCGACGGGCTATACGGTGGAAGTGGAGCGGTCCATCATCCGGTACGACTACAACGACTTTTTTAAACTATCGTTCGGGCGGTACCACACGCCCATCGGCTATTGGAATACCGCCTTCCATCACGGGGCTTGGCTGCAGACTACGATTAGCCGTCCGGACATGGTCAGGATTGGCGGGACGTTTATCCCCGTGCACTTTGTGGGTTTTTTGGCTGAGGGAAATATTCCATCAGGAGGAGCGGGACTCAGCTATAGCGCCGGCGTGGGAAACGGGCGCGGCTCGATCATCAGCCGTCCTGGCGATGCGGGCGACAATAATAACAATCGCGCGTGGGTGGCCAACCTCTACTCCAGGCCGGTCAGACTCTACGGATTGCAAATGGGAATCTCGGTGTACCGCGACAAAATCACGCTACCGGTCGTGACACCCACGGGAAATGAGTTCCGGGAATGGATTTCCGCGGCGCACATCGTGTGGACCAAGGAGAATCCGGAATTCCTGGCGGAATTCGCGAACGTCAATCACAGGAATATTTTGACCAATGCCATCACCAACAATCAGGCATACTACGTGCAGATCGGATATCGGCTGCCGTGGTTCGAAAAGACGCTGAAGCCCTACTACCGCTTTGAGCATACGCACACGCCGCTGAGCGAACAGGTTTTCATCAATCAGGATCTGGTCGAGTCCATCCTTGGCCTGCGCTATGACATCACGAACTACGCAAGCTTTAAGAGCGAGTACCGCAATACCAAGCGACTGCTAACGGAACCGCGGGTGAACGGCGTATTCTTCCAGACGGACTTCACGTTTTGATGAGCGCGAATATGAATGCCACCAGCAAGCGCATCGTGACATTTCTCTGGACGTTCCTATGGTCGTCTATGGTCCTGCACTTCCCAACTACCGCGCAGACTGCGCGAGGCGCGGACATCGCCGTGGTGGTGAATGCTGATACTCCCGTAACGGATCTTAGCCTCGCCGAAGTACGCAAGGTGTTACTCGGCGAGCGGCAGTACTGGAATTCAAAGCTTCCAGTCGTTTTGTTGATTCGTGCGCCGGCGGCTCGAGAGCGCGACGTTGTGCTGCGAGTGATTTATCAGATGTCCGAGGCGCAGTTCAAACAGTACTGGGTGGCGAAGATTTTTCGAGCGGAAGCCGCGGCGCCGCCCAGGATTGTGTATTCGAACGACATGCAATTTGAACTTTTGGCGGCCCTGGCTGGTTCCATTGCGTTTGTGGATTCCCGAAACATGCGTGCGGGAGTGAAAGTCCTCCGCGTGGACGGGCATTTGCCTGGTGAAAAAGACTATCCCCTGCGATAAGTTCTGATCCGCGGTTTGTGGGAGAACTGCCCTGCGCCAGGCTTAACCGGCGGTGCGGCCCTAATGGGAAAGCTTCATACGCCTAAGGATTTCTCTGAATCGCGGATCGGGCCTGATATTTTCGAACATCGGCTCGACCGCAAGGGAAACCAGGCCACTGTCGTGCTCCTCGTAGGCCTTCTCCAGCCACTCAAAGGCTTTTTGCTTTTCGTCCATGCGCATATAGGACTCCGCGATGCTGTAGGAGGAGACGTAGCTGTGCTTGGAGAGTTCCGTTAAGCCTTCCAGCCAGCTTTGCAAGACGCCTTTGTAGCCGGACTTCGTGAAATCCTCTTCAATGGAAGCCGCCAGTTCGGGGCCTCCGGAGAGCGACAATGCTTTTTCCCTCTCCGCAACGGCTTCCTTGTGCTTGCCCATGTGCGCGTAGACTTCTTCGAGGATGCGCCGGGCCGGTGAAAACTTCGGGTCAATATCCAGCACTTTCCGTAACTGTTCGACAGCATTCTCATTCTGACCCGCAAGATAAAATTGCCACCCCATGGTGGTATTGATGATGAGAGAGAGCGGATCTAATTCCTGGGCTTTCTTCGTTTCGGCAATGCCTTCGTCGAAGCGGCCCATGTTCGTCAAATAGTCGCCGTACCAGTGGTGCGCCGTGGCCAGGTTCGGATTCAACTCGATGGCACGCTTGAATTCTTTTTCGGCTCCTCCCCAATCCCATTCAAAATGTTCTTTTACAAGGCCCAGAGAGGTATGCGCCTCCGCGAGACTATCGTCAAGGTTCAGCGCCTGCATCGCCGCGGTTTTGGCTTTCGGCCACGCCTCGGATGGGGGGAGGTAACCGGCGTCGCCCAATAAACTGTAGCTGTCCGCCAGGCCTGCGTAGGACAACGCATAACCAGGATCCTTCTGCACGGCCTGAGTGAAATAGTCCGCTGCTTTCTTGAAATCCGCCTGCGTCCACTTGTTCCAGTAAAAGAGGCCCTGGAGATAAAGTTGATAGGCTTCTGCATTTTCGGTAGGCCGCTTCGCGAGCAATTTCTTTTCTTCTCCCGCAAGCCGCGGGCGCAAGCGCCCATAAATGTCGCCGGCAATTTCTTGCTGCACGGACACGAGATTGGAAAGCTTGCGGTTGTATTGCTCACCCCAGATCTGCCGGCTGTTCTGCACGTCTTCGAGACTCACGCTGATCATCAGTTCGTCGCCCGTTTGGATCAGCCTCCCCGTGAGAATGGCTCGAACATGCAGGTCGCGACCCACCTTCTGCGAATCCGTCGCCTGGCCCTTGTAGCGGAAAACCGTGTTGCGCGACATGACCGCGAGATTGGGGAGCTGCGAGAGGCTGTTGATCAGGCTTTCCGTGATTCCGTCGCTCAGATACTCCGTTTTCGGATCGTTGCTCAAATTGGCAAAAGGCAGAACGGCGATCGATTCAATGCGTGCCTGGCCTGCTCCCCCAAATACGCGGTCCCGCAAATTGCCCACATTCAACCCCAACAGGATCAGCAAGAGGGCGAGAACCCCGCCCCACACCAGATGAGGCCAGAGACGGCGCAGCTTTTGGCGTGAAGCTTGCCCGGTGGTATAGGGCATCGCGCGTGCCGAATCCGTGTCTCGTATCAGACGCTGCAGGTCCGCGCGCAGGTCCGAGGCGGACCGATAGCGCAGCTCACGGTCTTTCTCCAGCGCCTTGGAGATAATCTGTTCCAGTTGGAGGGGGATGGTCGGGTTCAGCCGCGCCGGCGGGATCGGTACGCGGTTCAGGATGGCATCGAAAATCACGCCGGACGTGTTTCCGGTAAACGCGCGCTGACCGGTGCACATCTCATAAAGCACTAGCCCCAGGGAGAAAAGATCGGTGCGTTCGTCGAGTTCTTGACCGCGGACCTGCTCCGGGGACATGTAAGCAACTGTGCCCAGAGCCACGCCGTCGCTGGTCAGATGGACGTCCTGGGTGGTGACTCCAAAATTTCCCGCGGTCTGCTTGGCCCGGCCCGCGCCTTTGCGTTCTGGCATCAGCTTGGCAAGTCCGAAATCGAGAAGCTTTACCTGGCCGCGGTCGGTAAGGAAAATATTGGCGGGCTTGATGTCCCGGTGAATGATGGCCTTGGAATGGGCTGCTTCCAGGGCGTCCGCCATCTGGTGGCCGTACTCCGGCACACGCTCCAATTCGATCGGTTTCCCCGAAATACGGTGTTTCAGCGTCTGCCCTTCAAGAAATTCCATGACGATGAAGTGCTGGCCCTCATATTGGTCTACGTCATAAATCGTGCAGATATGGGGATGATTGAGCGAAGAAGCTGCCCGAGCTTCCCTTTGAAATCGCTCGATTGCCAAGGGTTCCCTGGAGAGTTGCTCGGGCAGAAATTTCAACGAGACGGGGCGGCCGAGCCTGAGGTCCTCGGCTTTATACACCACGCCCATGCCGCCCCCGCCAAGTTTCTCCAGGATGCGGTAGTGGGAGACGGTTAGCCCGATCATAGAGAGGAAACCGCCATTGGCACGCCATATTAGGGTGCGCTTAGAAACAAGTCAACGCAAAGGGGTTCAGCGTGTACGAAGGTGCAGTTGGAACCGGGCAGCCGAGCTGGCGTCTTGCTAATCCATGTGGTGGTGCATGGCAAAGACTTTGTCGAGTGACTCCTCGTAAGGATAGACGTGCACCATCCAACCGAAAATGACTGGATGAAAACGGCCGCCAGCGGCGTCGCAGGCTTCTTGCGAGGCGATGGCGCCCTTGAGTCCAAACTTGCTCATGTCGGCGTTACGCAACTGGCCCTTTTGCGGCATGCAAAGATTGGTATGCAGATGCCACATGGCCACGCTCAGGGGCACGCGTTTGTTGAGCTGCTCTTCGGAAGCGCGCTTGGGCATGGTGTACATGGCGCCGACAAGTTCGTAGCCGTCGGAAGTTTTTTTGTAGAGCAAGGAAGTGGGGCGCGCTGGATCAAAAGTGAACGCTTCGAGGAAGCCATTCACATATTTCGTGAAGTGATATTCGGGCTGCGGCAAATTCGGCAGGAAGATTTTGTAACCGTCGTTCAGCGCGACGTGGTAGTCCTTGTACTTTTCGATGCCGGAGCGAAGCTGGGATACGATTTCATTGGCGCGCGCGGTATCTTCCGGCGTTTGCGGGCGCATCTCCGTCATGTGCATGTGCAAGCTGTGCGCGTCCATGTGCCCAGGAGTCATGTCGTGAACGGCGTGCGCTTCGTTGGCCTTGGCGTCATCCATGTCCATGCCTGGCATGCTGCTATGGTCCATCCCCTGTGATTCCTGAGACTGCGAACTGGACGACTGCTGAGCATCTTGCGTAGGCACCGCAGGCGCGCGATGGCTTGGAATGGCGGCGAGAAGGACGCTTACGAGAAAGAGCGCGCCGAACATGATCGCGGCTTTGGTAGCCAGATGCATAAAAGTACTGCGGGCGGACATGATAATTCTCCTAACCTAATGGTACGTATGGCGGGCTCAGGAGATTTCAAGGCGTGGTACAGGGCGTGCCCGTCAAAAAACTGGCCGTGAGAACAGGCGGGAAAGGACGTACATGAGGGCAGAGCAGTAAATTTCAAGACTGCAAATTTGGCGTGAAGGGGCTGCGCGCGAAACGAAGCTAGGCCGCGTGCTAAGATCTTCGCGTGAAAAAAGAGACCATCCAACCTGCGAAGTATTTGACTGGTGGACTGGACCTGCCCGGCGACAAATCCATCTCCCATCGATACGCAATGCTCGCGGCGCTGGCCGAGGGCACCAGCGAGTTGCGGCATTTTTCGGCGGCGGCGGATTGCCACAGCACGCTCGCCTGCATGAGCGCACTCGGCGCGGAAATCAAACCCGGTAAGGATATGGTTCGAGTCACCGGACGCGGGCCGCGCGGCTTGAAAAGTAGTTGGCGCGCTGCTGACGGGAATTCTGGCCGGGCAGGAGTTTTCCTCCAAGTTAACGGGCGACGACTCTCTACGAAAGCGGCCCATGAAGCGGGTCATCGGACCGCTGCGAGAAATGGGCGCGGACGTTCGCGCGCGCGAAGATAATTTCGCCCCGCTGGAAATTCGCGGCACGAAACTCAAGGCCATCGCTTACAAGATGCCCATGGCCAGTGCGCAGGTAAAATCCGCTGTGCTGCTGGCGGGGCTCTTCGCCGATGGCGTGACCAGCGTGACGGAGCCGGCGCGAACGCGGGACCACACTGAGCTAGCACTGGAAGAATTTGGCGCCGCTATCGAGAAAGACGGGCGCACCATTCGAATTCACGGGATCGGCGTTGGAAATGGAAGCGGCAAACTGACTGCCAAATCGCTTGACGTGCCCGGTGATCTGTCTTCCGCCGTATTTTTTATTGCCGCGGCCTCACTGTTCCCCGATTCGAACGTGTTGATTCACAATGTGGGTTTGAATCCCACGCGTACGGCCATCCTGGATTTGTTCGCTTCCATGGGCGCATCGATTCAGATCCTCGGGCTCAAGAGCGCTCACGGGGAGCTCATTGGAGACCTGGCAGTGAAGGGCGCATCTCTCAAGGGTGGCGTGATTGCAGCCGAACAAATTCCTCTGGTGATTGACGAGCTGCCGATGCTTGCGGCCCTGGGGCCCTACACGGAAGAGGGCATTGAAATTCGCGATGCGGCAGAGCTACGCGTAAAGGAGAGCGACCGCATCGCCGCGCTTGCGGATAATTTGCGGCGAATGGGCGCGTCCGTCGAAGAACGGCCCGACGGATTGAAAGTGCAAGGGCGCCGCGCGGGAAAACTGCGCGGCGCGGAGATCGAGCCGCGCGGCGATCACCGTATCGCCATGGCGTTCGCCGTTGCAGGCCTGGCGGCGGAGGGAAACTCCGTCATTCGCGATGCGGACTGCGCAGCCGTATCCTTCCCCACGTTTTACGCGGAATTGAACCGCCTAGCGGAGCGATAAGCGAAAGCCTCAGTGTTTTTCCGGCTTCGGAGTTGGAGGCGGGGGCGGAGTCTTCATCCGCGGCGGTGGCGGCGGAGCAGGGACGTCTGAGCTTGTCCTGTGCAATGAGATCGAACCATAGCTCGTTTTCAAAATAATTTTCGGCCCACGGCCGCTTCCGTACTTTCCTTCCAGGTGAGCGTCGCTGGATCCCGTTGAAGTTTGCTTCAGCGCGTCTGCCTTAAACTCACTGTCAATGTCTCCGGAGTGGCAATCCGCGACGATCTCGAAGCTCGCCGACTCCGGCAAACTGAGAGTAATGGCTGCGGACGAGTTGTTGATTTCGATGTCGTCTTTCGGAGGAGTGGTGAAACGAACTTCCACGTTCCCTCTGCGATTGTCGATTTTGACTTTGCCGCCGGCGTTCTCGATCGTCATTTCATCTTGCGCTCTCACACTCAGGTTGCCGGGAGCGTCGAAGATTTCCAGCCTGCCCGGGCCCGCCTCCATATGCCCGGCAAGCTGCGAGAGCGTGAGATCGGTGTGCCTGGAGAGGAACCGCACGCCCTTGGCGACTTTGTCGGCCCGGATGGCCCCGTAAAATTCGCCGTCGATCGTGAGCTGTCCGGTGGCGCCCGATACATTGATTTCTCCGCCGTGGCCGGAAATCTTCACGTTGCCCTTCGTGTCGGAAATCTTGATGTCCCCTTTGCGGGTATCGATGCTGACGTCGCCCCCCGTGCCGCGAATCTCGATGTCGCCCGTGCCGCTCGTCACGTTTACGGGCTTGGTCATGTCGGCGACAGTAATGTCGCCTTTCTCGCTGCGGATGGTCAGTGAGGATTTTTTCGGTACCGCCACGTCCAGGTCCAGGCTGACGCGCGAATCCACCGCGCTCCCGCCGGTAGGACGGATTTCGTAGCCATCGCCATTTGGCGCGATTTCGACGCCCACGCGCTCCGCAATTTGCCGCGCATCATTCCCATTCCAGGCCCTGGCGTTCTTCTTTCCCGAAATTCGTATCTCAGCTTCATCCGAAGAACGCACGCTGATGTTGCCGTGCCCGCCGCGAATCGCAATGCGCGCATCCGCCGGAACGGCTTTCGGCGAAACCTCCAGATCGTAGTCGAATTGGTTTCCCCACTCCCGCATGCGGCCGGGGAGTTCTTGTCTGCCGAAATCGATGGCCACCACGATCCCTAACAGCGAGAGAAGCCCCAGGACGAGAAATACTTCGCTCCCGCGGATGCGTGCGGCCTCCGGGTCCCCAGACCTGTTGCCAGTTGTGCGCTCATAGAGTTTGATCGCGCCCCAAAAAATCAGGATGAGCGGCCACCAGTGTCCCAGCACATTGACAATGCCTAGACCTCGGTAGTTGTGAAGAAGCAGCAGCAATCCAACGAAGAGCAGGAGCAGGCC
>WNFO01004839.1_pt1 | contig 17801 bp, 11 predicted proteins | sample 5400251 | NCBI WGS metagenome assembly WNFO01 (sample SAMN13153354, study PRJNA577476) | soil metagenome | isolation source: 100 cm saprolite under Madrone tree | place: USA:California | collected 2016-06-14
TTGCAGGGACCTACGATCTGCGTCTCACGGCAAGCGATACATTGGTGTCTCGCAGTTCGGATGTAATCATCACCGTAGACGATCAAATAGTCGGAAACATTGAGGTCTGCTACTTCTGCTCAACGAACTTCGGATTGGGAACATTCCAGGACGGTCCCACGTTCGTCATTCGCAATACGGGCACAGCCCCGATGACGGGAGCCGTTCTTAGGATCGGGCCAGGCGGTGGCTTTACGGATTCCTTCAACGTCGGTTCCATACCGGCGGGTGGTTTTGTTCTCGTCGCGCCGGGGCTTTCAAACGATGGTGGCACTGGCCACACGTTCTTCAACTACCTGGGCGGGATCCTTGATACCAGCGACAGCGGGCCGAGCGGTAATGATACGCAGTTTGAGTTCACTGCCTTGAGTGGCGGATTCCAGGTCGATTCGGGGGTCTTTACGCCCGCAGCGACGCAGGGCCCTTCGCTCGACGGCACGGTCGCGAACATCAATTTCCTGGGCGGGCCCGGCAACGCCGACGCCCCCTGCAACAACTGCTTTGACAAGGTAGTCACGAATTTGGGCATCTCCACAATGCCGGCTCTGATCATTTCAAAGACACATGTGGACCCATTCAATCTCGGACAGCAGAACGCTAGCTACACCGTCACCGTGTCGAACGGCCCGAACTCGGCGCCGACGAGCAGCGCTGTGACCGTGACGGATACGCTGCCATCCGGTCTGACGCTGGTGTCCATGGTGGGAAGTGGCTGGACCTGTTCTGGCACTAGCTGCTCGCGAAGCGACGTGCTGGCAAGTGGCGGAAGTTACCCACCGATTACGGTGAACGTCAATGTAGCCAGCAATGCTTCATCGCCACAGAACAACACTGCAACAGTCGCAAGCGGCGCGTTCGCAGCGGTGACCACAACCGACTTTACAACGGTTACACAAGCGGGTCCGCAGCTGACGAAGGTAAGTCCTGGCATTGCGAAGCAGGGACAGCAAAATCTGACGGTAGCGATCACCGGCCAGTCCACGCATTTCGTCCAAGGAACAACTACGGCCGCCTTTGGCGCAGGAATCACCGTCACGTCGCTTACCATCAATTCAGCGACCACCGCAACGGCCACTGTGAATGTAGCGTCGAACGCGCCACTCGGCACAAGTGATGTGACACTAGCGACGGGTGGAGAGGTGGCGACACTGACCGGCGGATTTGGAGTCATCAGTAATGGCTCCAGCGGTTCGACCGTGGTGTTCACGCCGCAGGGCTGGATCGGTTCGCCCACGAACGGGGCAATCGTTCAGGGACAGTCACAGATCACGGTTACTTCTGGCGTAAACCTTACGTCGGGTACGCTGACCTATTGGCCGCTTTCAAATCCGAATGCGGTTACAACCCTGAACTCGAACGCGACGGGGACTGGCACCGTCGGTACTTTCGATGCCACGCTGCTCCCCAGCGGGGGATACGCGATCGAGCTCAACGCCGTCGCAAACGGAGCGCCACAAACGAGTTATGTGACCGTCACAGTTGTCGGTGATAACAAACCGGGAAGAATCACCTCGACGGTGACCGATTCCAAGGTCCCGTTGGCGGGAATCCCAATCAGCATCACGCGGACCTACGACAGCCTGGAGCGCAGCCAGAGCGAGGATTTCGGTTTCGGATGGAAGCTTGGAACGACGGTTGGTCTCAGCGTCGATTCGAAGATGGACGTTACGTTCAATTTCAACGGGCAACGCGAAACGTTCTACTTTCAAGCAGCGCCCCAGAATGTGTACTTTGCCTGGATACTATACCCGCAGTACGTCCCTCAACCGGGATTGCACGGAACGTTGACTTCAGATGGTTGTCCTGCGGTATGGAACGTTCAAGGCACAATCTATTGTCTGCTGGATAAGACGCCTTACCAGCCGACAACTTACGTTTACACCGATCCGGTCGGACGGGTGTACACCATCTCCGCGAGTGGCCAATTGCAGTCCATCAAGGACCTGAACGGCAACACGCTGACGATTGCGGCGAACGGGATCACGAGCAGCGTAAACGGCGTCGTGGTTCCCTTTGTCCGCGATGGAGCAGGCCGCATCACTCAAATCACCGACACAAACGGAAAGAACTACAACTATTCCTACGACCAGAGTGGAAATCTGCAGTCAGTTAAGTATCCCGGCCTTACCGGCGCAGAAACGTACACCTATTTCAGCGACCATACCCTGCAAACAGATACCGACCCACGCGGGAACTCCTCGAGCGCGACGTATTACCCCGATGGACGACTTCAATCGATTACCGATGGGATGCACAACACTTGGAACTATTCCTACAATCTCGCGACGAACACCAAGACGACCACCAATCCCGATGGCGGGGTCATCACAGAGACGGACGACAATTTCGGCAAGCCGCTCAGCATCACCGATCCGCTGAACCGAACCACGACGTACGTGTACGACGGAAACGAGAACCTAACAAGCATGACCGATCCGCTGCATAAGACGACTTCCTACACTTATGATGGAAACGGCTTCCAGACCTCGGTCACCGATCCTCTGCTCCACAAGAGCACGAAGACCTACAACCAATTCGGCGGGGTGCTGACCGCAACCGATGCCGCGAACACAAATACGCAGGCGACAACGTATGATCAAAATTTAAATCCTGTGCAAGTCAGGGACCTTCTGAATGGCCCGGGCACTTTCGTAAGCTCGGCTACTTTTGACCAGTCCGGTAACATTTTCACCTTCACCGATGCCGATCAGAACACAACTCAGTTTGGCTACGACTCGAACGGAAATCTCAATGTGGTGATTGATCCCCTTAACGAAGCTACTCATTACCTGTACGACGCGATGGGTAGGGTGACGAAGTACACGGACGCGAACCAGAACGCGACCCAGTTCGTTTATGACGACTTGGGCCGTCTGAGGACTAAGACGGATGCGCTGCAAAATGTCACCAGCTACATATATGACGACGACTCGAACAAAACATCGGAAACCGATGGGAATCATCACACAACGACTTATCAATACGACGCGTTGAACCGGGTGAGCGCGGTTCTCTACGCGGACAACACATCCAAGAGCTTTACGTACGATTTCCGTGGCAACAAGCTGACGGAGGTTGACCAGCTGGGACACACCACAAAATACCTTTACGATTTAGCGGGCCAGTTGACGAACGTGACCTACGCGTATGGCACACCTGACGCCGGAACGGTCAGCTATACATACGACGCGGACGGCAGGCAAAAAACCGTAACGGACGAACTGAACCACACGACGACATATAATTACGATGATGCAGGACGTCTCACGAGCGTGCAAGATGCGCTGAATAACGTCACCAATTACGGATATGACACCGACAATCGCCAAACGAGCGTCATAGACGCCAACCAGCACGCGGCCAGTTATGCGTACGACGCGCGGGGCCGGTTGACCGCCACGGCATATCCGATCGTGCCCCCCGCCACGCAGGCTACGAGCTCGCTGGCGATCTATGACGGCGTGGGAAGGTTGCTGGCCGCGACCGATCAGGCTGGGAACGTCACCACTAAAAATTACGATCTCGTTGGGCGCCTGACATCGGTAATGGATCCCCTCCACAACACTACGCGCTATGGCCACGATCCAGCGGGCAACCTCACCAGCGTGCAGGACGCCGCGGGACGGACGACGACCTACCAATACGACGTGGTGAATCGCCGAAGTACGCGCACTCTTCCGCTCAGCCAGTTAGAGAGCTATAGCTACGATGGTGTTGGGAACCTCGTGGCAAAAACGGACTTCAATCAGAAGAAAACGACGTACAGCTATGACGTGCTGAACCGGTTGCTATCTAAGGTGCCGGATGCTTCCCTGAATCAGCCAACGGTCTTGTTCACCTACACGTCCACTGGGCAGCGGGCCTCCCTGAGCGATGCAAGCGGTCCGACGACATATACCTACGATAATCGGGACCGAGTGCTGAGCAAGGTGACACCCGAGGGCACCTTGAGCTACACCTATGATGCTCATGGGAATCTCTTGACGATTGCCTCCTCCAACGCTAACGGGGCGTCAATGGCCTACACCTATGACGCACTGAATCGGTTTTCCAGTGGAACAGACAATCGCTTACTCGCGCAGGGCGCATCTTCGGCAAAAACGTCCTACAGCTATGATCCTGTCGGAAACGTCTTGAATTACACCTATCCCAATACGGTTCAGGTGGCCTCGACATTCGACCCACTGAACCGCTTAACACAAATGGGCTCTTCGAACAGCGGCAACGTACTGGCGAGCTATGCTTACACGCTAAGCCCTGTTGGAATGAGGCTCTCCGCGGCCGAACAAAGCGGTCGCATCGCCACATACGGGTACGACAATGACTACCGTCTCACTTCGGAAGCGATCACGAACGATCCCGGAGGAAAAAATGGCACGGTGAACTACACGTACGACTTAGTCGGAAACCGTACTCAGCAAACATCAACGCTCAGCGGGATAACCGGCGGCTCGTTCAGCTACAACGCTAACGACAGGCTGACGAGCGACGCCTACGACAACAACGGTAACACCATCGCGTCGGGCGGGCTAACGTACGCTTACGACTTTGAGAACCGGCTGCTCGCAAACGGTGGCCTAGGTCTTACGTATGACGGCGATGGCAACCGCGTAAGCGAGTCTGTAGCCGGCACGAATACTAAATATCTTGTGGACACGCTGAACCCGACTGGCTTGCCGCAGGTGATGGACGAAATCGTCAGCGGTTCCGTAACGAGAACATACGCCTATGGCCTGCAGCGCATTAGTGAAAACCAACTCATCGGCGGGATCTGGACGCCCAGCTTTTACGGCTACGATGGCCACGGAAATGTGCGCTTCCTTACCAATCTCGCGGGCACGGTGACCGATACGTACCAATACGACGCTTTTGGGAACCAGGTCGCAAGCACGGGAACGACGCCGAACAGCTATCTCTACAGCGGCGAACGCTTCGACTCCAGCCTCGGTTTTTACGACTTCCGCGCCCGCTACTACCGCTCATCGACCGGGCGCTTTTGGTCCCGCGACTCCGAGGAAGGCGATACGGACACACCTCTGAGTTTCAATGCATACACATACGCATGGCAGGATCCCACTGACAGGAGTGACGCCACTGGCCTGTCTCCTGTTGCGGCGCCGGTCGAGGAGCCGCCAACGCTCCCCCCGCCGACAGAGCCTACTCAACAGCAGGCGCGACCTGGCGGGAGCGCTCTTGCCGAATACGCGGCCGCCCTCACCATATCATTCACGACTTATGTCGCCGTTGAGAAATTAGGCTGCGAGGTAGCCATCGCTTATTCGTATTCATCGCGTAGGGTCGTTAATGACTTCAATATTCAACGAGATGAGGAAAGGTGCACGACGACAGGTGAAGGCCGAATGCGCCTGCAACTCCAACTCGGGAAACAGTTTACGGCACCATTGCGGTTTGTAATGAAAAATCAGGATCCCCCTGGAGTGACAACTGCTCAGGTTGACTCACAGCTACTAAATCTGTGGAACGCAGCTAAGACGCCAGCCGCACGGTTCCCGTTCAATTCATTACAGCGGGATCTAAGGTCCGCTATCATCGAAGTTGGCAGATGCGCGCACCGTTACCCGCCTGGAGGCGTCATTGGTGGTTCTGATGAAGGTGGTAAATCGGTTTGCTCGGCGGAAGTTGATAAGAGCGGCTGGCGAGTTGATCTCGACAATTTGAATGGCCACAATCTGCGTCAATGACCTCCGGGAAAGACATCGCGACTGACCTGCTGCGGCGGCTGTTAGCCGGTGAACGGGGACAGGTGGGACTTCATCTGTCAATGCTGCTTGAAAAAGCGTATCCCGTGGCGGCCAGTGACGAAACCTATCGGCAAATTCTGCCTCCAGAACTTGCTGACATACACCTCTCGGCCGAGACAGCTAAGGAAATAACTGCACTGATTTGCACGGAGATTTCTCGAAATCCAAGAGAGAGCTTGATCTCAGCAGTTTCTTTTACCGGTGCGGAAGTCGCCACCAAGACCGCTGCAAACGTTCTAGCAAATCCTCCCCGTCCGCTCACGATGGGAGAGTACGCCTCCGCTTTGTCGATCGTAGGAAAATACTTGCCGGGCGAGCTTTCGGAGCAACCCGAGTTCCTTCCGAAGGCTGAATTAGAACGCCTAATTCAAGTAGCGAAACAACTTAAGAATGTGGCGGAGACCGGAACTGTCGCCGAGAGGTCTGCGCGAATCACGGCCAAGCATCACGCTGCCGGACTTCTGGAAAGCTTGAGGTCCCGCGGAATCATCGAAAATTAAGGGCACGGCTTCGCACGGTCCGATCAGCCGCTCCCTAGCTCTGATCTGCCCCATTTCCCCGCGCACAGGAGGACTGACCTACACTTATGACTTCGAGAACCGGTTGCTCGCAAGCGGCCTGGGCATTGTGTATGACGGTGATGGCAACCTTGTCAGCGAGACCGTTGGCGGAACCACGACGAAGTTCCTTGTAGACACATTTAACCCAACAGGCTTTCCGCAAGTGCTCGACGAAATCGTGAACGGCTCCGTAATACGGACGTACGCTTACGGACTTGTCCCACTGCATGCTCGCTTCCTATTGACAGTCTATATGTGGCTCAAATATCATCCATATAGATTACCGATAGGAGATGTGCTTGAGCTCTGAACCGACAACCCTATTGCGAGCAACTTTGGACTTGCTGATCTTGAAATCGCTTGTCGCCGGCGAGATGCACGGATTGGGAGTCTCACGCAGAATCCAGGAGATCGACGGGCGGGACTTTTCTTGTTGAGGCCGGCTCGCCCCGCTCTACACCGAATGAAAGAAGAAGGTTGGATTTCCTCCTTCTGGGGAGACTCCGAAAACAACCGGCGCGCGAAATACTATCGCTTGAGCAAGGCAGGACGGAAGCAACTCGAACCCGAAACCAAGCGCTGGAGACGCATTTCTTGGGCTATCGCGCAAGCTTTGGGAGCATTGTAAAGAGGTGTTCAGTATGCCGCTCTTTGTGAGAGCCCGAAGTCTCTTGCGAAATCTCTTTTTCAGTCGTCGCGTGGAGGGAGACCTTGACCAAGAGGTTCATGCGCACCTCGAAATGCTGACAGACGGAAACATTCGCGGGGGGATGTCACCGGAGGAAGCGCAACGGGCCGCGCGGATCGAACTTGGGGGGATTGAGCAAGTGAAAGAACAGGTTCGCGAAGAACGAATTGGCAACTGGCTCCCCTCCGTCCTCTCTGATTGCCGCTACGGCATCCGCATGCTCCGCAAAAATCCAGGTTTCACCGCTGTTGCCATCCTGACGCTCGCTCTGGGTATCGGTGCAAATTCCGCGTTCTTCTCTATCGTCAACGCCGTGATGTTGCGCCCGCTTCCGTACGCCGATTCCGAGCGCCTCGTGAGACTCGGTTCCAAGACCGGAATGTTTCCAGACATGTCCCTGAATTTGACGTGGCCGGTATTCCAGAAAGTCCGCAAGCAAGTCTCTTCTTTTGAGCAAAGCGCTGTGTATCGGGGCCAGTCCAAAGCCTTAACCGGACGTGGCGAACCGCAGTTGATCGAGATCGCCGCCGTATCAGATCGGTTCTTCGAGCAACTCACTGTCCGCCCTCGGTTAGGGCGTTTGCTGGGAGATGCCGACCAGGATGAGAGGAATGGGAAAGTTGTCGTTCTGAGCGACGTCTTATGGCGAACGCGTTTCGGCTCCGATCCGCAAATTCTCGGGCAGACGCTTACGCTCGATCACCAACCTTATACGGTTGTGGGAATTGCAGCCAAAGGTTTTGCCTTTCCGGAAAGAACCGAGGCTTGGACTCCACTAGCGGTCGCGTCCGAGACGCGAGAAAATCCCACGTTTTACGCATTCACTTTTGTCGGGAAATTGAAACCTGGTGTTGCGATGAGTCAGTTGAACGCGGAACTCAAACCCGTCTCCGCGCAAATGGTAAGAGAATATCCTAAATTGAAGGACGGCTACGAATTGGATGCCACGAAACTCATGGATGATCGTGTCAGCGATGCGCGTTTGTCCTTTTACGTATTGCTCGGGGCCGCCACTTTCGTCCTTCTGATTGCGTGCACAAATCTCGCGAGCCTGTTGCTCTCCCGGACCTGGGCACGACAGCAGGAAATGGCCGTGCGATCTGCATTGGGCGCCTCGCGCACACGCATCTTTCGCCAGATGCTCGTGGAAAGCTGCTTGTTGGGAATCTTGGGCGGCGCCTCCGGAGTGGGGCTGGCCGCGTTCGTAGTCCAGATTTTTCGTGCAGTTGCGCCGGAGGACACTCCGCGTCTCGTAGAGATTCATCCGGACTGGGCCATGGTCGCTTTCGCCGCAACAAGCGCGTTGCTCACTGGCATTTTCTTTGGCGTGGCCCCTGCCCGGCAAGCCGTATGTGCGACGATCCACAATACTTTGAAGGAAGGCGCTGGCGCCAGAAGCGTTGGGGTCGGTGCACGTCAATCCAAGATAGGCGGAGCCCTAGTTAGCGGAGAAGTTGCGCTGGCCTTCGTGCTATCAGTCGGCGCTGGCCTCATGCTGCAAACCTTCGGTCGCCTCCTGACTCAGAATCCTGGATTCCGTACGGACAACGTCTTAACGTTCGATCTCTACAGGCCCGCGCTAGAGAGTGATGCCGACCGCAAGAAAGACATCCCTGCCCAGGTGGAACAAACCAAAAATATCGTGCAGCAAGTCCAGCGCTTACCGGGAGTCGAAGGTGTCGCTGCGTCCAACTACGCTTTGTTGGACGGCACCATCTCGGTTCACGGCGGTCTTCGCGTCGAGGGCTCCGACGCCGTCGATCCCGATACGGCTTTCGCGGTCACCACGCGATACGTATCGCCAACCTATTTCAAAACCTTGGGACTGGCACTGCTTCGGGGAAGAGGATTTGCCGACACGGATGTTCGCGGCACAGCACCGATCGCCATCGTTAATGAAAGGATGGCGAAAAAATATTGGGGCACTCTCGACGTCCTCGGCAAGCGCTTCACTACATCGACAGACGACAAGGGAGTTGAAGAGTGGAGTGAAGTCGTCGGCGTCGTGACCAGCGCGCGTGACATCTTTGTGAAAGAAGAACCCGACGCGGAATATTACGTGCCCCTGTATCAGGGCGGCATGAAAGGGTCTACTCTGCTCGTGCGTACCACCAGCAATCCCGAAACACTTGCGGGCACGATCACCAAACAAATTTGGAGCGCCTACCCTGATTTGCCGGTGAGTCACGTGACGACACTCCGAGCCACCATCGAAAAGTCCGTCGGCAACGAGAAGTTGCACGCTACATTGTTGACTATCTTTGCGGGCACCGGATTGCTTATGGCTCTGGCTGGTACTTACGGCGTCATTGCCTACGCCGTCGAACGCAGAACACAGGAAATCGGCATACGCATTGCTCTCGGTGCCACTCGCGGCGACGTGTTACTTCTTGTGTGCAGGAACGCCTTTTTCCCGGTGCTGGTCGGCATTGCCGTCGGTGTCCCGGTCGCACTCGCGGGCCAACGTGCGCTCGCCAGCGAATTGTATGGCGTGAAGGCAACCGACCCATTCACTTTTGCGGCAGCAGCGTTGTTGATGATTCTGGTTGCTGGGATTGCGTGTTGGATTCCCGCACACCGAGCCACTCACGTCGACCCCATGGTCGCCCTGCGTTGCGAATAGAATTTAGCTCCTGGCCGACGACTATCTCCTAGGTTAGCCGCGGTCTCATAGAGCTTTGGCAGCGTTGTCGAGGGTTCAGCATGCAGCTTTTTGTGAAAATTCGGAGTCTCCTGCGAAATCTCTTTTTCTCGCGGGGCGTGGAGGTGGATCTCGACGAGGAGGTTCATTCCCACTTCGAAATGCTGACAGAGGAAAACATTCGCGCGGGTATGTCGCCGAAGGAAGCTCAACGTGCCGCGCGGATGGAAATTGGCGGTATCGAACAGGTGAAAGAACGGGTTCGCGAGGAGCGGATTGGCAATTCGTTGCACTCCGTGATCACCGATTACCGCTTCGGTCTTCGTCAACTCCGCAAGAATCCGGGCTTCACCGCCGTCGCCATCCTTACCCTGGCCCTCGGCATCGGCGCCAACACCGCGCTATTCAGCATCGTCGATGCAGTACTGTTGAGACCTCTTCCGTACCAAAGCGCAGATCGTCTGGTCGCGGTTTGGTCGACTGAAATTGGCCAACCGGGTACAAAGATATTCGCACCCTATCGGGACTTCGAGGAGTTCCAAACTCACAATCGCAGCTTCGAAAAGCTAGCGGCGCTGACTTGGGCCAGGGCGGGCGAGATTCTTACTTGGCGCGGTTCGCCGCATGAGGTCCTTGCCATTCCGGCAAGCGCCGACTTCTTTTCATGGTTAGGCGTATCAGCAGCGCAGGGCCGCACGTTTGGCCCGGAGGATATGCAAAATGGATGCACTGTCGTGTTGGCCCATTCGTTTTGGCAGAACGAATTGACGTCTGCTTCCGACATCGTGGGAAGCACACTGACGCTCAATGGGAAGCCTTGCTCGGTCGCGGGCGTTATGCCCAACGAATTTGAATTCTATCCGAAACAAACTGCTTTATGGACCTTGATCACGCCAGACAGCGAGTTTTTGAAGAAACCGTTTGATTCTGTCGTCGGGATCTTTGGTCGACTTAAGCCAGGTACGAGCATCAGCGAGGCCGAGCGCGAATTAAACGCTCTTCACGAAAGAGTAGTCCAGCAATCACCTGCCGGAAGCTGGGTAGCACACACTGTACCGATCGTTCGCGACCTACGAGAACAGTTTACGTGGATCGCCGGACGGAACCTGCGCACAGCGCTCCTGGTTTTGTCCGCTGCGGTGGGTCTAGTTCTGGTCATCGCTTGCCTCAACGTCGCGAATTTATTAATCGGCCGCTTCGTTGAAAGACAAAGGGAATTGGCAGTTCGCGCCGCGCTCGGTTCAGGCCGCTCTGGTTTGATGCGTCAGCTGCTTGTAGAGAGTCTGCTGCTCGCGACCTTGGGAGCCCTCGCCGGAGTTTTATTTGCGGTGACGGGAGTGCATTATTTTAATTCCGCTAACCCGATAGAGCTCCCGCCCGGCAATCCAGTCGGAGTAAATCTCCGTGTGCTGGGTTTTACAACGTTCCTTGCAACGGTGACAGGCCTAGTCTTTGGGTTGGTGCCTGCTTGGCGGGCATCTGAAGTCGATTTGAACGAAGTTCTGAAACAGTCAGGTCGGAGCGTCACTTATGGAAAAAGTCATCGCACAAGCAAAGGGTTGGTGGTCGGTCAAGTAACGCTGTCATTGGTTCTCCTCGCAGGCGCGGGCCTCCTGATCGAAAGTATCGTTCGACTAGGCTCTGTGCCGCTTGGTTTTCGCCCTGACCATCTTCTAACTGCCAAAGTTGCTCTTCCACACGCCGTGTACTCCGACGCGATTCAGCGAGTAACTTTCTACCGCAAGCTGATTGGAAATCTAGGCACACTCCCGGGCCTGCAAGGCGTGGCGCTTTGTTCATCACTCCCTCCTTACAATGGTGGCGCTTCCAGCGAACTGGCGGTAGCCGGAAGAGTTGCGATCGAAAATCTGGAAGCTGTCAATAGTGTAGAGACCAGTTCTGGCTATTTTCATGTGCTCGGCATTCCGCTTCTCCGAGGCCGAGAATTCGATTCGCGTGACCGAGAAGAATCGCAGCGGGTCGCCATCGTAAATGACGAAATGGCTCGCAAGTATTTTCCCAAAGAAGACCCGGTGGGCAGGCAGATTAAGCTCGGGAACACGGACGCCAAGGTTCCCTGGCTGACGATTATCGGAGTTGTTGGCAATGAGAAGCGAACGATTGTTTACCAGGAGATGGGATATGTGGAACCTGCCCTCGTGTATCTACCTGTTGAGCAGAGTTCAGCGGCATCGATGGGGTTGGTGATGCGTGTTGCAGCTAATCCGCTCGTTCTGAGCCCTATACTACAACGAGAGGTGTCTCATCTCGATAGCGGTGTTCCCGTCTACGACGTCAGAACATTGAATGACCGCTATTCGGAATTTCTCGCTCATCCCCGCTTTCGCGCGATCATTATGGGCATTGTTGCGGGATTGACATTGCTTCTCGCCGCGGTTGGTGTTTATGGCGTTCTCGCGCAGTCGGTTTCGCAGCGCACACAAGAGATTGGAGTCCGTTTGGCGCTCGGCGCGCACCGACGAGACATCTTGCGTCTCATTCTTGGGCAAGGCACGAGGCTGACGCTGATGGGTGTGGGGATTGGAACGATTGCGGCACTGGCACTGACGCGGCTCATGAGCAGCCTCCTTTTCCGCGTGAGCCCGATAGACCCGCTCACGTTTGCAAGCGTTATTGCTCTGTTGACGTTTGTCGCGTTGCTCGCCAGCTACATCCCCGCGCGCCGCGCGATGCGCGTCGATCCCATGATCGCCCTGCGCTACGAATGAGCTATTTTCGAAGGAAATGTGAATTGCCAGATTGTGTGAATTCACCGTCAAGGCGAGTTCGATACGCGGATTGTCAGCATCCACTCGGAAGCTACCATGGACACGCCGTTTGCAGTTTCCTCACGTTTCGATTTCCCTGAAGGCTGGGAAGGAGCCTTACGCAAAGCCTCCAATCGCAGTCAGGCACGTCTGCCAAAGAATCTCTCGGAGGTCCACTTACATGATTATTCTCTACACTTGTACTCGGCTTAGCATGATTGTGATGATCCTGTTGATCCTCGGATTGATGAGCGGTTCCGCAACTAGCTGTCAGGAATCGGTGGCGGTCACCGAGATTACCCCCACATTGCTTGTGTTTGCCACCACAACGGGTAATGTCGTCGCCTCAGTTGGACCGGACGGGGCCTTGCTAGTCGGTACCCCCTCGGCAGCAAGCACACCGTCCATCAGCAGCATCCTTATGAGGCGAACCAAATCGACTGTTCGCTTCTTAGTAATTGCGCCACAGGACCTGACGCATTCCGAGGGTGATGCCGGATGGGGACGACGCGGGGCGTTCGTTGCCATGCATGAGAATGCGCTACAGCGCATAGGCGGCAACGCAATGGGCGCGCCATCACCGTTATCGCGACGGTTCACCGAGCTCGGAGTCGACCGACCGCGCATCGCATTCTCTGAGGTCTTGGCCTTCGATATTAATGGGGAGTCCATCCATGTTGTTCACCAAAAGCCGGGTTACAGCAACGCGGACGCGATCGCTCATTTTCATGTTGCCAACCTGGTTTACCTCGGCGAAGTGTTTCCTGGCGATGGGTATCCGCTGATCGATCCTGCGCAAGGCGGTACACTCGATGGCCTCGTGAACACCCTAGACGGGTGGACGGACAGTGCGTTCCACATTGTGCCAGCGCGAGGGAAGGTAACGAACGGTGCAAGCGTTAAGGACTTCCGCGATATGATCGTGACGGTTCGCGATCGTGTGAAACATATGATTGCTGGCGGTCGAACCGAGAATCAAGTCCTCTTGGAACACCCGACAGCAAACTTCGACACACGCTGGGGGCACGGGCGCGTGTCATCCGACGAATTTGTCCGCGGGATCTATAGCGCGCTTAAGAACCCGTAGGTGTCCGCGCTCCTTGGCGGATTCACTGTTCGGATTGGTCAGCCGAACCAAGAATCGCGACAAAACCATTATTCTTCGGACCGCGCAAAATATAAAGAACCCAAGAGAGTGAAGAAGAGTGCCCCCAACCCCATGAGAAGCGCACTTTCCCTTAAACCACCGGTCGACCAAATCTCATGCTTTGAAAGGGCGATCATGATTGACCGCAGGTGGCCTGGCGCCAATATTAACCACACCGTCATCGCACTGATAGCCCAATAGCTAATTTTCTTGACCTGCGCAATCGCTCGCGTTGCTCGTTCCACCGCCATTTGCTTGCTCGCGAGTTGTCCCATCCACCAGATGAAATCTGAGTCCGGCAGCACAGGTGCAGCCGCCCTGTCCGACTGCAAGAATTCCGATACCGCCACGGTATCTGAACAAATAGCGCAACTGCTCGCATGTCTCTCGAGCTCAGTACCCAAAGTGCCGCAACGCAACGCCTCGATGATTTCCTTGTCCTTCTCACAATAACATTGATTCATATCTACACTCCGCTTCCCGTTCGAGAACGCTCACACAGTGCTGCTGCGAGTTCGCGGCGCGCCCGAAACAACAATACGCGAACACTTGCCACCTTTAGTCCAGTAAGACGAGCAATCTCTCTGTGGTCGAAGCCTTCCACGTGGGCGAGCCAAAGCAACTGACGTTCACGGGGTTTTAGCCGCTCAAAAGCCCGTCGCACATCTGTCCGCGTCTCAGGGTCATCTTCGCAGGATTGACTTGTTATGTTAACGATGTCTGGGACTTCTCTGCGACGCCATCGGTCATGCAAGAGATTTGTCGCAATCCTAAAAAGATAGCTCCTACTCTCTGCCGCATCCATTTCCGGCAGCGTAGCAGCCAAGAAACGGCAGTAGCTCTCTTGAAGCAAATCATCGGCTACATCACGACGTCCAGATGTCCGCAATAGATAGGCCCACAGCGAACGGTTGGTCCGACTGTAGAAAACGCGAAAGGCGTCCTGGTTCACACTTGGCCGACTAGCTGAGTCTGCAATCGAGCTGGGCATCTGCGTCGAAAGCTCGATACTAGCCGTGCGAGGTTGTGGCGAAGTCCGCATTCATTTACGAACGGCGCTTAACGGTTTCGCTCAGCAACCCGAACGACTTCGATAGGAAATAGGACAAGGCAGCTGACATTCCGAAACCAGCACCCAGAGTGAGAGTTATTGTGCCGGACACGAGGAATACTTCTTCGCCGCCGGAAACTCTACCGCGCAAAAACAAGAGCGCAAGTCCAAGCAAGAAGAGGATGACGCTCGCCTGCGCCGCGCCCAGAATCTGCCCATGCGGCGTCCTTTGTTCCATCGTGAGCGATTCCAAGAATTGCTTCCCCGCATCGCTCTGGACATAAGCAAGCAATTCCTGACCTGAGCCGAACTTTTCGAGTAGTTTGGTCTGCACTCCTGCCTGCAGCTTTGCGGTTTTATAGCGACGGATCGTGGTGAATATGATCCAAGCGACAAACCCAAACAGCCCAAAGAGAATCGGGAATATGACAATTTCCTCGGACATGGTTAGTTAGCTCCTTCTGTTGTTCAAACTGCAAGGCAAAGATCTAAGCTGCTCTTCATTACTTATAACGTCTGGCGCGGAGAATGGTTAACAGAGACCTAGAAGCGCAAAGCCGCTACCGATCAGTTATCCAACGAACAAGCTACAGGTTCAATCCGGACGGAAGCTCTATCTGTGGCATTGCTGCTACGAAATCGCGGAGAAAAGTCCTAAAATCGTTCCCCCGAGCGCGCCATACTCTTCAATCCCATTCAATCCAAAGAATTTACTGAGACCGTTCTTCACCTCTGGCTTCACCCCGACCATCTGCTTTTTTTGACAGATGGATCAGCTTGGCGGGATCGCATTGTTTTTCAGTCTTCTTCTGTTGATGCAATCGCTTGCGCGAAGCGAACTTCATCTTGCGTCCGCCGAGAATCACGGCTGTCATAGAAACGTAATACACACACTCGAAGGCGCTGCTCCGGTCCAGCCGATTGAGCAAATCCGAAGAGTCTTCGCGATTACGTACAGTAGGTGCTAATGGCTGACGACCCGGCCCGGACTTCCTAAATCGCCGTTCCTGGATCTTGAGACCGGTCAGCCATTTGTCCGAGATCGGACCTGTCCTCACTGCATGCTCGCTTCCTATTGACATTCTATATGTCGAGCAATACTATCCATAAAACAGCCATGGGAGATACGGTTGAATTCCGAACCGACAACCCTTTTGCAAGGGACTTTGGACCTGCTGATCCTGAAATCGCTTGTCGTTGAGATGCACGGATTGGGAATCTCGCGCAGAATCCAACAGATCACCCGAGGCACTTTCATCGTGAAGCCCGGGTCGCTCTTGCCCTCTCAGCATCGAATGGAAGAAGAAGGTTGGGTTTTCTCTTTCTGGGGAGATTCCGAAAATAACCGCTGCGCAAAATACTATCGCTTGAGCAAGTCCGGACGAAACCAACTCGACTCCGAAACCAAGCGGTGGAGCCGCATTTCTTGGGCGATCGCGCAAGCTTTAGAAACATCTTAAAAACGTTTTATAGACTATTTAGTATGCCTCTCTTTGTAAAAGTCCGAAGTTTCCTGCGAAATCTCTTCTCATCTCATCGTGTGGACGCGGACCTCGATCAGGAAGTTCAGTCCCACCTGGAAATGCTGATCGAGGAAAACATTCGCCTTGGCATACTACCGGAAGAAGCGCAACGTGCCGCACGAATCGAACTTGGCGGCATCGAACAGGTCAAAGAACAAGTCCGCGAGGAACGGATCGGCAATTGGCTCCGTTCCGTAATTTCCGATTGCCGCTTCGGTCTTCGTCAACTTCGCAAGAATCCCGGCTTCACTGCCGTCGCCATCCTCACTCTAGCCCTCGGCATCGGTGCCAACACCGCTATCTTTAGCCTGATTAACACGCTCTTGTTACGCAGACTTCCGGTGCGCGATCCAGGGCAGCTTGTCGAGCTCCTACACAGATACCCTGGTGAGCCGCACTCGAACGGTTTCTCTCTGCAAACGTACGAGCTCATGCGCGAAAAAAATCATGTGTTTTCCGGTTTAATGGCCTCCTCATACCAAACACTCCATGTCCATGCCGAAAACTTGGAGCCGCATATCGTGAACAGCGCTTTTGTGGAAGGTAGTTTCTTCTCAAACCTCGGTTTGGACCCCACCGTCGGTCGGCTGATCGGGCCGGAGGACGATCAGGTCAATCAGCCTTCTCCAGTAGCAGTTCTGAGTTGGACTCTTTGGAAAAACAGTTTCAATCTCGACCCTGCCATCCGTGGGAAACAACTCATTGTGGATGGCGTCATCGTGACCGTTATCGGAGTCGCTCCGCGAAACTTTTCGGGATTGGAGGTAGAAATCCCTGAGGACCTTTGGATACCACTGTCCATGGGACCGGTCATCATCCCTTCCAGTCCGGCACGGAGATCGGTCGCGCTGGTCGGGCGATTGAAGCCAGGTGTCTCCTTGGAGCAGGCGCGCGCGGAAATGGCGGTGCTATACGAATCGACTTTGGACGAGGATGCCAGGACCACCGGAAATCCCTATCTTCGCAAGTTCAAGTTTGAGATGGAGCCAGCCGGTTCTGGCCATTCGTTCCTGCGCGAGGATTTCGCCAAGCCACTCTTTGCAGTCGCGGCAATTGCAGGTCTGCTACTGTTCATCGCTTGTGCAAATGTGGCGAGCATGCTGCTCGCTCGTGGCACTGCGCGGGAGCACGAAATGGCTGTACGGGTCAGCCTCGGTGCCGGCCGCTTTCGTCTGATTCGCCAGGCGCTCACGGAATCTCTGCTGCTTTCTGTGACGGGCAGCTTGCTCGGCATCATTCTTGCCTATTTTGGTACCGGATTGCTGGTGCGCATTATTCTTGCGGCCAGGCGAGTAGGACCGTCTCTCCAATTTCACGTCCACACGGACTTCCGAGTGGTGCTCTTTACCACTGCGGTTACAGCGCTCACGGCATTACTGTTCGGATTGTTTCCGGCTTTGCGCTCATTGCGATCAGTCGCAGCGCAGTCGCTGCGGCCAGCAAGTGGAGGCGGTGAGACCCGCTCGCGGCGCTTTTTTGGCAATTGCCTCGTGGCTGCGCAAGTGGCTCTTTCTGTCGTGCTGCTCAGCGCCGCGGTGCAGTTCGTCCGCCACTTGTCGAATCTAGAGCACCTCGACCTCGGTTTCCAGCGCGACCGGCTTCTTCTGATTTCACTTGATCCA
>WNFO01004054.1_pt1 | contig 17782 bp, 12 predicted proteins | sample 5400251 | NCBI WGS metagenome assembly WNFO01 (sample SAMN13153354, study PRJNA577476) | soil metagenome | isolation source: 100 cm saprolite under Madrone tree | place: USA:California | collected 2016-06-14
GGTCATCGGAGTGGCGGAGCGCATCGGCAGCGCCTTCGGGCAGTCGCAAGACAATTTCATGATCATGCCGCTGCACACCTTTGAAAAAGAGCTGCATCGCCCGCGCGACTGGGTGGCTATTTTCGTGCAGGCCGGCAGCGCGGAAATGATGAGCGCGTGCGAGGACGAAGCACGCATGTTGATGCGCGCCTGGCGCCACTTGCCGTATGACGCCCCGGACAATTTTGCCATTCTGGGCTCGGATTCGATCATGAAGCTGTGGCACGATTTGACAGGCACACTCGCGAGCGTCGCCGTCAGCCTGGTCAGCGTATTCCTGGTGGTGGGCGGCATCGTTATCATGAACATCATGTTGGCGAGCGTTACGGAGCGGACACGAGAGATTGGGATTCGGCGTTCGCTTGGCGCGCGCAAGATACATATTTTGCTGCAGTTCATGATGGAGTCCGCTGTGCTCGCGGCGACGGGTGGAATTATTGGCGTCTTGCTGGCTTACGGCGTGGTTGCCCTTGTGGGAGCGACGACAGACATCCCGGTGAAGATGCCGCTAAGCGCCGTCATCATTTCGCTGTGCGTCTCCACTGCGGTGGGCCTTTTCTTTGGAATTTACCCAGCGACGCGGGCGGCGAAACTGGATCCGATCGAAGCGTTGCGGGCGGAGACCTGAACACTGGAAGTACGAGAAAAACAAAATGGCGCAGGCATACGGCGAGAACCTTAAGCAGGCGATGGACACGCTCCGCGCGCACAAAATGCGCAGCGCGCTCACCGTTTTTGGAGTGGTTCTGGGCGTCAGCGTCATCATGTTGGTCGCCGCGCTGATCACCGGCTTCGACGAAACCATTCAGGAAAATATCAAGCAGTTTGGCGCGGATACCGCGTTCATTTCCAAATGGGACCAGGGTTTCCATGGAGGCGACCCGCCGATGGAAGAGAGACAGCGCAAGCCCTTGACGCTGGAAGATGCGAAAGCGCTGATTGCCGGGTGTCCCGCGTTGAAAAATGTTACGACTTTCTTACAGACCGGGTGGATGCAGGTGCACACCGTGCGCACCAAGTCCGGTGAAGTCAGCGCCATCGATTTTCGCGGCGTGCAAGCCAATTTCGGCCAGGTGTATGCTAACGCTGCGACGCTCGCCGGACGTTTCATCAGCGAAGGCGACGACCTGCACCGCGAAAAAGTGGTAATGCTGGGCGAAAATGTTGCGCCGGTGCTTTTCCCGGGCGCCGATGCGGTCGGCAAGGATGTCATGATCGATGGCTCCGACTTTCGCGTGATCGGGGTGGTGGAAAAACCCAAAGGCGGCTTCGGCATGGGTGATGAAGATCGCCGCGTGCTCATTCCCTTCAACACTTTCAAAAAGACGTATCCGTCCGCGGATGAAATCAACATGCGGGTGCAGGCGAATCCGGGCATGCTGGATCAGGCGGTTGACCAGGCCGAGGAAGTGCTGCGGCGGCGCCGCAACGTGGCCTACAACGGGAAGGACAATTTTTCGATTCGCACCGCGGCGCAGGAAGTCGAGGAGTTTCACAATATTATGATGATGGTTTACGTCGCGACGATTGTGCTCAGCGGCATCGGACTGTTGATCGGCGGCGTGGGCGTGATGAATATCATGTTGGTGAGCGTGACGGAGCGCACGCGCGAAATCGGCGTGCGGAAGGCGATTGGCGCGAAGCGCAGCGACATTACGTGGCAGTTCCTGCTGGAAGCGATGACACTGACGGCCTCTGGTGGCGTGATCGCACTGGTGCTGGTGAACGGCCTGGTGCTCCTGATTCGCCTTACGTTGCAGTGGCGCGGTGCCGTTCCGATCTGGGCGGCAACAGCCGGCGTGGTTGTCAGCGTGAGCGTAGGTTTAATCTTCGGCGTGTGGCCGGCAATGAAAGCTTCAAAACTCGATCCCGTCGAAGCTCTTCGGTACGAATAGTTCGCAGTGCGGCACAATTCCACCTACATCCGAATATTTGCGCGTGCATGGCTCGGGGCAGGTGTGATTGGGAGGCCGTTGCCAACGCCTTTTGTGCCAGCGGTCAGCCCGGGTCCTGTCGGGCAATCCCAACGCAAAAGAGTGACTGGGACATAGGTCTCCTAAGGGAGTTCGAGAACTTCCTGGACTTGCGTGCCGATGGTTCTGGCGCGCAGGCGATACCAGATGACAATCAGCGCGACGGACACGGCGAAAATCAGTGTGGAGATGGCGTTGATTTCGGGCGTGATGCCGCGGCGGAGGCGGCCCCAGATTTCGAGTGGCAAGGTATTGTCGCGGCCGATGAGGAAGAAGGTCACGGCGATTTCGTCCATGGAGAGCGTGAAGATGAGCAGACCGGCGGCGATAAGCGAGAGTCTTAGATTCGGAAGCGTGACGCGCCAGAAAGTTTGCCAGGGCGTGGCGCCGAGATCGAGGGAGGCTTCTTCTTGCGCGCGATCGAGCTTTTGCAGGCCGGCGAAGAGCTCAGTAGTGGCAACGGAAATGAGCGCCGTGCCGTGGCCGAGGAAAACGGTGAGCAGGCTGAGCTGCATTCCGGCGAAGACGGCAAACATAAGCAAGGAGAGGCCGGTGATGATGCCGGGGAGGATCAGCGGGAGCAGGACCAGGCGGCGGAAGAGGGCCTTGCCGGGGAAGTTGGCGCGGTCGAGCGCGAGAGCGGCGAGGAGGCCGAGCGTGAGGGCGAGCGCGACGCTGGCGGCGGCGACGAGGAGGCTGTTGATGACGGAATCCCAGATGGCGGCGTCGCCGCATAGCCGGCGATACCAGGCGAAGGTGAAATGGCGCGGGGGGAAGCCGCCGACGCCGTCGCGATTGAAGGAATAGACGATGAGCACAGCGATGGGCAGGTAAATGAAGGCGAAGACCAAAACAGCGTAGGCCGTGAGCAAAGAGGCGCGCTGACGGGAATTTGCGGTGGTCATTTGAAGGACCAGCGTTTCTCGAGGCGCTCGGTGGCGAAGAGTAACGACACGGTGATCAGCAGGATGCAGACGGAAATGGCGGCGCCGAGCGGCCAGTCGTAGGCGGCGCCGAAAAGGCTCTGCACGATGTTGGCGATCATGGTGGCGGAGGGACCGCCGACAAGGAGCGGGGCGAGGAAATCGCCAAGCGAAAGGACGAAAGCGAAGGTGGCGCCCGCGAGCAGGCCGGGAATGGAAAGGGGAAGAATGACGCGGAGGAAGGTGGCGCGGCGATCGGCCCCAAGATCTTGTGAAGCTTCGACGAGCGCGCGAGGGATGTGCTCGAGCGCGGCATAGATAGGAAGAAAGACGAACGGCGTGTAGATGTGCGTGAGCATGAGGACTACGGCGAAGGGGCTGTAGAGAAAGAAGCTGACGGGTTCGTGCGTGATGTGGAGATATTGGAGAAAGCCGTTGAGCACGCCGTCGCTGCCGAGAATGGTTTTCCAGGCGTAGCCACGAACGAGATAGCTGACCCAGAGAGGGACGATCACGAGTTGATAGAGGAGCTCCTTGCGCGGACCGGCGTGGAAGGAGAGATAGTAGGCGAGCGGGTAGCCGAGGAGGAGGGAGCAAAGAGTCACGGAAGCGGCGATGCGCGCGGTACGCAGGAAAACCTGGAAGTAGAGCGGATTGGTGAACAGCGCGCGATAGTTTTGCAGGTTCCAGTGATGCACGAGGAAGCCGTCGCGGACGAACCAGAAGCTGTGAGCGAACATGAGAGCGTAGGGGAGAAGGAGAAAGACGCAGACCCAGAGCAGCGGCGGAGCGGAGATGACGGCTTTGTAGGCGCGGGAATACATATTAGCGTGGCTCGCGATCGGTGGCCCGTGACCTGTTAGTGGCGCGAGTTTCTGTTACGGGGACGGCGTCGCTGGCGGAGAAAACGAATTCGTGTTCGCCGCTAAGCGGGCCGCTTGCGGGAATTCTGGCGCGCAGAATTTGATTATCGCCGCAATCGATTTCGAGGAGCTCGCTGGCGCCGCTGTAAATCTGCTGGCGGATGATTCCGCTGAAACGAACGGCTTCCGGAAGTTCGAGCGATACGTCTGCGAGCCGAATCGCTTCGGGTCGAAGCGAGAAGAGTGCGGCGCCATTGGTGTGCGAGGTTCCCCACTGCAGCGCGCCCCACCGGACGAGGCCGTTTTTCACTTCACCGCGGAGCAGATTGGTCTGGCCGATGAATTCTGCCGTATAGGCGGTGGCAGGACACGAATAAATCTCGCGAGGCGAGGCGATTTGTTCCAGGGCGCCATTGCGGAGGAGTGCGATGCGATCGGAAAGAGCCATAGCTTCGTCCTGATCGTGGGTGACGAAGAGAAAAGCGATGCCCACTTCGCGCTGCAGAGCCTTCAGTTCACTTTGCATCTGCTTACGCAGATTGGCGTCGAGGGCGGAGAGCGGCTCGTCCAAGAGCAGGAGTTGTGGACGATTGATCAACGCGCGGGCGAGAGCAATACGCTGCTGCTGACCGCCGCTGAGGGTCGCCGGGCGCGCATCGGCGAAGCTGATCATTTTCACCATGCGCAGAGCTTCTTCCACGCGGCCGGCGATTTCCCCTTTCGGAGTGGACTTGACGCGCAGCCCGTAGGCGACGTTTTCGCGGACATTCAAGTGCGGAAAGAGCGCGTAATTTTGGAAAACGGTGTTCACGCGGCGTTTGTAAGGCGGGAGGGTGTCGAGGCGTTCGTTGCTCATCCAGATTTCGCCGGAGGTGGGTTGTTCGAAACCAGCGATGAGTCGGAGAAGAGTCGTCTTGCCGGAGCCGCTCTCGCCGAGAAGGGTGAGGAATTCGCCGAGGGCGATTTGCAGCGAAATATTCTTGAGGACTTGGGCAGGGCCGAAACTTTTTGCGACGCTGCGGACTTCCAGGAGCGTACTGCCGGATGTTGCGCGCTGCGGCGAGATGGCGCCGGCGCTCACTGCGCGCTCTTGACCTCGTTCCAAATTTCGTTGTATTTCGCGCGCCGAGGAACATCCTGCCAAAAGTAAATGCGCTTCATGTATTCGTCAGGGTCGTCGAGGTGCAGGCTCTTGCGCTCTTCGGGAGTGAGAAGCTGGGAGGTGGCGGGATTCGCCGGCGTGTAGTGAGTGACGTCGGTGACCAACTTTTGCGTTTTCGTTTCCACCATGTATTCAAGGAATTGCTGCGCGAGTTCCTTGCGCGGGCTGGCCGCGGTGATCATCAGGTGATCGATCCAGCCAGTGGTGTTTTCCTTTGGAATGGTTTCCCCGATCGGGAAATTAAGCTTGTGAAGCTCGTTGGTCGTGAGCGGCCAACCCATGGCGGCGATGACTTCGTGATTCTGGAAAAGGTTGGTGAGTTCACCTCCGGTGGACCAGTATTTCCGGATGTTGGGCTTGAGCTCGATCAGTTTTTTCTTGACGGCTTCGAGCTGTGCGTCGCTCAGATTGTAAAGTTGATTCGGATCCGGTTTTTTTGCCCTTGTATTTTGGATCCCAGAGGACGCTCCAGGAGTCAGGCGGTCGCGCGAAGGCAGTCGTGTCGTAGAGCAAAGGATTGGGTCCCCAAACAAAGGGCACGCCATACGTCTTGCCATCGGCTTTGACCAGGGGAGAATCGCGAAGCCTCGCGGAGAGCTGGTTGTAGGTAGGGATTTTGGAAAGATCGAGCGGCGCGGCTAGGCCCGCGCGGACAATGGAGGTGGCCACGTCGCTGGAGGGCGAGATGACATCGTAGTTGGAAGCGCTGCCGCCGCGCAGCTTGGCGACCAACTCATCGCTCGAACCCATGTAGGCCGCAACGACTTTGCAATGGTGAGCTTGCTCGAACGGTTGCAGGAAGGAAGGATCGGCGTAGCCTTCCCAAACGAGCAAGCTCAGCGTATCGGTTTTGGACTTGCAAGCGCCCAGTGAAGCAATCAAGAAGATAATGCAGAAGAGCAGCGAACGTCGCGTCATTGTGGATGATCCTGCCTTTTTACTTTACAGGCGCTTGATAGACTACACGCCCGCCGACGATGGTGGTCAAGACTTTGGTTTCCGCAAGGCGATGCGGATCGATTTCAAAAATGTTTTGCGAAATGATGATGAGATCGGCGAGTTTGCCGGGTTCGATGGAACCTTCGGTTTTTTCGCGGCGGCCTGCATAGGCGGCGCCGAGCGTATACCCGCGAACGGTTTCCGCAACGGTCAGCCGCTGCTCGGGAACGAAGCCGGCGTCCGGCTTGCCTTCCGAGGTCTGGCGCGTGACCGCGGTCTGCACACCCTCCCAAGGATTCAGCGTGACGACCGGCCAATCGCTCCCGAACGCTAAGTGTCCCCCGTCGTTAGCAATACTTTTCCAGGCCCAGGCGCGCGAAGCTCGATCGGGGCCGGCGTTGCGGGCCCAAACGTCCAATGTATCGGCATCGGGATACGAGTGCAGCGGCTGCATGCTGGCGATAACGCCGAGTTTCCCGAAGCGAGGGATGTCCGCGGCGGAAACCGTTTCGATGTGTTCGATGCGCGGACGTCGATCCGTGGCGCGGTTGACCTCCTCGGCGTTCTGATAGGCATCCAGGGCCGTCCGAACTCCATAGTCGCCGATGGCGTGCGTGAAAAGCTGGAGGCCACGTTTATCGAGCTCCGCGACCGCGGCGAGGTAATTCGCCGGTTCCCAGAAGAGCTTGCCCTTCACCGATGGGTCGTCGCTGTAAGGCTCCAGCATGGCTGCGGTATGCGATTCGACGACGCCGTCGACCATCATTTTGACCGCGTTCGTGTCGATCCAATCGTCGTGGAATTTTTTTCGAGCCGATTCGATGACATCGAGGTCTTGAGCGCGAAGCTTGGGCGGATCCAGGAAGTAGGCGATGTAGAATCGCAGGCTTAGCTGCCCCTGGCGGCGCAGCTCGTCGTAGAGATCGAGCTGCTCGAAGTCACCGCCGGCACTGTGAACCCGGGTGAGGCCGTGTTCATTGGCCCATCTTATGCCGGCGCGGAGAGCCGCGAGTTTTTCATTGCGCGATGGTTTGGGAACGACGCGTGCGACCAGCCCTTGCGCCGACTCCTTCAGGGCGCCCGTGGCCTCGCGCGTTTTCGGATCGCGCACGATGGCGCTATTGGGAGGATCGGGAGTTTCGTTGGTAATCCCGGCCAGAGCCAAAGCTTTGGAATTGGCCCAATAGGTGTGGCCGTCGTAGCCCTCGAGGAAAACGGGGCGATCGGGGAATATTTCGTCGAGATATTTTTTGTTGGGCAAAGCTTCCGGGCCGAACATGGCGTAGTTCCAGCCGCGCCCGAGCACCCAATCGTTCCCCGGATGTTTCGCGGCGTAGTCGCGCAATCGTTGCTGTATGTCGGAGGCGTCCTTTGCGCCTTCGAGGTTGACGCGGCCGAGACTCAAGGAGCCGTCGAGGAAGTGGATGTGGCAGTCGACAAATCCAGGAAGGACCAGATGGCCGGCACCTTCAATGACTTCGGTTCCCCCATATCGGAGCTTGTTGATCGTGGCATCGTCACCGACGGCCACGATTTTTCCGTCGTGAATGGCAATGGCTTGAGCCCAGGGGCGGTTCACATCGCCGGTGTAGACCTTGGCTCGAAGAATTATCGTATCCGCCACGGGAATCGGAGGCTGGGCGTTTGCGAACAAAAGGGCTGCAGCCGCTAGTAGTGTTGCTATTAGGACCGCGCCGTATATACGTCCCTTATTCATTTGAAGCCTCACAAGACCAAGCCGTGCCCGTGACGACGGCGATTTAAAACGTGGGCGGCGTGTTGACCCACAGCAGCCACGTCTCCGCGCGGCCGGGATTGCGCCAGCGATGGGGCGTGGAGCTTTCGAAATAAAGACTGTCGCCCGTGTTCAGGCGATAATGCTCCGTCTTGCCCAGCCAGATTTCAAACGTTCCGCGGAGCACGTGCAGGAATTCCTCGCCTTCGTGCGTGTAGGATTCGCCGCTGCCCCCGCCGGGTTTCACGCGAAAAAGATGCGGCTCCATGGCGGTGTTGCCCCAAGCGAGAAGTTCCATGCGCACGCCGGCATTGGTCTCCAGAACTTTTCGCTGCGCGGGACGCACCAGGCGGGGATTTTCTCCCGCGGTTTCGAAAAGCGAAAGAATATTGGTGCGATAGAAGCGCGCGATGCGGCGCAGCGTGGCCACCGAAGAGCGCATCTGGCCGCGCTCGAGGGAGCTGAGAAATCCGACGGAGACACCGGTGGCGCGAGCCACTTGCGCGAGGGAGAGTCCGCGCCGCGTGCGCAGGCGGCGAAAGCGCTGCCCAGGAAGAGAGGCAGCTTCAGCGGGGAGAGCGACAGCGCCCTGGCGCTTGAGGACATGCACGATGGCGGCGGGATTCAGGCCGCGGGCGCGGCGGAGAAACAGCGCGCGTTGCAGGAGGCGCACGTCGGCTTCGGAATACAGGCGATAGCGGCTCTTGGTGCGCTGCGGAGCAACCAGGCCGAGTTGTTCCCAGGCGCGCAGCGCGGAGGAGGAAATTCTCACGCGGCGCGCGACTTCACTGATGCGCAGCAAGGATTGCGACCGATGCTTTGGTGATGCTTTGGACAAATTCTTTCTGCTTGACACGAGTCCAGGCTTTCTCTAAGTTTGCTGGATTATAGTAAGGTTCACGCAACAGGGCAACCTCGAAGAATCGAACCGCGAACTAGAATTCTTCAGGTAAGGGGTGACTTCATGAGGCTAGATGTCTCCGTTCGGCATCCTGGGCTTTGTCGTCTGGGCGCGGTGTTGCTTTGCTTGCTCGCAATCGGCTCGTTTCCAGGAGTGATTTCGACCAGTGCGCAGAGCACTGGCGGGCGCATTCGCGGCACGGTAACGGATCCGAGCGGCGGCGCGGTCACCGGGGCCAAACTGGTGCTAACGAACGAAGCCAATGGAACGCAGCGAGACACCCAATCCGGGGCGAGCGGAGAGTACATTTTTCTGGAAATGCCGGTAGGGTCGTATCAGATCGAGGTGAGCCAACAGGGTTTTAAGAAGTATCTTCGCAAGGGCTTGGTGGTCAACTTAAATGAAGTGTTAGGCCTGGATATCCCGCTGCAGCTTGGCGGTTCCACGGAAACCGTGGAGGTCACGGGAGCTCCGCCACTGGTGGATACTACATCAACGCAACTGGGCACGGTAGTGAACGAGCGCGCGGTGAGTCAATTGCCGCTTGCGCAGCGCGACGCGTACCAGTTGCTGCAGCTTCAGCCGGGCGTGCAGTCGCAGGTTGGATTGGATACGGTGTACGGCAGCGACCGCGCGGGCGTGGTGAGTGTGAACGGCGGGCGCGGGCGCGACAACAATTTCACCGTGAATGGGGGCGACGGGAACGATCAGTTCGCGGGATTGCCGGCGATTCAACCTTCGCCGGACGCCATCGCGGAGTTCCGCGTCTTGACGAACACGTTTGACGCCGAGTATGGGCGCAACTCCGGCGCCGTAGTGAACGTGGTGACGAAGTCTGGGACCAACGATTTTCATGGCAGTACGTATGAATTCTTTCGGAATGATGCGCTGAACGCGAGGGGCTTTTTTGACTCAAGCAAGCTCGCCTATTTACAGAACCAGTTTGGCGCGACGCTGGGCGGGCCGATCCGGAAGGACAAGACATTTTTCTTCGTGACTTACGAAGGTGATCGCATTCGTCGGGGGTCGTCGGGAGACACGGTGAACGTTCCGACGCTTGCCGAACGCAATGGAGATTTTTCGGAGGGAGGAAACGGACAATTTCAGGGAGCGCTCACCAGTGATGCGGTTGCGACCACTCTAAACAGCAGGTGCGGGTTAGGGATTCCGCTTCCTTCGACTCAAGCCGGCGGGTCGGTGGCCTGGTCATCCATTTTTCCGAACCAGCATATTCCCACGAACTGCTTCGATCCCACAGCAGCGGATCTGTTTGCGCAGTACGTACCGCCGCCGAATGTCGGAGACAGCTTTTTCCAAGGAGTACCGCTGGGGCATGAGCGCAGCAATCAGTTCACGATAAAAATCGATCACGAATTGACGAAGAACCAACGCTTGAGCGGTTACTACTACTTGACTGATCACTATCTGGCGAAACCGTTCGCGCGATTCCAAGCGGGCGGAGCAAACCTCCCGGGTTTCGGCGATCTGACCGACGAGCGCATTCAGCAAATCAACATCAGCCACACGTGGACGATTGGTGCGACCGCCGTGAATGAGGCGCGGTTCACGCTGTTTCGCGAAGGCCAGGGAACATTTTTGCATCCGCAGCACACGGCACTGGTTCAAGATTCCTGCAAGACCGTTCCTACCGCCAACTGCTTCGCGGACCCCGCTAATCCGGACCTGGGAATTCACCCAGGATTGGGCGCGAGTCGCGAAGGAGTGCCGTTCATCAATATTTCTGGCGGCTTCAACATCGGCAACAACTTCGAGGGCGAGTTGCCGCAAGTCGGCAACACTTTCCAGTGGTCGGACAATTTCAGTAAGACCATCGGCAAGCACGATATAAAGTTCGGCGGAGACGTTCGTTACCAGAAGTTCGACCAAACCTTATTCTTCGACGTCAGCGGGCAGTACTTTTACTTTGGTGGCGGACCGAACGACCCCAGCTTGCAGGTCACAGATCCGAGCACCGGGACGACGTCGCAGAACCTCTTTCCAAACTATTTTCTGGGCCTCCCGGACGAATACGGACAGGGGTCGGCGCAGGAAGAGCGCGTAAGAACCAAGTCGCTCTATCTGTTTGCGCAGGATAGTTTCAAGATCCGGTCTAACGTAACGCTGAATTACGGCTTGCGCTGGGAGCTAAATACTCCGCAGGCGGACGCCGGGCAAAAAGTGCAAACGTTCCGGCCGGGACAGGCCACCACTATTTATCCGTGCCAATTGTCCGCAGCAACGCAGGCTTCACTTGGATACCCAGATGCGAATTGTAATCCCGGCGGCTCGGCGCAGGCGGTATTCCCATTAGGCCTGGTTGTTCCAGGCGATAAGGGGATTCCCAATGGCTTGTCCGATACATACTACAAATCGTTTGCTCCGCGAATCGGTGTGGCCTGGAGTCCCGATGCCAAGGATGGATTCCTGGGCAAGTTGTTTGGAGGCGCTGGCAAGACCAGCATCCGCGCTGGCTACGGAATTTTCTATAACCCCGTGGAGCAGTTGGTGCTGGAACAATTTAGCGCGGAACCGCCGTTCGGCGGCAGCACGTTCGTGTTCAACACGCAATTCAACACCCCGTTCCTGGGCCAAGACGGCCAGACAACCTTTCCCAATCCCTTCAACGGCATCCTGAATCCGCCGCGTGGGAAACCCGTGGATTGGTCTGTGTTCCGCCCCATTTTGCTGTTCGGGCAAGCAGCAAAGAATCCGCGAACGCAGTATGCCGAACAGTACAACTTGACGATTCAGCGGGAAGTTGCCAAGGACCTGGTGCTGCAAGTGGCCTACGTAGGGCGTCAAGGGCATCGCCTGCTCGCGTCGCAGGATCTCAATCCAGGAAATCCGCAGACGTGCCTCGATCTGCAGACGGTATCTGCTGCTATAGGAGATCCGACTGTTGCTTGCGGGCCCTTCCTCGCCGACAGTCCCTACACATTTACCCTTCCCGCGGGCATGACCTTCCATTTACCCTATGTTTCGCCCACGACTCCCGGTGGTCCGAACATTCCCTGCCCGATCGCCAACGCTCCAGCCGCTTGCACCATAACGGGAGCGACCGGCGGCACACCGATTACTTTAGTTGGCACTCGAGCCTACTCCTCACCGTTCTGCGATCCGTTGAGCGGGAACGGTTGCCCTTCGGATGGCGTGCCCGTGATCTCCGACATCTTTACGCAAAACACGATCTCCAACTCTTCCTACAATGGATTCCAGGCAAGTCTGGAGAAGCGCTTCTCGCACGGACTGCAGTTTGAAGCGGCGTACACGTTCGGGAAGTCCATCGACAACGCATCCACGTTTGAAAGCTTGGTGGACCCCGTCAATCCGAAGCGGAACCGCTCGCTCTCCTTGTTCGATGCGCGCAATCGCTTCGTCTTCAGCTATTACTGGGAGCTGCCGGTTCCGAAGTACGAAGGTTTCAAGGGCAAAGCGCTCGACGGTTGGGCGATGTCAGGAATCACGACGTTCCAGTCGGGTTTCCCCATCCGAATAACGGAGCAGGACGACATCGAGTTGCAGTCCAGCTTCGACTTCGAGACTCCGGGGCAGCCAAATGTGGCGGCGCCATTCCAGAAGCTCGACCCGCGAGGGCCTGGGAACCTGGGATTCAATCCCGGCGCGTTCACGGAAAACACCGTGGCGCCCGGAACGATCGGAAATGCGCCGCGGACGGTTTGCTGCGGACCGGGCATCAACAACTGGGAGATCGCCTTCCTGAAGATCACGCCGCTAAGCGAGCGGTTCAAATTGGAGTTTCGAGGCGAATTGTTCAACGCTTTCAACCACGCGCAGTTCTTCCAGCCGGACGGGAACTTCACGGACGGCAGTGATTTCGGGCGAGTCAAGCGTGCGCGCGATCCGCGCTTGATACAGTTCGCCCTTAAGCTATCTTTCTAGAGCGGTGAGAAAAGCGAGAGTAGTGAGGCGCGGCTCAAGAGTGGCCGCGCCTTTCTCGCGCTCAGAAAATGGTTCTGAGACATACTGACTACAGGGAACAGACCTGCCGAAAGCATGGGAGTAAATCATGCACGACATATTGCAGAACGAAATCGCGATTTATGAGAAGCGGACACGAAAATCCGCGGACGCGCACGCGCGGGCATTGAAGCGCATTCCGCTGGGAGTCGCCAGCAATTACCGCGCGTACGACCCTTATCCGATTTTTGTTAAGGAAGGGAAGGGCAGCAAGATCCGCGACATTGACGGAAACGAGTACGTAGACCACAACCTTTGCTTCGGCGCCCTAATGGCCGGGCACTGCCATCCGGCTATCGTGAAGGCCATCGAGAAAGCGCTCCACGCGGGGACTACCTTCGGCATGCCGCACGACATGGAATGGGAGCTTGCCGAGGAAATCTGCGCGCGGTACCCGGTGGAGATGGTGCGCTTCGGGTCGAGCGGAACGGAAGTGACCATGCACGCGTGCCGCATGGCGCGAGCGGCCACGAAACGTGACAAGATTCTCAAATTCGAGGGCGCATATCACGGACTGCATGACACGGCGCTAGTCAGCGTGAAGCCGAAGGCCGAAGACTATGGAGACATCAACGCGCCGACCTCCGTGCCGGGCGGGCTCGGCGTACCAAAGGCAAGTCTCGAGAACGTGCCGGTGGCGACGTTTAACGATCTCACCAGCGTGGAGCGGCGCTTCCAGCAATTTCCCGGAGAAATCGCGGCGATCATCCTCGAGCCAATTTTGATGAACGTCGGGCTGTGTATGCCGCAGCCGGGATTTCTGCAGGGACTTCGCGATATCGCCACGAAAAACGGCGCGTTGCTCATCTTCGATGAAGTGAAGACAGGAGCGAAGTTGGCTTGGGGCGGCGCCACCGATTTCTTTGGCGTGAAGCCGGACATAATCTGCCTGGCAAAGTCGATCGGTGGAGGCGCTCCGCTCGGAGCATTCGGCGCGAGCCGCGCGGTGATGGACTTGATCTCGCAGCATAAAGTATTTCACGGCGGGACTTACAACACCAACCGCATCTCGATGGCCGCGGGCCTCGTGACATTCCGCGAGGTGCTCACCCGCGAAACCTATGCTCACGTCGGTAAGCTCAGCAAGAAACTCACGGAAGGCTACCGCAACATCGTGGCCAAGTCGGGATTGCAAGCGTACGTGGCCAGCGCCGGCGTAAACGGCGCGCTGATGCTGTATCCGAAAGAGATTCGCAATTACCGCGACTGGACCACGATTGACGTCGACCTGTGGCGGCAATACTGGTTTGGTATGGTAAATCGCGGCGTGCTGGCGCAGCCCTATTGGTGGGACGAACAGTGGACGATTTCCGTGCAGCACACCGAGTCCGACATCGACAAGCACTTGGCCGCGTTTGAAGATGTTGCCCCGGGCCTGGCCAAAGCGCAGTCTGAACGCGGTGCTGCGGCGGTGAGTTCGGCTGGGCACTGAGGAAATTCGCCCGTGCGCTCGAGTGCACGCGACCTGACGGAGAACAAGGTTGTCCAAAGAAGTCATTGCACCGAGCACGCCGGCGGAAAAAGAAGCGCCGCACCTGCGGCGTGTTCTGGGACGCTGGGACCTTATCCTGCTTTTTGTCGTCGCGGTTTTTAACCTGAACGTGGTGCCGTCCATCGCCGCGAACGGCGGCGTCACGGTTTGGCTGTGGATCATTTCGCTGCTCTTATTTTTCTGGCCGCAAGGCATTGCGGTGATTGAGTTGGCGCAGCGCTATCCCGGCGAAGGCGGCGTGTATTTGTGGGCCAAGAAGGAATTTGGCGATTTTCACGGTTTTCTATCGGGCTGGTGCTACTGGACCAATAATATGATGTATGTGCCCACTATCATGCTGTACTTCGTTGGTGTGTCCGTCTTCGTATTGGGGCCGGGGCACCAGTTGTTGGCGGATAACAAAGTGTTCGCGCTCAGCGCTTCGATCGCGCTGCTTGCTGTCCTGGTGGTGCTGAACGTCATCGGCTTAGGCGTGGGCAAGTGGATCAACAATGTCGGCGCGGTGGGGACTTTCTTTGCCGCGGCGGTGCTGATCGGGCTCGGGGGCATCGTTTGGCTCCGCTTCGGGACGTCCGTGACCGCGGCAGATTTTCAGATTCCCGCAAATCCGAGATTTGTTTTGAACTCCTTCGGCGTGATCTGTTTTGGCCTGGTGGGTCTCGAGTTGGCGTCCGTGATGGGCGATGAGATCGAGAATCCCCGGCGCATTTTGCCTGGCGCGGTGGCCTGGGGCGGTGTTTTGTCGGGGCTTCTCTACATTGGTGCGACGCTCACGTTGCTGATTGCGGTCAGCAAACAAGGCATCAGCGTCTTGCAGGGCATCGTTCAAGCGGTCAGCCATATGGCGAGCCGAGTGGGAGCGGGCTGGATTGTCGCACCGTTTGCGTTCCTACTCAGCGTATCAATCGCAGGAATAGGTTCCGCATGGCTGGCCGGGTCGGCCCGCATTCCATTCGTTGCGGGGCTTGATTCTTACATGCCCTCCTGGCTCGGCAAAGTGCATCCATCGTATTCGACGCCATATGCGGCGCTAATTGTGCATGCGACCGTATCCATGATTCTCGTCATCGTGAATTTTACGGCCGCGGGAGTGCAGGAAACGTTTCAAAAGCTGTTGTCGCTGGCGGTAGTGCTGCAGTTGGTTCCGTTTTTGTATATGTTCGGAGCGCTGCTGAAAATCGCCTCTCAGCGATCCTTCACCAAGGTGCAATACAACAAACCGACGTTGTTGTTTGCGGGTGCCAGCGGTCTTCTGACCACGACGCTTGGCATCGCGCTAGCCTTTTTTCCGGCGGCGCAAATTACTTCCATTTTGTCTTATGAGGTGTGGATGTTTGGCGGGACGCTGTCATTTGTTGGATTGGCGGCGTTTTTCTTTTTTGTGTATGGCCGGCGCAAGGCGGCGCGCAAGCTTAGCGAAGTTGTTGCGGCAGGATAATATGGTTTGCCGGCTGCTGAACGGGCCCTTGACTGGAATTCGGAGGTTGTTATGTCGGGCGGTGTAAAGACGGAAGTTCGAACGTATCGCAACTACGTGAACGGGCAATGGGTAGCGAGTGCATCAGGTCAAACATTTCCGGTTTACGACCCTTCGACCGAAGAAGTGATCGCCCGGGTCAGTTCCGCGGACAAGACAGACGTGGACGGTGCGGTGAAGGCCGCGCGGGACGCGTTTGATTCCGGGCCGTGGCCGAAAACGACCGCGCAGGATCGCGGGCGCGTCCTGTTCAAGCTGGCGGACAAAGTTAGACAGAACGCCGCGAGTCTCGCTGATCTCGAATCGCGCAATACCGGCAAGCCGATTGTCGAAGCGGAATACGACATTGCCGACGTGGCCACCTGCTTTGAGTACTACGGCGGTCTGGCGACAAAGATACTGGGGCACGTCAATCCCGTGCCGGCCAATGCGCTGAGCTTCACGCTGCGCGAGCCGATGGGGGTGGCGGCGCAAATTATTCCCTGGAACTATCCTCTTCTGATGGCGGCATGGAAGCTGGCGCCGGCGCTGGCTGCCGGCTGCACTTGTATTCTGAAGCCTGCGGAGCAAACTCCCCTCACGGCTCTGGAGTTCGCCAATTGGTTTGAAGAAGCCGGCCTTCCTCCTGGGGTCGTGAACATTATCAATGGCTTCGGTGAGACCACTGGCGCAGCCCTGGTGGCGCATCCGGGCGTCGATAAGGTTGCGTTCACGGGGAGCGCGGCCGTCGGCAAGATTATCGTGAAGAGCGCAGCCGACACGCTGAAGCGCGTGACGCTGGAGCTGGGCGGCAAATCGCCGAATATTTTCTTCGCGGAAGCCGACTGGGAAGCCGCTGTGGATGGCGCGCTGTTCGGCGTCTTCATCAATCAGGGCGAAGTCTGCTCGGCCGGCAGCCGCATTCTGGTGGAGAAAAAAATCTATACCAAGTTCGTGGAATCGATGACCGAGAAGGCCAAGCGCATTAAGCTCGGTCCGCCGCTCGAACGCGAAACCAAGATGGGCCCGTTGGTCAGCAAGGAACAATATGATCGCGTGCAGTCCTATCTCGAGGTAGGAAAGAAGGAAGCTAAAGTTGCGATTGGCGGCGGCCGGCCGAAACAATTCGGCAAAGGCTATTACGTAGAGCCCACGATTTTCTACGATGTCGAAAACAGCGCGCGCATCGCGCGGGAAGAAATCTTCGGACCGGTGGCATCCGTGATTCCGTTCGACGGAGAAGCGGACGCGATTCGTATTGCCAACGATACTCCTTATGGATTGGCGGCTGCGGTCTGGACCCGCGATATCTACAAGGCCTTTCGCGTGGTAAAGGCGCTGCGCGCCGGCATCGTTTGGGTGAATCACATGCAGCCGACGTACGTCGAAGCGCCGTGGGGCGGCTACAAGCAGTCCGGCTTTGGGCGCGAGCTTGGCCCCTGGGGCTTGGAAGAATATCTCGAAACCAAACAGGTTTTCGTGAACCTCGACGAAACTCCAATCGGGTGGTACTGAAATGTCTACGATCCAGATTCGCACGGAAATTCCCGGACCGCGTTCGCGGGCGTTGATGGCCAGACGGGAGGCCGCGGTTCCTCGCGGCCCAAACAACAGCACGCCGATTTTCATGGCTTCCGCCGAAGGCGCGGCACTCGAGGACGTGGACGGCAACCGCTATCTCGATTTTGCCGGCGGAATCGGCTGTCTCAACGTCGGCCACCGCTCGCCGCGTGTCATATCGGCATTGCGCGAGCAGCTCGAGAAACACCTGCACCTGTGCTTTGCAGTGACTCCGTATGAAAGCTACATTGCGCTCGCAGAAAAATTGAACACGCTGGCACCCGGTAAAGCTCCCAAGAAGACCATCATCCTCAATACCGGCGCGGAAGCAGTGGAGAACGCAGTCAAAATCGCGCGGGCCTACACCAAGCGCCCGGCGGTGATTTGCTTCGAGGACGCATTTCATGGCCGCACGTTGCTGACCATGACGCTCACCAGCAAAACGCATCCTTACAAGGCGGGCTTTGAGCCGTTCGCCAGCGACGTATACCGCATACCCTTCGCCTATCCGTATCGCGCCGAGAAGGGGGCCACTGCCGAGACTTTCGCGCATCATCTTGCGGACGCGTTCAAACGCATTGTCGCGCCGGAGTCGGTTGCTGCGGTCATCGCCGAGCCGGTACTGGGCGAAGGCGGATTTATCGTTCCGCCGAAAGATTACTTCGCACTTCTGCAGAAAATCTGCCGCCAGCATGGGATTCTTTTCATTGCCGACGAAGTGCAGTCTGGCTTTGCGCGCACCGGCAAATGGTTTGCCAGCG
>WNFO01004124.1_pt1 | contig 17777 bp, 18 predicted proteins | sample 5400251 | NCBI WGS metagenome assembly WNFO01 (sample SAMN13153354, study PRJNA577476) | soil metagenome | isolation source: 100 cm saprolite under Madrone tree | place: USA:California | collected 2016-06-14
CGATTTATTTCGGTGACGAAATCGTGCTCATGAATGAAGGCCACATCGTCCAAAAAGGTTCGGTTGCCGATCTCCGCGACAAACCCGCCAACGCTTTCGTGTCGGAATTCATCAACGCGCAGCGCGGAATCGCGACTCTATGACTCGAATCAGGAAAGCAGGAAAACAGGAAATGAGCAGAGCAAATGAATCTGGAAGCCATGAAGCCAGAAAAGCAAAGCAATCCTGTATTCTGATTTTTTCCTGCATTCCTTTTTTCCTGATTCATTCTTCTTCTGCTGCCGATGTCGTAATCGGCTCAAAGAAGTTCACTGAATCGTACGTGCTCGGAGAAATCGCAAAGCGAACGTTAATCGATGCCGGAATTCCAGCAGAACATCGCCAGGGCATGGGCGGTACCATTATTCTCTGGCAAGCACTCCGCGGCGGACAGATCGACGCCTACCCGGAATATACCGGGACGATCACACAAGAAATTCTAAAAAGGGATGATGCATCATCGCTCGAACAGATTCGAGAGTCGCTTGGAAAACTCGGCGTGGGCATGACGGAGCCGCTAGGCTTCAACAATACTTATGCGCTGGTGATGCGACGCAGCGACGCGCAACGACTCGGCGTGCGCACCATCAGCGATCTGCGAAAGCATCCCGAACTGAAAATCGGGCTCACCCATGAATTCCTGGATCGGCAAGACGGCTGGCAACCATTACGCGAGCGCTACGCGCTTCCCCAGCAGAATGTCGTCGGGATCGATCATGCACTCGGGTACGCCGCGCTTGCCAATAGTTCGATTGACGTAAAGGACGCCTATTCGACCGACGCAAAAATAGAACAAAATGATCTCGTTGTTCTGGAAGACGATCTTCAGTTTTTTCCAAAGTATGAGGCAGTCTTCTTGTTTCGCCAGTCCACGCGTGCGGATGCGATTGCTGCATTGCGTCGCCTGGAAGGAGCGCTGGATGAGAGACATGTGATTCAGCTCAATGCGGAAGCCGAGCGCACAAAAAATTACACGAAAGCGGCAGACCTGTATTTCAATGTGGGAGCGCCGCGACCGTCGGGGCACTCAGGCCGCTCCCACATTGGTGAATCGTTTCCGCAAAAGCTCGCGCGTTGGACGCTTCGCCATCTGGAATTGGCTGGATTTTCACTACTGCTTTCGGTGATCTTTGGCATACCGCTTGGGATCGCCGCGAGTCGCGGCGGCGCGACTGGCCATGCGATTCTTGGTTTTGCCGGCATCGTGCAAACAATTCCCTCGCTGGCGTTGCTGGCCTTGCTTGTGCCTCTTCCCTTTTTTGGAATCAGCCTCCGCACGGCGATCGCCGCGCTTTTCCTTTACGGTTTGCTGCCTATCGTGCGCAACACCGCCAGCGGTTTGCAGGATATCCCCCGATCATTGCGCGAATCCGCCATTGCATTGGGACTAAGCCCGATGACGCAGCTCTGGGAAATTTATCTCCCGATGGCGTCGCGCTCCATTTTATCCGGAATCAAAACGAGCGCCGTGATCAATATCGGCACCGCCACGCTCGCGGCATTGATCGGAGCCGGAGGTCTGGGCGAACCGATCCTGAGCGGCCTCAACCTGAACGATCACGTAACAATTCTACAAGGCGCGATTCCAGCTGCCCTGCTCGCGCTGCTTGTGCAATGGTTTTTCGATCTGCTCGATCGCGTTCTGATCCCAAAAGGGCTGCGTCTATAGGTGGATCGGCTTCTCCGAAGACGATGTCAAACGATCGCCCAAGGCGCAGATTAAAAGATCAGGCGGCAAGCCGCAGCCATTACCCAACGCGTTGAGGGCAACGCGCGGAGATCATTACGCTCGAAATGGGCAAACTCTTCCACGATTCTGTCGCAGAGATCGAGAAATGCGCGCGCGGTTGCCGGTTTTATGCCGAGAACGGAGAGCGATTTTTGGAGGACGAAGTAGCGCAGACCGACGCTGCTAAAAGTTACGTGGAGTATCAACCGCTCGGACCGGTTCTGGCCATTATGCCTTGGAATTTTCCTTTTTGGCAAGTATTTCGGTTTGCCGCGCCCGCGCTAATGGCCGGCAATATCGGACTGCTGAAGCACGCGTCTAATGTCCCGCAGTGCGCGCTGGCCATTGAAGAAATCTTTTGCCGCGCCGGATTCGATGACGGCGTTTTTCAAACGCTGCTGATCGAACCGGAGCAGGTGGAAAAAGTGATTGTCGATCCGCGCGTGAAAGCGGTGACGCTAACGGGCAGTGAAAAAGCCGGAAGCGCCGTGGCGAGCACGGCCGCGCGCGAGATCAAGAAAAGCGTGCTTGAGCTTGGCGGCAGCGACGCCTTCATCGTAATGCCCAGCGCAGACTTCGAGAACGCACTAAGCACTGCGGTCAAAGCACGCATCATCAACACCGGGCAATCATGCATCGCGGCAAAAAGATTCATGATCGCGGATCAGATTTACGACAAGTTTCTCAATCAGTTCGTCGCGCGCATGCGCGCGCTCAAGGTCGGCGACCCCATGGATCCGGCGACTGACACTGGTCCACTTGCGACCGAACAAATCCTGCGAGGCGTCCACGATCAGGTGCAGAAAACGATTGCCGCAGGCGCAAAACTACTGACCGGCGGAAATCGCATTCATGGCCCGGGATTTTTCTACGAGCCAACTGTTCTCGTCGATGTGCCGAAAGAATCGCCGGCCTATCGCGAGGAAGTCTTCGGCCCGGTTGCAGCTATTTTCCGGGTGCGGGACGTCCACAACGCGATCGAGCTCGCGAACGACACCACATTCGGTCTCGGCTCCAGCGCGTGGACCAACGACCGCGAAGAACAGAAACTCTTCGCATCTGAGCTGGACACCGGAATGGTCTTCATCAACGCCATGGTCGCCTCCGATCCGCGTCTGCCGTTTGGCGGCGTAAAACGTTCCGGCTTCGGCCGCGAGCTCGGCGCCGCCGGTATCCGCGAATTCACAAACGCGAAAACAATCTGGATTTCATGAAGCTTTTCAAAGGGTCTGAAGCTGCCTTGCAAACCGGAACCCTGTTTTGGAATAACCGAGCGCCTCGTAAAAGTGATGCGCTTGTTCACGGGTAAATCGAGTTGTTAAATTGATTCGTGTCACTCTTCTGTCCGCAAAGTCTTTCTCCGCTGCGGCAATGAGCGCGCGGCCGATGCCGCTGCGTCGCTTTTTCTTTGAAACCACCAGCGCAACGATTTTTCCGGAGAAATCGTTATGCTCGTGACTGGCGTGCGTCAGCGTGCCAATCATTCCGCAAACTTGATCGTCGATCTCGGCGACAAATGTGCGGAAGCCCTTATCGCTTACGATGGATTTCAAGCGCTGCCGCATTTCAGTGCTCGTTGTTTCGTAGCCGAGCTCACACATAAGCGACGCAAGCGCCTGCGCATCGCTCAAGCTGGCATTCCGAATTGTAAGAGCCACACCGGCCGGCGCCTCAGTCGTTCGCACCGTAGTCCCTCAAGCGGGGCAACAACTGCTCAAGAATGGTCGCGACCGATTCATCGACGGTTTGCTTATCTGTATGCACGACGATCTCCGGGTCGTCCGGCGCTTCGTAGGGGGCATCGATTCCGGTGAACTCGCGGATTTCTCCAGCCCGCGCTTTTTTGTAGAGATTCTTGGGATCGCGCGCTTCGCAAACTTCCAGCGGCGCGTCAACAAATACTTCGATAAACTCCGCGTTGCCTTCAAGCGCGATCTCGCGCGCACGGCGGCGATCCATTCGATAAGGCGAGATGAACGCGGTGATCACCACCGTGCCGGCGTCAGCCATCAGTTTGGCCACTTCGCTCACGCGGCGAATGTTCTCCATCCGATCGTCTGGCGAGAAGCCAAGATTCGAGGTCAAGCCGTGCCGGATATTGTCGCCGTCCAGCACGTAGGTGTGCATGCCACGATGGAACAGATCCCGTTCGAGTGACTGCGCAATGGTCGATTTCCCGGCGCCGGAAAGTCCGGTCAACCAGATGACTGCTCCCCGATGGCCGGTTCGCAGCGCCCGTTCCCGGGCTGTAATCTTTTCCTCGGTCCAGAAAATATTTTTGCTCTTTGCGACGGTTCGATCCGTATAAACGCCGCCGAAGATCGTGCCGCCACCGCAGATTTGTCCGTCGTCTATGATAACAAAGCGGCCCAGATTGGGAATGCGATCATGATTGTCGATGACGAGTGGCGCGCGAGTCTGAATTGTCAGCCTGCCAATCTCATTTCGCTCCAATTGTTCGCGCTGATCGCTCTTCGTCTCCAGCGTGGCTGAATCCATAACCTGCTCGATGGAAGCGATCTGACATTTCACCTGTTGTGTCGCCAGACGCAGCTCATAAAAATGTCCAACCCGCAGCGGTTCGCGCACGATCCAGAACAGGTCCGCATGAAAACGATTTGTCTCGATCGGGGTTTCGTTTTGATGCGATGCGACATAGCCGCGCTCGACGAAAATCTGTTCGCTAAGAGTGATGCCGATCGAATCTCCAGCGACGGCGGGACCATTTGCCGGCCCGTTCCAGCGTTCGAACGTTGCGACAATCGACGACTTATTTGCTGGCGAAAATATCAATTCGTCCCCCACCCTGAGCGTTCCCGTCTCAATTCGGCCCGCGATGATACGCCGTCCGTCGAAGCGATAAACGTCCTGAACACAAAAGCGCAGGGGAAGATCGATGTCCCCCTTTTGCGGCTCCAGCAGATCGAGCGCCTCAAGAACGCTCGCGGCGCAGTACCATTTCATTTTCATACTGGCCCGCGCGACGTTCTCGCCTTGCTTCGCCGATGCCGGAATAAACGTGAGCGCGTTTAGCCCGAGCCGTTGAAGAAACTTCCGATAGTCCTGCTCGATTTCGCGAAATCGTTTTTCAGAGTAATCGATGAGATCCATCTTGTTCACGACCACAATGACCTGGTTGATGCCGAGCATGCTGAGCAGATAAGCGTGGCGCCGGCTCTGTTCGCGCACGCCTTCATCTGCGCCGATAACAAGGATCGCTGCGTCCGCCCTCGACGCGCCAGTGATCATATTCTTCAAAAACTCCTTGTGTCCCGGCGCGTCTATGATGGCGTAACGGCGGCGCACTGTTCGGAACGGAATCTCCGTCGTATCGATGGTGACGTTTTGCTTCTGCTCTTCGAGAAGCGCATCGAGCAGAAACGCGAATTCAAACTCCATTCCTTCGGCTGCGCAGGCCTTTTTTATTTCCTCGATCTTGCCTTCAGGTAAGGAACCCGTGTCATGTAAAATGCGCCCGATGAGCGTGGACTTTCCATGATCGACGTGACCTGCGAATACGACGCGGAGCTTCGGCTCAATGTCTGGCGTTGGAGGTTGAGCGTTGGACGTTGAGCGTTGGGCGTTTGCTTTTTCAATCATAGAAATCCCTTCGCTCGCAGCTTCTGCATGGCATTGCGCTCGTAATGGTCCTGTGCGCGGCCGGCGCGCTCAGTTGTCTTTGTCGTCTCAAGTTCGGCAATGATTTCGTCGATTGTGGACGCGGTACTTTCGATTGGGTGCGTGATCGGGCTGCACCCAAGTGAGCGAAAACGTTTTCCGTTTCGCGCAAAATACATTTTGGGAATGAGAATGTTTTCTCGCTGGATCTTCGTCGCGACGTATGCCGGTGATGAGCGCGTCCCATTTGTATTCGGCGAGGGCTTGCTGCAATGCGACCGTCTTTAATTCATGCGTCACTGTCACGGGATCGTGTGTCTCATACCCGATCCCGCGCGCACGCGCTTCAGTATTGATTTTCACGATCAGATTCAGGGTGTGATACTTTGTCGCCCATTCGCGGAACTCCAGCATCTCTGGAAACTCGTACGTCGTGTCGATGTGCAAGACCGGGAACGGCACGCGGCCAAAGAAAGCTTTGCGCGCCAGCCAGATTAGGACATTTGAGTCCTTACCCATCGACCACGGCATGGCGATGTTTTTGAACGCGTGATACGCCTCGCGAAAAATGAAGATGCTTTGGCTCTCGAGTTGATCGAGATGGGTACGGTTCAATTCCGTCATGAGATGGTTTTGCTGTAAAAGGATTACCGAATTAGCCACAGATGAACACAGATTTACACAGATTCATATTGGGCCGGTTTAGCGTGTTCTTTTCGTAATCTGTGTTTCATCTGTGTCAATCTGTGGCTCGTTTTCTCTTGCGGGGGCGGGCCGTGATCTTACTGTTCGCTGATGCCGGAAACTCGCTCGACAGCGTACGATTCAAAAATCGAAGGCAACGTGATTTTCACTCGCTTCGATGCGGCGCTTAATTGGGTGCGCAAAAACTCGCTGTGGCCGATGCCAATGGGCCTGGCGTGTTGCGCAATTGAGTTAATGGCGACGGCTGCATCGCGTTTCGATATTGCCAGGTTTGGCGCGGAGGTGATGCGCTTCTCGCCGCGACAATGCGATGTGATGATCGTGGCCGGCACTGTGACCTATAAAATGGCGCTGGCGGTGAAACGGATTTACGAGCAGATGCCAGAGCCGAAATGGGTAATCGCGATGGGCGCATGCGCTTCCACCGGTGGCATGTATCGCTCATACGCGACGCTCCAGGGGATTGATCAGCTTATTCCTGTCGATGTTTACATCTCTGGGTGCCCGCCGCGTCCGGAAGCGTTGCTCGCCGGCTTGATGAAATTACAGGAAAAGATTTCGACAGAATGCGCGTTCAGAGACCAGAAACCTGAACTGGCCGAAAAACTCGAGGACGCATTTGCATGATAATCAGGCGTGCAAATGTGAACTGTAGGGCATGAGCTGTGACGAACTGTTCGAGTCGTTGGGCAAATCATTTGGCGGAAAAATTCAGAACAAGACTGAATTTTGCGGAGAGACGACTTACACGATTGCTGCCAGTGATCTCCGCGAGATCGCGAAATTCTCCCGAGACAAACTTTCGTTCGACTATTTCCTAGACATCACCAGCATCGATAACTTCGGCGAAGAACCGCGCTTCGAAATCGTTTATCACCTCTACTCGATGCCGCACGCTGTTCATCTGCGATTGAAACTGAAAGTCTCGGAGGACGTCGGCGCGGTCGATACGGTTTCAGACATCTGGCCGACAGCGAACTGGCACGAGCGCGAGGCCTACGACATGATGGGAATCAAGTTCAACGGGCACCCCGATCTGCGTCGCATTCTGATGTGGGACGGCTACCCGTATTTTCCGCTGCGAAAAGATTTTCCGCTCGAGGGATTACCGAGCGAAATGCCTGATGTCGCTTTCACCAAAATCACGCCGATGGAAGGCGGGCCGTTCGTCACCCTCCCGAGCACCGCTGGCTCAAAAGACCGCGAACCGCGCGCGCACCCGCCAGAATTGTAGGCGACAGATGGGCGTCACGATTCATTTCGAAGGAAAAGTCAAAGGGGCCACAGCGTACTCACTGCTCATTGACGAATTGCGAGAGTTCGCCGCGAGGCACTTTTCAGGCGGATTCAGTTTTTCTTTGAGGGACTGAAGGTCGAAGACGAGGGCGAATTCTGGAATACGTCTGACGAGAACATACTGACGGAGCATATCCATCGTTGCAATGAGGTGTTGAAAGAAATGCTGGCGAAAAATCCGAGGGCTAAAGGACCGGTGCGATTACCAAGTGGGCGCATCGCAGATTACGTTTCGTGATAGTCCAGACCGTCGTCAGGAGGGATTCGTCGGCGCGCCCGGCGGTCGCCCCCTACCGCTACGCGGCTGAGACTGGCGGAGCGGTTTCGGGCTTTCGCATGGCGGCCATGACGTCTGGACGCAAAGTTTCGTCGCGTGGCGCTGCCGGTTTCTGTCCCGCCTTCGGATAAGCGATCCGGCTGTGCAACATCGATAACAGCGTGAATCGGAAGCGGTCGGCGATGACTTTGAGTTCGCCAAGGGTCAGATCGCAGTCGTCCAATTGCCGGTCGCTAATGCGTTCCTCGATCAATTCATTCACGAGCGCTTCGATTTTCTGTGGCGTTGGTTTTTCGAGACTGCGTGAGGCGCTTTCGACAGTATCGGCCAGACTGACGATGGCGCTTTCCTTCGTCTGCGGTTTCGGTCCGCTGTAGCGAAAACTTTCCTCCTTCACCTCGGGAATATCGTCCTCGCGCAACTTCATGATTTTGCCGCCTGCGCGCGCGTCCTCATGCTGCTGGAGCGCGCGTTGATAAAAATAACGGACAAGGGAAGTGCCGTGATGTTCCTGAATGATATCGATGATGCGCTGGTTTAACCGGTGCTTGAGCGCGAGATCCACGCCCTCTTTGACATGCGCAATAATGATCAATGCACTCATCGTCGGCGCGAGGTCATCGTGCGGATTGCGTTCGAAGCTCATGTTTTCGGTGAAGTATTCCGGTTTCACCAGCTTGCCGACGTCGTGAAAATAAGCGCAGACGCGGCAGAGCGTCGCGTTTGCGCCAATCGCTTCCGCTGCGGCTTCCGCGAGATTGGCCACGACAAGGCTATGATGATAAGTGCCCGGCGCTTCGATGGTCATGCGCCGCAACAACGGATGATTCAGATCGGACGCTTCCAGCCAGGAAATGTCCGTTGTGATTCCAAACAGATTCTCGAGCATCGGCAGCGCGCCGCCGACGATTGTTGCCGTGACGATGCCATTGCCGATGGCTAAAGCGCTTTGCAATCCGATCATGCCCCAATCGTTGGCTGTCGGGTAAAACCAATTGATCGGCCCGATCAACCCAAACGTCAGCGACAGCAACCAGATGGCGAGTCCGACACCGAATCCGGCGCGGATCAATTTGCTGCGCCGTCGCACCTGCAACGTAAGAGAGACAGCGGTGAATCCGCTGATCAGACTCGTTATCAAGAGAGCGGCGTCGATTGGACCGAACAACATGCTACTCCACAAACTTACAAAAAAAGCGGCATAAAGGCCGTGATGGCGCCCCAGCAACACGCTCAGCACAAGCGGCGCAAACGCGTAGGGCGTGATCAGTCCGCCCATTTCTGGTCTTAAGAATTCATAGCTGCCGCTGTTACACATCACCAGCAGCAGTTTAGTAGCAGCCAACTGCACAAGAATAACGCCAAAGACAAGAAGAATGCGCGAGTTTTGCGAAAAGCTGTTTGGCTGGTTGATCCACAGCTGCGTGATCGCGGTGGCCAGAACCAGCAGTGCAATCACAAAATTCTTCGTCGGTTCCGGTTGTTTGCCACTGAAGACGAGAAATGCGAGACCACCGGCAAACATCGCAAAGATCAGCACCTTGATGTAGGGCGAGTTTTCCAGGTTGCGCATGAGTTCGCTGCCCGCCCGGCGACGCCGAGTTTTTCGCGAGGCCAATCCGCGTTTGACGAGTCGCCCGCGTTTCACAAAATCGAACATACTCTTCTTTATTTGCGCGACGCCGGCGCGGGCGAGCGGTGCTGCTGGTATGCGCCGATGATAGCGCGCACCAGTTCATGCCGCACAACGTCGCGCTCGGTAAAATAGACAGTCGCAATTCCCGGCACTGTTTTCAATGCCTGCAATGCCTCCACCACACCGGAGCGCTTATTCGCCGGTAAATCGATCTGCGTGACGTCACCGGTCACCACGCATTTGGAATTCAAACCGATTCGCGTCAGCAACATGAACATCTGCTCGGTCGTAGTGTTTTGCGCTTCATCGAGGATGACAAAAGCGTTGTTCAACGTGCGTCCCCGCATATACGCCAGCGGAGCGACTTCAATGATCTGTCGCGCAATCGCCCGCTCCATTTCCTCCTGCTCCAACATGTCACGCAATGCATCATAAAGCGGACGGAGATACGGCGTGATCTTTTGTTCGAGGTCGCCCGGCAAGAAACCCAGCGCTTCGCCGGCTTCCACCGCGGGCCTTGTTAAGATGATGCGCGCCACTTGCTCCTTTTTAAGCGCCGCCACGGCCATGGCGACGGCCAGATAAGTCTTGCCCGTGCCCGCTGGTCCGATTCCAAAAACGACATCGTACTTTTGAATTGCCTCAACGTACGCGCGCTGATTTGCGCTGCGCGCTACAATCGGCGGCTTGCGCGACGATGTTGTAATTTTTGTCGAAACAATATCGCCGAGGCCTGCATCGTGTTCTTCGGCCGCGGCCTTAAGGGCATAATTAAAGTCGTGCTTGTGAATGTCCACGCCTTGCTGACGCGCTTTCTCGAGTTGTTCGAACAACTGCTGCGCTTTATCGACACGCCCCGGGTCGCCCTCCAGTTTCACCCAGCCCTCACGCGTGGTCACTTTCACGCCCAGAGAATCTTCGAGGTTTTTCAAAAGTTTAATGTCATTGGCGTAGAGCGACTGCAAAGCGCGTGGGCTCTCAAACTGCAAAGTTCGCGTTTCAGTCATTTTCTAAGTGGCATCGGCATCTGTGCCGATCGATTGGCTGGAAGCCAATGCCACTAAACTCACCGGAAGCCATACACCAGGGCCCAGTGCGTGCGTTCCTCCGGGGATTCCTCAACAATGACTATGATAAAATAGCTGCCGGTAGCTTTTGGAATCACGTGGGAAGCTGCAAAGTGGCCTTTTTGCCATCCGTCTGATTCTTCCGCCAGTTTTCCATCCGAATCATAGACGTGGACGGAAACCTTTGCCCGATCGACTTCCGTTCCCAGCCAAAACCAATATTCGTTTCCTTTAAATAATTGCTGCCGCACGGCTTTTTTCTCGCCAGAACCGAGGTCGCCTCCCCAGTAATCTTCACGCACTTGGAAGCCCTGTTTCACGTAAGGTTCTGCAGCTTGGAGAGCAAATGACTGCGCGTCATCCACAGAGGCGAAGATTGCGGGCTGCACTGCCATGAGGGCCAGCAGGAGAGAGCTAGTGCGGAACAGAACTTTCGCGAACAAGTTCATTGGAATTTCTTAATCTTTCATCACGATGCCATGGCCGAGCCGCGTCGTGATTTCATTGACCTTCTTTACGGATTCGGCAGGAATGCGCCGGTCACCGACGTCAATCAACGGTTTCACCTCGACGAGTGCGTCCTGGATTTGGCGGATAATTGGGAGATTAAACTCCGGCATTGCCTGGAGTCTTGTCTGAAAATAGGAAAGCAGATCAGGCTGGTGCAGCAGCTCCGCGCCGTCGGCGGAAAAATGCTCCTTCACGATCGACGTTAAGACTTCCGTACCACGCAGCCATCCGCCCAGGCTGACAAGCTGCGACAATTTTTCATCGTGCACCTCGTTCATCGCCTGCTGCACGCTGTTCTGGGTGCGATCCAGTTCCTGGCGCACGTTTTCCCATTTGCGCTTGTCTGCCGCATCGATGATCGCCTTCGCATGTGGCGTGATTGAATTTCCCACCCCGACCCCTTTTGCCAGCATCAGGACGCGCTGGCCAATCTCTTTCACTGCCGGCGCGTCTTCCGCCTGCACCGCGATAAAACCATCGGCGATTACCGTCCCAAGCAGAAGAGCGATGCGTGGGCGCTCGGTAAAGTTAGGTCCCTTATCGCTGCGGACATGTTCCTTCCAGTTAACCGTGCCTAGTTTGTTCAGTGCCCCAAAAATTTCATTCGGCAACGGCACCACAACATCTTCCACAGTTGTGGATAGTTGTTTAATATCGATGTGCTGCGGGGCCTGCGCGCCATTTGCGCAGAGTGCAAGCCCAAAGATTACACCTACACTTAACTTCACATGTCTGATAAACGGAATCATTGGCAGTTTGGACTGTTGATTTCGGCTTCGTATTCGGGATTTAATGGAGCGAACCTTAACCGGAACTGCTGCCCTACACAAATCCCTGCACAAAACATTTTGACTCACTCTAATCGAACCAGTTCTTTGCCTCGGCGGTATTGCCGCTGTCATTTCCTATGGATCTAAGCCGGCTAGAGCAGATCCTCGATCGCGCGCCTTCCATGCGGATTACGGTAATCGGCGATTTGATGCTGGACGAATTTGTCTGGGGAAAGGTCGGCCGCATCTCGCCGGAAGCGCCTGTGCCTGTGGTCGAGGTAACGGGAGAATCGTTTTACCCCGGAGGAGCGGCCAACGTTGCCCGTAATCTGCGTGAGTTCGTCCAAGACGTCGCCGTAATCGGAATGCTCGGCAAAGATCGCAGCGGCCAGCAACTCCGGGAGTTATTAACTGCGCAGAACATTGATACGTCCAATGCCATCGAGGATGAAACCTTGAGCACGATTGTCAAAACCCGCATCATCGCACTCCACCAGCAGGTGGTTCGTGTCGATCGCGAAAAAATTGTCAGCCCATCGCCCGAGCAGATCGCGAAAGTAGTCGCCGCGGTTCGCGACGCTATCCAGAAAACCGATGCAATTATCTTCGAAGATTATGGCAAGGGCTTTGTAACGACCGAGCTGGTTTCCCAAATTGCGCGCGAAGCGCGGGCGGCTGGTAAGATTGTCGCTGCTGATCCCAACCCCCGGCATTCTGTTGATTGGCGCGGTGTCACCGTGGTTAAACCAAATCGCGGGGAAGCCTTCCTCGCATCAGGCGTTCCCTGGCGGGAACCAGACGAAGCTCCGGCGAAAGATGCCGATCTGAGGCGCGCCGGTGAAGCGCTGCTTAAGAAATGGGAAACAAAACATGTCCTCGTAACGCTTGGTGAACACGGGATGATGCTCTTTCAACAGAACGAGGCGCCGCATTACATCCCGACGAAGGCACGGCAGGTTTTCGATGTCTCCGGCGCCGGCGACACGGCTATCGCGCTCTTTACCCTTGGACTCGTCTGCGGAGCGACTCCGATTGAAGCGGCGGAAATCGCCAACCACGGGAGCGCAGTTGTAGTCAGTAAACTTGGAACAGCGACTGTGACAAGAGATGAACTTGTCGGCAGTTTCCGAGAGGACAGCGAAGATGACTAATGCGCTGTCGCCCGCCGTCTTTGTCGATCGCGACGGCACCATCATGGAGGATTGTGACTACTGTTCCGACCCGAAAGACGTACGGATTTTTCCAGGCGTGCGGGAAGCGCTACTGGGTTTGAAGTCGAAGGGATTCAAACTCATCATCATTACCAATCAGAGCGGGATCGGCCGCGGACTGATGACCGTCGAGGAATATCGCGCTGTCGAAGCGGAGGCGTTGCGACAACTCGATGGTTTGATCGAGGCGACGTATTTTTGCCCCGACGTTCCGGGCCAGCATTCCAGTTACCGCAAGCCTGAGCCAGGCATGATCTTGCAGGCTAAGCGAGAACACGGGATTGACCTTTCACGCTCATTTTTCATTGGCGACAAAGAGATCGATGTTGAGTGCGGTCGCAACGCTGGCATGCGCACAATCCGCGTTCAAACCGGTTTTCAACACGACACGGCGCGCAGTACGGCTGATTGGGTCGCTGAGGATATGCTCGCTGCGGCAGACATAATCCTGAACACAACGCCATGATGACGCGGTCATCCCGAGCGGAGCGAGGGACCTCACAATTTCGCTCATGGCACGCGAACGTTGACTTGTGTAATCCCACCAGCAACCGTGAGGTCCCTCGCCGTCTTCGCGGCTCGGGATGACGCTCCGTTCAAATGAAATCGATTCTTGTTCGTCCTAATGAATAAGGCCGTAGGCATTATTCCAGCTCGATGGAGTTCTAAACGTTTTCCGGGAAAACCACTGCATCTTATTGCTGGTAAGCCTCTTCTACAGCGTGTTTGGGAACGATGCCGGCACGCGAAAAACCTCGACGCGTTAATCATCGCCACCGACGACATGCGCATCGCAGAAGCCGCTTTCGATTGGGGCGCCGAAATCGCGTTAACTTCGCCAAGACACCAAAGCGGGACCGATCGGGTGGCTGAAGTGGTGTGCAACGCAAAGCAGTTCGCGTTCGTCATAAACATCCAGGGTGATGAACCATTGATCGATCCATATCTAATCGACAGGCTGGTCGAAAAACTGCGTTCGGATCGCAAGATCGACATCGTGACTGCCGCGCATCCGTTTGAGAATCCCGCCGAAGCATCCTCCCCACACCAGGTCAAGGTGGTTGTCGATGCAACCGGGCGCGCACTTTATTTTTCACGCGCTGCGATCCCCTTTCCCCGCAATCCTTCGAAGATAAGATACCTTCGTCATCAAGGCATCTACGGGTTCCGGCGCGATGCGTTGTTGCAGTTTGTAAAATGGAAACGGGGCCCGTTGGAGCGCGCAGAGTCGCTGGAGCAATTGCGCGCTTTGGAAAATGGTGTAAATGTTCATGTGCTCCTTACTAGACATGGTACCCCCGGCGTAGATACGCCGACTGACGCGGAAGCGCTGGAGCGAAAGCTCGCTCGCGCAAAAGGAAGGACGCGGCTCCGATGAAGTACATTTTCGTCACGGGTGGCGTCGTCAGTTCGCTAGGCAAAGGCTTGACCGCGGCTTCGCTTGGCACGCTGCTCGAAGCCCGTCGTCTGCGAGTCGTTCTCCAAAAATTTGATCCGTATCTCAATGTTGATCCCGGGACGATGAACCCGTTCCAGCACGGAGAAGTTTATGTGCTCAACGATGGCGCGGAGACTGATCTCGACCTTGGCCACTACGAGCGCTTCACCAACTGTGTCCTCACGCGACACAATAACCTGACAAGCGGGCAGGTTTACGAGACCGTGATTCTAAAGGAGCGTCGCGGCGATTATCTCGGCAAAACCGTGCAGGTGATTCCGCACGTGACCGATGTGATCAAAGATCGCATCCGCGAACTTTCCGATGAAAGCAAATATGACGTTGTGATCACCGAGATCGGCGGTACGACCGGGGACATTGAAGGTCTTCCATTTCTCGAAGCGATTCGGCAATTCATCCTCGAAGTCGGCCCGCAAAACGTGGTAAACATGCACGTCACGCTTGTTCCGTACATCAAGGCCGCGCACGAATTAAAAACAAAACCCACGCAGCAAAGCGTGGCAAAGCTGCGCGAGATCGGCTTGCAACCGCAGGTGTTGATTTGCCGCACTGAAAAACCGCTCGACCACGACGTGCGTCGCAAACTCTCGATGTTTTGCAGCGTTTCTGAGAAAGCGGTTGTCGAGGAACCCGACGTCGAACACACAATTTACGAAGTGCCGTTGACGCTGCACGCCGAGGGACTGGACAAATTAGTGTGCGACTTGTTGCATCTGGAAACTCCTGAACCCGATCTGGCAGACTGGCGAAAATTCGTCGAGCGCATCGTCAGTCCGAAACGGCGCGTCAAGATCGCCGTAGTCGGGAAATACATGGATGTCCGTGACGCATATAAAAGTATCTACGAATCGCTCACCCACGCCGCTGCCAGCGAAGACTGCGGAATCGATCTGAAGCTTATTGATGCCGAATCGTTGGAGCGCGATGTCGATGGCCAACTCAAGGATATACTTGGCGTTTTAGTCCCCGGCGGATTTGGGGTTCGTGGTATTGAAGAAAAAATCAACGCTGCGCGTTATGCGCGCGAGCAAAAGATCCCGTATCTCGGTCTTTGTCTTGGCATGCAGGTAGCCACAATCGAATTCGCAAGAGACGTCTGTGGAATCAAAGACGCGAATAGCACTGAGTTCAACAAGGACACTCCGGACCCAGTGATCTCGCTGCTGGAGGAGCAGCGTGGCGTCCGTAATAAAGGCGCAAGCATGCGGCTTGGCACGTGGCCGACACAAATTATCAAAGGTACGCTGGCTGAAAAAATCTACGGCGACACAGAAGTCACCGAACGACACCGGCACCGGTACGAGTTCAACATGAAATATCGCGACCGAATGAACGCAAAAGGCTTCGTGATTTCAGGTACATCGCCGGATGGCACCCTCGCTGAATTGATCGAGCTCCGCGATCACCCGTATTTTGTTGGCTGCCAGTATCATCCCGAATTCCAAAGCAAACCAAACAAACCGCACCCGCTCTTCAAAGGATTTATTCAGGCATGCCTGGCGCGACAGGCTGGTCGTGCGACGCACGCTCGAGCCGATCAAGAATCGCGGCACCGAGCCCCTGACAGGGAACTCGTTCCGCAACGATAAGATCGAGGGCGGATTGATCGAGTTCGCGCAAGTGGCGGAAGAGATTCGCGGCTGCTTCGCGAAGGTCTTGCCTCTCACTTATGAGGCGAACTGCCGCGAATTTTTTCTCCAGTTCCACCGGATTCCACGCTAGCAAGCCGACGCGCTGGTTTTCTTGCGGCAAAAATGATTCGGCATTGTCAATTAGACGCAACGGCGTTTTCGGCGAGTAATGCGAGGGTAGTTGCCCCGGGGCAGAGATCTTCCGGCTTGGCATGACGATGTCGATCTTTCCAAATTCGGATAATTGTTCGGCTGTAATCGGCCCACGGCGCAGGATGTCGATCTTGCCGCCGCGAACAGCGACGACGGTCGATTCAATTCCATGTTCCGTTGGCCCCCCGTCGATGATGAGCGGGATTCGTCCACCAAGTTCGTCCATGACATGCTGCGCGGTTGTTGGGCTGACACAGCCGAATCGATTCGCGCTCGGAGCAGCCAGCGGCTGATCCAATTCACACACGATTTCGGCGAACACGGGATGCGCGCTAATTCGCACCGCCACTGTATCGAGACCCGCTGTCACAATTTCGGGAACAATTTCGCGTTTCTGTAAAACCATCGTGAACGGTCCGGGCCAAAACTTGTCCGCTAGCTTTAAGATCAGTTGCCGATCTTGCACCGGAAGATCCACAATTCTCACAAGCCAGTCGTGGCTCGGAAGGTGAACGATGAGTGGGTCGAAGCGGGGACGATCCTTTGCTTCAAAGATTTTCGCGACAGCGATCGGCTTCAGCGCGTCAGCAGCGAGTCCGTAAACGGTTTCTGTCGGCAATGCGACGACTTCGCCGTTACGCAACAGGTCCACTGCACGTGCGACGGCTTTCTTCCGTCCAGCTATGGTTTTCGTTCCGAGAAGACGAGTTTGCATTTGCCCACGTAATTTACAGACGTCATTCCGAGCAGAGCGAGGAACCTCCCATATGCGGAAAGGATCACGCTAGTTAAGTAGCGTGACGCAAGCTTCGCAGGTGAGATCCTTCGCTCCGCTCAGGATGACCGCGCTGAAGTTGGTAGCCGCTGCGCCAGCACGCTCTCGCTTTGTTTCCTACGAAATGTTTCGAGATTGTGGCGAATCTTTTCGTCAGTTGTGGCCAGAATCGCCGCAGCGAGAAGCGCGGCGTTTTTTGCACCGGCTTCGCCAATCGCCAATGTCCCGACGGGAATGCCGCCCGGCATTTGTGCAGTGGATAAAAGCGAGTCGAGTCCATTAAGCTTCGATTGAATCGGAACACCGAGAACGGGCAGCCACGTGTGAGCAGCAATGACTCCAGCCAAATGCGCAGCGCCACCCGCGCCGGCAATGATCACTCGCAAGCCGCGATCCGCTGCCTTACGCGCAAAATCCGCCGTCGCGTCCGGGGTGCGATGAGCGGACAGTACACGCGCTTCGCTCGGGACGCCAAGATGATCCAGTGTTTCCACGGCGTGCCGCATCGTTTCCCAGTCCGATTTGCTGCCCATGATTATGGCGACGAGAGGAGAAGATTTCGGCATAGGCCTAACGTTTCCTTTGAAACTCCAAATTCCAAATTCCAACATCCAAGCTCCAGAGAAGCTCCAAGTTATCAAGCTCCAAAACGCACGAGGCAATTGGAATTTCGAGTTTGAAATTTCTCTGGATGTTGGAGCTTGAAGCTTGGAGCTTAGGCATCGTGAACCAACCTGGCAAATCGATCGTTCTCATCGGGATGATGGGCGCGGGCAAATCGTGCGTTGGACGTTGCCTCCAGCAGCGGACGAAGCTCGCCTTAGTCGATACCGACGACATCGTTGCATCGAAATTCGGAATCTCGATCCCCGAAATCTTTTCCAAATACGGCGAGCAAGAC
>WNFO01001661.1_pt1 | contig 17771 bp, 19 predicted proteins | sample 5400251 | NCBI WGS metagenome assembly WNFO01 (sample SAMN13153354, study PRJNA577476) | soil metagenome | isolation source: 100 cm saprolite under Madrone tree | place: USA:California | collected 2016-06-14
GCGAGCGCGCTCATCGCGCCGACGGCGACGATCGAGTGGGGCCGCGCACGCCACTCGCGCTCGAGCGCTCCCACGCGGCGCCGCGCCGCCGGCAGCAAGCACACAGCGGTGCCGGCCTCCATCAGCGCCATGTACGGCACCGGATGGATCCGCGCTACGCCCGCCTTGTCGACGAGCGAATACCCCGCGATGACGACGCTCGTCGCCGCCGCCCAGCCAAGACCAGCCGCGAGCGCGGACGGCGGCGCGCCGCTGGCGAATTGGACGGCGACGATGCCGCCCGCCACCAGCCCGATGCCGAGAGCGCCGACGGACGAGACGCGCTCGTCGAGAGCCGCGAAAGCGATGACGGGCACGAGGGCCACGCCGAGCCCTCGCGCGACGGGATAGACGGCGGAATAGGCGCCAGAGCGGTACGCGCGGGCGAGCCCGTAGAAGTAGAGCGCGTGCAGCGCGACCGTCGCGACGATGAACGGCGCCCCCGCGGCGCGGAGGCCGTCGCGCGCGACGATCCACGCCGCCGGGGCCGCGAGGCCGAGGGCGGCGACGGCGCTCGTCAGACAGAAGAAGGCGACCAAGTCGCCGCTCCGCTTGGCGAGCGCATTCCACAAGGCGTGGAGCCCCGCGGCTCCGACGACGAGCGCGAGCGCCGGCCCCGTCACGCGCGTCCGGCCCGCGACCCGCGCGCCGGACGGCGGGTGGCCAGCTCGTCGAGCGAAGCGTCGAAAGCGGCGACGACGCCGGTCATGTCGCGCGGCGTGAGCGTGCCAATGTTCGCCACGCGGAAGGCGTACGCGCGGATTTCGCCCTGCCTCGGATAGTTGACGTCGCGGCGGCGCTTCATTGCGTCGTGCAGGACCTCGTACGAGACGCTTCGGGCCGTCGGCTGCATGCCGAGGTGATGCGAAGCAATAGACGGCGTCATTTGACAACATGTCGGATCTGACATAGGATAGTCACCGTGAGCCGGAGCGACAAGCCGCTCGTCTGGCTTCACGGAGAGATCAAGACCCCGCCCCTTTCCCGGGCGGCCAGGATGGAGGCCGGTTATCTGCTGCGCCTGTTGCAGAAAGGGCAGGCGGTGGGCATGCCGCAGTCGAGGCCGCTGCCGATTGTGGGTCCCCGTTGTCATGAACTGCGCGTGCGCGACGCGGAGGCGGACTGGAGAATTGTGTACCGCCTGGACTCCGACGCCGTGGTAATTCTGGAGGTCTTCGCCAAGAAGACACGCACCACGCCGAAGACCGTCATTGACGCGTGCACTCGCAGGCTGAGGGAGTATGACCATGCGTGATGCGAAGCGACGACGCTTGGAAGCGAAGGGCTGGAAGTTTGGGAATGCCCAGGAATTTCTGCGACTAAACGCCGAAGAAGCAGCATATATCGACCTCAAGGCGCGATTGGCCATAGGCCTGCGTGAACGGCGCCGGCGGCGGAGTCTCACGCAGGCAGACCTCGCCAATCGCCTCCAATCGAGCCAGTCGCGTATTGCGAAGATGGAGGCCGGGGATCCCTCGGTGTCCTTGGATCTGCTGGTCAGGTCGCTGCTGATCCTTGGCACCTCGCGCCGAGAGCTGTCGCGGATCATTTCCGCTCGCTCACCCGTCCCTGCCGCATAACGGCGCGTCTAAGCCGCGGCCGGCGCGGCGCCTACGTGCTCGAACTCGTCGCTTCGCGCCGGCCGTCGGCTGCAGACGCTGGTTCGACTGCGAACGGTGTCCGATCGCCCTACCAGATCGCGTAGTCCGCAGCATGGGGACGCGGACGCCGTTGACCTCGTCTGCTCTTGCAGCGGAGGATGCGGATCAAGTCTTTCAACAGCGCATTGACCGCGAGGGCAGCCTTTGAGTCGTTTGAACAACGTCGCACCCGGCGGGGACGTTCATCGCGTAGACATCGTCAGCTACGCTGTAGTACAGCGCGAACCGCGGCCCCATCTGTGGGGACGAGCAGGTGTCGGGCGACGTCATCGAGATCCGCCGTTCGCCGCCGCAGTTCGCGAATTTGTGCGGGTGTCAACTCGTCGTCGATTGAATCGGACTGGACCGTATCACAGTAGCGCCGACTGGATCGGTCGGCAACGACCGGCACACTTATCGGGCGCGAAGCTTGGCGATTGCCGCGGCGAGGTCGGGAAAGCGCGCAGTGGGATCCGCGCTCTGGAGGCTTGCGCTGTCTTGCGCTGAACGACTCACCAAACGGTAAGATTTCGAGTACGCGTGCGTCGGCTGAGTACGCCTGTGACACGGCCGATCAACGCAAGAAGCGCCCCGAGGATCGAGAGGTTACGCGGAAGTGAGCGAGAATGCTGAGGACCGGCTCATCACCGGCCCTCAGCTTCAGGGTCTAGTGCCCGCAAGGGTGTCGGGGTTCGAGTCCCCGCTTCGGCACCAGCTACTTACGAGACACCCCCTCCAGCTCGAGAGGCTCCTCCTTGCGTGATCTTGTCGGCGGACCCCGCCAAGGTATCGTAGCTGCCTGCCGGATTTGGTACCGCACGGCGCTTACCAGACTCCAGAATCGCGATTCCGGCGAGTTCTGGACCCTTCGGCTATGCACACGCGGCCAATAGCCGAGGCGCTGAGCCCCCGCGCGACGCGTCCCGGGCCCCAAATCCGGTGCCCCATCGGGCACTGGGCCTGGCGAGCGTTAGGGCTCCATCGGGCCGCGACGCGGCATGATTCGAAACCGCCGACGTCCCTCGATGCGATAAGTCTCGAAGTCGTCGTGGTCAATCGTGAAGATGCGGCTCAAGCCCTCGCGCTGGGCCATATGCACGAGCGTCGCATCGGCGAAGTCCATCGGCCGGTCCCGATAGCGGGCCATCAGCGCGTGCAGCGCCGGCAGGTCGGCATCCGTGATCGGGGCGACGGTCACGGCGCCCGAGCGAATGAATCTCCACGCCGCCTCAACTTCGCGCCGACTGTCGCCCGCAAGGTGAAAGAGCTCGGTGAGGACTGCCTGAGAGGTGAGGAGCGGGAGGTGGAGCTCCGCGAACGCGTCCTCGCACGGGCCATGCCAGCGATCGTCACGGTCGAGCAACGCCAGCATCGCGCCGGTGTCGACCAAGGTGCTAACGACCACGGCGTGCCGCCAGACGCCGGCGAATCGTCACCCGGGCTCGCTCGGCACGCCGCGGGACACCGCCGGCGATGGTCCCAAACGTCCTCGTTGCGACGGCGTGGAGGCGCGCTTGCGCGGTCTCGTCCGCCCCGGTTCGCCGCCGGCGGGCGCGCAGCCATTCCTGGGTGATCCGGTCGAGCATGGCCGCCACCGTATCCCCCTGACGCCGGGCCTCGAGCTCGAGCGCCGCCTTCGTATCGGGCGACACCCGCCAACTGTACACCTCACTCTTTGCCATGCACCACAGCGTAGTGCATGAGCGGCGCACCGTCAACAGGTGGCCCCGAACCGCTTGGGGCCGATGAGCACGAAGACGTCACCCTCGCGGCCGTCCTCGCGCACGAGGGTGGCTGTGAGCCCCAATCGCCTGCGAGCTTGGAGATCGGCATATCGACCCCAGGACGAAGTTGATAAGTTTATCTATTAACTGGCTCTTAGCGACGCCGTCTTCACGATCGGGAGCAATCGAATTGGGTGAGGCCGGGGGCCTCCTCTCCTACGGGGCGAGCCCTTCTGCGCTATACCCGGCACGCGGCATACTATGTGGATAGAATCCTGAACGGTGCGAAGCCGAGAGACCTCCCCATCGAGCAGCCGACGAAGTTCGACCTGCAACCTCAAGGCCGCGGAGGCTGTTGGCATCATCATTCCCGAATCGATACTGCTGCGCGCGGACGAGGTGATCCGATGAACGCACTCTCACGAGCGCTAGTCTGGATGAAGCCGCTCAGCGGCAGAATTTGGGGGAGCTCTTTTCTTGCCCCCGGGTTGCGCTGCGCTTCACCCGGGCTATTCTTGCTGTTTGCGCTTGCCGCCGCTCTGTCTACAGTGGCCGGAACCACACTGGCTCAGCAGCCGGGCCGGGTGCCGGTGGTGGGGATGCTCATCACACACCCGCCGGTCGATGATCAAGTGGTCGAGAGCGTGCGCATCGGGCTGCGGCAGTTCGGCTACGAGGACGGGAGAAATATCAAGTTGGAGGTGCGCAGCGCACTGGGTCGGCCCGATCGCGTGCCCGCCCTGGCCGAGGAACTGGTCCGGCTCCGGGTGGACGTGATCGTGCTCGTCAACGAGGTAGCACTTCGCGCCGTAAGGCAGGCGACCGCTACAATCCCGATCGTGATGGTCGGTTATACGGACGACCCCGTGGACGTAGGATGGATCGAGAGCTACCGCCGGCCCGGAGGCAACGTGACGGGGATCTTCAACGTCAATTCGGCGCTCGCTGCCAAGCGGCTCGAGATTCTGAAGGAAACGCTCCCGAATGTGTCGCGCGTGGCAGTCCTTTGGGACAATTTCGGGCAGCGCCAGCTCCAGGAGTTGCGGCGAGCGGCTGCGCTGCTCAACGTGCAGCTCGAGCCTATTCAGATTCAAGGCCCAGATAATCTCGCGGCTGCCTTCAAGGGCGCCAGACGCAAAAAAGCGGGTGCCGTGTACCTCACGTGGTCGCCCGTGTTCTACGTGCATCGAGCCCAGGTCGCCACGCGCGCTCTCGAGTCAGGTCTGGCGACCATCACTGACGTGGACGTTGAGGTGGAGGCCGGGTGCCTGCTCTCATACGGCTCGCGAACGTATGAGAGCTTCGTTCGCGCGGGGTATTTCGTCGATCGCCTCCTGAAGGGCGCCAAGGCGTCCGACCTGCCCGTCGAGCAGATTTCGATGCTCAGGCTCGTAGTGAACCTGAAGACCGCCAAGGCGCTCGGGATTACGATCCCGCAGTCGATTCTGCTTCGCGCCGATGAGGTGATCCGATGAACGCACTCTCCGCAGCGGTAGCCTGGATGAAGCCTGGCCTTCGCCAAAACTCCGTCCGCCGGGCAAGTGGTTGATCTCTCGCCGCTGACCCACGCTGCTCCACCTGCTTCGTCTCCTCCCCTTCCTCTGGGACGGCCACCGCAAGCTCGCGCTCGAGGCGGAGATGGCGCTTCGGGGCGTCAAGACGCTCGCCCACGTCAAGGCGCACATGAAACCCGTCCGCGAGGTGTTCGGCTCGTGGCGGGCGGGCGAGCTCACGGCGGAGGCGATCGACCGTCAAATCGACCAGACACCCGCTCCACCTCGAAAAAGCTTCGCGTGATTCCTTGGGTGATTTGTATGCGCGACCTGGCTTAGCGCCGGTGACCTGCCTTGTCTGGATAACGCGATGGACTCGAGCTGCGAGGCGCCGCCTTGCACCTGCGGCGCGTGCCCGGACGGTCTTCATGAGTCAACGCGCCGGCGCCACCGCGTTGCGCTCGACCGGCGGCGCCTCGACAGCTTGAAACCCTTGTGAGACGGCCGGGCGCATCGCCGCGGAGCAGCGCAAAACTGGCGCTCCTATCCAAGCTCCCCTCCCGTGGCACTCACTTTGCTCTGGTCGCCAGGCCATAGACAGACGGCGCACCGGCAAGACACCACGCGGCGATAAAGGGGTCACAGATTGCGCATCCCAGCGAGGAGGTCGAGACGAGGGGAACTATGGGGTTGCCATACAGGTAGTGCATCACATCCCATCCGGTATGCAGGATCCAGCCGAGGCCGATGAAGCGGTACGAGTTGAGCCCCTTGTAGGCGCAATAGGTTACGACGGCCGTGAAGGCAAACTCCCAGACGCCCAACCCGCCGTTGAGATACGCGGCACCCGCGCCTGCGATCACGACTGCGTTGAAGTTCCGTCGCTGTGGTTCCTTGAATGCCGACGTTGCCGCAATGAAGAGAACGGCGACCACGACCGGGACCACCACGTCTACCGGGTGAACTGCCATTGTGGCCCGGTAACTTTATTGTACGCCGATCCCCGCGCGCGGCGGCGCTGCCTCACGCTGGGTCACTCGCGTTCCCGGCGCCAGAAGCATGAGACCGCGACGTCGGAAGGAATGCAGCAGCAGGATAGGCAACAAGATGATACGTCGCGTCAGCTCGTGCAGTCTTGGGAGGACGTAGATCCTGCTGCCGATCCAGAATATCAGCGCGTTGAATAGGAGATTGACGGTGAGGATGTTCATGGCAACGTTGCGCGACTTCACGCGTTCATCCCGAGCGGCCTAATGCTCGCGGTGACCCGCGGCCCCGCATGGCGCTTTGAAGACAAGCCGCACCCCTGGGCGGGCCGCCGAGTCCAACGCGCGATTCGGTGGGCGCACCATCACAAGCCTCTTTCATCGGCCGCAGATGCCTGATCAGCTCGGCGGCCACGGCACGCCCTGCACACCCTGTCCGTCACGCGCTTCGTCCACCATCCGAGAAGGCCGCGGCTAATGCCGAGACAGCGGTGGCACGTCGGCTTCGAGCAGCGGGAGCAAAGGCCACCAGCGGCGGTTGGAAAGGCGCTCAGACACAGGTGGCAACGCCACCCCGACACAATTTCTCGGCTGGTTTGTGTCATGTCGTCCGATTCCGCCTAACGATCACGCCCGGGCCAGCGGGCAAGACGTGACCGACCACACTTCCGCGGGCGGAAGAGGAGGACACGCACGACAGAGCCGATGGCCGACATCCGCGAAGTCTCCCGGTTTGGCTACATGGCCTCGTGGGAGCAGTTCGTCGCGCTGGAGCTCGACGTCTTCACTCGGCCGGCCGTGTCCGACTCTACCTCCCGAACTCGGGATGATGGGCGTGCCACCAGTTCGCGATGTCGATACGACGTGTAAACCATACCCTATCCTTGCTGCGGGCGTAGTCGAGAAACTCGCGCAGCGCAGCGATGCGGGTCGCCTGCCCGATCAGGCGCGGATGGAGTCCGATGGACATCATCCTCGGATGGGTTTCACCCTCGACGTAGAGCTGGTCGAAGCCTCGCTTCAAGGTATCGACGAAGTCGCCCGGCGAGCCGTAGCCCGGCAGAAGGCCGAACCTTGCGTCGTTGTACGTGAAGGTATAGGGAACGATCAGATGTCGCTTGCCCTTGACGCTGACGTAATAGGGGAGGTCGTCATTATAGGCGTCGGAGTCGTAGAGGAAGCCCCCCTCTTCGACGAGAAGCTCACGGGTGTGGACCGAAGGTCCGTAGCGGCAGTACCATCCCTGCGGCCGCACCCCGCAGGTCGCCGTGAATGACTCGATAGCCCGATGGATATGGTCAGCCTCCTCCTCGCGCGACAGCCGCCAGACCTCCTCCCAGCGCCAGCCGTGGCTGCAGGGCTCGTGCTGTGCTTCCCTCACCCACGCGGCCACCTCCGGGTTGCGTTCGAGCGCCACCGCGCAGGCATAGAAGGTAATCGGAATCTTGAACTCGGTGACAAGCCGCTCGAAGCGCCACACGCCAGCCCGCGAGCCGTACTCGAAGACCGATTCGGCCGCGAGGTCTCGATACTTCGGGTCCATCCCGTAAATGACCTCTTGGAGGCCGTCGTTGCGCTTGTCGCCGGCGGGGTGGGAATACTCTGACCCCTCCTCGTAGTTGAGGACCACGCTGATCGCGATGCGGGCTTCACGCGGCCACCCCACACGGGGAACCTTGCGTCCGTAACCAACGAAGTCGCGTGTCGGGCCCGGGGTCTCGATGTCTCGGAACGGGTGGAACGTCATGGCCGATGCTCCGTTCTCTTCGAGAGGAAGCCGGCGTCAGGCGGCGCGAGCCGCGTTCCGCGCGCCCACCCCCTCGACGTACGCCAGCACCTCGGCGAGGGGCATGACGTCGCCGTAGCTGCGGTCGATGTCGAACAGCGTGAGCCGATGTGAGATCGGGAGGCGGTCGAAGACGGCCTCCTCCGGCACGATAGTAAAGAAGTTGTACTGGTTCGAGTCGACGACGGTGACGCGGACGCAGTTTGACGTCGACCCGCCGACAATGATGCACGTGTCGACCCGTCGACCAATGAGAAGGGACAGGAGCGGCGTGCCGAAGAAGGCGCTGAACTTCTTCTTGTCGATGACGATCTCGGTCGCGAGCGGCTGGAGATCCTCGACGATCTCGGCGCCGTGCGTGTCCCTGAAGTAGAGGTTCTCGCCCCGGCCGACACCCGCTCCGATCTTGCGGTGAAACATGCCGACGTCGTCGTTCACCGGATCAATGACGTAGCGGGTGAAGAAGACCGGAACCTTCGCGGCCCGGCAGGCGAGCAGGACGCGGCGCATCGCCGCGACCGCCGGAAAGGCGAGCTCGCCGCAGGCGAGCGGATACTTCTCGGCATTGTCCGACGCGCCGCGAATACCGGTCATGTAGTACTGCGAGTCGACCACGATGAGCGCCGGGTATTGCCCAACCCCCGCCCGCTGGGCCCATTTCCCGCGCTCCAGGACCGCGCGGTCTTCCGTCGTTAGAATCTGGTCCCACGTCGTCGTCATACGCTGGCCCTCCACCATGCCTGCCCCACGGTCCGCTGTCACATGCGGCCTTACCCGACGCCCTGCGATCGAGTGTCCGGCAACGGGCCCGCGCCCACGCCGGCGCGGACGCAGCGCCAGGGTCGAAAGCGGGCCGGTCGGGCGTTAGCGCCAAGCGCCCTGTGCCTTACCGGGGACGAACTGGCCGATGCCGGTGGCGCCGACCCACTTGCCGTTCTCGACGAGCACTTGCCCGCGCACGATCGTCATCGCGGGCATGCCGCGGAAGCGGTGGCCCTCCCAGATGCTGTAGTCGCAGTCCGAGTGCAGGTCGTCCAAGGCGATCGTCTTCTCGGCCCGTGGATCGATGAGGACGATGTCGGCGTCGCTGCCGGGCGCGATGATCCCCTTGCGGGGGTAGAGGCCGAACAGCCGCGCCGGATTGGTGCAGGCGACCGCGACCAGTTTCGTGACGCTGATCTTCCCGGTCGCCACCCCTTCGGAGAAGAGCGTCATGAGCCGCGTCTCCACGCCATTGTGGCCGCCGGGGACGTTGTCCACCATCGACCCGGAGAGTTTGGCGGCGAGCGGGATGGTGTAGTCGTCGGAGGCGACGGTGTCCCCGCCGCGGCCGGTGGCGACCGCCTTCCACAGGGCCTGCCGGTCCTCCTCGCCCTTCAGGGGCGGGTAGTTGTGATATGTGAGCCCGCGCGGTCGCGCGTACGCCTCGCTGCTGAAGACGAGGTAGTTGTGGAGGATCTCGCCGTAGACCGGCTGGCCGTCGCCATGGGCGGCGGCGATCGCGTCCACCGCCTCGCGGGTGGAGACGTGGACTACGTAGAGCGGGCAGCCGCTGCGCCGCGAGAGCAGCAGCATGCGCCGAACCGCCGCCTCTTCGGCGAGATTCGGCCGCGCGAGATGAATGTTGGTCCCCTGCGCCCGCCCCTGGCGGTAGAGCCGGCGGACGTGGAAATCGATGACGCAGTCGTCCTCGCAGTGAACCTGAGCGATTCCCCCGCGGCCGGCCAGCTCCTCCATCACCCCCCAGATCCGGCCGTCGTCGGTAAAGATGGACCCGGAGGCGGACGCCCCGGAGAACGTGGTGAACATCTTGAAGGACATTACCCCGTCGGCGATGGCGTCCTTGAGCTCCTCGATTACCTCGAAGGGGAACGGCCCGGTGAGGAAGGAGTGAAGCGCGTAGTCGACGTTCGGGCGCTCCGCGGCCAGCCGCTCCCGCTTGAGGCGAATCGCCTCCAGGAGGGACTGGCCCCCGGCCTGGTAGGCGAAGTCGATGAAGGTCGTGGTGCCTCCGTAGGCAGCGGCCCGGCTGCCGGCGGTCGAGGACTGGGCCTTCATCGTCTCGTTCAGCTCCAGGCTGAAGTGGACGTGGGCGTCGATTCCGCCGGGAATGACGTACCTCCCGCGGGCGTCGATCGTCCGCTCTGCCTCCCGGTCGAGCGTGCCCGGGCTAGCGAGGGCGACGACGCGGCCGTCCTTGATCGCCACGTCGAGGCGGTCCGTGCCGTCCGGCGAGACGACCTCACCGTCGGTAATGAGCAGGTCAAGCATCCCCGTCCTCCCATCGGCCGGCTGCCCGCCTCGGACCCCGACCGTTGCCGGCCGATTGTCCGGTCCCAGCGCCCGCCTCCGGCGAACGGACCGGCCCGTCAGCTGCGTTCGTCACCGCCGCGCGACGGTCGGCGCGCGCTCCGGCTTCGCCGCGAGCGCGGCGAGGTAGGCGATCGTCTCCTCAAGCGAGACCACATCTGCGATCTTGCTGTCCATGTCCAGCAAGTTGGCCAAGTGAGGCTCCGGCGCGCGGTCCGCGACACACTCGACCGGAAGGATCGCGCGGAACCCGTGCTGCATGGCGTCGCAGGCGGTGGCCCGGACACAGCCGCTGGTGACACACCCGGCGATGATGCAGGTGTCCACCCCGGCCGCGGTCAGGATCGACGCGAGCGGGGTGCCAAAGAACGAGCTCTGGAACTTCTTCACGAGCAGCGGCTCGCCCGACTCCCGAGCGAGCCGCTCGTCCACCGCCACCGCGGGCGTGCCCAGGATCTGGTGCCGCAGCCCGGGTGCCTTCTTGATGAAGAGGCCGGCATCCCGGAGGTGCGGCTCGTAGGCGACGGTCATGAAGACGATCAGCACTCCCGCCGCGCGTCCGGCGTCGAGCAGCCGGCGGGTGGCCAGCACTTCGGCGTCCATTCCGGCGCCGAGCGGGTAGCGCGGGTCGGTGAGTCCGTTGATGAAGTCCACCACGACGATCGCCGGCATGGTTCCGAAGCCGACTCGCCCCACCATCCCCGACTGCCGGTACTGCTCCCGGATCCGCTCGACGTCCATCGCTCGCCCTCCTCCCGATCAGCGGCCGCTGCCGCCGGCCTCGGCCGACTGCCCGCGGTAGCTCCGCTCCAGCGCCGCATACTCCTGGAAATGAAGTACGTCGTGGTACTGCTTCAGGGTCATCAGCCTGTCCAGCAGCGGCTCCGCCGAGCCGGACTGGCGGATCGCCGCCAGCGCGTCCTGCACCGCCTTGGCGGCGGCCAGGAAGGCGGTGCCGGGATAGATGGCGATCTTGAAACCCATCTCCTGGAGGGTGTGCCAAGTGAGGTACGGGCTGCGGCTCGTCTCGACCATGTTGGCCAGGAGGGGGGTCTGGATCGCGCGGGCGATCTCGCGAAACTCGTCGGCGCTCTCCGGCGATTCCACGAACACGACGTCGGCTCCGTGCGCCGCGTAGATGCGCCCGCGGCGGATCGCCTCCCCGAGCCCGTGTCCGGTGCGTGCATCGGTGCGGGCGATGATCAGGGTGTCGGGGCTGGTCCGGGCGTCGGTAGCCGCGCGCAGCCGGGCGACCATTTCATCGACGGGCACCACCTCGCGGCCCAGCTCGTGGCCGCAGCGCTTTGGACTCACCTGGTCCTCGAGCTGGATGGCGCTCGCGCCGGACGCCTCGAACTCCCGCACGGCGCGCTGCAGCGTGAGCAGGTTTCCGTAGCCGTCATCAGCGTCGACGATGACCGGCAGCCCCACCGTGGCCACGGTACGGCGCACTCGTTCGGCCATCTCGGAGAGGGACATCATCCCGAGGTCTGGCAGGCCGAGGGCCGAGGCCGACTGGCCGTTGCCGGTCATGTATAGGCAGGAGAAGCCCGCCTGCTCGATCAGAAGCGCGGAGAGCATGTCGTAGGCGCCGGGGGCGACCGCGATCTGGTCCTGCTGGAGCAGGCCCCGCAGGGAGGGGCGCGGGCGGCCGGCGCGAGAGAGTTGATTCATGAGCGCGATCCTCTCAGACCCGCCGGGTGCGGGCCACGTTGTAGAGGCCGACGGCCAGCAGGATGGCCAGACCCTTGATGACCATCTGCCAGACGCTCGGGACGTCGAGCAGCGCCATCCCGTTGGCGAGCACGCCGATGAAGAGGGCCCCGAGCGCGGCCAGCAACACGCTCCCGATCCCCCCGCTGAGCGCCACCCCGCCCACCACCACCGCGGCGATCACGTCCAGCTCGGCTCCGTTGCCCTGGTAGGGGACGGCGATGGCGATCTGAGCGGTAATCAGCACTCCCGCCAGCGCCGCACAGGCGCCGGAGACGGCGTAGGTGGCGATCCGCACCCGCTCCACGGCGATCCCGGACAGGCGAGTGGCGGTCTCGTTGCCACCGAGGGCATGGACTGAGCGGCCGAAGGCGGTCCGCGTCTCCACCAGCCAGGCCACCACCACCACCAGCAGCAGCAGGATCACCTGAAACGGGATGGGACCGACGTGGCCGCGGCCGAAAAAGAGGAAGGCGTCGAGCTCCGGAAAGCGCACGTCGTACTGGTTCGAGACGATGTAGACGATGCCCCGGATACCGCTCAGGGTCGCGAGCGTGGTGATGAACGGATCGACGCGCAGCGAGCTGATCACGAGCCCGTTCACGACCCCGACCAGCAGGCCGGCCAGGACGCCCAGCAGAGCCGCGAGGAGCGCCCCCGACCCGTAATCGCGCAAGGCGAGAGCGGCGGCCATGCCCCCCAGGCCGACCACGGAGCCGACCGATACGTCGATGCCGCCACCCAGGATCACCAGCGCCTGCCCGACGGCCATGATCCCCACCGTGGACACCTGACGCAGCACGCTGAGGGCGTTGTCAGCCGTGAGGAAGGCCCGCGACCTCGCCCCGAAGAGTGCGATCAGGAGGAGGAGGGCCAGGGCCAGCCCGAAGCGGGCGAGCACGTCCTCTATCGTCCACGGGCGCTCGCGCAGCCGACCCTGGGCGGCAGGACGGCTGGCGGCCGGGGCGTGGTCGGACGTCACGTCAGGCCTCCGGTCGCCGCTTCCATCAAACGCTCCTCCGTCGCCTCGCTGCGGGGCAGCTCCAGGACGATGCGCCCCTCCTGCATCACCAGGATGCGATCGCTCATCTGCAGGATTTCCGGGAGATAGGAGGAGATCATGAGGATCGCCATCCCCGCCCGCGCCAGCTCGTCCATCAGCTTGTAGATCTCGTCCTTGGCCCCGACGTCGACGCCGCGGGTCGGCTCGTCCACCAGGAGGGCCTTGACGTCGCGGGCCAGCCACCTGGCCAGCACCGCCTTCTGCTGGTTACCGCCCGACAACGTGCGCACCGGCCACTCCGGGCTCGGCGGTTGGAGGCTGAGTCGGGCGATCAGCCGCATCGCCAGGGCGCGCTCGCGAGGTCGGTCGATCCAGCCGCCGAATCGGCTGATCGCGCCGAGGTTGGCAAGCGAGATGTTGGCGGCCGTGCTGAACAGCTCGACCAGCCCTTCGCGCTTGCGGTCCTCTGGCACGAGCCCGATTCCCGCGCGCAGCGCGTCCCGCGGCGAGCGAGGGTCGAAACGCCGCCCCCCCAGCCAGATCTCGCCGCTGTCGACAGGATCGGCCCCGAAGAGCGCCCGGGCGAGCTCGGTCCGCCCGGAGCCCACCAGCCCCGCGATCCCGAGCACCTCGCCCGCGTGCAGGGTGAAGGTGACGTCGTCCAACACCCCTTGGCGGCGGAGTCCACTCACCCGCAGCACCTCGAGCCCCACCACTGGGCGAGCGCGATTCCCCGACTCGTCCACGGCTCGGCCGATCATGAAACGGACCAGGTCGGCGCGCGTGAGACCGCTAACCTCGCGGGTAGTCACAAGTCTCCCGTCGCGCAGAACGGTCACCCGATCCGCGATCTCGAATACTTCCTCGAGAGTGTGGGAGATGAACAGCACCGCCCGGCCCTGGGCCTTCAGTTCCCGGACGATATGGAAGAGCCGCTGGGTCTCCTGGAGCGTGAGGGCGGCCGTCGGCTCGTCCATGACGATCAGCCGGGCGTCCAGAGAGAGCGCCTTGGCGATCTCAACCACCTGCCGCCACGAGATGCCGAGCTCGGCCACCGGCGCGCGCGGGTCGAGCGGGCTCTGGAGGCGATCCAGGATTCGCTGTGCCTCGGCGAGAAGGGCCTGCCGGTCCACCAGCCCGCGCAGCCGGGCGAGCGGCTCGCGCCCGAGTAAAATATTCTCCGCCACCGTGAGCGCAGAGACGAGCGCCGGCTCCTGATAAATGACGGCGATGCCGAGCCGGTGCGCCTCGTGGACGGAGCGAATAGTGACGGGCTGGCCGCCGAGCCGGACGGAGCCCGCGTCGGCCTGGTATACCCCGGCCAGGATCTTGATCAGAGTGCTCTTGCCCGCGCCGTTCTCCCCGACGAGCGCGTGGACCTCGCCCGCGCCCACGCTGAGCGAGACGTCCTCCAACGCCTGGACGCCAGGAAAGGCCTTAGTCAGGCCGACGACCTCGAGCGCGGGGGCGGTAGCCGGCGGCGGGCCGGGGCGGTCCAGCAGCGGGGAGCCCGTCACGGCCGGATCCTCGCCTGGCCAAGGGAGGCGGCGGCTGGGGACGCCGAGCCCGTGCGGGGCCCGCGGGTGATCACGCGGCTGATGAGCCGGCGGCGCTGGGCGAGCCCGTCCAGCACGACGGCCAGCAGGATTACCGCGCCGCGGGCGAACGACTGGTAGTTGGCGGGCACGCCGAGGAGCGACTGCCCCTTGCCGAGGACGATGATGAAGGCGGCGCCGACCAAGGTGCCAACGAGCGTCCCGCGGCCGCCAAGCAGGCTCGCGCCGCCGATCACCACCGCACCGATCACGTCGAACTCGGCCCCGAGACCCGCCTCCGGCGCGCCCGTCTGGAGGCGGGAGGCGAGCACCACTCCGCTCAGCCCGGCGCAGAAACCCGACATGGTGAAGGTCGCGAGGCGTACGCGCGCGACGTCGATGCCCGACAAGCGTGCCGCCAGCTCGTTTCCGCCCACGGCGTAGAGGTGCAGGCCGAACCGCGCCCGACGGAGCAGCCCGTGCCCGGCCCCGAGGACGAGCAGGAAGATGAGCACGCTGATGGGGACGCGAAGGACGTCGCCCTGGCCGAGCAGGAGAAAGGTCGGGTCGCTGATCAGCGCGTCCGCGACGCTCGTCACGTCGTGCCGGTACAGCGAGAGCGCGACGCCGCGGATCGCGTACAGACCCGCCAAGGTCACGATGAAGGCCGGGATACGCGCGCGGGCGACGAGGAGCCCGTTGATCAGCCCGACCAGGGTGCAGGCGGCCAGCACCAGCGGCACCGCGACGAACGGGCCGAAGTGCAGCCCACGTACGAGATTGTCGCTGAGGATACCGGCGAGCATGAGGATCGAGCCGACGGAGAGATCAATCCCGCCCCCGATGATGACCAGCGTCTCACCGACGGCCATGATCCCGAGGATCGCGAGGTCTCGGAGCATGTCGGCGCCGTTGCCGACGCTCGCGAAGCCGGGCGCGGTGACGGCGAGCGCCAGCCCCATAGCGATCAGGGCCGCCAGGAGTCCGTAGCTGCGCAGGGCGCGGAACACGCCAGTCACCCGCCGGTGCGGCATCGCTCAGGCGGGCGGCATCGCGACCTTGTCCACGTTCGCCTTCGTCACCGCGTAGGGCGGAATTTCGATTTGGCCGGCCAGGCTGTTGCCTGGAACCCGGGCCGTCATGAGCCAGGCCCCCAGGAACATGACTGTACGCGGGATGAGAAGCACGTCGATGGCCGAAACGCCGTCCACGGTGCCGGCCTTGATCCCCTTCAGCATGTCCAGCTCGCCATCGGCGCCCCAGAACTTGATCCCCGCCCTGCGGCCGGCCTCCACCGAGGCCTGGGCGGCGCCGATCGCCATCTCGTCGTTGACGCCGAACACCGCATCGACCTTGGGCTGGCCCTTGAGGATCGTCTCGAAGACGTCGTGCCCCTTCTTGCGGTCGAAAGCGGCGCTCTGGTCGGCCACGATCTTCAGACCCGGGTATTTCTTGAGCTCGTCCCTGAAGCCGGCGACGCGCTCGATATTGGCCCCGGTGGCTTCCACGCCCTGGAGGAGCACGATGTTGCCCTTGCCGCCGAGCTGGGCCGCGATGCCGTCGGCCACCTGCACTCCCATGGCGCGATGGCCCATCCCGACGAAGCCGGTGTGGACCTGGGCGACGTTCTGGTTGAGCGTAATAACGGGGATGCCCGCCTCCTCGGCCTTCCTAACTGCCGGGGAGAGACCAGCGGCGTCGGTCGCCTGGAGCACGATGAAGTTCACCTTCTGGGTGATGAACGCTTCCATCTGGCTGGTCTGCTTCTGGACGTTGCGCTCGCCGTCCTGAACCGAGACGTGCATCCCGAAGCCTTTGCCCTCGATTGCCAGGTAGTCGCCCCAGACCTTGATGAGCGGGTGCGAGAGCGTTTCCAAAACCGCCCCGACGTTCAACCCCTGGGTCTTTGCGAAATCGCTCCTGGGCGCGGCCTCGGCGCTGGTGGTCGGCGAGTCGTTGCGGACGGTAAGGGCGAGCGCCGCACCGCCGATCGTCAACCCGCGGAGAAGATCCCGACGCCCGAAGCTCTGACTCGACTGTTCCATACTGTGCCCCCCCCTGGTCATCGAGTTTGCGCGGCGCCCATCGCCTCTCGGAGGCGCCACGGCCTTGCTGGTCCGATACGACGTTTACGACGTCCGGCCGCCCCCTCCTCCGGCCTCGTGGCCCGCGACGAGCGCAGGATAGTAAGCCTGGATCTCGGCGAGATGCTCCCGCATCGCCCGTCCAGCCGTCCGGGGGTCGTGGCGCTCGATCGCCCTCAGAATGTGGCGGTGGCCGGCGTGCTGGCTCCGGCGGAACGCCTCAAGCGGCTCACGCGCCTGCTCGAGGCCGGCCAGAACGTCGAGGTAGAGGTGTTTGGCCGCTCCCAGCATGAACGCGAGCACTTGATTGTGAGCCGCCTCGGCGATGGACTGGTGGAAGGCGAAGCCGCTCTCCAGGTACTGCCCGGAGGTGGCGACGGCACGCCGGTCGGCAGCCGCGCGCAGGGCGGCGACCTCGGCCTCGGTCGCACGCTGGGCGGCGAGCTGAGCGAGGGTGACTTCCACCGACAGGCGGGCCTCGATCAGGTCCTTGAAAAGCCGCATCCGCGAGTCGCTGGTCCACTTGAGGGGCTCCAGTAGCCAGCGGCCGGGCTCACCGGTCAGAAACACGCCGGTCCCGTGGCGCACCTCGGCCATGCCCATCATCTGGAGAGCCTGGATCGCCTCACGGATGGACGAGCGGCCGACGCCGAGGCGCTCAGCGAGTTCTCGCTCCGGCGGGAGACGGTCGCCGGTCCGAAGAGCGCCGGATGAGACGAGGGTTTGGATCTGGGCAATCACCGCCTCGGGCACTGACGGGGGCTTACGTATGCGCGCGAGACCGATGCTGGTCATGTCAACAGGTGATCAGACCAGCGGAGCTTACAAGCCCGGCCGCGCTGCTGTCAAGGAAGCGTATCGCGACAGGAAGCGTATCGCGAAAATCGTCGCGCCATGGCGATGATACTTCCCCGAACCTATGGAGAAAGCCATCGGCGTGCGCGCGCCAAGGGAGAGCACGTGCAGGCCATCAATCACCGCTGCCGCTTAGGGCGTGCTGTCCCGGCGACCCGCCAGACCCTCGAGCAGTAGATGCGAGAGCTCGATCCTGTTGCCCTCGCCCGCGACATCGCCCAGACGCTGGACATCCCCTGGGAACTCTCCTCTGGAAACTCGCCGACACTCGCCGCGCCCAATAGGCGGCACGTGGCTAACAGAGTCTTGAGGCATCGCCGACGCCGCTGTTTACTTCCCGAACTCGGGACGATGAGCGTGCCATCCAGTTCGCGATGTCGATACGATGACACATTGATTGCCTTGGTCAGTCTGCGGTGTCCTGGACACCCGGGGGGAACGGCCACAGGGTCCGAATCTTCCACCCGCGCGTTGCCATCTAATACTCAGGGAGGGAAGAATATGAGGACGGGTTTCGCTGCAGTATTCACCGTGATTGCTTCTTCGGTGCTGCTCTCCGGGTTGACGGAAGCGCACGTGACAGACGTCCAGGCGCCGCGCATG
>WNFO01002319.1_pt1 | contig 17762 bp, 15 predicted proteins | sample 5400251 | NCBI WGS metagenome assembly WNFO01 (sample SAMN13153354, study PRJNA577476) | soil metagenome | isolation source: 100 cm saprolite under Madrone tree | place: USA:California | collected 2016-06-14
TATTGTGCGGAGCGACGTACTTACGTCGGCGGCGGAGGTAAAGTCGGATTTAACGCTGACGAGGGAGCCGAATTCAAAAATCGTGGTGATTCGCGGGACGATGCCGGCGCACAGCCCGCCGCGCAAGCTGGTGCTGGCGATTCACGATCCTGCGGAGCATGCGGCGGCAATGTTGACGCGCGTTTTGGTCGAGCGTGGAGTCAAGGTTTCGGGAGTTTCGCGCTCGGTGCATGTTGCGGAGCCGGTTGGAGCGGCTCCCCGCACGGTGCTCGCCGAGCACGTGTCGGTGCCGCTCGGCGATTCGGTGAAGCTCGTAAACAAAATCAGCCAGAATTTGCACACAGAGATGCTGTTGCGGGCGGCGGCCCGAAACACGGCGGTGTGGAACACGCCCGAAGATCTCATGAAGGTGCCTGCGGATTTTTATGCGGCGGCGGGAATTGCGCCGGGAGATGTAATTCAAACGGACGGCTCCGGGCTTTCGCGGCACGATTTGGTCACGCCGAGAGCCGTCGTGACGCTGCTTAAGTACGCGCAAAGCCAGCCATGGTTCGCGCTGTACTTTGCGTCGCTGCCTGTGGCGGGAGTCGACGGGACGCTGGAAACGTTGATGAAGAACACACCTAGTGCGGGGCGCATTCACGCGAAGACTGGCTCGGTGGAGCACGTGCGGACGCGTTCGGGATTTGCTGAGACTCCTGGCGGGCGGCGGCTGGTTTTTTCGTTCCTGAGCAACAATCAAGGTGGGAAGAACCATGAAGCGTCGGATGCGCTGGATGGATTGTGCCTGGCGATGATTGAGGAATTTGATCGCAAGCCACCCGCTAGCCACGCGGGCAAACGCGTGCATTGATGCGATGAAGGAAGAACGGATCGTCACGGTGTTTGGGAGTTCGCGGCCGCGGGAGAGCGATGCGGAGTACGAGGATGCGCGCGAGCTTGGGCGGATGCTTGCCACTAGCGGGTTTTCCCTGTGCAGTGGCGGGTACGGCGGGGTGATGGCGGCGGTGTCGCGCGGCGCGAAGGAGGGCGGAGGCAAAACGTACGGAGTGACCGCGGAGTTTTTCAGGGCGCGGGCCAATGCGTGGATCGACGTGGAAGTGCGCGTGGCGACTTGGCAAGAGCGGCTGTTCGAACTAATCCGTATGGCGCACGGGTTTGTGGCTTGCAAAGGCGGCACTGGAACGCTGGTGGAACTTGCCATGGTTTGGGAGATGCTCAACAAGTCGGTGATGACGGGGAAGCCGCTGGCGGTGCTGGGAAATTTCTGGACGCCCATTATTGAACGCGTTCGCGAGGTGGAACTGGGCAACCACTCAACTTGGAGCGAAGCCAATGGGCGGCTAATCCATGTGGCCGCGACGCCGAAGGAAGCGGCGCATCATCTAAGAGAGATGTTGAAGTAGCAAGCGATGGCACGAACAGCGCAAGACGTTTTGGAATTTGACAAGCTGAGGGAGCTGCTGCGGCTGCGCACGACGTGTGCACTCGGCAAGCGGGCGGTAGACGCGCTCGCGTCTGGAACGGACCAGCCAGCGCTGGAAGCAGCGTTCGCGTACATTCGTGAAGCGCGAGAATGGCTGCGCGCAGAACATGAGCTCGGCTTTGGCGGAGTGGCCGACCCGCAGCAATGGCTTGACCACATCGAAGGCCCTGGCGTGCTGCTGGATGCGGCGGAGCTGCTGGATGCGGCGTCGCTGCTGGAGACCACAGGATGGCTGCGCCAGCAATTTCGCGAGGAGGCTGCGAAATTTCCGCTACTCGCGGCGCGCGCGGCTTCTCTCGCCGATTTTCGCGACGCTCTCGCAGCGATTCGCCGTTGCGTGCTGCCAAACCGCGAGATTAGCGACGACGCCTCTCCCGCGCTGCGGAGGATTCGCGGAAGCATCGCGCAGACGCGCGAATCGATTCAGAAGACGCTGAAGCAAATCTTGCGAGCGAGAAATGCTGAGGGCGGCGAGGATTACGTCACGCTGCGCAACGATCGCTTCGTGATTCCGGTACGCGCGGAGAACCGGCGAAGTGTTCCAGGGATCATGCATGGCACGAGCGGAACGGGGCAGACAGTTTTTCTCGAGCCGTTCGAGACGGTGGAGACGAACAATCAGCTTGTGCAACTCGCGGAGGAGGAAGCCGCGGAGATTGTGCGCATCCTACGTGAGATGACGGTGCGGAGACGATTGCGGAGCTGGACAGCGTGTTTGCTCGCGCACGGTTCGCCCGGGATTTCGATGCGGCGATGCCGGAATTCACCGCGGCAGGCGAATTGCGGCTGGAGGGGGCGCGGCATCCGGTTCTGGAAGACAAGCTGCGGCGCGAAAATCGCACGATTGTGCCGATGTCGCTTGCGCTCGGAGGCGACGAGCGCGTTCTGGTGATCAGCGGACCTAACACCGGCGGCAAGACCGTGGCGCTGAAGACGACAGGCATTGCGGTGCTGTCCGCGCAATCCGGAATTCCCGTTGCCGCGCAGCGCGCGGTGCTGCCCCTGTTTGATCGCGTGCTGGTGGATATTGGCGATGAGCAGTCGATTGCCGCGGATCTTTCCACGTTTTCGGCGCACATGCTGAATTTGAAGTCGATGTTACAGGCCGCGACACCGCAGTCGTTGGTGTTGGCGGATGAAATGGGGACGGGCACAGCGCCGGAAGAGGGTGCTGCGCTGGCCGTGGCGTTGCTGGACGAATTTCGGGCGAAGAACTGCATCGTCTTGGCGACGACGCATCACGATCGCTTGAAGACGTACGCTTCGACAACGCCGGGCGTGGTGAACGCAGCGGTGGAGTTCGACGATGTGAACCTGCGGCCGACGTACCGTTTGATGGTCGGAGTGCCAGGCGGGTCCAGCGGGATTGCCATCGCACAGCGGCTGGGGCTGGCGGCGTCGATTATCGAGCGCGCCAGATCGCTCCTCACGCCGGAGTCGCGCGAAGCAGCGGACCTGATCGCATACTTACATCGCAGCCGCGACGAATTGGACCGCATGCAGCGGCAGATGACCGCGGAGCGCCACGCGTTGGAAGCAGAACGCGCGAAGCTGCGCACGCAATGGGTCGAGCGGCAACAAAAACGCATCAAGGAGCTCGAAGGCAAATTTGAGGAGATGCAGAAGCGCTATGACGAGAACGTGGCGCGCGTGGTCGAGGCGGTGAAAGAGCGCGAGCTGCGCGGGCAAGTGGAAAAGTCCGCGCGGCGCAAGATGCAGGATGCCCGCAGCGGAGCGCGGGAAGAGTTGAACGCGGCGGTGGTGCAGACGCTTTCGGAATCGCAAGCGGATCTTGGCGCGTCTGCGCAAATGGAGGCCGTCAGTGCCGAGCGGCTGCAACCCGGCGCGCGGATTCGCGTGCGCGGGTTCAACAAGCCGGTGATCTTCCGAAGGCTAGATGGCACCTCCGCAGAAATTGAAGCTGGACCTCTGCGCATGAAGGTGGCCGTGGACGAGATCATCGGCATTGAAACAACCGGGCCATCCGCCGGGCCTGCCCGGGCGGCTAGCGGCAGTGTGTCGGTGCATTCGCAGCGAGGGGCCGGTGAGCGAACGGAAGAGATCAACCTAATCGGTTCGACGGTCGAAGAAGCAACTGAGCGCGTCGATAAATTTCTTGATGATGCAGCCCTCGCACACATTTCGCGGGTGCGAATTATTCACGGGCACGGCACAGGCGCTTTGCGTAAAGGACTCGGCGAATTTCTCAAGGCTCATCCGCTTGTTGCGCGGCAATCTTTCGAAACCGAAGATCGCGGTGGGAAAGCGGTCACGGTTGTAGAATTGCGGTCCTAGAATCTAATGGCGGAAGCGGGTTCCACTGCGGAGAGGGTCAAGCAGCAAGCCGACATTGTTCGTGTTGTCGGCGAATACGTGCGCCTCAAGAAAACGGGAAAGGATTTCAGCGGACTTTGCCCTTTTCATCAGGAAAAGACACCGTCTTTCACGGTTTCTCCGATCAAGCAGATTTTTTACTGCTTCGGCTGCGGCAAGGGCGGGGACGTTTTCAATTTTGTGATGGAAATGGAGCGCTGCGAATTTCCGGATGCGTTGCGTCTGGTCGCGGAAAAGTGCGGCATATTGATTCCCAAAGCGAAGCCCAGTTCGCCCGCGGAGCGCACACAGAGCAGCGTGCGAACAACGCTGGTGGAGATGCACCGCGAAGCGCAGACTTTTTTCGTGAAGCAGTTGCAGGGCACAGCGGAAGGAAAGCTCGCGCGCGCCTATCTGGAAGATCGCGGCCTGGACAAAGCGACGATCGAGCGTTTCGGCATTGGATACGCGCCAAGCGGCGGCGACATGCTGCTGAGCCACCTGAAAGGGAAATACGCGGAAAAGCTGCTGGCGGAGTCCGGCTTGGTCTCGCGCGGCGATGGCGGGCGCCTGTTTGATCGCTTTCGACGCCGCATCACGTTCCCGATCGCCAACGAATCGGGAAAAATCGTAGCGTTCGGCTGCCGGTCGCTGGGCGATGACCAGCCGAAGTATCTAAACTCACCCGAGACGCCCATCTATTCGAAAAGCAACGTGCTTTATCACCTGGACCGGGCGAAGGAGGCGCTGCGGCGGTCGGATTTCGCGGTATTGGTGGAAGGCTACATGGACGCCATCGCCGTGGCACGGGCAGGCATCAGCAATGTGGTGGCGAGTTGCGGCACGAGCCTGGCGGAGCCGCAAATCAAGCTGCTGGGGCGCTTCACCAAGCGCGTGATTGTGAATTACGACCCGGACGCCGCAGGCCAAGCGGCCACCGAGCGCTCCATCGCCATTCTGCTCGAGCAAGATTTTGAAGTGCGCGTTTTGGCGCTGCCCGGCAAGGCCGACCCCGACAAATTCATTGGCGAGCAGGGCGCGGACGCGTACATGAAGCTGCTGAAGGAGTCGCCACCTTACGTCGATTACTTGATCGCCCGGGCACGGCAGATGGACATGACCACCGCGGAAGGCAAGCTGCGCGCGGTCAACTTCCTGCTGCCATACGTGCAAAAGATTCCGAACCGCATCTTACGCTCGGAATGGGCTACGCGCATCGCGCAGCAACTCCGCCTCGACGAGCCGGTGCTGCGCGCGGCGCTGAGCAAGGCCGCAGCCGAGCGACGCAGCGAGGTAAAGACGAAGCCCGAACTAGTCGGGCGCGCTGCAAAGCCAGTGGAACGGCGGCTGATTCGCATGTTGGCAGAGGGCGAAGGCTTTCGCGGCGAGCTGGCGCAGCAGCTTCAGCAGGGTCAGCTCTATCTGGGACTGGAAACGGAAAAGATATTTGTCGCACTGATTGCCGCCGGCCTTTCCGGCCAGGCGGTGCAAGCGACCGAAATTGCCGCCGCGCTTGAGGAGCGCGACCGTCGGCTGCTCTACGAAATCCTGTTTGAGGAAACCAGCGAGCTGACGTGGGAGGAAGCTGAGAGTTGCGTGGATGCGCTGCGGCACCGGCAGGCCGAAAAGCAGCTTGCCGACGTGCAGCGGAGCATCGAAGCTAATCCCGCTGCTCCGGAAATGCGTGATTTGCTGCAAAGAAAGCAGGAACTGATGCGGCGGCTGGCGGCGGCCCGCTAGAGGCGCAAAGAAAAGCACCGGTATTTTTTCACAACTTTCCATCAATTAAAGCATTGACGCCAACGGACTTAAACGGTTAGCGTACTAGGGTTTCGCGAGTGACAGTTTTACCCCTAAGTGCATCTAATGTAGAGGATTAGCGGCAGGGGCAGAGACGCGGGCGACGCACGGGCGAGCGGCAATTACGGGTGTACAAGCTTCAAATAACGTACTTAGTGACCGCAGGGCGGTCAATGAGGAGAGCGATCTTCCGGGGAAGTACCCCAAGTTCGCGCCGGCGAGCGAGTCCGTTTGTGTCTCAGCGAATCGAATAAATTGCCCCGAATAGCGCCCAAGGCGGCGGAGTTACGGTGAGATTGGGGAGGGATTTGTGGCGGTAGTAGGTCTTGAAGAGAAATACGATGCGGTACGCCAGCTCATTGCGGTCGGCAAAGAGCGCGGCTACTTGCTTTATGACGAAGTAAACGATTCGCTTCCAGCGGAAGTGCATTCCTCGGAAGAGATCGACGACCTTCTCACAACATTTGAGCGCAATGGCATCGAGATTTACGAAGATGCGGCGTCGGCCAAGGCCGCGCGCGCCGTCGAGGTGTCCGGCGAAAGCGGCGACCACGAAGTGGTGGTGAAGGAAGACGCGCACGAGGGCGAGAGCGATCTGGATTTAACGCCCGGCTCGTTGGAAAAAACCAATGACCCGGTGCGCATGTACTTGCGCGAAATGGGCACGGTTCCGCTGCTGACGCGCGAAGGTGAAGTGACTATCGCCAAGCGCATCGAACGCGGGCAGCTCGTGGTCATGAAAGCGATCACGCGTTCGCCGATCGTCATCAAGGAATTGATCGCGGTTGGCGACGATCTGCGCAAGGGCGTGCGGTCCATCAAAGAGATCGTGCAGTTCGACGATGAAGAGCTAACCGAAGAAAAGATCGCGAACAAGACCAAGCAGACCCTCAAGCACATCGAGAAAATCGCCAAGCTCTATGACAATGGGCTGAAGCAGGCGATCCGGTTGGAGAAGACGCCAAAGGCCAAGAAGCGTTCTTATATCCGTGCGAAATGGGATGTGGCGCGCACGCGCGTGGAGATTTCGCTTGCGGTTCGCGACATCGATTTCAACCCTTTTGAGAAGAAGCGCCTGATCGACAAGATGCGCGGCACGGTGGAGCGCCTGCAATCGCTGGAGCGCGAGGCGGGCCGGCTGGAGCGTCGGGTTGATGTTGCAAAGGGCGAAGTGGCCGCGGAGGCTCGCAAAGAACTGCGCACCCGCCGCACCGAGCTGAAAGACATCGAAGAGGCCAGCGAAGTCGGACTCACGGAACTGAAGCGTACCCTCACGGTCATTCACCGCGGCGAAGCGGAAGCCGAGCAGGCCAAGAAGGAATTGATCGAAGCGAACCTGCGCTTGGTCGTTTCCATCGCCAAGAAATACACGAATCGCGGCTTGCAGTTCCTGGATTTGATTCAGGAAGGCAACATCGGCTTGATGAAGGCGGTGGACAAGTTCGAGTGGCGCCGCGGCTACAAATTTTCGACGTACGCTACCTGGTGGATTCGCCAGGCCATCACTCGCGCGATTGCGGACCAGGCGCGCACCATTCGCATCCCGGTGCACATGATCGAGACGATCAACAAACTGGTGCGTACCAGCCGTCAGCTAGTGCAGGAGCTGGGTCGCGAGCCTACCAGCGAAGAGATCGCCAAGCGCATGGACATTCCGGTGTCCAAGGTGCGCAAGATTTTGAAAATCGCGCAAGAGCCGATTTCGCTCGAGACACCCATCGGCGAAGAGGAAGATTCGCATCTTGGCGATTTCATCGAAGATAAAGCGGTAGTGTCGCCTTCCGATGCGGTGATCAATTTGAATTTGAAGGAGCAAACGTCTTCCGTGTTGAAGACGCTGACGCCGCGCGAAGAAAAAGTGATCAAGATGCGCTTTGGTTTGGATGACGGCAGCGAGCACACGCTCGAGGAAGTCGGCCAGTCCTTCGCGGTTACGCGCGAGCGCATCCGCCAAATCGAAGCGAAAGCGCTGCGCAAGCTGCGCCACCCGTCCCGATCGCGCAAACTGCGCGCCTTCCTCGAAGGCCCGTCGCGCGATTATCTCTAGAACTATCGAAGCGGAGATGAAGGCCGCAAGGCCGCGCTCATAATTAAGGATTGTTTTTGTTTTCCCTGGCCAGGCCTGCGTTTTTCTAAAGCGCTTCATTGGTTTGGACTCCTGGAGAAACGGAGTACGAAACGTATACTCCACATCGCAGAGAAAGCGACGAACACGAGGAGTGCCGGGATGAAAGCCGCCATGTTGAGCCGCGGCGTCGTCTGCAGGTTGGCGCGGAAGACCAGCTCCATCACAAAGAGCAAAAAAGCGAGCAGCGTACAGCCGAACCACGCCATTTGCGTGCGCAGAAACGAAATTGTATCCTCACGCCGCTCCGGGCTCAGCCAGAAATCCTTATTCGGCAGATTAATGGCAGAGGTGGGCACCGCCGCGATGAGCCGCGGAACGCCGAACGAAACGAACGTCGCCAAGATGATGACGATCAGCTCGACGAACAAGAACGCCGCTTTCGTTTGCCAGGCGCTAGCGAAACCGCTCTTACCGAAATGCGACCCCACAATTTCCGGAAGCCGCTGCGCGTAATAGTTCGATTGCACCGCAGCCACCACGACCAGCACAACGAAAATGGAATTGGGCAAGCGCGTATTCCCCATGGACCCTCTTTCCCTCAGAGTACGTACTCCGATTTCCCCGTGCAACCGCCGCTTGGCGTACTGTGCCAAGGCCGTGCCTATCTCATTAGCGCCGCGCCGCGCGCCTGCCACTGGCATAATGCGCCGGGCGTATTACAATTAGAAACTTCATGAAATCGAAAGAACGCGTAGTCGCCATCGTTCTCGCGCTCCTTTTGGGCGCGGCGATCTATGTGCTGGTCCGCACGCGCGACGCACACAACCCGGAAGCATCGAAGTCCTCTGCCACCGCTGAGCGGGCGCCCCTTGTCGACCAAACGCCCCTGCTGACCGCGCAGAAGTTCGCCAAGATGCCGAACAGCTCCGAAGAGCAGCCACTCGCGGAGGAAGCCTTGCGGCTTGGCGACCAAGAAATGGACCTGGCGTTTGCCGCAGCCGTTCGCGACGCGCAAATGCATCCGCCCGTCTTGAGCGCCGAGGCCAAAGAAATCCTGGCGCACGTGCGCAAAGCCGAGGATGCGCTGGACGCCGACAAGAAGCGTGTCGATCAGCTCACCTCTGACGAGGCCAAAGCCAGCGGCTCGCGTAAGGGCGCCTTGGACGATCAACTCGACATCGCCAAAGCGCAACTCGAGCTCGATCAGGATGAAGCGGACGAATCCAAGCAAGATCTGATGCACGCGGGAGGCGACCCCCAAGGCCGCATCCAAGCCATGGTGGACGAGCACGAGGCTGCGTCGCATGCCTCCGACGCCACGCACGTGACGGTCACCACTCCCGTCGAGCCCCGCGGCCTGATCCACCTTTTCCAACAATGGTCGGCGCTACACCAGAAACAGCTGCAATTGTGGCGCGCCAAGCAAGACGCCGAACGGTCCGCTGCGGCGCTTTCCGTGAAGCACGCGGCGTTGGAGGCACAAGTCAATGCAGCGCGGCAGCAATCTTCCTCGGTCGCCCTCACCAAGAGCGAAAGCGCCGACCGCACCCGGGAAGAATCTGCGGCAACGGTAGAAACCACGAAACGCCGCGCCAACGAGCAAAAGACTCTCACCAGTCTCGACAAGCGCATCGACGACCAGAAGCAACTCGCCGACGTCTACGCCAAATGGATCAGCGTCGTAAGCGCCAAGCAGCGCAGCGTCCTGCATCAAGCCGTCGTGGGGCTCACGCTGGTCTTGAGCATTCTATTGGTCGGCGTTTTTTTCGACGGCTGGCTGGAGCACCTGCTGGGCAAGACCGCACTCGACCGCCGCCAAGTTGAAACGCTGCGCACCGTGACGCGCGTCACCCTGCAAGTGCTCGCGTTCCTGTTCATCTTGCTGGTGATTTTCGGACCGCCGACCCAAATAGCCACCGTGCTGGGTCTAGCCGGCGCCGGTCTCACCGTCGCGCTCAAAGATTTCATCGTGGGCTTTCTCGGCTGGTTCGTGTTAATGGGCAAGAATGGAATTCGCCTGGGCGACTGGGTCGAAATTAATGGCGTGACGGGTGAGGTAGTCGAACTCGGGATGTTTCATACCGTCCTCCTGGAAACCGGCAATTGGACCGATTCCAGCCATCCCACCGGACGACGTGTGACCTTCACGAACAGCTTCGCTATTGAAGGCCACTACTTTAATTTTTCAACTTCGGGACAGTGGCTCTGGGACGAGCTGCAGATTGTCGTGCCGGTAGGACAGGATCCGTACCCAATCGTGGATGCTATTCAGAAGAAAGTGGTCGAAGCAACCTCCGAAGGCGCGCTACAGGCAGAAAAGGAATGGAAAGGCACGACAAGATCGCGAGAGATGACTTCGCAGACGGCCGCGCCCGCGATCAATATGAAGCCCGTAATTGGCGGCATCGAAATCGCGGTGCGCTACATCACGCGCGCCAACGAACGCTATCAATTGCGCGCCAAGCTCTATGAGTCAGCCGTCGGTCTGCTTGGACAGAAGTCGCCGGCCCTGCAAGAGAAAGTTTCAAGCTAGCGCCGCCAGAATTTCATCACTGCTGAGTAGTCCAAGTCTTCTTTCGCGCTGCCTTTCACATAGCTGTAGATCTCCCGCGCCGCGGCCGTCGCGGGCAGCGCCACTCCGATTTGATTGCCCAGATCAAGCGCCAAACCCAGGTCCTTGTGCATCAGCCGCAACGGAAAACTGGGTTTGTACTCCCCTTTCAAAAGGTTCGGCGCTTTTATGTCCAGCACTCCGGAGCGCGCCATGCTCGATTGCATCACTTCCACCAGGCCCTCACCTTTCAGTCCGGCGCCGGTGACCAGCGCCAGCGCTTCGGCCAGCGCATCCACTTGCAGCGCGAGAATCAGGTTCATGGCCAGCTTGATCGTTTGTCCTGCGCCGTTGGGGCCGAGATGAAACCAGCGCTTCCCCAGAACGCCGAGAATGGGCTCGACCGCCTTCAGCGTATCGGCTTCTCCTCCGACCATGAAAACCAACTCGCCTTTCTTCGCACCCCAGTCGCCGCCGGTAACCGGCGCATCGAGAAAGCTCACTTTGCGTTCGGCGCAGGCCGAGGCAATTTCTCTCGCCAGCGCAGGAGAGACGGTACTGGAGTCAATGTACGCGCTGCCCGCTTTCAGACCGGCCAGCACGCCGGAATCTTTGCCGTTCGTTCCCCAAAGCACCGCTTCCAGCGCCGGCGGGTCGCTGACAATGGTCATCAGGACGTCCGACGCCGCAGCGACTTCCTTGGGCGACGTCACCAGCGTTGCCCCGAGCGCCACCAGTTCATTCGCGCGTGAAGGCGTGCGATTCCAGACGGTCAGGGGAAACCCGGCTTTCAATAAATTCATGCCCATGGGCTGGCCCATCAAACCAAGGCCAATCAAGCCAACTTTCGTTTTGGAACTGGCAGTGGAATCCACGAAGGTCTCCTATACGAGGTATGTCGTGAAGCTAAGATCCGAGTCGATTGTACAGGTTTGACCAGGAATGCAGGAACGCCTTTGCCGGCCAATCTTTGGCTGATTTAGGAGCCCGCTTCGAGAATGCTCTAGGCGGTCTTGGGCCGGTTGCGCAGCGGGAGCAGCGCGGGCGTGCCAGCGGAAGCGCTGGCTGCGGCACGAGAAACCTGGTCGGTTGGTTCCGCCTTCGTGGCTGACGCGCTCGCGCTACCAGGGTCGCCAACCTTTTCGTCCTCGGTCTTTTCTTCCAAACGCACAATAAATTGATACGGAATTTCCCAGCGGAAGTGTCTTTGCTGCCCGCGTTGCACCAGGCTCTGTTCCAGGAAAATAGAGCGGCCCGAATCAGCGACAAAAGTGCCCGAGGCGGGCAGCAGGACGTCGCTGGCGCGGTAATGCACCTCGACCCTGCGCCCCAAAAAAGAGGAATAACGGGCCATACTCGCTCCAGTGTCCGGGGTTGCTAGTAAGGGGGTCAATAGTACGGAAGGACTCCCCTGCGGAAGTTTGTGGAAAATAGTGAAAATGCTCGAGGCCGCTCTGCAGCGATGCAATCCTTGACTTTTTCCACGGGCAAGCTATCGTCGTGCGTTCTGTTCTATCCGAAAAGGAGAGCGTCATGGGCAAATGGTGTGGTTGGCTGCTTGTCGGTTTGGTGGCGGTGCCGGGGCTGCCCGCTCTCGCGCAAACGACTAAGACCAGCAAGGCGTATGTGGTGAAAGCCGCGCGAATGTTCGATGGCAAGAGCAACACACTGTCAACTCCCGGCTTGGTTGTGGTCACAGACGGAAAAATTGCCGGTGTCGGCGCAAAGGCCGCCATTCCGGCCGGCGCCGAGACAATCGATCTTGGAGACGCCACACTCCTGCCCGGCTTCATCGACGCGCACACGCATCTTACCTCGATGTATTCCGATGATTGGAAGCAGAGCACCATCGACCGCTTGCAGAAAACCGTTGCCGAACAGGCATTGGACGCCAGCGCGAACGCGCGCGTAACCCTCATGGCGGGCTTCACAACCGTGCGAGATGTAGGCTCCGGCAACTATCTCGATGTCGGTCTGCGTAATGCTATTCGCGACGGAGTCGTACCCGGACCCCGCATGCTCGTCGCGGTGCACGCGCTTGGCTCGACAGGCGGCCATTGCGACCATAGCGGCGGTTTCCGGCAGGGGCTTTTCGGAAAAGAAAGCGATCCCCTGGATGGTGTGATCAACGGACCGGATCAGGCTCGTTACGCTGTGCGGCTCGACCACAAATACGGCGCAGACATAATTAAAGTATGTGCGACCGGCGGTGTTCTTTCTCTTACCGATGACGTCGACACGCCGCAGCTCACCCAGGAAGAGCTGAATGCCATCGTCGATGAAGCTCACGCGCTGCGGCGAAAAACCGCCGCGCACGCGCACGGCAACGAAGGCGCCAAGCGCGCCATTCTCGCAGGCATCGATTCCATCGAGCATGGCTCCTTTGTGCAAGACGAAACGCTTGACTTGATGAAGCAACGCGGCACCTATCTTGTCCCAACGCTTATCGCCGGCGAAAGCCTAGGCGAAAAGATCGACAAGGGCATGTATTTGCCTCCCGCTATCGTTGCGAAAACCCGAGCAGCGCTGGCCTCGCGCTCACAAATGTTTCAACACGCTTTGGCGAAAGGCGTAAAAATCGGGTTCGGTACCGACGCTGCCGTCTATCAGCACGGCCGCAATGCCGAAGAATTTCACTTGATGGTCGATCTCGGAATGAAGCCCATCGATGCGCTGCGTTCCGCGGCCTCAGCCGACGCCGAACTTCTCGGCGTGCAAGACAAGATCGGCGCGCTGGATACCGGCAAACTCGCCGACATCGTGGCCGTCCCGGGTAACCCCGCGGAAAATATCCGTCAAACCGAAAAGGTGTTCTTCGTCATGAAGGAAGGCGTGATCTACCGAAATGATCGCAGCGCGCCGCAGCGCTGACCAGGAGCCTCTGATGACCGAGCAAGCCAACACCGTCGCCTCGGAGTTCGCCGACCGCCACATTAGGCAAATCATTTACCTCAGCGGAGAGCTCGCGGCCCAGACGGTACTAAAAGCTAGACGTTAGATCAGCCTGAGTTGAGATCTTCGATTCCGTCTCCGATACGATCCTCGCGCGGCAATTCTTTAGCGGTTACAATTCTCTAACGCTGAATGAACTCGCCTGTCGAGCTTTCCAACATGTCCGCCGCCACTCCTTCTCCTGGCGGCTGGCGGCTTGCTCTTCTTATTTCTTTGTGCGTTTCTCTGCTGATCGTCGCCCCCTTCTTTTGGCGAGGCATCGCTTCCGGCCACGACTTCGAATTCCACGCCACGTCCTGGCTCGACGTTGCCGCGCAGTGGAAACAGGGGATTCTTTATCCGTGCTGGACGGAGTGGGCTAATCACGGCTTTGGTGAGCCACGCTTCATTTTTTATCCGCCGCTCTCTTGGCTGCTGGCTCCAGCATTGAGCCTTTTCATTCCGTGGGATTACGTGCCGGTGGCCTTCATCGTTTTGGTACAGACATTCGCCGGACTTTCCGCATTTGCTTTTGCGCGCCGCATGCTGCCGCGAAATTCCGCGCTGTTCGCCACCGCCTGCTACACCGCGAACCCCAACGCCCTGCTGATGATTTATTTCCGCAGCGATTATGCCGAACTGCTGGCCTCCGCTTTCTTTCCCGTGCTCTTTCTCGCGGCTCTTCAACTGGCCGGCATCGTGGAGTCTCGCCGCGGATCTTGGTTACCGACGCTAGTCTTCTTTCCCGCCACATTGGCCGGCGTCTGGCTGGCCAACGCTCCCGCCGGTGTCATGGCCACATATTCCGTGACCTTGTTGTTCGTGTGGGCTGCTCTGGCCTGCAAGTCCTGGACGCCTTTGCTCCGCTGCACCATTGGCTTGACGCTTGGCTTCGGCCTAGCCGCGTTCTACATCATCCCCGCGGCGTACGAGCAGCGCTGGGTCAACATCGCACAAGCGCTCTCGCCCGGGCTGCTGCCATCCGAAAATTTTTTGTACACCGCCATCAATGACCCCGAGCACACTTTCTTCAACTACATCGCCTCCACCATCGCTGTGGCCATTATCCTTTTTACAGGCTTTACTGCCATCGCCGCGCGCCGCGAAAGCGCGCAACTAGGCGCCTTCCCCGCTCAACCTAAAATCTGGAGCGCATTTCTGCTCCTCGCCGCGATTGCCACTCTCTTGATGCTGCGCTTCACCTCTATCCTCTGGCAACTCCTGCCGGAGCTCTGCTTTGTACAGTTCCCTTGGCGCTGGATGTCCATTCTCACCATCCCATTTGTCTATTTTCTTGCCGCAGCCGCGGCTCACCGGCGCCTTCGCTGGCTTTGGATCGTCGCGACGCTCGCCCTGCTCACAAGCACCGCCGCCTTCCTCGCTCAGCACACCTGGTGGGACGACGAAGACTTCTCCACCCTGCGCGCTGCCATCGCCAGCGGCGAAGGTTTCGATGGCACCGACGAGTACGACCCCATCGGCGACGACCACTACAACCTCCCGGCAAAAGCGCCTCGCGCGCAAGTTCTTCCAGCGGAAGACGCCCAAAGCCGACCCGCGGCGCCCGCCGCAACTCCCCCGAAAACTATCATTGAACGCTGGACGCCGGAGCGCAAAATCGTGCGCGTCGAATCCGCGCAGCCCGCGCGTTTGGCCCTGCGGTTGCTGAACTACCCTGCCTGGCAAGTTCAGGTAAACGGCTCTCGTGTTCAACCCGCGTCCGCGGAAGATTCGGGCCAAATGATCGTCCTGCTACCCGCAGGGCAATCACGCATCTCGGCGCGCTTCACACGCACACGAGACAGAGCTCTGGGCGCAATGTTGAGCATCGTGAGCTTGTTCGTTGAAGTGTTTTTACTCTGGCGGGGGAGCCGCAACCGAAAATCGCAAGCGACTCAGCGCCGGTCAACCGTGGGATGGCGCACGTCCTGCCCCTGCACCATGTAGATCACATCTTCGGCAATATTTGTCGCGTGGTCGCCGATGCGCTCCAGGTTTTTCGCCACCAGAATCAACTCAAACGCCGGGAACACCACGCTCGAGTCTCCCATCATGTAGGTAAGCAGCTCGCGAAAGATCTGGTCGCGGAAATGGTCCACCTGGTCGTCCATGGCCAGAACCTTTTGCGCCAGCTCCACGTCGCGGCGCACCAGCGCGTTCAGCGCATCGCGCATCATTTCTTCTGCTACTTCGCTCATGCGCGGCAAGTCCACATACGGCTTCACTCGCGGATGCCGCAAAATACGCAACGAGGCTTGCGCGATGTTCACCGCCTGGTCTCCGATGCGCTCCAGGTCATTGTTGATGCGAGACACCGCCAACACCAGCCGCAGGTCCGTGGCCATTAGCTGGTGCAGCGCCAAAAGCTGCACCACGCGATCATCGATCTCGATTTGCAGCTCATTGATCGCGTCCTCTTCGTCCAAAACTCGTTTGGCAAGTTGCTCGTCGGAATCCAGCACGGAATGCACCGCTTGATGCACGGCCCGCTCGGCCAGGCTGCCCATCCACAGCAGCCGCTCTTTCAATTCGTTCAGATCTCGCTCGAAGTGGCGTTCCATGAATCGATCCCTTCAAACCCCGGAACTGCTGGCCCAGACTCGACTTTGCCCAAGCTCACCCAAAACGCCCGGTGATGTAAGCTTCTGTCCGCGCATCCCCCGGCGTGGTGAACAACTGAGGCGTCGGGCTGAACTCGATCAACTGCCCCGTCAACAGGAATGCCGTGAAGTCGCTCACCCGCGCCGCTTGCTGCATGTTGTGCGTCACGATCACGAGCGTGCAGAGGTCTTTCAATTGCACGAGCAGCTCTTCAATCTTCGCTGTGCTGATGGGGTCCAGCGCTGAGCACGGCTCGTCCAGCAAAAGCACCTCCGGCTCCACGGCCAACGCCCGCGCGATACACAACCGCTGCTGCTGACCGCCGGAAAGTTCGTATGCCGATTTGTGCAGCTGATCCTTCACTTCGTCCCACAGCGCCGAGTGCCGCAGGCTCTTCTCCACTGCCTCCGATATCGGCAGCTTTGACCCGTTAATCCGCAGCCCGTACGCCACATTGTCAAAAATCGATTTCGGAAACGGGTTCGGCCGCTGAAACACCATGCCCACTCGCCGCCGCAACTGCGTCACATCTTGCGCCAAAATGTTCTGCCCATCCAGCGTGATTTCGCCTTCCAGCCGTGCGTGGCCCACCGTCTCGTACATGCGGTTCAGCGTTCGCAGCAATGTTGACTTCCCGCAGCCGGATGGCCCAATGAGCGCCGTGACCTTGCTCGTCGCCACGCCCAGGCTGACGTCAAACAGCGCCTGCTTCGGCCCATAGAAAAAGTTTACTTTGCTGACGTTCATGCGCATCGGCAAAGCCGCTGTCGTCTCTCGGCCAATCGCTCCGGTCTGACTTGGTGTGATGTTTACAGTCACTGCCGGCCTCACGGATGCATGCATATTACGCCCTCGGAACCGCGATGCCACGAGCCAGAACGGCCCGCGCGACAATATTAATGACCAGAATCAATCCCAACAACACCAGCCCCGCCGCCCAAGCTTGCCGGTGCCAGTCTTCGTACGGTGCGAGAGCATACCTGAAAATCATCTCCGGCAGCGAGGCCGTCGGCTGATTCCAGCCGGGACTCCAGAATCGATTTCCCAAAGCGGTGAACAGCAACGGTGCTGTTTCTCCCGCTACGCGCGCAAATGCCAGCAGCACCGCCGTAAGAATGCCCCGATAGGCGGCCGGCACGATCACTGTTGCAATCGTCTTCCACTTGCTCGCCCCCAGAGCCATCGCTGCTTCCCGCAGGGCACGCGGTACCGCCAGCAGGAACTCTTCTGTGCTACGCAACGTGATAGGAATCATCATCAGGCCCAGCGCGAAGCCGCCCGCCAGTGTCGAAAAATGCTTGAACGGCAGCACCGCGAGGCTGTACGCAAAAATCCCGATCACGATCGATGGCACGCCGTTCAGCAAGTCCGCCGCATACCGCACGACAAACGCCACTTTGCTGCCGCTGAACTCCGCCAGGTAAATCGCCCCGAGAAAGCCAATCGGCACGCCCAGCAACGAAGCCAGCAACAACATCTTCGCGCTGCCCACAATCGCATTGGCCATGCCGCCGCCGGTCTCTCCCACAGGCTTTGGCAGCTTCGTGAAGAAGCTCCAGTTGATCGACGTTCCGCCGTGATAGACAAGGTACCCAAGAATGAAAAACAGAACGCTCACCGTTACCAGCGCGCACACCCCAGTCATGGTCAGCATGAAGCCGCTCACGAACCTCCGCCAGCGCAGCCGAGGGCTCATGCGTTAGCCGTCCCGCTGCCGCGTTGCGAGGTGATCACGATCATTAGTCGCGCCAGTCCATTCAACAAAAACGTCAGGAGAAATAGCACCAGGCCCAGCTCGATCAGCGCCTGCAGGTGAAGGTCGCCGGTCGCTTCCGTGAACTCGTTTGCGATCACCGCCGCAATCGAATACCCAGGCGAAAACAACGAAGCGCTAATCGTCGGCGTATTCCCGATGACCATCGTCACCGCCATTGTTTCGCCGAGAGCCCGCGCCAACGCCAGAAAAATCGAGCCCATAATGCCTGTCCGCGCGAACGGCACCACCACTTTCC